>Gatling_p1__coassemble_179_pt1 | contig 53841 bp, 45 predicted proteins | sample Gatling_p1__metabat2_low_PE_016 | metagenome-assembled genome bin Gatling_p1 | reverse complement strand
GGTGGCCCATTTTTGAATGAGAGACCGGCCCACTTTTCAATGAGTATTTACAACTTTTAAGGATGTAGTTATGTATTATGCTTGCCTTTATTCGTCCTCAAGTATCTCGAGCAGACGCTGGTAGAACTTGCGCAGCTTCTGGTCCTCCTCCTTCATCAGGCCGTAGGCTATGTTGGCCATCGGGTTGGTGCTGCGGCGTGTCACGGGCTGCTCGAGCAGCTCTTCCGTCAGCCGCTCCACGGCTCCTTTGAGGTATTGCTCCATGTCTGTGGATCCGTCGGCAAACAAGTCCTTCAGATGGCGCAACGCCTTGAGCTGGTAGTGGGTGGAGTAGGCGGCTTCGGCGTAACGCTCGAAAAACTGGCCGAAATCCTCCGCGCTTGACTGCTTGTATTCCTCCACGCGCTCCTCGAGTGTGACGATGCGCGACTCTATGAGTCTGTTGATGCGCCCTTGGGGTGTATTCTGTTGTTCTTTAATTTCTGCCATTGTCTTAAATTTGTTAAAATCGCGGCTTTTCACTATCTTAGGCCGCCCGTTCATCATGAACACACTGCAAAGATAGTACACAATTTGTGAATTACAAAATTTTTCAATGAAAAAGTACACCCAATGAAAACTTTTTCTTCACAGGAAATTATCATAAGACTAAAGAAAGCATTAGAAATACGTAATGATGCAGAGCTTGCAGAAAGGCTCGGCATCTCAAAGTCAGCCTTATCTAATTGGAAACAAAGAAATACTATTGACTTCAATCTTGTGTTTTCAATTTGTGAACAAATCAGTGTTGATTGGCTTTTAACAGGCAAAGGGGAGATGCTCCGGGAAGACAATGCCGCTACAGAGAGGAAAGTGAAAGAACCATCGGAGACTACACAAGCGTTGCCAATAGCGAAGCCTGTGGCCGGCAAACGTAAGCATGTGGGTCTGGAGGAGCTATTGAGTCGTGACCATCAGGGCCGTCTTGCTGCCAAAGGCATCCCGGGAGCGATACCGCTGGTGTCGCAGAGGGCGGTGGGCGGCATCATTGGCGAGGCTTTCTCGATTGCCACTGATGACATCATATCATACTATGTGATTCCAAAGTTCCGCCACCTCAATGTGGACTTCCTTATGGAGCTGACTGGCGACTCCATGTCGCCCCGCCTCTGCGCCGGCGACATCATCGCTTGCTCTATTATCCATAACCCGTCATTTATTCAGTGGAACAAGCCGCATCTGGTCTCCACACGTGAACAGGGTCTGATTGTGAAGAGGCTGCGCCGCAGCTCCGATGAAGAGTGCCTGATGATGGTCTCAGACAATCCGGAATATGACCCGTTCGATGTACCTAAATCCGAAATCCTTGGCATCGCTCGTGTAGTCGGCTCAATACATGCCGAGTGACCCCAATAGATGCGAAAAGTATCCACATTAATACCCCTGAACGCCTATTATTTCAGGTGTCCCCTCCCTTAAATGGCGCATAGCCCTGAAAAACGGCTGAAATGCAGCCGTTTACCCTGTTTTCGCTATGAAATAGGGTGGTATTTACTTCACCTCCAAACGCCGTTTTTTAACACTTATTCCGTTTTTATGGTATTTTTCTACCATCAGCTATTTGTATCTCAAATACCGAAATTTGAATATCTAAATATTTCAAACTGAATATCTAAATTGAATATCTAAATGAATATTTAAACATTAAATATCACACTTTAAGACAGTTTAGATACACATGAAATATGGCGCGGAAATCCTTTTCGGTTCCGCACCCTCATATTGCCGTTTAATTTGCGTTCTAAGCCTGTTTAAATGCCGTTCTTGCTAATCCTTCCTCGTGCCGCTTATAAGCCGTGACTGCTTGATTATCGCGCATTTAGTGATGACTGTGCCGTTCCCTCCAAGCCCGGCATGAAGCAGGTAGCTTTTGCTGGCTCCCACTTCCTCGGGGCTGAATACGCTATATACAGCCGTGATGCTGCTGAAGTACCAGTCGCGCTGCCGTGTCCTCTCAAGCGGCTTGGTCAGATGCACATGTATCACCTTGCCCATATCGCTCCGTTTTTGATGTTTTTTATGCTGTCTGTCATGCTGCAAATATACCAAATAATAATTATATGGAATATATTTATATTTCTAATTTGATTAAAATCGCACAGATTTCCGCCGCATGACCACGGCATCCTCGCGCTGATGACGCGCCCCATGAGCGCCATCGTACCGCATTTCCCGACAATCTTGAGCCATGCACACCCCATGCCAACCATAATACAACCCCATGCACACCAAACGCACCAAAATCAGCCCCAGATGCCAACCAAAATACAACCAAATCCAACTTCCGATACGCTTCGTTTTATTTAACACATCTCACTCCACACCATCCAACTCACTGACCAACAAACCAATACACCCACTTTCCCCACCATCCCCCAATATACGCTTCGTTTTACGCCCTATATAAAATTCATAACCGAGGCGCAGGGCAAGCATCGATACAAAGCGATTCTTGTCAGTGACAAGTCCCGGCACCGATTCATCATATCCGCTGACCACCTGTCCGACATATGACAGACCGAGCAAAAATGCACTGCGCGGCTGCCCGAATCTCAGGCCGACGGTCGGACGTATCATAAATCCGTCACGTATGGCAGCACCTGCGTCAAGACTGTAATACGGGACACATGTGCGGTATGTTTCATCGATGAAATTGCCCCTGACGCTGGCATAGAGAGGGAAATCCCAAGGCACAGACGAGCGGCGCAGACAGTCGTTATTGATAAAATAACGGGCACCAAAGCCCAAGCCAACCTTGAGATACTGGCAGAAACGGTAGCCGGCTGTCACGTCAAGTTCGCCAAATGGCGCATTACGGTGATTGATACGCAGCGAAGCACCGCCCGACAGCTCTGCCGCCATCCAGAATCCTCTGTCAGCAGACGAATAGTCGGTGACTGATGTATTGCCGCCCACCGAGGGTATGCGCTTGATATTGTTTTCCTGCGCGTTTGATACACCGGCGGCCAAGAGGACTGTGAATGCTATGGCGATAAACTTTTTCATACTCTAAAGAAAAATTTGTTGTTTGATCGTGTTTACCAACCTGAGCGCAGACCCTTCAGAAGGCCCTGTTTCTCAAGGTCTTTACGCAGCGAGGCCGATGAAACAGCCACCTTGGCCGACACCTTGTATTCTTTACCCGACTTGACCACACGCCGCGAATCATCGACATACTGGGCATAGCCGCGATACTGGCCGTCACGGAAGAAAGGCTCAAAGAAATCGAGATGCTGCGCATAGGCAGCCGGGCTGCCCATCATGGCCGGATGATGCGAAGATGCCCCAAACCCTGACGCTGACGCATCGGTGTAGTCACGAAACAATACGCCATGGACGGCTGCTTTTACCAGCATATCTTCCGTCACCTTGTCGGCTTTCTTGGCCATGACTGTGACATAGACCATAGATGAACCTCCATTGGCCGGTCCGGCTCCCTGTATCTGGTATTGACCTGCCGGCTCTGATGCGTTGTCTTTTGCTGAGACGGTCAATGTGACCATGACAGCACACAGTATCAGCAATATTTTTTTCATCTCCATATTTTTATGTTAAAATCCGCGTAATGGGCTGACATACGGCTGTATTCCACCCATTTACGCGGATTAGGGATTATTTTCAGTTACCTTTAAGTGTAGCAATCATCTGGCTGACGGCTAAGCCCTGTGCCACTGATTCAGCGGTCACCATGGCTGTGGCATCATTGGCATAGGAGATTACCTTATCGGCAGCTTTCAGTCGCTTGCCTGCGGCCATCTTCTCTTTCATGCCGCCGCTCTTGGCCTTTTCGCCTTCATCCTTGATGGCCTGTGCAGCCTTGGGAGCGAGTTCGGAAGCCTTCTGGATAGCTTCCTTCTCGGTAGCTATTGTTTTGGCGAGTGTCTCCACATCGGCCAGAGCCGGGGGATTACCGGCTGCAATTTGGGCATTGAAATCTTCAAGCTGCTTGGAATTGGCGATAGCTAACACTGCTGCGGCTCCGGCAGCTCCGGCATACTCGTCAACATCGGCGATTTCGCACACTTTAGGAGCCTTGTCTATGAGCTTCTGTAGATTGGCTATACGCTGCGGATCAAGCCCCTGGGCGTTGACAACTGAAAGCACAGCAAAGATTGACAGAATAGATAGCAAGAATTTTTTCATGTTGATTTAGGATTTAAAAGTGAAAGATTGTGTCTACAAATGTACTAAAACTTCATAAAATTACCCCCCATTTGTTAAAATACGTTAATACGATTTACTCTCCCTCTCGTATGCTTATGTGGCGAAACCTCTCCGAGGTTTAACTATGTGGTGGCATCCCCCGCCCCATGTACGTCGCTCCGCGCCGTGCATGGGGTTACGAACGGCCGGCACGTCTCCGACGTGCCCTCACTCTCAATGTAATATACTGGCGAACAATATGTTGTATTGATACGACATGCACAATGTCGCTAACCTAAGGAATGCTCTCATCGTAGTAGGGACATGCCATGCCATGGCATGTCTGCTAACGCAACACCCCTCATTAATATGGCTTTAGGCGACATGCCATGGCATGTCCCTACTGCATAAGAACGTCATTCAAGCATTTACGCCTTCTTAAGTTGGTGGCGGATGCACCATGGTGCATCCCTACAATTTGGAGGCTTCTGTGTTACTGGACGAAATCGCGGAAAATGTCAAGGGCCTGACGTATCTTCTCTTCGGAGACTATGCTGTCAAGGTGGACTTTTCCAGGGGCCTCAAGCAGGGAAAAGTTGATGTCTGTGCCTGAGATGTTTTTCTTGTCGTGGCGCATGTAGTAAATCAGCGCGTCGTAATCATTGCAGGTTATGGGCAGAGTGCCGTAAAGCTCACGGAGGGTGGAGGCATAATGCTGAAGCTCTGCCGAGTCAAATCCGTAGAGCATATGTGAAAGTATCAGGTCGACAAGCAGACCGAACGCCACGGCATGACCGTGGGGTATGGGCTGCTGACGGTGCATGGCCCATGACTCGAAAGCATGCCCGGGGGTGTGCCCGAGGTTGAGCGCTTTGCGGAGACCGCGCTCAGTTGGGTCTTGCTCCACCACCCGGCGCTTGACTCCGACATTTTCTTCAAGGATGGGAAGCAGAGCCGCCAGATCTCGTGCCGTCACATCATATGACAAGAGCCTACGGAACGAGTCAAGGGACTCCAACAGTCCGTGTTTGAGCATCTCCCCGTAGCCCGACAGCAATTCTTCGTCAGGCAAGGTGTCAAAATATGTGGTGGATATAATCACAGCATCGGCTTGGGAGAATACCCCTATCTCGTTTTTGAGTCCGTGGAAATTGATGCCGGTCTTGCCACCCACCGACGCATCGACAGCAGCAAGCAGCGTCGTAGGCATGTTGACAAACCGTATGCCGCGCTTGAACGTCGATGCCGCAAAGCCGCCTATATCCGTCACCATGCCGCCGCCGAGGTTAACCATCAGCGACTTGCGTGTCGCACCGCCTTCGACCAGACAGTCCCATATATGGGCCAGCGAGTCAAGCGATTTGTTGACATCGCCCGAAGGGATTGTGATGACTTCGGCCTGACGAGCCACATAGCTTTCCTCAGCCACACGCGGCAGCACGAGTGAGGCCGTGTTGTCATCGGTAAGTATGAAGATACGGCCGGTAGGATCAATGTCACCTGCTACGCGGTCAAGTTCCAGTGCAGGGCTTTCGGTAAATATAAGTTGCTGTGACATAAGAGGGTGTTTGCGATTATGATTTATAGGCACGGAGGTCAGCTATCAGAGACGGGAGAGCCTTGACGAAAGCCCCCATGGAATCAAATGCTATGGCAGCGCCGGCATCCATCAGATCGTCAAGCGGTATAGGGCCGGTGGCCACACCGACAGTAAACGCTCCGGCACGCGCACCGGCACGGACTCCGCAGGGCGCATTTTCAACCACCACCGATTGCCACGGCTTGACATCGACCAGCTTCATGGCCTTGAGATACGGCTCAGGGTCAGGCTTGCCGTGCGCCACGCTACGTGACGTGATGAAATTTTCAGTCTTAAACGCTCCGGGATAGTCATGTGTGATACGCTCTATCAGAGATGTCTGTCCAGAGCCTGTCACCAATACACGCTCCATATTTTCGCTGCGGAATATTTCAAGCATCTTGTCGGCACCCTTCATCAGCGGAGCCTCGCCTTGGGCATGGAAATTCTCTGTCTTTTCCTTATAGAGGGCAGCAACCTCATCAGATGTGGCAGCGCGTCCGTACTGACGCTCGAAAAGCAGATTGATGGTAGCAGCCCCGGTCATGCCCTCGTAACCGAAAAACTCCTCACGGGTAGCCCGGATGCCGTGGGCGGTCACCATATCGTACCACGCTGTGGCATGCAGCGGCATCGAATCGTAGAGCACCCCGTCCATGTCGATGAGAGCGGCGCGTGGGTCAAACTGAGTATATTGATGCGCTTCCATGAAACGCTTTATCGCTGATTTTATATGTGTCATAACTGTAGCGGTGGTATATCGTGTTTGTTACTTTGACTTCGTATCTGATGACGGCGATGGCGAAGGGGGCGGCGGAAGCAGTCCCTCCTTGATAAGCAGAGCCGAATCGGCTGCCGAGATGGTGTCGCTGCGAAGATCCTCATAGACGCGCAGCATTTCGCCCGGATTGTGGCCTCGCGCATTGAGGCTCTTCAACTTGGCCTTACGCACACCACGGCGGAAAACGCGGTCCATCTCCTTGACGAGGTTGATACGTGTCGTATCGACCAGGTTGACCCTTTCGGCCACCATGTTTTCCTTGACCTTCGCCCCTCCGAGACGTATCTTCATATTCTCCGGCGTTCCCTTGATGTTGATACCGAATTTAAACGGGATAGGCGACTTAAGCACCGACACATGGTAGTTGAGGTTCATGGCAAGGTCATTATTGCCCATAAGGCCCAGTTTGTACCGGTCAAAATTGAAGATGAAGGGGTATATCTCCAACTGATTGTTCGCGATAGCCACCTGAGCCGATATGCTGTCAATCATGTTGCGGTTCTTGTTCTTGAACATCAGCCACTTGCTTATCGTCTTGTAGGTATCTGGGTCTATTACCACCAGAGAGTCACCCTTGATGGTCAGAAACGCGCTCAGCGACCCGAGATTGATATCCATATTGGGGAATATGTCGGTTGTGGCCACCATCTCAGCATTGATGCGGCCCGAGATAGTGTTGAGAGCCGGCAATATTGAGTCAACCGTCGGGAAGAGCTTGTTGAACTTCTCGATATAGAAATTATTCAGCACAAGCCCCAGTCCCAGCGTCATTTCATCCTTTGTAGGAGCGGAATAGAGGGCGTTGAGATTGACACGTCCGGCATCAGTAGTGGCTCCGAGTTCGGTCAGCATGATAGCACCCTCGTGCATCATGGCCACACCCCGGAAATCGTGGAGAGTCAGCCCCTCATAGAGCACCACCTTTGACGACAGGTTGAAGTCTGCATCAAGATTCATGGGTACGAGCAGCGGCCCGGTCACGCTGTCGGCCGCCGAACTTTCAACCTGCTTTTCCAGACGCTCGTCACTGACATCATCGCCCATCTTCACGGCAGCCGTAGTCCCCTGAGCCACCTTTTCAGCATAAGCGGCTCCGTAGAACGCGGCATTGACCAGCTGGTTGATGTCAATGGTGTCGCCGGTAAGATTGAGTTTGAGATTCATCGCGGCGCGTTTGCGCAGCATCGCATTCGTATAGTTGCTGATTACGCCATTGACAGTCAGCGCACTGCGTCCTGCACGAAGTTTGGTGTCACGGATTACCAACGAATCCATGTCAAACGAAATATCCACATCCCTGACCACATTACGCAGCGGATAATACGGGGTCAGGATGCGTCCGCGCTTAGCCGTGATACGCCCGGAAGCGTCCCACCAGAGCAGCAGCGAGCGTGTCTCCTTGTCGGCTCTGAGGTCAAGCACATCCGTGCTGTCACGGTCAGACCGAGGCCGGGCGGCAAGTGCCGCACGCCTCTTATGGCGCATGGCAGCCAGCTCATGCCGAGCCAGCGCATACACCGAGTCAGCCCTGAGCGACGGATGCGCCGCCGATATGGAATCAAATATCGCCCCGAGACGCTTGTTCATGCGCGGACGGGCGTTGAGATGCAATCTCAGCTGCACCTGGGGGTCACGCAGCGATATGCGTCCCTCAGGACTGCGGTAACGGATGAAATCTGACGAAATCCGCGTCATCATCATCGGACGCTTCTTGCTGTCCTTGTAACGTGTGATGACAGCACCCACTTTAGGCGATTTTATCATCACACTGCTGCTGTCCGACATGTTGATATACCGCAGCCTCTGTGCAATGATGTTGAGCCCGAGTGGTATGACTACCGCCGTGTCGGCCGAAGCCGCCTTGTTGCTCACGCCGAGCCCCATGCGCATGTCGCTGCCTGTCAGGCCGAGGCCGTCCATCATGTATGAGGCGGTATCAACTTTCAGAGACACCGTAAGCAACGAGTCGATACGGTGGCCATCCTTGGCGGTTATGGACGAGGACGACCCGAATTTGAGGGTAGCATGCCGGGCATAGATGTCGCCAGTCGAATCATTCATATGCAACCCGAAGCCTGTCAGGGTGGCATGGCCGTCAATCTTGATTTTGTGGAAATTAAGACGGTCGAAATAACTCGGTCTGAAATCAAGGTCGGCGTCAAGCATCAGCTTCCCTTTGAGAGTGAAAGGCAGCATACCCATCAGTGACGACGGCAGTTTGGCGAACCCGATGCCGCCTTTAAATTCGCCCTTAACCACAGGGTCGCTCAACAGTCTGGTGGCAGTGCCGGAGAATTTGAATCCGATACCCTCACCCACTGCAAACAAACGCTTGACATCAATCACACTGCGGTCAATATCATGGCCGTCGACGTGGCCCGAAGCCTCCAGTCCGAAAGACTTGAGTACCATCTGCTGGTACGACATGGAACCGTCGGGCACATCTACCGAGAAGTCAAACGATGGCAGGTCGCTGCCGCTGACAGCATAGGGCGCGGTCAGAGCTGCCGACAGCCCCACTTTAAGGTCGGTTTTCAGTCCAGCCAATGACGAGACATATTCCTGAGGCAACCAATTGACCACCGCCATCACTGACGCCTCCGGCATGTTTATATCAAAAGACTTGACTACCAAATCTTTGGCAAAATCAAGCCGGGTGTTGACTGTAGCATTCACCGGTCCGACACCTATATCAAATGCCTCCAATCCCAGCTCATAGGGCTGATGGCTCTTCCAGACTATTTTGCCATCAAGCCTGAAATCAACCGACGGGGGCAAAGCCACCCCGGCAATCTCCAAGCGGGCATTGCCGCCCGTGGATACTGAATAAGTCGACTTGTCATCTGTGGCAAACTGCGACGGAGTCACCACCAGACGCATATCGGTAGTGTCCGCAGCATTGAAATATGCCGCCTTGAGGCCTCCGGGGAGCGAGAAGCGGTTGATGGTTATATCGGGCATAGCCGTAGTGTCGGCATCCTCCTCCGACGGCGGCAGTATGTCAAAGTTATTTATGGAGTCGTTAAGACACACTATATTGACAGCCGGGCGGTCAAGCACTATATCCTCAAGCTGCACCTTCATCAGCATCAACGACGGGATGTTGACCTTGCCTTGAAGCGACACGAAACTCAGCAGCGAGTCGGCATCAGCCGGCAGACGGTCACGGTCAGCAGCACTGAGCCCTCTGAGCGAACGACTTACTATGTCAAGAGAATCCACCTTGACATGAAGCTGAGGGAATGTACTCCAATAGGTCAGTTCGACGCGCCCTATCGCCACATCGGCATTGAGATATTCGCCGGCGACACGCTCCACTATCGGCGTCAGCTTCTGGGGCGTCAGAATCCATACAGCCACTCCAATCACACCCATCACGAGGAGCACCAATGCCACAGCTGTCAACACCACCCATTTTATCAGCCTAAGCCACCACGGGCGGCGACGCTTCAAGGGCTTGCCGCCACTCGGCTGCGCAGCTGCAGGATTATTTGCGTTATTGTCTTGAGGCTGAATTTCCACGATAAGATTGTATGAATATGGTGTAGTATATAAGTAAGGTGCCGGCAGCCTGATTTGTTCGCGGAGCAGTGCCGATATGCACCCTGTCAGTCACGCTTACGTGACGTGATATGGTAGCAAGGCTGCTGACGCTCGAATTTGATGTAGCACCAGCCTTCCTGGCGCAGCCCGTAGAGCACCTCGCCGAGAAGATTCTTTAGGTCTTCGGCACTGCGGCGCGGCTGCAACGAATCGCTGCAAGCAAACCGCGAATACGTGATGTCAAACGTGGTGCCGAGCTGATGCACCGACGAGTCAACCGCATTGCGGTTACGGCGACGCAGACGCGCGACGCTTTCAGGAGTGCGGAGCAGACTCGTCACGCGGATGCGGTATGCGCCTCCGCCACGGGCGGCAAGGCTGTCGTTAAACCTCCGCCCTATCTCATGGAGCAGAGTGGCCGCTTCAGGCACGAGGTATGGCGACGAATAAGTCAGCTCATCCACATAGAAATCACGGCATGACACCACCTTGACCAGATCACGTCCAGGCTCGAAATGTGACCGCGTATCAGTGAGCGGCCTGATGCCTATTTGCTCCGCCGCAGCCCAGTGGACCTGATTACTGTCGTTGAACACCTCGCGCAGATGCCCTATTACATTTATGCGTATCTTCTTCGTGTTGCCGGGCATCTCCTCGAGCACCCTGTTCCATCCGGCCGATGAATCGGCAAGCATATTGATGTCAAAATCCACTGTCTGCTGGCGCAGGTGAGGCCGGCCTGTGATCACCCCGGCATTGGTGTGGTCAGTCAGAGCCACCGAGACTGCAAAGACAGCCAGCGACACAGCGATTATGACCAATAGGATTTTACGCATCGGCTATGATGTATCTTAACGCACTATCTGACGGCGGAACCGCTCTTTGACCGTATCCACCACATTGATTATATAGTCGCCCATGCGCTCTATGTCGCTGACGAGGTCCATATAATAGATGCCGCTCTGGTATTCGTAGACGCGGTTGTTGATATTGTTGACGTTTTCTCCGCGCAGCTGGTTGCGCATGTTATTGAGTTCGCGCTCGCGGTTGTACGACGCTATTATGTCGGATTCATGCACATGCTCTATGTCTCCGATGAGCTTGAGCATGTTGGCCATGGCCGACGAAACCTGCTCAAACATGCTGTCTACATTGTCATATATCTCCTGATTGAACTCGGCATTGCTTTCATGCTTGCGGAGCATGATCTTGCCGGCACCGTAGCAGCAGTCGGCTATGCTCTCGATTTCGGCGACTATGCTGAGCATGGCGGCTATGTGGAGCTTGCCCTCGTTTGACAGACGACCCTCGGCACAGCGGTTGAGATAGTGGGCTATCTCTATCTCCATGCGGTCGGAAATCTCCTCATATTTCTCAAGACGCGAGAAGCGTTTGGTAAACTCGTCGGTGCCCTCCTTGGTGTGCACCAGTTCCTGCGCCATGCCTATCATGCGCTGCACACGTTCGCCAAACACGGCAATCTCCTTTTCAGCCTGCGAGAGGTTGAGCTCCGAAGCATTGACAAGACCGCCGGAGATGAATTTGAGCTGGAATTCCTCGTCCTCGTTTTTGCGTGACGGCACTATCCACATCACCACCTTCACATACAGCTTCGTGAGCCATATCATTATGGTGACATTAAACAGGTTAAACAGCGTATGGAACATGGCAAGGCCTATCGATACGCTTACCTGCAGCGATGCCACACGGGCCTGGGAAGCGGCAAGCCGCTCGCTTATCTCGTTGGGCGGATTGGTGTTGAAGAGATGATTGTATATGTCGGGGTCGGTAGCCTCGAGATGGCGTACATATTGCGACAGCCCCTCGGGGTTGCCTGAGCCTATAGCCTCGGAGACCCACGCCGTAAGGTCAACAAACGGCATGAACACCGCAAGCGCCCATACAGTGCCGAGTACATTAAACAACAGATGCCCCATGGCGGTGCGCTTGGCTGCGACATTACCGCTCATTGAGGCTATGATAGGTGTGATGGTAGTGCCGATATTGGATCCAAGCACCAGCGCACATGACAGTTCGAAATCAATCCATCCCTTGGAACACATTATCAGCACTATGGCAAACATAGCCGCCGACGACTGGAGCACCATAGTGACCACGACGCCCACCAACAGGAATATCAGCACCGACCCATAACCCATGTCGGCATAGCTCTGCAGGAATGCAAACATCTCGGGATTGCTCTGCAGGTCAGGCACATGGAGATTAATCTGCGCCAGCGACATGAAAAGCAGCGCGAAGCCCACGAGAAACTCGCCAATGGACTTGGTGCGTCCTTTCTTGGCAAACAGCAACGGCACAGCCACCGCCAGGATGGGCAGCGCAAAGGCCGATACATCCACCGAAAAGCCGAGCAGTGAGATAATCCAGGCCGTAAACGTCGTGCCGACGTTTGCACCCATGATTACCGCCATAGACTGCGCCAGCGACATCAGGCCGGCGTTGACGAAGCTGACCACCATCACCGTAGATGCGCTTGAGCTTTGTATCAGGGCTGTGATAAGGCAGCCGGTAAGCAGACCGGTGAACCGGTTGCGCGTCATTGCCGAGAGGATATTGCGGAGACGGTCGCCCGCAGCCTTCTGTAGGCCTTCACTCATGACCTTCATTCCGTAGAGGAAGAGGCCCACCGAGCCTAACAGCCCGAGAAAGTCAAGTATAGAATAATTCATCTATTTCAGGTAGAAGTATGTACAAGCGCAAAGTTAATGAAAATGTGCAAAACTCCGCGATATTGCCGCTATGATTTTTTAACATCTCGGTTACATCTCCGGAATGGACATGCAAAAAGGCCAAAGACGGAGGGGATAGGGATTAATGTTAAAATCGCTTATGGGATAACCTATTGCGCCCCGAGAATGTTATAACTATAGTTAATTTTAATCTAACACAATTATTACACAGATATGAGCAAACCTACCATCTCCCAACCGGAACCTGCGGTTACGGCCTCGGGGCGCAAGAAGATAATCTCCACAGCCAAAGGGTCTCTGACCATGGTGGCTATGGCTATTATGATAATCACCTCCATATTGAGTATGAGAGGGCTGCCTTCTGAGGCAAAATTCGGCATCCAGTCAATATTCTATTACATATTCGCAGCTATAGTTTTCCTGGTGCCGTTTTCGCTCGTATGCGCCGAACTGGCATCGACCTACACCAAAGCCGGCGGTCTATACCGATGGGTGTCCGAGGCCTTCGGTCCGCGATGGGGTTGGACGGCCATGTATCTTGAGTGGCAGACGATAGTCATATGGTTTCCGACGGTGCTTATGTTCGGAGCCGCTTCACTGGCTTACATAGCATGGCCCGAGAGTTTTGATGCAGCTTTGGCCTCCAACAAGTTCTACACCCTGATTGTCGCGATGGTGATTTACTGGGCGGCCACGTTCAACTCTTTCCGCGGACAGAAGATGGCCAACAAGCTCAGTACGTCAGGCGGACTCTTCGGCACCATCATTCCGGGGGCTTTGCTAATCATACTCGGAGTAATATATGTGTGTGTCGGCAAGCCGGTAGCGTTGACCGACGTCCCGTTCTTCCCTGACTTCTCCCATCTCAGCACCATAGTGCTTGCCGCATCTATATTCCTCTTCTATGCCGGTATGGAGATGCAGGCGGTGCATATCAACGACATGAGCAATCCGGCCAAACAGTTTCCGCAATCAGTGCTGATAGCGGTTATAGTAATCGTTGCCCTGTATGCCCTCGGAACGCTTGTCATCGGAGTGGTCATACCTGCCGACAACATCAATCTGCTCCAGTCGCTCTTGGTGGCATACAAATCCCTGTGGTCAAGCTTCGGCCTCGGTTGGCTCGGCAATATAATGGCACTCCTCATAATGTACGGTGTGGTAGGACAGGTCAGTGCCCTCGTAACAGGCCCGGTAACAGGCCTTATGGCCGTGGCTCAGTCAGGGTATCTGCCCCGTTCGCTTCAGAAAGTCAACAAGAACGGCATCAACAAGCCCATACTCTGGGTTGAAGGCATATTCGTAACGGTTCTTACCCTGGTTCTGCTCGTGCTTCCTACCGTAGAATCAGCGTATCAGATAATGTCGCAGCTCGCTACCATCATCTACCTCATCATGGTGCTGATGATTTATGCCGCATTCCTACGTCTGCGCCACACACAGCCCAAGAAAACGCGAGGCTTCAAAGTGCCCGGCGGTCAGGCCGGCAAGTGGGTGGTGTGCATACTCGGCATAGCCGGAGCGGTGCTTGCGCTGGCTCTCAGCTATCTGCCGCCGTCACAGATCGCCACCGGCAGTCCGGTGGTCTACATCGGCATACTGATACTCGGCACAGCCCTTTTCGTCGCTCTCCCCTTGATAGTCTACGCCAAGCGCAAACCCTCTTGGCGCGATCCCAATGCCCACTTCTACCCCTTTGACTGGCAGATAGAGGACCGCAAGCCATGGGAAGTGTCACAATGGAAGGAAGGCTACGAACCTACCGAACAGGAGGTAGAGGACGCCGAGACCGGAGCCATAGCCCGACACGCCCAGGCCAAGCATATGTAACCATCCCCATAACAGTGTGAAGGAGCAGGCAAGACGCCGCAATGACACCTTCAACCCTGTCCCCAGGATGCGCCACGATCCACCAGTCGAGGCGCATCCTCTGTCATCACGCTATGAATTTGGCGAGGGAGGTTGCAGGGGATTAGCGGAAAGTTTGTAACTTTGCGTGGATTATCACACTCATAGATGAAACGTTACAATCTCGTCAATAACTCGTTGGGATGGCTGTGCTTTCTGATTGCCGCCGTCACCTATCTGCTCACTTTGGAGCCTACCGCCAGTTTCTGGGACTGCCCGGAGTACATCTCACAGGCATTCAAGCTTGAAGTAGGGCATCCGCCGGGCAACCCCATATGGATAATGATGGCCCGCGTAGCCGTCAACTTTGCCGGCGGCAACACCGAACTCATTCCGCTGATGGTCAACGCCTCCTCGGCGCTGTTCAGTGCGGCCACAATATTGCTGCTGTTCTGGACCATCACACACCTTGTAAAACGTCTGATAGTACGTGACGATGCCGAGAGCATACCGCTGACCAAGATGATAGTCATCATGGGCTCGGGACTCTGCGGCGCACTGGCCTACGCATGGAGCGACACGTTCTGGTTTTCGGCTGTAGAGGCCGAGGTATATGCCTTCTCGTCGTTCTGTACGGCATTAGTGTTCTGGCTGATACTCAAGTGGGAAGCCCGTGCCGACCAGCCCCACAGTGACCGCTACCTCGTGCTGATAGCCTACGTCATCGGTATCTCCATAGCCGTGCACCTGCTCAACCTGCTCTGCATCCCGGCCATAGTGCTGGTGGTCTATTACCGCAAGTGGGCCAAGACCACGGCATCAGGCTCGCTGATAGCCCTGGCGGTTTCGTTTGTGATAATCGGACTGATATTGTTCGGACTCGTACCGGGCTTCATAGAGATGTCGCAATATTTCGAGCTGTTCTTCGTCAACACCTGCGGCATGTCATATAACATGGGCGTGCTTATCTATGCCCTTATGACCATCGCCGCCTTCATATGGTGCATACACTCCATGTATGCTCAAAACAGCCCCATGAAGATGAAGGTCTCCTTCCTGCTCGCTATCCTCCTCAGCGGCATACCTTTCATCGGCGAAAGCATGTGGATACCTGTCATCATCCTCGGCGGACTGGCTGCCTACCTGTGGATTGCCAAGAAGATTCCCGTCAGGGTGCTCACGGTGGTGACTCTCAGCTGCTTCGTGATATTCATCGGATATACGAGCTATGCACTGCTGCTGATACGTTCGTCGGCCAACACCCCCATGAACCAGAACGCCCCCGACAACGTATTCACCCTGTCAAGTTACCTCAACCGCGAACAATACGGCGAGACTCCCCTGCTCTACGGACGCACCGTCAACTCCTCCATCCTCTACCGCGTGGAGGGTCAGACACCGCGCCCGGTGGTCAATCTCACCAAACCGCTCTATGGCAAGGCAGTAGACGGCGGCAAAGACCGCTATGTCAACTACGGGTACAAAAAAGAGTATGTCACCACCCCCGAGCTCAACATGCTGTTTCCACGCATCCACAGCTCATCGCATCTCGGAGCATACACCGACTGGATAGACATGAAGGGGCAGCCTGTAGATGCTACCGTCTATGTGGATGAAAACGACGAACCACTCCAGAAGGTGACGAAAATCAAGCCTACCATGGGCGAAAACCTGCGCTTCTTCCTCACCTACCAGCTCAACCAGATGTACTGGCGATATTTCATGTGGAACTTCGCCGGACGTCAGAACGACATACAGGGCAACGGCGAGGTCAACAACGGCAACTGGATCAGCGGCATACCGTTTATCGACAATCCGCGTCTGGGAGACCAGTCGCTCCTGCCCGACGACCTCGGCAAGGCCAACAAGGGCCACAATGTCTACTACATGCTCCCTCTGCTTCTCGGCATCATCGGTCTGGCATGGCAGGCATTCACCTCCAAGCGTGGCATTGAGCAGTTCTGGGTAGTGTTCTTCCTCTTCTTTATGACCGGCATAGCCATAGTGCTCTACCTCAACCAGACACCCACACAGCCACGTGAGCGCGACTATGCGTTTGCCGGCTCGTTCTATGCGTTTGCCATATGGATAGGCATCGGCGTGACCGGCCTGTGGATGGCGCTTAACGGATTGCTCGGAAAGAAGTCTAAATCCGACCATAGCAAGGTGACGGCCATAATCGCCGCCGTCATCGGTCTGCTGGTGCCCATACAGATGGTATCGCAGACATGGGACGACCATGACCGCAGCGGACGCTACACCGCCCGCGACTTCGGTTTCAACTACCTCAATTCGCTTGATGACAACGCCATCATCTTTACCAACGGCGACAATGACACATTCCCCCTCTGGTATGCCCAGGAAGTTGAGGGTGTGCGCACCGATGTCCGCGTGGTCAACCTCAGCTACCTCACCACCGACTGGTATGTCAATCAGATGAAGCATCCCACCTACGATGCCGCAGCCATCGACATGCTCGCCAAGCCTGCCGACTACGCCTATGACCGTCTGCAATTTAACTACTTCTTTGACCCGGACACCACCAAGGTCAACGCCCTCAAGTCACTCGAGCAGATATATGACGCACGCAGCGACAAGAACGGCTACAACCTGCCGATGATGAAGTACCCCAACATGTATGTCCCCGTTGACCGCGAAGCCATGGTCAAAGCCGGACGCATCACCGAGGCCGAGGCCAAGGTAGCCGACGACATCATAGACTTCAACATGATGCAGGATGCCTCTACAGCACGTGACGGCGGCATGTCGCTGAGCAAACTGATTTCGCTCGACATGATAGCCACCAGCGCAGCCAACGGCTGGAACCGCCCGATATATTTCGCCTCCACGGTGCCCACGGAGTATTATCTCGGTCTGTCGCCCTATCTGCGTTCCACAGGCATGGCCTACGAGGTATCGCCTATCCGCGAACCTAACGGCATGACAGGTGTCAACACCGACAAGATGTACCGCAACGTGACCGAGCGCTTCCGCTGGGGCGGCATAGATGCCGTAAACGACGGCAAAGAGGTGTATCTCGACGAGACAGTGCGCCGCATGGTGACATCCACGCGCTCATCGCTCTATGACCTTGCCCACGCGCTGACCGTGGAGGGCATCCAGGCCACTGACAGTGTCAACATAGCCAACAACAAGGCTCAGGCAGAGGCATTTGCCGCCGACCGCTACAAGAAGGCTGTAACCGTCCTCGACCTGATGATGGCCAAACTGCCCACAAAGGCTCAGCCTTTCGGCATACAGCTCGGACAGCAGACAGCCGAACTCTACGGCACCTTGGCCGAACTGACCGGCGACAAGACGCTGACCGACAAAGCTCTCGCCATACTCAAGGACGAACTTGACCAGTACACCCAGAATATAGTGTATTACCAGAGCCTCAAACCGTGGCAATACCTGACACTGCCTACCACCGACCGCTGGATTGACCAGCACTACTACCTCCAGCTTCTCCAGACCTACAGCGACTTCGGCGGAGACGCAGAGACATTCATGCAGCAAGCGGCCGACAAGGGTGTCAATTTCAACCGCCAGGCCTCTTTCCTTTCTGACGAAAAATAATGCTTATAGAGCAACCACGACTGCCATATCGCCTCCTCTTCCCGGAGGCGATATGGCGTATTAAGCACCGCGACAAGAAGGTCATATACCTGACTTTTGACGACGGTCCCATACCCGAGGTGACGCCCTGGGTGCTTGACGTGCTTGACCGCTACGGCATCAAGGCCACGTTTTTCATGGTGGGCGACAATGTGCGCAAGCACCCCGATGTCTACCGGGAGGTGCTTCGTCGCGGCCATACCGTAGGCAACCACACCATGCACCATCTTCAGGGCTTCAAGGTGACCACGCTCCGGTATATGCGTGACATCACCGAGGCTGATGCACTGATAGGCAGTGCGCTGTTCCGTCCGCCCCACGGGCTGATTCGCTGGGCACAGGCCGCAGCCATCAAGCACCACTACAACATCATAATGTATGACCTCGTGACACGCGACTACAGCAAGCGCATGACCCCAGACAAGGTATTTGCCAACGTCAAGAAATACACGCGCAACGGCTCCATCATCGTGTTTCACGACTCACTCAAGGCGTGGCGTAATCTCCAGTCAGCCCTGCCACGCAGCATCGAGTGGCTCAAGAGTCAAGGCTACGAGTTCCGTGTCATCTCCAGCGAGTAACCGCATCATCCCGACACATGGATAAGAGCGCAATCACAGACATTGTCAGAGATGCCGGGGCCACGGCTGTAGGCATAGCGCACGTCGCGACTGTGGATGACTCGGCACGAGAAGCATACCGGCAATGGATTGCATCGGGACGCTCGGCACCGCTCGCCTACATGGACCGCTACCACGAAGTGCGTGACAACCCCGGTCTGCTCCTTGAGGGAGCGAAAAGCATCATCGTGGCCGCGTTCAGCTACTTTCATCCTTCCCCTCCTCCAAAATCGCATTTTACCATAGCGCGGTATGCCCGGGGAGCCGACTACCATGAAGTTGTGCGCCGGCGGCTTTCAGATGCAGCCTCGGCCATCATGTCAGCCGAAGGACTCAGTGAATCGGATTTCCGCGTGTGCGTCGACACCGCTCCGCTCCGCGAACGCTATTGGGCGCAACAGGCCGGAATCGGTTTCATCGGACGCAACAACACTTTGATAATCCCCGGCGAAGGCTCCTACGTGGTCCTCGGCGAGATTCTGACCACCATGGACATCGAGCCTGACGCTCCATGCACCCTGACATGCGGTGACTGCATGGCATGTGTCAGAGCATGCCCCGTGGGTGCTCTCGGATGCGAGTCTGACAGTTACCGCGGAGTAGATGCCTCCCGATGCCTGAGTTGCCTGACCATAGAGCACCGCGGCGACTTCCCCCCGGGCACAAAACTCAGCGGACGCATAGCCGGATGTGACACCTGCCAGGATGTATGCCCCCACAACCGCCATGCGAAAATGTCAGACATCCCTGAGTTCGCCCCGACAACCCCTCTCCTATCCATGACGGATGACCAGATTCTCGCCCTCGCCCCCGAACAAATCCGGCCTCTCACTCGCCACACCCCCTTGAGCCGCATCAAACCCGCCGACTTCATCCGCAATATCCACACCCCCTGACAACACTGCGCGACACACAGAGATGCACCCAACGCAGCAGCGAGATGACATGGGTCAATGTCACTAAATTAAGGAATGCACCCATCGCGGTAGGGACATGCCATGGCATGTCTGCTGACGCAACACCCCTCATTAGCATGACTTTAGGCGACATGCCATGGCATGTCCCTACTACATACGAACGCCATTCAAGCATTAACGACTCTCTAATTTAATGACATTGACACACTGGTCGCCCGGATGATGGCGGCAGGTCTGACGCAATAATTCAGGGGTGTGTAACGTTATAATTTATTATGGGTTTTTCATGGCCGAGGCGGCTGTTTCCGATTCTGTTTGTGCTCATCTCTGTGACAGTGGTGGGTGGCTTTCTGTATTATTCGGGAACGCTGGTGGATGAACTTGCCGCACAGGAACGTGCGCGCATGCAGATATGGGCCAACGCTACCCGGCAGATCATCAATACCGATGACGAGGAGGGGTCTTCGCCGGCCAATCTGGAGTTCCTGCTGAGCATCATCGAGGACAACCGCTCGATACCGCTGCTGCTGACCGATGACGAGGGGACAATAATCATGCAGCGCAATTTCACCCTGCCCCAGCCTATCGACAGCACGGCCCAATGGGAGCTGTCGGATGTCAACAAACGCTACCTGCAGGCAAAACTCGACCATCTGAGGCAGTCGCCCAATGTCATACACATAGACATATCCGAGGGCAACGTGCAGCACCTCTATTATGAGGATTCAAGGCTGCTTAAGACCCTCAACATCTATCCCTACATACTTATACTCGTGATGGTGATATTCATTGCCATCATATATTTCGCTCTCCGGGCGTCAAAGAAGGCCGAACAAAACCGCCTATGGGTAGGACTCTCCAAGGAGACCGCCCATCAGCTGGGCACCCCTATCTCATCATTGATGGCATGGCTGCAACTGCTTGAAGCCGAGGGAGTAGACAAGGAGACAGTCAGAGAGATGGACAAGGACGTCAACCGTCTATCCACTATCGCATCCCGTTTCTCCAAGATAGGCAGCCGCCCCAGCATGGAACCTATGGAGCTCAACGGGGTGGTCAGCCAGGCGGTCAATTATATGAAGAGCCGCATCTCACGCCGTATAAGTCTGACATTCACCCCATCTTCATCATCCGTTGAGGCCAATCTGTCGGCTCCACTGCTCGAATGGGTGATGGAAAACCTGATAAAAAACGCCGTAGACGCCATGGACGGACAAGGTGCCATCACCGTAGAAGTCAAATCCACGTATGACAAGGCCGTCATCACCGTGAGCGACACAGGCAAGGGGATGACGCGCAAGCAGCGCAGCGACATATTCAAACCCGGCTACTCCACAAAAAAACGCGGATGGGGCCTCGGACTGACTCTGGCCCGACGCATCATAACGCAGTATCACGGCGGACGTATCTATGTCAGCGACTCTCAACCCGGCATCGGCACCACATTCACCATCGAGCTGCCCCTCACATCCACACCAGCAAACCCTGACGCATGAAACATCTTTTCGTAACCGACATGGACGGTACCCTGCTCAACGAGCACAGCAAGGTCAGCCCCACCTCGGCAAAAATCATCAGCGACCTCTCACGCCAAGGAGCACTTATCACAGTAGCCACCGCCCGTACTCCGGCCACCGTAGAGCCGCTTCTCGAGGACACATATACCTCTCTGCCGGCCATAGTGATGACAGGCGCAGCGATGTGGGACCGCAACAACCGCTCCTATGTCAACACCCATCCATTTGACGGCGATGCCGACCACCAGCTGCTCGCAGTCATGCGCAGCGAAGGGATAGAGCCGTTTGTATATACGTTTTTTGACGGTGATCCGCTGCTACATGTGTTCCGCAACTCGCCGTTAAGCGACAATGACATCAGATTCATGGACGAAAGGCGTGTCAGCGGTCTGAAAGAATTTCACATAGACCGGCCAATGCCCGAAGGCGGACACACCATGTTGCTCTTCGCCATGGGCCCACGTGAGAGGATATTTGCCGCCGCCGACAAAATCCGCGCACTCCGCATATGCTCCGTCTCAGCCTTCACAGACATATTCGGCGAAGACACAGGCATCCTCGAACTGTTTGCCCCCGGAGTCAGCAAAGCGTCCGCAGTCCAGGCTCTCAAATCCCAGACCGGAGCCGACCGCCTGATAGTCTACGGAGACAACCTCAACGACCTGCCCATGATGGCCGTGGCCGACGAAAGCGTAGCTGTAGCCAACGCCCTCCCTGAAGTCAAAGCCGCCGCCACCAGAGTCATCGGCCCCAACACCGCCGATGCCGTGGCCCGTGACATCATGCAGGTCTATAGCGAAACCCACTCAGACCGCTGACAAGCAGCAGGAGAAACATCAAGCATCCATTAATTATCAGGGGATTATGCGGCAGTCGGCAGACATTGTGCCGGGAATGACCATATGGTTGTGTTGGCGGTATTTCAGGTACACATTATAGCTTGCGCGTGACAGCATCCATGAAATCTTGGTGAGCGCATTGCAGATTCTCGGGCTGAGGACGCACAATATACCGTGTACCCTTGCTCGCAAACGCAGACGCACCATTGCCGAAAACTTGCATATAAAACGTGCCAGATACCATAGACGCTTGCTTACCGCTTCTGTCGCGTCCTTGATTTCACGAAAAAAGTCTATAGCCGCCGACAGCATGCCGCATATAGCTGTGACAAACCATTGAACTATGCGCAGAGAGATGATGAGGCCGGCTACAGCCAGCAACAGGCTTAATGCAAAAATGAAGATGGTATTCATAACTGTATAGGATTTGATTTGAAAATACGCGATTGGACTGACTCCGAAGGGGATGTCCTACGGTATGCACAAAGTTCCGACCCCACACGGGCAAAAACAAAGCACACCCACGTTAACAAAATACAATAAGGAGCGACATTTCACAATGTCGCTCCTTATTGTGTCGTATGTGTAACGACTAAGAGTTTTTATCTAAAAACACATCTTTCTTACCAATTCTTATTTCTTGCATTAACCTAAAAACATCAGTTTTTATAGATGAGACTGTGTGTCGTTGTTTTGACGATGCAAAGTTACAAAGCAGACATGCAGCGCACAATCAAATATAAATAAAATATAGATAAAATTAGACTTCATATTTATTTAAATAACGAATAGTCAGAGTATTAAATAATATCATGCAGATTATAAATATAGACACAAATATGGCAGATATAATGAAAAGGACATCGTTTTCACCCCTTCTACCACACGATTTCCATTGCTTTTGCTGATGTTTTGAGCGATAGTATGGCAGTTTTTACCTGCATATAATCTTTTTTAAGATAGGCCGGGTCTGTTTTCTGCCACTTTTTCACTACTTTAGCTGTTGTATTACGTATAATGTGTGTTTGGTTTACTCCATGACACGTTCAACTATTAATCTGATGGAAAGAATAAAAGTTAAAATAATTAACCGTTCAGGTCACGAACTTCCGGCTTATGAGACACCCTCATCGGCAGGAATGGATATTCATGCATGCCTTGAGGAACCCGTGGTGCTACAGCCACTCCAGCGCGCCCTGATACCTACAGGCCTCAGGATACAGCTTCCGCAGGGGCATGAGTGTCAGATAAGACCGCGTAGCGGACTCGCCCTCAAGCACGGCATATCGCTTGTCAACACCCCAGGCACCGTAGACGCCGATTATCGCGGAGAAATAGGTGTGATAATGATAAATCTTTCCGACAAGCCATTTACCGTCAATGACGGCGAACGCATAGCCCAGATGGTAATCACCCAATACAGCCACGTGGAGTGGGAACCTGTAGATGAACTTGACAGGACCAAACGTGGCGACGGCGGTTTCGGCCATACAGGCATAGGCTGACCCCCGGAGAGCAATTCATAATCAAATCAACGATAACGCTATAAACGTGGCAAGACATACACAACTATTATGGCCCCTTGCTCTGGCTGTGACACTCATAGTGGTGCTTCCTGCTATCGCCGGCTCAAAACCGGCCAAGTGGGACGACGAGGCATCACGCCGCAAGGCTGACTATATATTCCTTGAAGCCGGCCATCAGAAGGCACTCGATGCCAACGACGCATATTTCGACCTGCTCAAGAGCGCGTTGCGTGAGAATCCCGACGACAAGATGCTGGATTTCAGCTACGGTTTCTATCAGATAATGGTCAGCGGCAAGGACTCGGCAGCCATAGCGCGAGGATATGACCGCATGCAGGGATATTTCCACGCCCACCCTGAAGATTTCTACAGCAGCGTGACCTACGGCCGTGTAAGCGAGATGCTCGGACGCCCCGAGGAAGCACTCGAAGTGTGGCGTCAGCTGCATGTCATATACCCTGAGCGAACCGAGGTAGCCTACCGTTATGCCGAAGCTCTCCTTAACAGCCGCGACACACTCCTCAACGCCAAGGCCATAGCCCTGTATGACTCCCTGGAAGTCATGGACGGCAAAGACCTGCAGGTGTCAAATACCAAGATACGCTACTACCTGACACGCAATGACACTGCACACATCTACGACGAACTGCAATCGCTCCTGACCGCGTTCCCTCATTCGGCCCAGATTTCCTCTTATGCCGGTGACGTGCACACAGCACTCGGAGACAAAGAGGGAGCACTGGAATTTTACCGCAACGCCTGTGAGGTGGATTCCACCGACGGATATGCCTTCTATTCGTTGGCCAACTTCTACAACAGCCAAGGAGACACAGAAGCGTACAAACGCGAGATTGTCAACGCCCTGAAGAAGACATCGCTTGATCTTGACACCAAGCTACAGATACTGAAATCAGTAGTAGAAAACAGCCAGAGCGGCGACATTCTCGCCGACTCGGTGTTGGCCGACAGCGTCCCGGCAGATACAATAGCCGTCAACAGGCTCGCACAGCGACAGGCCGAGATTGACAATCTGTTTAAGATAGTGCTTGACGAGCACCCACACGAACCGGATGCCTACAAATTCTATGCAAGCTATCTGCTGTCGATGGCCGACTACAAAGCAGCCGCCGACATGCTCGCACGCAGCCTCGAGCTGGATCCGGCCGATGAGGAGCAATGGACAGCCCTCATATCCCTCAACATGCAAGCCAACGACCCCCAGGGGGTAGAAACCAACGCCCTCCGGGCCATGCATTACTACCCCTCCAACGGCCAATTTCCCCTGATGCTGTCGGCAGCTTACCAGCAGGAGCAGCGTTACAACGATGCGCTCCAGATGCTCAACAAGTCAGAAGAACTTACCGACTCCACCGATCTGGCTACCCTGTCGGCCATAACCGGCGCGAAAGGAGACATCGAATATGCCTCAGGCGACAAAGCCAAAGCCTTCGGATACTACCGCAAAGCCATAGAACTGTACCCTCAGAACTGGACTGCCCTCAACAATTGCGCCTATTATCTCGCATGCGAGGACCGTGACCTTGACGAAGCTCTAACCATGGTCAAGAAAGCCGTGGAGGGACGCCCCGACGAACCTACCTCGCTTGACACCTATGCCTGGGTGCTGTTCAAACTGAAACGTTATCCCGAAGCCAAGGAAATCATAGACAAAGCATTGTCGCTTACCGAGCCGGCGGATATGACCGCCGAAGAATACGACCATGCCGGCGACATCTATTTTATGAACGGTGACCGCGACAAAGCCCTCGAATACTGGCGAGAGGCGTTGAAACTTGACAAAGACAATGCGTCAATCAAGCGCAAAGTCAAAAACAAGACCATATTCTTTGATTGAACATGAGCAGATATAAGCTATACGCAATGTCAGTGATGGTGCTGACATTGCTGCTTTCAGGCTGTAAGTCATCGCAGCAGACAGCCAAACCCGTAGGGCCTGACGGACAGGTGACCACATCAGGGCTTTCATCCCGTCTCAACGAAGTGGCATCATCGATGCACTCATGGAAATCGGTAAAAATGCCGATGAACCTCAAACTTGAAAGCCCGGTCAAGGCATCGCTCGGCGGCACTGTGGTGATGCAGCGTAACCGGGGCATCAGCATGTCGCTGCGCTTCTTGGGACTGGTAGAGGTAGGAACCCTGACAGTCACAGACGATTCGATCACGGTCATAGACAAATACCACAAGATGTACCTGACCGAATCGGTCAGCGGCCTGCTTGACGGATTCGATTTCACAGTCAACAATCTCCAGGACATACTGTTAGGTCGCCCCTTTGTGGCCGGCAGAGACGGATTTACAGCATCCAGCGGCCTCACCCTTGGCAAACTCACAGCCGACACATGGTCGGTGACACCTCCCCCATTTGACAGCCGTTGGGATTATTCGTTTGTATTCGACACATTCAATCTGCTCAAAGAGCTGATCGTCTCCACATCCGGCAAACCCAAGGCCGACATAAGCTATGAAGGTCTCGAATCGCAGACCCCGGCAGGTCCCGTAGCCGGAAAGATGGCCATCAATGTCCCGGGCAAACGCCCTGTCAAAATATCCGTATCGTGGAAAACAGGTCGGGCACAATGGGACAGCTCGCAAGTTGACATGCCATCTGTCCCCGAAGGTTACCGCCGCATCCTTCCCGACATGCTACCTTCGCTCCTCGGCAACCTCTGACGCGGACCAGTGCATCAGCTCTGCGTGACGTTCCAACTGTCACCACGCAAAGCCGACAGCCTAAGCTATGCCATATTGACAAGCCGCCGCAAATCCAATGGAGCAAAGTTAGAGGGTGTTTCAGAGATTTTATTGACGGGATTTGTTGTGGATGACAGCGCGATTTGCTATATTTGGGTGTTAAGTCTGATATATGCGCCGGACTTAAAGCATGATTCATTTTAGACATTAATCTAATATTTTAAAATACCTGAAAAACAATGAGTTATCTCAAATTTGACAAAAATTTGCTGATTAATCTCGACCAGTCGTTACGCATGGAGATGTTGCGCACCAATCAGAGCGGAGCTTATCACTGCACCTCGCTGACCGACTGCAACACACGCCGTCAGCACGGGCTGCTCGTCATACCTCTGCCAGCGGCCGGAGGCGAGCCTCATGTGATGCTCTCATCGCTTGACGAGACAGTCATCCAGCATGGCGCGATGTTTAATCTGGCACTGCACCGTTACCAGGGAGGAGTGTATGCTCCCAACGGTCACAAATACATCCGCGAGTTTGACTGCGAGAGAGTCCCCCGTACCACCTACCGCGTGGGCGGCGTGATACTTACCAAAGAGAAGATATTCATATCCAACGAAAACCGCATACTCATACGCTATACGTTGCTGGAAGCCCACTCCCCCACCACGCTGCGTCTGCGTCCGATGCTGGCTTTCCGCAAAGCCGATGACATATGTATAGCCAATGACCATATCAACACTGAGGTACGCCATGTCCCCGGCGGCATAGACTGCTGCCTCTATGAGGGCTACCCGCACCTCTATATGCAGACATCCGCATCCTCCGAATTCATACCCAGGGCCGACTGGTATAAAAACTTCGAATACATCAAAGATGTAGAGCGATACGAAGGACGCTGCGAAGACCTGTGGACTCCGGGCTACATCGAACTGCCCATACGTCCGGGAGAATCAGTGATATTCTCAGCCGGCACCTCGGAGGTGGCACCCGAGAAGCTTGAAGAGATGTATGAATCGGAAATCGGCAGCCGCACCTGCCGCACGAGTTTCTTCAATTGCCTCAAGAATGCAGCCAAGCAGTTTTATCTGCGCGCCGACCATGACGGCAAGAAAGCCATGTACATCCTCTCGGCCTATCCGTGGGGCGGCATAAGGGCTCGTGACATATTCATGGCATTGCCGGGCTCCACACTCTGCATAGACCATCCCAAGGATTTCGAACAGATATTTGCCACGGCATCGGCCGCCCTGCTGAAATTTCTTGACAAAGGGATGACCGACACCGTCATCCAGAACCTCGATGCCCCCGACATACCTCTCTGGGCACTGTGGGCAGTGCAGGAATATGCCGCACGCTACGGCATGGAGCAGACACGGGCCAACTATGGCGACTTCGTGTCAAGAGTCATAGATGACATCCTCGCCGACAAGCACCCCAATCTGCATGTCGATGACCGCGGACTGATAGAGACCGCCGGACACCGCACAGCCGCCTCGTGGATGGCTGCGACGATGCCCGGCAGCACAGTGCCGTTGATACCGCGCACCGGCTATCTGGTGGAACTGAATGCCTTGTGGTATGACGCATTGCAGTTTGCCGTAGAGCTGTTTGATGGAGATTCCGCCTTTGATGACCGCCGAGAGAATTGGTCAGGCGTGTCCGCATCGTTTGCCCCGGCATTTATCTCCATGTTCCTTAACGAAGCCGGATACCTGTGGGACTATGTAGAGCGTAGCGGACCTAACCCCGAGGTACGGCCCAACATGGCCATCGCGATAGGACTGCGCCATACGCCCCTTGACCGCCGCCAGCGCAAGGGAGTGCTTGACGTGGTCACACGCGAGCTTCTCACCCCCAAGGGACTGCGCACACTTTCACCCAAGAGCGGCAATTACCGTCCGCTATACGTAGGCACCCCCGAGGAGCGAGCCAAGGCTCACCACAACGGTCCTGCACGTCCGTGGCTGATGGGCTTCTATGCCTCGGCGTATCTCAAAGTATTCGGCATGAGCGGCGTCGGTTACATAGACCGCATGCTCATAGGCTTCGAGGAAGAAATGTCACAGGGCTGCATCGGCTCGCTGTCGCAGCTCTACGACGGCAATCCCCCCTTCAACGGACACGGAGCCGTCAGCCATGCCGTCAATGTGGCCGAAGTGCTCCGTGCGCTGAGCACATTGCGCAAGTTTGAATCAACACATAAGTAGCCCATCCGCATAACACCAATAATACAGACATGAAAGCACTAATGTTCGGTTGGGAATTTCCCCCTCATATCCTCGGCGGTCTCGGCACAGCCAGCTACGGCCTGACACGAGGCATGTGGCAGTGCGGCGACATGGACATCACCTTTGTGATTCCCAAGCCGTTTGGCGACGAAGACAAGCATTTTGCCCATATCATAGGCGCATCCCAGGTGCCGATAGCATGGAGGGATATCAACCGCGATTATGTAGAGCAGCGTATCGGGCGCGTGATGTCGCCAGAGCTGTATTTCCGTCTGCGCGACCACATATACGCCGACTTCAATTATATGCGCACCAATGACCTCGGCTGCATAGAGTTCTCAGGGCGCTACCCCGACAATCTGATTGACGAAATCAACAACTACTCCATAACCGCCGGTGTCATAGCGCGGACGCTCGACTTTGACATCATTCACAGCCACGACTGGCTGACATATCCGGCCGGCATACACGCCAAGCAGGTCACAGGCAAGCCGCTCGTCATCCACGTACACGCCACAGACTTTGACCGCTCGCGAGGCAATGTCAACCCCACGGTGTTCAACATAGAGCGTGACGGCATGCTCAACGCCGACCATATCATCACAGTCAGCAACCTGACACGCGACACCGTCATCAACAAATACGGCATAGACCCGGCCAAGGTCACCACCGTGCACAACGCCGTGACGCCCCTCGACCCCGATGTGCTCAGCATCAAAGCCCCAAGGCCCAAGGAGAAGGTAGTCACCTTCCTCGGCCGAATCACGATGCAGAAAGGCCCGGAATATTTCGTAGAAGCAGCTGCCAAAGTGCTCAAAAACAACCACAATGTGCGCTTCGTAATGGCCGGCAGCGGCGACAAGATGGACGAGATGATAGCACTTGCAGCCAAGCGCGGCATAGCCGACCGATTCCATTTCCCCGGCTTCCAGAAGGGCCGACAGGTCTACGAGATGCTGTCGGCGAGCGATGTCTACGTGATGCCGTCAGTATCCGAACCGTTCGGCATATCGCCGCTTGAGGCCATGCAGATGGGGGTCCCCTCCATAATCAGCAAGCAGAGCGGCTGCGCCGAAATCCTGACCAACGTCATCAAGACAGACTACTGGGACATTGACGCCATGGCCGATGCCATCAACGCCATCGTGGCATATCCGTCGCTCCACAAGCAGCTCAAAAACGACGGACTCGCCGAAGTCAACGCCATCACATGGGACAAGGCCGGTCAGAAAGTCATAGACATATACCATAAAGTGCTTGGCTACTGACATATAAGCAAATTCAAGACAATCCACGCGAAACCATACACACAACACCCATACCAACCATGAAATCCATCTGTTTCTATTTCCAGATACATCAGCCGTTCCGCCTGAAAAGATACCGCTTCTTTGACATCGGCAACGACCACTACTACTACGACGACTTCACCAACGAGGATGTCATCACGCGCATCGCCCACCGCAGCTACATCCCGGCCGCTGACACGTTGCTCCGCATGATCAAAGACTCAGGCGGTGCGTTCAAATGCGCCATTTCCATCACCGGCATAGCATTGGAACAGTTCGAGCAGAGTGTCCCCGAATTTATCGACCGCCTGCAGGCACTCGTTGCCACCGGATGTGTGGAGATACTCGGCGAGACCTATTCACACTCTCTCGCCTCGCTTGCCGACCCTGAGGAGTTTGCACTCCAGTGCAAGGAGCATGACGACAAGATACAGCAGCTCTTCGGGCAGCAGCCCCGTGTGCTCCGCAACACCGAGCTTATCTATTGTGACGAAATCGCGCCCCAGATACTCGCCATGGGCTACAAGGGTGTCATCACCGAAGGGGCGAAGCACATCCTCGGATGGAAATCGCCCAATTACATCTATTCAGCCGCCGATGCCCCCGAGCTGAAGCTGCTGCTTAAGAACGACTCGCTGACTGACCGTATCAACTATCACTTCTCATCAGACCCTATCACCGCCGACCAGTACATAGGCCAGATTGCAGCCACCCCGGCCGAGGAGCAGTTATTCAACATATTCATGAATATGGAGACCCTCGGCGAGACACAGCCGGCCGAAAGCGGCATATTCAACTTCATGGAGGCTCTGCCACGATTTGCGCGTGACGCCGGGATAGGGTTCATCACCCCCTCCGAGGCCGTTGACACCATCCCTGCGGTGGCCTCGTTAGAGGTGATACACCCCATCTCATGGGCCGACGAGGCACGCGATACATCGGCATGGCTCGGCAACGACCTCCAGAAAGAAGCCTTCGGCAAGCTGTACAGTGTGGCCGAGCGAGTGAGGCTCTGTGACGACCGACGCCTCAAGCAAGACTGGATGTATCTCCAGGCCAGTGACCACCTCTTCTACATGTCGACCAAACACCGCGCCGACGGCTCCATACATTCACTGTTCAGCCCCTATGAATCCCCATTCCAGGCCTTCACCAACTATATGAACGTCCTGGCCGATTTCATAGTGCGTGTGGAGGAGCAGTATCCCCTCTCCATCGAGAACGAAGAGCTCAATGCCCTGCTGACCACCATACGCAACCAGAGCCGCGAAATCGAGACACTCAACAAGGAACTCGCCTCAGCACGCAAAGACATCGAACACTACAACGAGGAACGCAAGACACGCGCCCGCAAGTCGTGACCCACACCCCATAACACACATCATAAAATCAGCGGCGGCCATCGTACCCATCAAGGGTCAATGGCCGCCGCTGTATATATCTTTTTTTGTGACTACGGGATTATTCGTCAAGACTCATCTCGTCAAAATTTTCAAGAGAAAATTCGTCATCATTATAATCCTCCGAGCCATAGAAGTCAGCATCCATGTCATCATCGGCTATCTGTGCAGCTTTTGCAGCAGCCTTGGCATCTGACTTGGCGTCAAACTCATCGAGGTCAACAAACTGTGCCGGAGCCTTGCCCATCGAGATGGAGCAATACGCCTCGCTGAGATGCTTGCCCGGCTCGCTTTTCTTCATTTCCATGAAGAACGAGCGGTCAGTCATATAGTCGAACACAAATATCAGTCTCTGTCCTTCATCCTCTATGAAATCACACAGGGGGCACTCGTCCATGATGTAGACCTCCTCAGAGCTGTCAGAGCCCATATCCTCCAGCGTTATCTCCTTGCCTTTTTCCCATCCATCCTCGCAGAGGAAAAACGAGCTCATCTGATTCTTATCGTAGCCGACACTATCGCAGATGGCATTCCGGAGATCAAGGAAAGTGTTGTCAGCATCAATCTTGATTTCACGCTTGAAATTATCCACCTCATCAGAGACTATGCGGAAAGTAAAAATCATTGCTTAATTAGATATAATTATAGTTGTTGTTTATGTTTGTTTCGTCTGTCGTCTTACGTATGCAAGCCAAAGCAAAAAACCGCCCTACAAGCATCTCGTCAACGATATTTGACGCAAAGTAATCAATAACTCAACAAACATGCAAACTTTTTATGAAAAAAATATCACTCAAATTCCGCAATCATACCTGTGTCTACAGACCGCACTTCAGACTCCTTATTATAAATTATAAAATCGCAAAACAATTCATTAAAAAACAAGTCCAACACGACAATAAATGAGAAATTTTCTGTAAATTTGCAGCCTAATTACAATTCATCCCCATATGAAGCTACTACAGGCTAAGCTTGCACGCTACACAGCCCCACAAGAAGCTAAGGCAGCAGGCATTTACCCTTATTTCCGTGCCATTTCAAGTGAGCAGGACCCCGAAGTCATAATCAACGGCCGCAAGGTGCTGATGTTCGGATCCAACTGCTATACAGGCCTGGTCAATGACCCCCGTATCAAGGAAGCCGCAATAGAGGCTACTAAGAAATACGGCACAGGATGTGCCGGCTCACCGTTTCTCAACGGCACACTTGACCTCCACAAGAAACTCGAAGCCCGTATCGCCGAATACATCGGCAAAGAGGACGTAATGATATACAGCACCGGTTTCGGTGTGAACCTCGGAGTCGTATCCGCGCTCACAGGCCGAGAGGACTACATCCTCTGGGACGAACAGGACCATGCATCTATAATCGAAGGGCGCCGTCTTTCATTCAGCCAGTCACTCAAGTACAAGCATAACGACATGGAGTCGCTTGAAAAGCAGCTCCAGAAATGCGACCCCGACAAGGTGAAGCTCATCGTCACCGACGGTGTATTCTCCATGGAGGGCGATGTGGCCAATGTCCCCGAAATCGTGCGCCTCGCCAAGAAATACGACGCCAGCGTCATGGTCGATGAGGCTCACGGCATCGGAGTGTTCGGCAAGGGCGGACGCGGTGTTTGCCACCACTTCGGAGTAAACGACGATGTAGACCTCATCATGGGCACATTCTCCAAGTCATTTGCTTCGCTGGGCGGATTCATCGCCACCGACAAGGAAATCACCAACTTCCTGCGCCACCACTCACGCAGCTACATCTTCACAGCCAGCATCACCCCTGCCTCCACCGCAGCAGCGCTCAAAGCCCTTGAAATCATGGAGACCGAGCCCGAGCGTCAGGAGCAGCTTTGGGAAAACACCAATTTCGCGCTTGAAGGATTCCGCAACATGGGATGCGAGATAGGCAACACCTCAACCCCTATCATCCCCCTCTACATCCGCGACAACAACCTGACATTTACCATCACCCGCGACCTCTTCGACGAAGGCGTATTTGTCAACCCGGTTGTGTCACCTGCCGTAGCTCCCCACGACACGCTCATACGCTTCAGTCTCATGGGCACCCACACTAAGGAGCAGGTGCAGACCGCCCTCGAAAAAATCCAGAAAGTATTCCGTCGCTACAACCTCATCCCCTGAGGCGACACCGAATAACACCTACCGCAGCGTATGCGTCCATCGGCGCATACGCTGCGCTTTTTTTGCAACGCCTTGGTGGCTCCGGGTATTGACATATACGGCCAAATAAAAAGAGGCTGCATCACGCAGCCTCTTTTTATAGGTTTCCAATAGGTACAATTTCTAAGGTAAAAAAGATTGTTTTAGGTTTGTGATGCAAAGGTACACCCTTTAAGATGCCTTGTCAAGCTTTTTAATATGTTTAATAACAACCTTTTTAAGCCACATTAACAGCTCTGTCACTTAAACTACTATGCCACAACGAAGTAACAGCACCATAAAAATATGTATTCAACAGTTAATTAGTATTAAATAACCTTTTTAACATCCTCTCCGCATACCTGACTACAATTTTCACATTCATTTTTCGTAAATTCGTGAGTAAAGTTCACGCATCAAAACCAACACCAGCAAATACTATTACCACACATATATCCAATGGACCGTCGACATTTTTTGCGCAATATGGCTCTTGCCGGTATGGCACTGAGCATCCCATCACGGCTATGGGCTGACGACAGACCTCCGCAGCCCAAACTATCAGGCAAAGGGCTGCAACTGTCATTCAAGCCCTACGAACTTAAGCTAAAGCATTCGTTTAACCTGGCCAAATACTCACGCACCACCACACCTGACGTATTGACCTCGCTGACCGTCGACGGCATCACCGGCTACGGAGAGGCTTCGATGCCTCCCTATCTCGGCGAAAGCGTGGAGAGCGTGACCGGATTTCTGTCAAAGCTTGACCTGAGCCAGTTTGACGACCCTTTCCGCATAGACGAGATACATGAATATATGGACAGCGTCGCTCCGGGCAACAATGCGGCCAAGGCATCAGTGGACATCGCCTTACATGACCTGCTCGGAAAAATCATGGGCAAACCGTGGTACCGCATATGGGGACTGAACCCGTCGCTGGCTCCATGCACGTCATATACCATAGGCATCGACACACCCGAAATAGTGCGTGTCAAGGTCAATGAGGCTGAGCCATACAAGGTGCTCAAGGTCAAGATGGGACTTAACCGCGACCGCGAGACCATAGAGGTTATACGCCAGATGACCGACAGACCGATATGCGTGGACGTCAACCAGGGATGGGACGACAAGCACAAAGCCCTCGACATGTGCCACTGGCTCAAAGAGCAGGGGTGCCTGTTTGTAGAGCAACCGATGCCCAAACAGATGATAGACGAGACAGCATGGCTGCGCGAACGGTCTCCGCTGCCGCTCGTAGCCGATGAATTCATGCAGGGACTCGCGGACGTGCCGAAGTGCCACGGTGTGTACGATGCCATCAATATCAAGCTGATGAAATGCGGAGGGCTGCATGACGCCTACAAGATGGCTGTGCTCGCCCGAGGCATGGGCATGAAGGTGATGCTCGGTTGCATGACCGAGACATCGTGCGCCATATCTGCGGCCTCACAGCTTGCCCCCATGGCCGACTGGGCCGACCTTGACGGCAACCTGCTCATAGCCAATGACTGCTTCTCAGGCATGAAAATAGTCAACGGAAAAGTCACCCTCCGTCCCGACCTCCCCGGTATCGGAGCCGAACCGGTCCACGCCTGAATACCGCCTATACCCAAGGCACCACAATTCCGATGGTTTGAAAATAATTTGGTAATTTTGCATTATAAACGACATACATTATGATAGACGCAAACAAGCCGGTGCTCGTGACCGGTGCCGACGGTTTCATCGGCTCACATCTCGTACAGGCTCTCCTTGACAAGGGGCTACGGGTAAGGGCTCTCGCCCAATACAACTCGTTTAACTCATGGGGATGGCTCGAGGATATACACGATGACCGCCTGGAAGTGGTTTGCGGCGATGTCAGAGACCCGGATTTCTGCCGGCACATCACCCGAGGCACCGGCACGGTGTTTCATCTCGCCGCACTGATAGCCATCCCCTACAGCTATGTGGCACCCGACACCTACGTAGACACCAACATCAAGGGTACTCTCAACATGCTTCAGGCCGCACGTGACGAAGGGGCAGACCGCATCGTGGTGACATCGACAAGCGAGGTGTATGGCACGGCACAGTACGTCCCCATAGACGAGCGGCATCCCCGGCAGCCCCAATCGCCCTACTCAGCCACCAAAATCGGAGCCGATGCGCTGGCCAAGAGCTTCTACAATGCTTTTGACCTGCCAGTAGTGATAGCCCGACCGTTCAACACCTACGGTCCGCGCCAGAGCGCACGCGCCATAATCCCCACCATCATCACCCAGATAGCCAACGGTGCCCGTGAGATAAAAGTGGGCGACCTTACCCCTACCAGGGACTTCAATTACGTGGCCGACACAGCAGCCGGATTCATAGCCCTTGCCGAAGCCCCCGGTATCGAAGGAAAGGAGATAAACATAGCCACAGGCACCGAGGTATCCATGAAGGAGACCTTAGAGACCATAGCGCGCCTGATGGATGCCGATGTCACTTTCGTCACCGATCCGCAGCGGCTCAGACCATCAAAGAGCGAAGTGTTCCGTCTCTGCGGCGACAACACTCTCATCACATCGCTCACCGACTGGCGACCTGCACATACGCTTGAGGAGGGTCTGAGGAAGACCATCCGGTGGTTTGTCAACCCGGCCAACCTTGCCAAGTACAAAAGCAACATATACAATGTCTGACGGATTCCGCATACTGATGCTCGGAGGCGCGAAACGTGTCTCCATGGCGCACATGTTTCTACGCGCAGCCCGTCAGCTCGGCTCCGACGCGCATATCTACAGCTACGAGCTGTCGGAGACCGTGCCTATAGCCGAGTGCGCCACGGTCATAACAGGCAAGCGGTTTTGCGACCCTGACATACTCGACCATCTGCATCAGACGGTGGTGCGATACGGCATCAATGTCATAATCCCGTTTGTCGACCCTGCCGTAGGAGTCGCGGCTGCCTACCGTGACCGCTTCCCCGGCTCTGTCTTTGTGCCTGTCGGCGACAGGGGCAGTGCAGAAGCCATGTTTGACAAGTGCGTCAGTGCATCTGTCTTTGAATCCGCCGCCCTGCCTGTCCCGGCCACCTACCATGGCGGCGACATAACGATGCCTCTGATAGCCAAACCGCGCAACGGCTCGGCATCAAAGGGCATAGAGATGATTGACAGTCCTGAAGACCTGGCACAGCTGCCTATGCCGGCTGACCGCTATCTCATACAGGAAAGGATAGACGACCGCGAGGAAATATCAGTGGACTGCTATGTGTCAACCATTGACGGCGAGATACTGGCGGCCGTAACACGCCGGCGGCTTGAAGTAATAGGCGGTGAGGCATCACGCACGGTGACATTCCACGACCCTGAGGCCGAGAATCTGGCCGCTAAGACCTTGAAAGCTCTCGGGCTGAGAGGGGCTGTCACCATACAGATTATCCGCGACAAGCGTGACGGACGGCTGATGCTGATGGAAATCAACCCCCGGTTAGGTGGCGGTGCCGTATGCGCTGTGCACGCTGGTGCCGACATACCCAAGATGATATTGCAGGAAGCATCGAATCAGAAGCCGTCACGCGCCACATGGGACAGCGGCGTGGAAATCACACGCTACATGCAGGAAGTTACATTCAGAAACGGAATTTTAGTAAAAGATGAAAACGACTGAGGATACAGGCCACGTCATAATAATAGCAGAGGCCGGAGTCAACCACAACGGCAATCTCGACCTGGCACGCAAGATGGTTTACGCGGCCAAAGAGGCCGGTGCCGACTATGTGAAATTCCAGACCGCCGTGCCCGAGCTGGTCATCTCCACCATAGCCCCCAAAGCCGAATATCAGAAAGAGACCACCGGAGGCGAGCAGAGCCAGCTTGATATGTGCCGCGCCATACATCTGCCTCTCAGCGACTACGCCGGGCTGCGACAGCTCTGTGACGAAGTAGGCATAGGATTCATGTCGACCCCTTTTGACCTCGTGTCTATCGACTGCCTCGCCTCGCTCGGCATGGACTACTGGAAAATACCGTCGGGAGAAATCACCAACCTCCCCTATCTGCGCAAAATCGCATCAAAAGGAGGCCGTGTGATACTGTCGACAGGCATGTCTACTCTTGACGAGGTAGAGGCCGCTGTGGCAGTGCTCGAGGAAGGTGGCATACCGCGCCGTGATGTCATACTGCTCCATTGCACCACCCAATATCCCACACCCATGGAAGCCGTCAACCTGCGTGCCATGGACACGCTCAAACAAATAGGATGCGGCGCGGTAGGCTACAGCGACCACACATGCGGCATCGAAGTCCCTGTAGCGGCTACGGCCATGAGAGCCAAGGTCATAGAGAAGCACTTCACCCTTGACAAGACGCTTCCCGGGCCTGACCACCGTGCATCTTTGGAGCCGGCAGAACTGAAAGCCATGGTGACCGCCATACGCAACATCGAGAAAGCCCTCGGCTCCGGCGAAAAGGTCGTGGCTGAGGCCGAGCGTCCCAACATAGAGGTAGCACGTAAAAGCATCATTGCAGCATGCCCTATCAGCAAAGGCGACATCTTCACCGAAGAAAACCTCACCGTCAAGCGTCCCGGCAACGGCATCTCCCCGATGCTTTGGGACACCGTCATCGGCAAAAAAGCCTCACGCGACTTCCTCCCCGACGAACTCATCACCCTCTGATACAAGTTTTTCAGCAAAGAAACATGAAGGAGTTGCAAAACTACCCGGTTGTAGGGCTGCACCCTGGTGCAATGTCACTAACTTAAGGAATGCACACATCGTGAGGCTGTGTCAAAATTGGCACAGCCTCCTATGTAACCTGCTGTAAAACATAAAACAAAGCCCTGACTTTCTCAAGCCGGGGCTTTGTCATGTCAGAAAGTTTTTGTAACTTAGTGACCTAAAAGAATTTAAATGTCTACAAAGTTACATACAAAATCCTACAATAACAACGACAGGCTGTTTTTTCTGCTGAATCCGAATGAAGATATATCGGAAAACGACCCTGTGCGCATCGTCGATGCCGTTGTAGAGAGTCTTGACCTGAGTGAGTTCAAAAAACTATACCGTGAAAAAGGACGCTGTGCCTACCATCCGAAGATGATGCTCAAGATCATCACGCCTACATGAACAACATCTATTCCTGCCGCAAGATAGAGAAGGCCGTTCAGCGCGACATCCATTATATATGGCTGGCGGCGCAGGAGCGTCCAGACTTCGTTACAATCAACCGGTTCCGCAACCGCGTCAAGTCGGAAATCAACAATATCTTCACACAGACGGTGCTTGTGCTTGCCGAGCGTGGATTCATCACCCTCGATGTAGAATATATCGACGGTACAAAGATCGAGTCCAAGGCCAACAAATACACTTTTGTCTGGCGCAAGACGGTCGAGAAGAACCGTGCGAAGCTTCAGGAAAAGATACGCGTGCTTCTTGGCCAGATAGACGATGTTATCGCGCAGGACAAGGCGGCGGAATCTGATAAGGTGGAGTTCACTCCTGAAACGCTGACATCCCTCATCTCGGATCTTCAGGACTCTCTGGCTGCGGAATCCGAACCTTCCGGTAAAGAGCAGAAGAAACAAATGAGGGAGAAAAAGAAACAGATAAAAGAGCTGGAAAAACACCGGGACAAGCTCAACGAATATGACGGACGTCTGGAACAGATGGGCGACCGCAACTCAATGTCAAAGACCGATCCCGACGCCACGTTCATGCGCATGAAAGAGGATGCCATGAACAATGGTCAGACCAAACCGGGCTATAACCTGCAGATCTCGGCCGAAAACCAGTTTATTACTGACTTCGCCCTGTTCCCCAATCCCACCGACACACTCACTCTCATACCGTTCTTCAACTCATTCCTTGACCGTTACGGACACTTGCCATCGGTGGCGGTAGCCGACTCCGGCTATGGTTCCGAAGAAAACTACCGCTTCATGGATGAGGCCGGCATGGAGGCTTACGTAAAATACAACCGCTTCCACCTCGAACAGCGACCTCGCTACAAGCCCAACCCTTTCCATCACGATAACTTCCACTATAACGCAGACGAGGATTATTACGTCTGTCCGATGGGGCAGCACATGACACGTATCGGCACCGCCCACTCAAAGACCGCAAGCGGCTACCGCAGCGAAAACGCACGATACCGCGCTCAAAACTGCAAAGGCTGCCCCCTGCGGTGTATGTGCTACAAGGCCAAAGGCGACCGACGCATAATCGAAGTTAACCATCGACTCAACAAATACAAAAAGAAGGCACGGGAACTGCTGACATCGGAGGATGGGATCAAGCACAGAGGGCGACGATGTATAGAACCGGAGGCTGTCTTCGGACAGATGAAGTTCAACATGGCATACCGACGCTTCCGCCACTTCGGGAAAGACAAGGTCACTATGGACTTTGCCTTCTTCGCCATAGCATTCAATATCAAGAAAATGTGTTCAAAGATAGCCAAACAGACCAAAAACGGGGGAAATACACCCCATTTTGGTCTGTTTATGATTATATCAAGATTTTTACGGTTTGAGAATCCGATATTTTGGAAAAATCCAAAAAAATCGGTCGCCTGAAAAATATCTACTCCTCAAGGCTCTAAAATCAGAGGCTGCGCCGTAAACCTTAATTAACGTGAGTTCGATATAAGCAATCAGAACAAAGTCAATTGATTGTCAGGGACGAATTCCAGTGAGATAGACGGTTTCTTTGGGAAAAAGCAGTATGCAGCAATGGCGCTCAAGGCATTTGTGATGAAATTTGCGAAGGACCGATGCCTTGAGTGTTCAATTTGAGCGATGTTCTTAAGTTCGTCATTCACAGACTCAACCAAAGCCCTTTTGCGAAGCATGATCTTGTCGGAAACAGACATCAGCGAGTTCCTCATGTTGTTCTTGACTTTAGTGACGAGCTGGATTCCGTTCATGAACAGAAACTCGAACAGCTGCTTACCGATATATCCCTTGTCGCCACAGAGCTTGCCCTTTACATTTTCGATAAATGACTCTGAGTAGAGTGGCTCGCGGTCATCAACATTGCCCGGCGTGAACATGAAGTTTAGAATCTCTCCTTTGTCATTGATGATCAGGTGCAGCTTGAAGCCGAAAAACCAGCCCATCGAGCACTTGCCTCGCTGGGCTATGCCTTTGAATGTCTTGTGGCTCAGTATGCGCTGGCGTTTGCAGACTCTCAGCGGTGTTGAGTCTACATACGCGATGCCTGTACAAGTCCCAAGCAGCACTTCCTTGATGAACACTGCCAGTGAAAGCAGTACGGACTTCTGCAATTCAACAAATCTGTTGTATGACACTGTCTTTGGGAACAAGTGGGTAAGGTGCTTGCAGACATACTGCGTGTAAAAGTGTTTGAGGCATCTGAATCCCTTGCTGTGAAAGAGAATCAGGATGGTGATGACCTCGGCATCGGAAAGCCGTCCAGGCTTATTGCGGTGTACTTTGCCGTCACTGATCTGGTGTTTTTTGAGTTCTGATGAAAAATACTTGCAGAAATCATCGGCAAGACAGAAAATTTCAGTAATTTTGTTCTCGGTAATCATAGCGCAAATCCTTGTAAATCTTGTAATTAGCTACTATAAATTTACGAATTTTCCGCGAGAATACCAAGAAAATCAGCCGCTTAGCCTCATGCTAAATGGCTGATTGTTTTTATATTGACTTTTGTAATCCTTATATCGAACTCACGTTAATTACGACACAGCCTCACATAATAACGCCATTTCAAGCATTAAAGACTGCTTAAGTTAGTGACATTGTGCCGTGGCATGTCCCTACAAGCTGTCGATTTCATTTATAGTAGTAGGTAAGGGATACGCGGACAGTGTTTTCGTTGATGACTCTCGATGTGGCTATATCGGGGCGTTTGAGTTGGTTGACGAGTCAGAGGTATGCCATGACGTTTATTTCTACGTTGTCAAAGACGAAGCCTGCGCCGAATCCCCATTTGAGGTCGCCTCGCCGCCATATGCCATCGGAGCCGTAGAGGGAGTAGTCAGTATCGTAGACAGGTTTGGAAATGCTTCCGCCCATACACACAGTTCCCTCAAAACCGGTCATCACGTTCATACGCTTATCGTCAAACAGTCCGAACTGATAGCCTATGGTCAACGGGATAACTATGTCATATTTTGAGATTCTGGCGGATGCTACGTAACCGTCAGCGAGCAAATCTATGCCGAAATCATTGTAGGACAACATCAGTCCCGGTTCCAAAAACCAATGCCGGTCACGCATCACGCGATATACCACACCGGCTGCTCCTCCGTAACCGAAATTGTCCTCATTGACGGCATCAGGGTCGATCGACGTCCATTTGCCGGGGATGTTCAGGTCAAACGAACCTTTCACACCGAGAGAAGATGTGTAGCGCGGAGACTTTTGAGTCTCAAGGGTTCCCCCTCCCGACGCCACTAATGCGCCAAGCATGATTAGCAAGATTGTAGTTAATGATTTCATATGATTGACAGATTGTCAAGCCATGACATGGCTGGGCGTTGCAGCTTCTGACGGTTATTTCCGAGGGGGCGGTCAGTCGGCCGGGGCGTGGATGGTGGCTTTCTCCATGAAGTATGGGATGAGACGCGCCGGGACTGCCGGGAATACCGGCTGACAATGGGAGGCATCGGCTTCATCAGACGATACGTTAGCAAACGCCTGTCGCACGACCTCAGCCGAAGACTCTTCCGGCGACAATACCGACTCCTCTGCCACGGCAGCCATACCTAAGCCGTCAAGTACCTGCGAACGGCTATCGCCATCATATGACACAGCCGACGAGGCCATGAGCGTTTCGTCATTGACGATTATTTCCGGTTGCTGAGGCTCTATAATTTCAACCGGACTATCCTGTGACTTCTTGTCGGATTTTTTCTTTTTGCCGCCAGCGTAGCGCGATGACATCTTGCTGTAGAGGTTGAGGATGTCTTTGCCATACGACTTGTTGGCGGCCCAGCGCCCGCTCAATCCCTCCCATGTGGGAGCACAGCCACGACTGACGAGTTTAAACCGCGCATCGACCTGTTCTTCGCCATCGGGCAGGCTGTTGCGCGTAGCATAAGCATAGAGATGCTGTATCTGAGCAGTCACCCCTTCCTTTATGGAACTGAAAGCATTGCCTTTGACACCAAGGCGCGTCACTCCGAGACCGCAGTAGTTATATTGGTCGGGAGTCACGGCAGTGCCGTCACGGAATTTAAACCATCCGGTCTCAATAATAGCCTGGCACAGAGCCACATCGCCACGTATCCCGTAGCGCGACCCTATCTCATAGTAGGCTTCGGCTATCTCTATGGAGAAATCGGGGTTATGCTGACGCACAAATTCACACATATCCTCGGGAAGCACCATCGCCTCACCGAGAATGCTGTTGGATGCACGTAAACTCACAGTACCGCACACTATGAGCACGATAAAAGTCAGAAGATGTCTTTGCATGGCCAATTTTAAGTCATGCAAAATAAACAAAAATTTGATTATTAAGGTTATAGAATCCTAAACGAGATATGCTTTTTAACACTTTTTATACCTCACATGCTAATCTGGCGGAAGGTGACGAGGCGGTTGTAGACGAAGTTGGCCATGGTGTAGACCATCATGCCTATGACAGTAGCCACGCCATATCCCGACACTGCAAATCCGCCCAGCGACACGAGGAAATCGTCATAGATGACATAGTTGGTCAGCAGCCATGTGGCAGCAAACTGCAGCCCGTAACAGAGGGCAAAACCGATGACAAACTTAAACCCCTCTCCCTGCCATCCTTTGCTGTGGCTATGAAATACCCAGAGTTTGTTCCACAGGAAGGAGTTGATTACTCCCCCCACGTATCCTATGAAATTAGAGACCCATGGATTTATACCTATTATGCCTTTGCATATATATATGATTATGAGCGTCACCAATGTGTTGATGACTCCGACCAACAGGTATCTGACAAACTGCATCAGATCTTTACGTTTGACCTGCTTCATAGCGCGTATATATGTGATAAAAATGAGTTGGTTTATTCCTTTGATGAATTGTAGTGGCGGCAATATGCGCGGATGCCGCACTCCATGCAGTCAGGCCTACGGGCTTTGCATACATAACGGCCATGGAGTATTAGCCAGTGATGGGCCCGAGTGACAAGTTCTTCCGGTATATATTTAATCAGCTGCTGCTCGGTCTGCAGAGGGCTGCGTGAATCAGTGGTAAGCCCGATGCGCTCGCTCACTCTGAACACATGGGTGTCAACAGCCATGGCCGGTTTGTCATAGACCACGGCAAGAATCACATTGGCGGTCTTGCGCCCCACACCGGGTATGGTCAGAAGCTCGTCAATGGACGAAGGCACTTGGCCGTCAAACTTCTCCACAAGGGTTTTGGCCATGCCGAGAAGCGATTTAGTCTTATTATTAGGATACGAGACCGATTTAATGTAGGGATATATGTCCTCAAGACCGGCCTGTGCCATGGCCTGCGGAGTAGGAAACGCCTCAAAAAGCGGAGGAGTTATCATATTGACCCTCTTGTCGGTACACTGGGCTGACAGAATCACGGCCACCAGCAACTGGTAAGGATTGTCGTAATGCAGTTCCGTAGCCGCCTCGGGCATAGCCTCAAGGAAGTACTCTATGATACCTTTGAATCTCTCCTCTACAGTCATAGCATCACATGGTGTCATATCATCCGGAGCAGCTTCTCGGTGCCGAACAGTCCCAAAGCACACGCTCCAAGGCCGCCGACCACAGTGATAGCCACATAGAAGAGCATCTCACCGATGCGTCCGTTCTGTATCAGCTGCATGGCGTCAAGCGTGAACGCCGCATATGTAGTGTAGCCACCCAGAAAACCTGTCAGGGCTACGAGATAGACCCATTTAGGCAATCCGAGATGCTGAAACAACGCCCACAGAAATCCTATGACCAGACAGCCGGTGATATTGATGGCCACGGTGAAGTAATACTTGTCGTGGTCAAGAAAAGGCAGCTGCTCCACGCCATAACGCGAGAGTGCCCCCAGCCCTCCGCCGAGAGCCACGAGCGCACAATCACCTATGATGTTGAGGAGTGTCATATTAACCGAGGGGTCAAATCAACGGGCACTGCGGAACTGCAGCAGGAAGCGGCGGTCATTTTCAGAGAACAGGCGCAAATCCTTGACCTGATACTTGAGATTGGTGATACGCTCCACGCCCATGCCGAGTGCGAAACCTGTATATTCCTTGCTGTCGATGCCGCATGCTTCAAGCACATTGGGGTCGACCATGCCGCAGCCGAGGATTTCCACCCAACCGGTGCCCTTGCAGAACGAACAGCCCTTGCCGCCACACAGATTGCAGGAAATATCCATCTCAGCCGAAGGCTCTGTGAAGGGGAAGTAGCTCGGGCGCAGACGTATCTTGGTGTCGGGACCAAACATCTCACGAGCAAAGTAAAGGAGTGTCTGACGCAGATCGGCAAACGATACGTTGCGGTCAACGTAGAGAGCCTCCACCTGATGGAAGAAGCAGTGGGCACGGGCCGAAATAGCCTCGTTGCGATACACACGTCCCGGGCATATGATGCGGATAGGAGGCTTGGTGGTCTCCATCACACGTGACTGCACCGACGAAGTGTGGGTGCGCAGCAGCACCTCAGGGTTGCGAGCGATGAAAAATGTATCCTGCATGTCACGCGCAGGGTGGTCTGCTGCAAAGTTGAGCGATGAGAACACATGCCAATCATCCTCGATTTCAGGGCCTTCGGCTATAGAGAAACCGAGGCGGTCAAAAATCGCGATAATATCGTCACGCACTATCGAAAGCGGATGACGGCTTCCGAGCTGACGCGGAGCCGATGTACGTGTCAGGTCGAGATCGACGTCAACGGTATCAGCGTTTTCAAGAGCCTCGCGCAGGGCATTGATTTTATCGGTGGCGAGATTCTTCAGCTCGTTGAGAGCCTGACCGATCTGACGCTTCTGGTCAGCCGGCACAGTGCGGAAATCGTTGAAAAGAGCCGAAACCGAGCCCTTCTTGCTCAGATACTTTATGCGCAGCTCCTCTACCTGGGCTGCATCAGAGGCTGTCAGTGCTGCGATTTCGTCGCGCAGCGCGTTTATCTTGTCTATCATTGCTTGTCGTGGGCAAATATTATTTTGACAAATTTACAAAATAATTTTCAAAACACGCCTCAATCATCGTAATCGTAGACGAGGTCGATGTTGTCAAGCCACATGGTGGCCTGGTCGCATCCGGTGAAGTAATCGCCGAGCTTGCTTGCCGAAGCCGTAATCAGGATATATTTGGGCACACGCGATGTGGAGTTGTAGTTGAAATCCACGTAAAACTCGCGGTACTCGTTGACATCCTCCTGTTGCAGCATCTCTCCGTAGGCTATCACGCAAGGGTCATTGCGGTCAAAAAGACGTCGGTTTGACGGATTGGTGCGGATTTCATATGGGCCGTCGGCATCTATAAGAGCCACCCATATGATACCCTGGTCAGGCGTCCCCTTAAGGTCCTTGAAGTCTGAAGACGTGCGGTTGATGGCACCTCCCTCATACTTGAAATACCCATGGAGGCGTGTGGGACGCGACGTGAACGGGCGGCCCATGTGGAGGATGCCGTTAGTGCCGTCGACACGCACAAACACGCCGGCATAAATATTTCCGGCAGCCAGCTTGCCTAACGGTCCGATGCCGACAAAGCGGCTCATCAGTTTGGCAGCCTGTCCTGTACCGTCTGACGTGTCATCTGTGGGCACCGTGTTGCTCTCGCCGAGGGTAGTGGCACCCTTGTTGCCGGTATCCCACCAAGGCTCGCCGTCCTGTGCCCACGGATTCCATATCTTGCCGTTTTTCCACCAGTTGTCGAAGCGGTTGTTGGGCACCTGCGGATTGTCGCCTGTAGAGAATTCTGTCACGAGTGACTTGTCATCGCCGCTCACTGCCTGTACCTCATAGTTGGTCAGCGGCGACAGATGGCGCAGACAGCATGTCAGCGCACCGCCCTCTACCGTAACCCATGAAGCCGGAGCCGACAACCATTGTGATTGCCCTGCTTCACGGTAATTAAATGTCACACCGAGTCCTTCCTGAGCCGAGGCATACACCCATGCCACCTGAGTCCACGCATCCACCGAGTTGACTGACACCACCATGTCAGTGGACTCGACGGTGATGGTCCATACAGTCTGGCGGCCGAATTCTTCGACGGTCACCGTCACCGGATTGGTGAAATCCACAATCTGGCCGTTGAGGTCGGGAGTCATCACGGCCTCGGGGCCGGCCAACTTGATATCGTTGACCTTGACCGCCGCAATATCCCTGATGCTCGGATAGCTGGCCTTGACAGTGTGTGTAGCCACATCAATTTCCGATGCGCCTATCTGGTCCTCGATGGCAAAACGTCGCTCGATGTCCTGAACGGCGGTTATAGTCCAGTCATAGGTCTGATAGAGCTGCGTAGACACCACATATGGCGATGAGAGGTCTATCGTACCCGACAGACTCGACGGATTGGTCAGTTCGCCCTCCGAGAGGGCAAAATCAGTGACAACGACATTCTGTATATCGGCATACTCGTCAAGCGTAACCACAATGGAGCGAGTAGCTGAATCTATCTGCGCGTCACGCATCTGATGTTCTACCTCAAACACGGTAAACACAGGCACGATACGTGCATACGGTATGTCATTCTTGATGCAGCTTACAGCCGAAGCGGCTATAAGCAATATGGCGATTAATGCCGGGGCTCCCGGAATATGTATCTTGCGCATAATGATATGTGTTATAATCAGATGTGTACTCCGAGGCCGAAGTTGATATTAAAGATATTAAACTTGAAGTTGGCACCCGATGAAAACCGTGAGCCTTCGTCAACACCGTCGGTAATCTGATGCTGGTTAGTGAGATGCACACCAAACACTCCGAACGAAATGTTGAACGATACATAGTCCATCACAAACACAGTCAGTCCCGGCGAAAAGTTGAGTGCCACCGATGTGGTAGTAGTCGAGGTCTCCTTGCTGACACCGCCTATAGTACGGCGGAAACGTCCCGAGCCTGAATTAAACGACAGGTCCACCTCATTGAACACACCGAAACGCTTGGCACGGCTCAGACCTATGTAATGGCGGTAGAATACCGAAGCTCCAAACGACTGGTCATAGTAATGCACATCGCGGATGTCGAAATTAGTATCCTCGTCAAACTCCACCGACAGATTACCCAGACGGGCATCCGAACGTATGTAGTTGAATTTCAGGCCGACAGTATTGTTGTTGCTGAATACATACGAGATATACGGACGTATGGAATACATCTCGCCATTGAAGTCAAAATCCTTGAGCACATCAAGTATGGCGACATTTTCGGCATCAAAACTGGCATAGCTGGCATTGAGGCCGGCCATCCACTGGCCTTTGGGCAGAAACAGATAGTTGAACAGCCCGCGGTCAAAGCGGCCCCAGTTACGTTCGGGCAATATCATGCTGACCGTATCCCCGTCGACAATAACCAGATCCGGAAGCGGCTCGAATGCAGGTGTCTTGTCTTTCTTGCGTATAGGATACTGTACCTCGGGACTCTTGGATGCAGGGCGTTCGTCGGCATACGTTACTGCAGATGCCGAAACCGCAATCATAATGGCGCATGTCACGCGACGGATAAAAATGGAGGTTTTCATATGTAGAATGTTGCGCCGAACTGGATTGAAAACAGGTTGATACGGAAATTAGCGAACTTGCTGTTGTGGTGCGAGTCGTAGATCTGGTCACGTGTGGAACTGGTGTGGCGGTAGTTGAATCCGAGCACGCCGACATTGACCTCCACCGCCGAATAGTTGTTGAGAAACACCACCATACCCGGCTGCAGACCCACGCTGAGCGAGAAATTGGTCTCGTAGGTGCCCGTAAAATCATCGCCCACGCCGTTGGTGAGCTTTGACTGACCTCCGCCCAGCTGCAGCTGCACCTCATTGAAGAAACCGAAACGCATGCTGTTGCCTATCGACAGATAGTTGCGGAACACGCCGGCCACATAGAAGTTGTGTCCTATGCTGTAGAGGTGGTCCACGTCAAAATTCGTGCCTTCGCCGAGATTGAGCAATCCAGAGTCAAGCTGCGTGCGCGTGCGCTGATAGGCAAAGCGTCCGCCTATGGCCAGATTGTCCTTGAAAGCATACAGCACCGTGGGACTCACTTTAAACGAATATGTGTCGCCATTGAGGTTCTCGACGACAAAGAATGTATAGTTGTCAGCATGCTCCTGGGCGTAGCTTACGCTGACGCCGGCTATCCATTGTCCCTTAGGGATAAATTTGAGCTGCTGGATTCCGCGCTCGAATACAGGGATGGTATCGGTATCAGCAGTGGAAGCAGCAGCCACACCGGCCGGTTGCAACTCCACCGGAGTTTCTTGCCCTGCGGCCATAGCAGCCGGCAGCCCGGACACAGCAACCAGGGCCATGGCTCGGCAGCATAACTTTAGGTCTCGGATTTTAAACATAAAAAGATGTTGTGTCTATGTGCTTGGTTATTGTTTCCTATTGTCGTGATAAATAATCTGTTATCCCTATTCAATACCGTCGTGTCGCCATCAGTATGACAGCGTCAGCTCGTCAACCTCCAGGACGCTGCCAAGCGAGGATGCCGACTGCGCGTCAGGAGAGGTTACGATATGCCGCGACTCATATTCGATGTCGCCTATATCATATGACGAAGAAATCATGACCTTTATCGTGGAGGCTTTGGCTCCGAATATCGGATAGCGGATGGGGACACTGAACGAGGCATTGGTGCCACTCGGATAGAGCTTGCCTGTAGAGTGCGCCAGCTCGCGGTACTGGCCGTTGACCGTGCCCCACAAAGAGACATCGACCCTTCCGCAATCTTCGGGAGATCCTCCGCCGGGATAGTAACGGTAAATGCCGTTGATGGCCGACGGACGAGACCCGAACGGGTAGCCTTCCTGATACTCTTCGGCACTTCCATTGTAAGCATATGTGCCTAAGAATATCTTGCCGGCCGACCGGTAACGTATGTCAGGGATATTGGGGTTATAGCTGATAAACGGAGCAGAAACCTGGCGGTATGGAGCGATTGCAGCCCCGGCCGGGTCAAATGCCACGCTGACGAGTTTGATGGACACCGCACCACTGATGATGTTCGCGCTCTCCATGGTCGAGGGCTGCATATACCAGGTATTAGGATTGGCGGCCCCGAGATAAAATGTCTTTTCATTGACCGAGGCCCACGGTGCTTTGGGCTGGCTCGCCGTCACATTTGCAAGGTTCTGACGGTTAAACAGAGGCATAGCATTCTGCGAATACCGGCCTCCCATGGGCAGACCTTCCCAGTTGATGACCTCTTCCGTCTCCTCAAAAGTCCCGTTGGGCAGCTGCATGACGTCTTCGGTGGTTATATGTACCGCAGGTGTGAAATCGTCACTGTCGGGATGACGGAACACCGTGGATGCGACAGTGTATGATGTCGACGGGGTCAGACCTGTCACATACAGCAGGCCGTTGTCAGCGTCACGCATATATATATTGGCCGGGGCACCGTTGACATATACATAAGCCGACGATGCTATGGTCTGCGAAGCCCGTGCAGTAGCTCCGTTGATTCTCACAACCATATGCGACGCGAATGCGTCGACATCTATGGTATAGGAGGGAGATATGAAATACAGGTCAAACGTAGCCGCCGTCTGTCCGAGATAGTCCATGCGCACATTGACGGACGAATTTACCGACTCCGGCAGACTGAAGGTCACATCGTAGACCCCAGAAGATACCTCTGACGAGGCTGTCACGGCTTGGTTCTCCCATGAGACGCCTCCGTTGTCTGACGTGTACACGCTGAGATGACGTACAAAATCGCCCGAAGTAGCCTTGACTCTGACCGTAGCCTCAGATGCGCCAGCCTCCACCTTGTCAGGCGGCAGCACCTCTATATCCATGGGGCGGAGGTCAACCTCAAGTGTCACCGGAAGGCTTACCTGTCCGAGGTCGTTGATGGCGATGAGAGAAAACGAAGGTAGTATCTGACGCCCTTGGGCATCATTGACAAGCTGCATGTCGGCAGCCTTGAGATGGGTCAGAAGCGCGGTTATATCAAGCGTCAGCGACCTTCCGCCGTCACTTACTGACACAGTGGCTCCATACTGCGTCAGCTGCTCCATGGCAGAGACATCAGCGCCCAGCAGATTGATTTCACGGGCTATGCCTAACGCAAGCAACGACGGAGGCTGCACCGTCAGGACCACCTCACTGAGCCGATGTGCCGACGACACATGGAACACTACCGGGGCGGACGGCATGACACCCTCCACCACATCCATAGGCTCTCCCGAAGTAAATCCGTCAGGCACTATCACAGGAGCGGCAGATGAGAAAAGCTCGGGGGTAAGTTCAAGTGTGCGCTGTCCGTGTCCGGCCACATCAAGCATTACAGCACTTTCATCAGCCGACAGGACGAACGACAGATCAGCACCCTCCGAGGCTTGCAGACGGTACATCAACACTGACGCTGTGCGGCCGTCGGCAAGCGTGAAGTGCAGAAACATCTCCACTTCGCCGTGCCTGAGATAAAGCAGTTCATTCTCGCCGGCAGTATAATCAAAATAACCGCCTCCTTCGGAGTGGAATATGACCTTATATTCGCTCATCTTCGAAGAAAACGATTCATCGACATCCAACGACAGAGCCACGTTGGCCCTCTTGCAGTGCAGGGCCACATCAGCAGTTTCGTTGGGGACCACGTCAAACGATGCACTGCCTGTATAGAAAGGCTTGCCGAAGCCCTCGGCATTTTCGCTGCCATAGGAGGCGGACATCACATAACGTCCGGGGCGGAAGCCCTGCTTTGATGAAAACGCGGCCAGATTGTCCCATGTATGCTTTTTGCCCCGACCGTCGGACAGCGTCAGCGAAAACTCCCCGACATCCGGAGCATCATCTCCGGCCACATATACATGTGGCGCGATGAACCCGGCATCAGCGTCTCCAAGGCCATTGTCAAGGTCGTGGCTGCATCCGCACAGGAGCGCAACCATAGATATGATAAATATATACGAGGCTCTTTTAAGCATAGGAAGCGCAAATTTACACTTTTTTTAACAAACTTAAGATTTCACCAACTTAAAACATGTTAAGTCAGAATGTTAAGAACCACCGCTTGCTGCCTGTCCCGGCAAAGAAACGATATGCACCTCGCAAAAGCATATCCCGTCAAAACAGCCGGATTACTGTAAAAAGTCCATAATGTTGATAAAAACCTGACGAATGTTGATGCAATGTCAATAACTTTATGAAAATGTTGATAACTTTTCTGAAAATGTCAATAACTTCTGATTTTGTTAATAACTTTCATATCCGCACCGCTTGCTATCGGATTATTTTGTACCTTTGTGAAGGCTCTTGCCGCATATATGTTTTACAAAACTAATACCTATCACCTATCACTCATCTACGACCATCAGAATCCTATGAAAAAGTTTCTTACATCCCTCGCATGCGCGGCCTTGTCAACCGCCGGACTTTGCTCTGCCGCCAATCTCTCGATAGACCGTGTGGAACCGCCCTATTGGTGGACCGGCATGCAGCAAGACACGCTGCAAGTAATGGTACATGGCAAAGACATAGGCAACAGCCTTGTCACAGTAGATTATCCCGATGTACGTTTAGCCGAACAGGTCAGACTTGAAAGCCCTAACTACATGCTGCTCTATCTCGCCATAGGCAAGGATGCAAAGCCGGGCACCATGGACCTGAAATTCAAGGATGGCAAAAAGTCCCTGACCCTCCCCTACGAGCTTAAAGCCCGTACCAAGGCACCCGAGGACTACAAAGGCTTTGACTCGTCGGACGTATTGTATCTGGTCATGCCTGACCGCTTCGCTTCTGACGGACGCAAAGAGGACAAGGCTGTCAAAGACCTCGACTACCCCATTACCGCCGACCGCAACGACCCCAACGCCCGTCACGGAGGCAACATCGGCGGACTGCAAAAACACCTTGATTATATAGACTCGCTCGGAGTCACTGCCGTATGGGTGTGCCCCGTGCTTGAAAACGACATGCCCGGCGGCTCATACCACGGCTATGCCACCACCAACTACTACCGCATAGATCCGCGCTTCGGCACCAACGAGGAGTGGAAAGCATTCATCGAAGAAGCCCACAACCGCGGCATCAAGGTGGTTATGGACATGATATTCAACCACTCCGGCTCCAACCACCCCTGGCGCAAGGATGCACCCTCAGCCGACTGGTACAACAACTCCGACAACTATATCCAGACCAACTACCGCCTCTCCACCGTACATGATCCCTATGTGAGCGACTATGACTACAGCCGCACCGTGGACGGATGGTTTGTTGAAGCCATGCCCGACCTCAACCAGCGCAACAAGCATCTTGCAAAATACCTCACACAGAACTCCATCTGGTGGATTGAGGACGCCAAGATAGACGGCATACGCATGGATACACACCCCTATGCCGACTTCAAGGCCATGGCACAGTGGCTGCGCGACGTGCGCAAGGAATATCCCCTCTTCAATATAGTGGGCGAATGCTGGTACGGCACCGAAGGCGGAGAGGCTTACTGGCAGAAAGGCTCGAAGGTAAACCCCCACGGCGATTCGGAGCTGGAGACAGTCATGGACTTCGTGCTGTCACTCAAGGCCCGCAATGCGTTCTCATCCCAGACCGACCCCTGGAACGGCCTCAACGAGATGTATGACCATCTGGCCCTTGACTACCTCTTCCCCAACCCCTCGAAGATTCTGACATTCCTTGACAACCATGATACCGACCGATTCCTGCTCGAAGAACCTGAAAACCTCGGATGGTGGAAACAGGCCATAGCGTTCCTGCTCACCACACGTGGCATACCTCAACTCTACTACGGCACCGAAATCCTCATGAACGGCTCGAAGGAGGGCAGCGACGGCTATATACGCAAGGATATGCCCGGAGGTTTCCCCGGCGACAAGGATGTCAACGTGTTCACCGGCGAAGGCCTCTCTGACAAGCAGAAAGAAGCACTCGACTTCATGCGCAAGGTGCTTAACTGGCGCAAGGGCAACGATGTGGTGGCCAAAGGCTCCCTCAAACATTTCATGCCCCAGCAGGGTGTGTATGTGTATGAGCGTCGTCTCGGCGACAAGCAGGTCGTAGTGATGATGAACGGCAACGACGCCCCCAAGACCATGAACATGGAGCAGACTGCCGAAATCCTCCCCTACGGCACGACGCTCACCGACATGCTCACCGGCAAGAAAGTCACCATCACACCCGAGATGACCTTCGCACCGCGCGAGCTGTACATCCTCGAAAACTGACTTAAGGAATCGCACCCATCGGAGTAGGGACATGCCACAATGCTGTTCACTTAAGGAATGCACACATCGTAGTAGGG
>Gatling_p1__coassemble_166_pt1 | contig 58358 bp, 50 predicted proteins | sample Gatling_p1__metabat2_low_PE_016 | metagenome-assembled genome bin Gatling_p1 | reverse complement strand
TCGGGTGGCCCATTTTTGAATGAGAGACCGGCCCACTTTTCAATGAGTATTTACAACACCTCACACATCATCTTAGGTTTTTCCATAGTGCCGAGATAATGGGCTTTAAGGATTGCGGGATTGACCAGCTTATTCTCGCGGATTAGCATATTGTGGATTTCACAGAAACGGGCACGCACAATTTCGAGGAATTTGTTAAGTTCCTTGTCGCGGCGCGATGTGCCGTCGCTCATGTTGCGTTTCTGGTTCCAGTGCTTTGGATTCACGGAACGGCCGATTGTAAACTCGGTCATCTGCCCGCCGACCGAGATGCGGGCGTAAAGCGGATATTCGCTCTTGTCGGTCTTTGGCTTTCTGGCGTAGAAAGTCAGGGTGAAATAAGAATCGGATGTCATTTCTCTGTGGGTTTAATGGTTATATAAATATAATCATTTTTACCGACATATCAAAACTGAGAAAAGCATCTGACATAGCAATACGAATCATTCAGGAGACTCACGCCCTATATGTGTGCAAACCGTGAGCCCGGCTCACTGATTAAAATGGCGCATAGTGGGGCAATCAGTGTCAATAAGTGGTTTCAGGCAGGATTTATAGTTAAAGAATATTTCAAGAGTTAAAGAGTGTTTATAAACTCTGAAAATTGCGACCTCAACCGGGTCAAAGGTTCCATCCTGCGCTCAAAACCCCACTTTGAGAGGCTTGATAAGGGGCTAACAGCCGATAACTCAGCCGACTCACTGATGAATTTTGCCAACCGTGAGTCGAATTACTCACAAACGTGAGTACTCACTAATGACTCACTCACCACCTCTGTATTCTGCGCCGTTCTGAAATTTTGGCAAATTAAAAAAGCACTGAAAATCAAGTGATTTCAGTGCTTTGCGGCGATTTGCCATTTTGTTCAGTGACCCCGGAGAGGCTCGAACTCTCGACCCACTGATTAAGAGTCAGTTGCTCTACCAACTGAGCTACGGAGTCATCAGGCATTTTCTCTCAAATGCGCTGCAAAGTTAGGAATACTTTTTCACCTGTGCAATACTTTCAAGCAAAAATCTTCATTTTTTTCGTTAAACATTAATCTCTGGATGTAACACCTGACCGCATCCAAGATTTATTAGTGGGGTCCACATAAACGATATTTGACAGAAAATTGCTAATTTTGCAGCCTGTTTCCCTTATTAACAAAGCCTCTGTTATGAAACTGATTATAATCAACGGTCCCAACCTCAACCTCCTCGGAGTCAGAGAGCCGGGTATCTACGGCAGCGAATCCATGGAATCATGCCTGAGACAGCTGCGTGAAGCCTATGGCGACAGGGCCGCAATAGAGTATTACCAGAGCAACCATGAGGGGGACATCATCGACACCCTGCACCGTGTGGGCATGTCGGGCGAATACGCCGGCATAGTGCTCAATGCAGGAGCATATACCCACACTTCGCTCGCCATAGCCGATGCTATATCGGCTATCAACACCCCTGTCATAGAAGTGCACATCAGCAATGTGCACTCACGTGAGGCCATACGCCACACCTCGCTCATATCCCCCGTATGCCGCGGAGTGATTGCCGGCTTCGGGCTTGACAGCTATCGCCTCGGGGTCGAGGCCATAGTCCACCGCTGAGCGACACCCTCCGATCTATACAAAGCAATGAAATCATAACCGGCTCCTACCGTCACGAGCCAGATATTCTCAACGACTGATAATGAAAAAGTTCACCAAGATTGTTGCCACAATCTCCGACAAGCGGTGTGATGTGGATTTTATTAAGGAACTGTATGCCAACGGCCTCAATGTGGTCCGCATGAACTCGGCCCACCTGCGCCTTGACGGATTCAAGAAGATAGTGGAAAACGTTCGCGCCGTATCACCCTCCATCGGCATCCTGATGGACACGAAAGGCCCCGAGATACGCACCACTACAAATATCGGCGACGGGAATATAGAAGTTACCGAAGGTATGAAAGTGCAGTTTGTCGGCTCCCCTGACGAACCGAGCACACCGCAGCGCATAGCACTCAGCTACCCCCACATAGCTAAGGACATCACTGTCGGATGCCACATGCTCATCGACGACGGCGAGCTCGATTTCCTCGTCGACTCCATCGGAGCCGACGGCGTCATAGAGGCCACGGCATGCAACGCCGGCAGCCTTGGCTCACGCAAAAGCGTCAACATCCCGGGCGTGGAAATAAACCTCCCCTCGCTGACCCCACGCGACATCATCAATATCGGCTACGCCATAGATCTCGGCGTAGATTTCATCGCCCACTCGTTCGTCCGCTCGGCACGTGACGTGCTTGACATCCAGGCCATCCTCGATGCCCGCAACTCTCCCATAAAAATCATCTCCAAAATCGAGAACCAGCAGGGCATAGACAACTTTGACGAAATCCTCAAGGTCAGCTACGGCATCATGGTAGCCCGCGGCGACCTCGGCATAGAGATACCGGCCGAGAAAATCCCGGCAGTGCAGAAGCGCATGATCAACCGCTGCATCACAGCCCACAAGCCTGTAATCGTGGCTACCCAGATGCTCCACAGCATGATCAGCAATCCGCGGCCCACCCGCGCCGAAATCAGCGACATCGCAAGTGCCGTCTACCAGCACACCGACGCCCTGATGCTCAGCGGTGAGACCGCCTACGGCAAATACCCCATAGAAGCCATCTCCACCATGAACCGCGTGGCCATGGAGGTGGAACGCTCCCTCAGCTACTCTACCGACGACGAAGCCAAGCCCTACCTCGAAAATGACGTGACCGCATTTCTCGCCCAACAGGCCGTCACCTCATGCCGCGCACTGGGCACCCGGGCCATCCTGACCGACAGCTTTACAGGACGCACCGCACGCTACATATCATCGTTCCGCGGACACTACCCGACCCTCGCCATATGCTATTGCGAAAACGTGATACGCCTGCTCGCCCTCAGCTATGGCATCTTCCCCATCTACCAGGGTGCCCGCGAGAGCTCGCGCCAGTATCTGCGCAGCGCTCTGTCATCGCTCATCGAGGAGGGGCTGCTCACAGCCGACGAACGCATAGCCTACCTCGGCGGTGGCTACGGCGAAGGCCGCGGCACCACATTCCTCGAAATCAACCGTGTAGGCGAAGTCCTTGAAAACTACGCCTCTTACTCGCTGCCCAACCTCGAGGACGTGAGCCAGTGCAATGCAGACGATTGACGAATACATCGAGGAGCACATAGCAGCCGAACCTCCGCACCTGCGCGAAGTATATCGCCGCACACACCTCCACTGCCTGTATCCGCGCATGTGCTCGGGCCATGTGCAGGGGCGCCTTCTCGTGATGCTCACCCGGATGATAAACCCCTCGCGCATCATCGAGTTAGGAAGCTACACAGGCTACTCGTCGATGTGCATGGCCGAAGGCATGCCCCACGGGGCGCAGCTCCACACCATCGAGGCCGATGACGAGATGGAAGAGATGCTCCGGAGCAACATCGCCCTGTCACCCCGGGCTTCCGACATCCACGTCCACATAGGCGACGCCCTGACCGTGCTACCGTCCATAGGGGAGACGTGGGACATGGCTTTCATTGACGCCAACAAACGCCACTACACCGCCTACATCGAAGCTCTGCTCCCCCGCATGCGCCCCGGCGGATACATCATCGCCGACAACACCCTCTGGGGCGGAAAAATCATCGACGACGCCCACAACCACGATGCGCAGAGCCGAGGCATCATGGCTTTTAACGACATGGTGGCCCGTCATCCGCGACTCGAAACCGTCATCATACCGCTCCGCGACGGCATGACCCTAATGAGGGTTAAAGACGACAGCACGCCGTCTACAAATGGATAAAAGATTTTAAAAATTCCCGGCCGTTCACACCGTTGCGAAAAAATCACTATCTTTGCGATTGGCTTAATCCATAAGCCTGTATCAGCCACTCTGAGACATACAAATCATACAACCACAATATTTTCACCTATTTTCAATCTTCAACGTTATGAAAATCGAAAAAATCATCGGTCGTGAAGTCCTCGACTCACGCGGTAACCCCACAGTAGAAGTTGACGTAATCCTCGAGTCAGGCGTACGTGGCCGCGCATCAGTTCCCTCTGGCGCATCTACAGGTGTCAACGAAGCTCTCGAGCTCCGTGACGGTGACAAGAGCCGCTACATGGGCAAGGGCGTTCTCAAGGCTGTGGCCAACGTAAACGGCCCCATCGCCGAAGCCCTCGTAGGCATGAGCGCACTCGACCAGATCAAAATCGACGAGACTATGCTCGCACTCGACGGCACAGAGACCAAGAGCAACCTCGGTGCTAACGCCATCCTCGGTGTCAGCCTCGCCGTTGCAAAGGCTGCCGCTGAATACCTCGACCTCCCCCTCTACAAATATATCGGCGGCTGCAACACATGCTGCCTCCCCGTGCCCATGATGAACATCATAAACGGCGGTGCCCACTCTGACGCTCCCATCTGCTTCCAGGAATTCATGATCCGCCCCATCGGCGCATGCTGCTTCAAGGAAGGTATCCGCATGGGTACAGAGGTGTTCCACAACCTCAAGAAGGTGCTCCACGAGCGCGGCCTCTCTACAGCCGTAGGTGACGAAGGCGGTTTCGCTCCCGCACTCGACGGCACAGAGGACGCCCTCAACGTAATCATCAAGGCCATCGAGAAGGCTGGCTACGTACCCGGCAAGGACGTGACAATCGGCCTCGACTGCGCAAGCTCTGAATTCTACAAGGACGGCATCTACAACTACGCCGAACTCAACAACGGCACAGCCAAAGAGCCCAACGGTCAGAAGCTCACATCAGAGCAGCAGGCTCAGTATCTCAAAGGCCTCGTAGAAAAATACCCCATCGACTCTATCGAGGACGGTATGGCCGAAAACGACTGGGCAGGCTGGAAGGTGCTCACAGACCTCATCGGTGACCGCTGCCAGCTCGTTGGTGACGACCTCTTCGTGACCAACGTCAAGTACCTCAAGCGTGGTATCGAAGAAGGCTGCGCAAACTCTATCCTCGTCAAGGTTAACCAGATCGGTTCTCTGACCGAGACACTCCGCGCCGTAGAACTCGCTCAGCGCAACGGCTACACAGCTGTCATCTCTCACCGCTCAGGCGAGACCGAAGACGCTACAATCGCTGACATCGCTGTGGCTACCAACGCCGGACAGATCAAGACCGGTTCTGCAAGCCGCTCTGACCGTATGGCCAAGTACAACCAGCTCCTCCGCATCCAGGAAGAACTCGGCGACGCTGCTGAATACGGCTACGGCAAAAAGACCAAGATGCCCCAGGCTTAATCCATCCATAGCCCGAGGCTTCAAATAGCCATCCATACCCTGCCATCCACATCTGTGGGCGGCAGGGTATTTCATTATATACCTGTCAGGATTTCACATTTGCATATCTCCCTCATAATCTGTATCTTTGCAAATTGGAAATACACATAACTCTCATTTTAACCTTTCCTTACCACTCTTCTTATGCGAAAAATATATTGCTTTGTAAGCCTCTGCCTCGTGGCATTGAGCGGCATCTGCGGATTCTCGGCTTCAGCCGCCGAAGACCCTGACGGGTACCCGATTCTCTACATTCGCGGAGACCAAACAGGACCCTCTTGGGACATCAATGAAGACTACCGCTTCTCACGCAACGGTTCCAAGTACACGATACACCTCGATGCCCTCAACGGCTCTTTCAAGATTGCCGACGACTCCTGGACCATCGAATATGACTTCGGTGCACCTGTAGCCAAGCCTGACACCTACACCATACGCAAGTCCGAAACCTTCACCTCCCTCCGTAATGCCGGAAACCTCATCGCCGACAATCTTTCGGACGTGACCATCTCTTTCGACTTTGTCAAAGGCGCCTCCTCCCTCCCTGTGACCATCACCGTCAGCGGCGAGGAGCCTCCCGTCACAGGCATTTCAGGAACACTCCCCGTGCTCTACATCAATGTCTACACCGACGACACCCACACAGCCTACAACAACGAAATCATCTCCAAAGACCTCGACCACAAGAATTACTTCTCATCTGCCGAATACTGGCTCGACCTCAACGGCTGCACCTGGATGGAGGCCGAAGGGGCGAAATCAATCGGCTCCAAAGAGAGTCCGCTGCCTCTCGAAATCAAAGCCCGAGGCAACTGGACTCGCCGCGGCTTCTCCAAAAAGCCTTTCAAACTCAAGCTCGGCAATAAACAGTCGATGCTCGGCATGACCAAGAGCAAGCATTTCGCCATCCTCGCCCATGCCGACGACAATGTAGGCTACCTGCGCAACTTCACCGGCTTCAACCTCGGCAAACGCATCGGGCTCCCCTGGACTCCTGCTCAGCAGCCCGTTGAAGTAGTCATCAACGGCGACTACCGCGGCCTCTATTTCCTCACCGAATCCATCCGCATCGGCGATGACCGTATCATGATCACCGAGCTTGACGACAATGTATCCGATCCCGCTCTCATCTCTGGAGGTTATCTGGTAGAGCTTGACAACTACGACGAGGAAAACCAGATACGCATGCCCGAAAAAGTAGCCCCCGGGGCAAGCACCCCATTTGTCGATGTGCTCCGCATCACTTGGGACACCCCCGAAATCTACTCGCAGCTCCAGGAACGCTTCATCACCGACCAGTTCACGGCCATGAACGATGCCGTTGGCTCCAATGACGACAAACTGTGGAGCTACATGGACCTTGACGATGCCGTGCGCTACTATATCGTGGAGGAAATCATCAGCCACACAGAGGCATATCATGGCTCCACCTACATGTTCCGTGACAACGGAGAAGGGCAGAAGTGGCATTTCTCACCCCTCTGGGACTGCGGCAACGCCTTCAACGGTCCCACTGACGGATATTTCTACCACCACAGCACATATGGCAGCACATGGATTCCCTCGATGCGCCAGAACGCCAAATTCAACGACAAGCTGCGCCAGACATGGCTCTGGTTCATGCAAGCCCAATACCCCGGACTCATCGACGACATCGACAGCTACGTAGCCCACATCAGCGAAGCAGCCAAAGCTGACCGCAGGCGCTGGCACAACCAGCCCGTGCCCGACGGCGGACAGGAAGTGGCCGACAACAGCGACATGTCACGACGCCGCAACAAGGCCGTAGACCACCTGACAGCCAAAATCAACTGGCTCAAGGAGCAGTGGGGCGACTTCACCACAGGCTCGCACCCCGAGCCCACACGCGATGCCACACCCGCAGCCCCTCTGCCCGAATACGCCCAGTCAGGCATCGATGAAATCCTTGCCGAGGATGCAGCCTCTGACATCCCTGCCGTCTACTACGACCTCCAGGGCAACCGCGTCACCACCCTCACCCCCGGCACCACCTACATCCGCGTCTGCGGCGACAAAGCCACCAAGCTCCACATCACCCACTGACCCATCCTAAAGTCCTTAAAGTCCCTAAAGACCTTATGGACTTTATTATTTCCATGCCCCCAATTTTATTGGCACTGAAACATTTAATCTGCTTTTTTTTTCGTAATTTTGCGCTCTAAAAGCAAGTTGGAGCGTAGCTCCGTGGCATAATCACATTCCCCATATACCCCATGTCGGACATCAAGAAAATCAAAACCGCTCTCATTTCAGTGTATCACAAAGATGGACTGGACGAGATTTTGTCGCTGCTTAACCGCGACGGTGTGAAATTTCTCTCTACCGGAGGCACCAAGGACTTCATCGAATCGCTCGGCTACGAGTGCCAGGCCGTGGAAGCCCTCACCGGTTATCCCTCAATACTCGGCGGACGTGTCAAGACCCTCCACCCCAAAGTGTTCGGAGGCATCCTCAACCGACGCGACAATGAAGGCGACCGCCAGCAGATAGCTCAATACGAAATACCCGAAATAGACCTCGTAATCGTCGACCTCTACCCCTTCGCTGCCACTGTGGCCTCCGGGGCTTCTGACGCCGACATCATCGAGAAAATCGACATAGGCGGCATCTCGCTCATACGCGGCGCGGCCAAAAACTACAAGGACGTGGTCATCGTGGCCTCTAAAGCCCAGTATGGCATCCTTGCCGACATGCTCAAAGCCCACGGCGCAGAATCGTCACTCGACGAACGCCGTCTCCTGGCCCGCGATGCCTTCATGGTATCAAGCGGCTACGACACCGACATCTTCAACTACTTCGACGGTGACGGCGAGCCCTCGGCCCTCCGCATAGCCCTCGACCACGCCAAGCCTATGCGCTACGGCGAGAACCCCCATCAGAAAGGTCTCTTCTTCGGCAACTTTGATGCGATGTTCACCCAGCTCCACGGCAAGGAAATCAGCTACAACAACCTCCTCGACATCGACGCTGCTGTAGCCCTCATGGCCGAATTTGACGGCGCAGCCCCCACATTCGCCGTCCTCAAGCACAACAACGCCTGCGGTGTGGCCACCCGTCCCACCATCCTCCAGGCCTGGACCGACGCCCTCGCCGGCGACCCCGTATCGGCTTTCGGCGGCGTGCTCATCTCCAACACCCCCATCGACGAGGCTACCGCCGACGAAATCAACAAGATTTTCTTCGAGGTAATCATCGCCCCGGCTTACTCCGACGAAGCCCTCAAAGTGCTCGAGCAGAAGAAAAACCGCATAATCCTCGTCAAGAAACCTGTCGCACTGCCCCCGATGCAGTTCCGCTCTACACTCAACGGAGCTCTCGTACAGGAGCGTGACACCAAGATAGAGACACCGGCCGACCTCAAGCAGGTTACCGAAAAAGCCGTGACCGACCAGCAGATAAGCGACCTCCTGTTTGCCAACAAGATTGTCAAGCAGAGCAAGAGCAATGCCATCGTGCTCGCCAAGGGCGACATGCTCCTGGCAAGCGGCATAGGGCAGACCTCGCGTGTCGACGCACTGCGCCAGGCCATAGCCAAGGCCCAGTCGTTCGGCCACGACCTCCACGGTGCCGTCATGGCATCGGATGCCTTCTTCCCCTTCGCTGACTGCGTTGAGATAGCCCACGAGGCCGGCATAACCGCCGTCATCCACCCCGGAGGCTCTATCCGTGACAACGAATCGGTCGACTACTGCAACGCCCACGACATGGCCATGGTGACCACCGGTTTCCGCCACTTCAAGCACTAATCTCCCCTCTTAATCCACAACCCTATACACACGCAAACAAATTATGGGTCTGTTTTCACTGACTAAAGAAATAGCCATAGACCTGGGTACCGCCAACACGATTATCATCCACAATGATAAAATCGTCATTGACGAGCCCTCTATCGTAGCACGCGACGTCCGCACCGGCAAACTCATTGCCGTCGGCAAGGAAGCCCAGCAGATGCAGGGCAAGGAGCATGAAGGCATACGCACTGTGCGCCCCCTGCGCAAAGGCGTGATAGCCGACTTCGACGCCGCCGAACTGATGATACGCGGCCTTGTCAAGAAGGCCAGCTCCAAGAGCAACTGGTTCCAGCCCTCCATGCGCATGGTAGTGGGCATCCCCTCAGGCTCTACCGAGGTGGAAATCCGCGCCGTGCGTGACTCCAGCGAACACGCCGGAGGCCGTGACGTCTACATGATCTACGAGCCCATGGCCGCAGCTCTCGGTATCGGTCTCGACGTGGTAGCCCCCGAGGGCAACATGATTGTCGACATAGGCGGCGGCACCACCGAAATCGCCGTCATATCGCTCGGCGGCATCGTCAGCAACAAGAGCATCCAGATAGCCGGCGACGACCTTACAAGCGACATCATGGAGCACATGCGCCGCGTCCACAACGTCAAGGTAGGCGAGCGCACAGCCGAGCTCATCAAGATGAACGTCGGAGCCGCCCTGCTCGAGCTTGACAATCCCCCGGAAGACTACATCGTCCACGGTCCCAATATCATGACATCACTCCCCATGGAGGTGCCGGTAAGCTACCAGGAAATCAGCCACTCCATCGAGAAGTCAATCAGCAAGATAGAGGCAGCCGTGCTCAGCGCACTCGAGCAGACTCCCCCCGAGCTCTACGCCGACATCGTGCGCAACGGTATCTATCTCGCCGGAGGCGGTGCCCTCCTGCGCGGCCTTGACAAGCGTCTGACCGACAAGATCGGCATCCAGTTCCATGTGGCCGAGGATCCGCTGCTTGCAGTGGCCCGCGGTACAGGCGTAGCCCTCAAAAACACCGAGAAATTCAACTTCCTCATCCGATAAGCCTCCACATCGTCATTTTAACGGGTGCGTAATCTTCTCGACTTTTTCGTCCGTCACATAGTCTGGCTGGTATTCGCATTCTATGTCACTGTGAGCTGCGCCCTGCTCTTCTCGCGCAACCCCTACCAGCACCACGTCTACCTGTCATCGGCAGGTAGCGTGGCATCAAGCGTGTACCGCACTGCCAGCTCCGTGACCTCATATTTCGGTCTGCGTGACATCAACGAGGACCTCCAGCGCCGCAATGCGGAGCTGGAAAAGGAGGTGCTGCAGCTGCGCCACGAACTGACCGGATTCCGTGACCGCGAATACGCCGACTCGATGAAAGTCGACCCCTCGCTCGCCCGTTATGACTTCATTGTGGCGCATGTCATCAACAACACCATAGCCCGTCCCCACAACTATATCACCATAGAGAAGGGGGAACTTGACGGCATACGCCCCGAAATGGGTGTAGTGGACCAGAACGGCGTGGTGGGCATCGTCAACATCGTCGGTCCCCACACGGCCCGTGTGATTTCGCTGCTCAACCCCCACCTGCGCCTCTCCGCCAAGGTCAAGGGAAGCGAACAGCTCGGATCACTCGTGTGGAAAGGGAAGGACTCCCGACGGGCCGTGCTTGAGGAGTTGCCTCGACATGCCAAATTCCACAAGGGCGACACCATAGTCACCAGCGGCTTCTCCACGGCATTTCCCGAAGGGGTGCCCATCGGGCGCATAGTCAGCGCGGTACGCGAGCGTGACGACAACTTCTACGCCCTCAACGTGGAGCTGTTTACCGACTTCTCCACTCTCTCCACCGTCCGCGTAATCGATGACCGCATGGCCGCCGAACTCCGCGAAGTGGAAAAGCCCATCGATCCCGACGAAGACGCCGACATACAGAAAGCGCAATAGCCTTACACAGCCCACGGCTGCCTCCATGTAATCCACAGCATGATACGTACATTCATCAAATTTCTGATACTCGCCATAGCGCTTGTGCTGCTGCAAGTGACGGTGTTCAACCACGTCTGCTTGTTCAACGTGGCCGTGCCCATGGCGTTTATCTACGTCATCATGCGTCTGCCCATCACCATGGGAGTGGGATGGGTGCTTACAGTGGCCTTCTTTCTTGGCCTCTCGGTCGATGTGTTCTCCGATACCCAGGGCATGAACGCGCTCGCCTGTACCCTGCTCGCCATGCTGCGCAAGCCGGTATTCACCCTCTATTTCCCCCGTGAGGACGAAATCGGCAATCCGGAGCCTACCATGGCTTCGCTCGGCGCGGTGGTGTTCACCAAGTATGACCTGACGATGTCGCTCCTCTACTGCTTCATGATTTTCCTGATTGAAGCATTCACATTTCTCAATCCTCTGCTGCTCATGCTCCGCATAATCTGCAGCACCATACTCACCACCCTCCTCATCCTGGCCATCGACAGCCTCACGGTCAAACGCTATGCGAAAAGATTATAATCTCGAGAAACGGAAATACGTCATAGGCGGTTTTATTTTCGTCATCGTGATGATATACATCTTCCGCCTCGTCGACCTCCAGATTCTCGAAACCAAATACAAGGACTCGGCTGACAGCAACGCATTTCTGCGCAAAGCCATCTACCCCTCGCGAGGCATAATCTATGACCGCGACGGGCGTCTCGTGGTCTATAACCAGCCGTCCTACGACATTATGCTCATCCCCAAGGATGTGCAGTCCTTTGACACACTCGACCTCTGCAACACCCTCGGCATCACCAAGGAGGTGCTTCTCGAACGCTTTGCCGACATGCGCCGCAAGGTGGGCTACTCCAAGTATTCGCCGCAGACCCTGATGACCCACCTCGCCCCCGAGGAATACGGCCGTCTGCAAGAGAAACTTTACCGCTTCCCGGGCTTCTACGTGCAGAAGCGCATACTCCGCGCCTACAACTATGACGTGGCCGGAAACGTACTCGGCAACATCCGCGAGGTGTCGCAGAAGGACATGGATAAAGATCCCTATTACACACGCGGCGACTACACCGGCGACCTCGGCATAGAGAAGAGCTACGAGAAGTTTCTGCGCGGAGCCAAAGGCGTGGAAGTGCTCATGCGCGATGCCCACGGCAAAATCCAGGGCCGCTATGAAGATGGGGCTCTCGACCGCCCGTCTACGCCCGGCAAAGACCTGACCCTGAGCCTTGACATAGAGCTACAGCAGTATGCCGAATCGCTCATGGTCAACAAAATCGGGGCAGTGGTGGCCATCGAACCTGAGACCGGCGAAATCCTGTGTCTGGTATCGTCGCCTACCTACAAGCCCTCCACCATGGTAGGCCGCCAGCGAGGCAAGAGCTACGCCTCGCTCATCAAGGACCCCTACAAACCGCTGTTTGACCGCGCAATACAAGGCTCCTACCCTCCCGGCTCCACATTCAAGCCGTCACAGGGCCTGATATTCCTTCAGGAAGGCATCATAGACCTCAACACGCAGTACCCCTGCCACCACGGCTACATCAACGGCGGACTGCGTGTGGGCTGCCACGCCCACGGCTCTCCCCTGCCGCTGCTGCCGTCGCTCCAGACCTCGTGCAACGCTTTCTTCTGCTGGGGCTTCAAGAACATGATCGACAAGCGCAGCCAGTTTGGCTCGTCGGCCAAGGCGTTTGAAGTGTGGAAGACCCACCTCGTGGAACTCGGCTACGGCTACAAGCTCGGCGTGGACCTCCCTAACGAATCGCGAGGATTCATCCCCAACGCCAAATTCTACAACAAGGTCTACGGCGAGGACCACTGGAGCGGCAACACCATCATATCCGTATCCATCGGACAGGGCGAAATCCTCGCCACTCCCCTGCAGATAGCCAATTTCTGCGCCACGATAGCCAATCGCGGATACTACATCACCCCCCATGTGGTCAAGTCAATCAAGGACACCGTCTACACCGACTCTGCCATAGTCAAGCACATCCCCAACATCGAACGCCGCCACTTCGAGGCCGTGGCCGAGGGAATGCGCATGGCTGTCACCGGAGGCACATGCCGACGCGCGGCTCTCCCCGACATAGAGGTCTGCGGCAAGACCGGCACCGCCCAGAATCCCCACGGCAAGGACCACTCGGCATTTATGGGATTCGCCCCCTACCACAATCCCAAGATTGCCGTCTGCGTCTACGTCGAAAACGGCGGATGGGGCGCCACCTACGGCGTGCCCATCGGAAGCCTCGTCATGGAGAAATACCTCAAGCGCACCATCTCCCCGGCACGCAAGGCCATGGAGGAAAGCATGATTAACAGCAACAGCATCATATACAGTGGAGTCAAAAAACACTAATCCGCTTCGTTACATCGACTGGTTCACGGTCGTTCTCGTACTGGTGCTCGTATGCACCGGCGCGGTGTGTATCTATGCCGCAAGCTATGACTTCGACCATGCCAACATATTCTCGTTCGAGGAGTTTTCGGGAAAGCAGTTCCTCTGGATAGGGCTTGCTAGCGTCCTCGGGCTGACACTCCTGCTCATAGACCCGCGATTCTACGAGACCTACGCCTTCCCTATCTACGTGGGCATGATATGCCTCCTGGCCCTGACGATATTCATAGCCCCAAACATCAAGGGCTCCCACTCCTGGATTGTACTCGGGCCTGTCAGCCTCCAGCCGGCGGAGTTTTCCAAATGCGCCACGGCCCTCGCTCTGGCCAAGCTGTTCAGCGGCTATAACTTCACTCTCGCCGGCTCGCGCAAAAACTACATCAAGGCACTGACCATCATCCTCCTTCCGGTGATGCTCATCTTCGGTCAGAACGAGACAGGCTCGGCCCTGGTATATTTCTCGCTCTTTTTCGTCCTCTACCGCGAAGGCATGAGCGGACTGGTGCTTCTCGCCGCCCTCGGAGCGGTGGTGTTCTTTGTGGTGGCGCTGAAATTCGCCGAGCCCACCATGTTCACCGGCGTCACGCAGGGGCAGGTGGCCGTGTTCATCATGCTCATGGTCATCATGGTGGCCATGCTGGCCATCTACTGCAAGCACATGGAAGGCGCACGCAATGTGCTGCTCTGGTATGTCGGCACATTCATCATCGCCATCATCCTTCACTTCTGCGGAGTGACTGTCAACGGTCTGGTGTTCTTTATCAGCGTCCTGGCTGTAGCATGTATCTACACGCTGATTCTGGCGTTCAGAGGGCCCGTCAAAAAGCTCCTCATCACGGCTGCTGCTGTAGTCACAGGCGTGGTATTCCTGTTTTCGGTCAACTATGTGTTTGAAAACGTCCTGCAGCCCCACCAGAAGCAGCGTATCCTCGTCAGCCTCGGCATCGAGGAGGACCTAAAGGCAGCCGGATATAACGTCAACCAGTCCAAGATAGCCATAGGCTCGGGTGGTCTGGCCGGCAAGGGATTCCTTAACGGCACGCAGACCAAACTCAAATTCGTGCCCGAGCAGCATACCGACTTCATATTCTGTACCATAGGGGAGGAGTATGGCCTCATAGGCTCAGCCACAGTGCTCCTGCTGTTCCTGACGCTCATCCTCCGCATCATATCCATAGCCGAGCGTCAACCGTCAACGTTCGGGCGCGTCTACGCCTATTGCGTGGCATCATACCTGATACTCCACCTGTTTATCAACGTCGGCATGGTTATAGGCCTCTGCCCCGTCATAGGCATACCGCTGCCGTTCTTCAGCTACGGAGGCTCGTCGCTTTGGGGCTTCACGTTCCTGATATTCATCCTCCTGAGCATAGACGCCCGTCGCCGCGACCACCTAAGCTCCTAACCCATAAGACTTACCCCCATCACCTCCTTATTTTCTAAAAATCCCTAAAAATTATCTTAAAAATCATATTTCCAGCCATCCATATCACTTCATCCCGAAAACTTGCATTATCTTTGTAGGTAGCATTGCTACGCAATCACCTTTTTTCCGCACATCAATATCTTTCTATATCCACTCAACTTGCTATGAAAAAACATCTTTACCTACTGCTTCTGGCTCTGTTCGCCACTATTGGCGCAAAGGCCCAGATGTTCACGACATCCCCCTCGCCCCTGCAAAACAGCAGCAAGGATGTAGTCATAACATTTAAAGACAGCAAGTCTGACTCCAAGAGCCAAGGCAAGCTGATGACTCTTACCACCGACCTCTACGCACATATTGGCGTCTACACCACCGCGAGCCCTTCCGAGTGGAAAAACGCGCCTAAATGGGGAACAAACACCGCGAAATACACATTCAAGTACATATCCGCCAACACATGGAAGCTCACCATCGGTGACCTCCGTCAGTATTTCAACATCACTGACCCCGCCGAACGCATCACCAAGGTCTGCATAATCGCACGCAACGCCGCCAGCACCATCCAGACCTCCGACCAGTTCATAGATGTGATGGAGGACGGATTTGCCGCACTCCTCACCAATGATGCCGAAGCTACCGTTCTCACGGCTGCCAAGACCATCAACTTCACCCTCAGCACCACCCAGGCTGCCAAACTAAGCATCGTAATCACGAAGGACGGCTCTCAGGTGGCCAAAAAAGATGCAGCTAATGCTACCACCCTTTCTCTGGGCTACAACTTCGCAGCCAAAGGTGCTTATACCGTAACCGCTACCGCCAACAACGGCAAGGAAACCATCACCAAGACCGCCTCTATCCTCTTCATGTCGGCTTCTCCGGCTGCCACATATCCCGGCGGTGTACCCAAGATGGGTCCTGTGGCCCAGTCAAACGGCGATGTCATCTTCTGCCTCGCCGCTCCCCAGAAATCAAGCGTGCTCCTCGTTCCTTCATGGGATGACTACCAGACGCTCGACAAAAACGTCATGTCATATCAGGACTACGGCGGCAACCGCTATTTCTGGATTCGCGTTAAGGGTCTCGACCCCAACAAGCAGTATCCCTACTACTTCATTGTCGACGGCACCATCAGCGTAGGCGACCCCTATGCCAAGCTTGTGCTTGACTGCTACAGCGACAAGTGGCTCCCCGACAACGTATATCCCAACCGTCCCCGTTACCCCTACGACAAGGTTGACAACACCATGCTTGCCGTCTACCATGGCAATCAGGACAACTACAACTGGAAGGTCAAGAATTTCGACATCCCCGAGCCTTCTAAACTCGTCATCTACGAGATGCTGTTCCGCGACTTCACCGGCGACGGCACCGACCAGGACGGCAAATTCTTCGGCACAATACGCGGAGCCATCAAAAAGTTCCAGTATTTCCTTGACCTGGGTGTCAATGCTATAGAGCTTATGCCGGTAATGGAATTTAACGGCAACAACTCATGGGGCTACAACACCAACTTCTACATGGCTCTCGACAAGGCCTACGGCTCTCCCGACGACCTCAAGGAGTTCATTGACCTCTGCCACCAGCACGACATCGCCGTAATCCTCGACATCGTATTCAACCAGAGCGACGGCCTCCATCCCTGGTACCAGATGTATGACATAGCATCAAACCCCTTCTACAACAAGACTGCTCCCCACGACTGGAGCGTGCTCAACGACTGGAAGCAGGAAAACGCTCTCGTGCAACAGCAGTGGAAAGACGCCATCGCCTACTGGATGACCCAGTATAAGGTTGACGGTTTCCGTTTCGACCTCGTCAAGGGTCTCGGCTCGGGTGCCACTTCGGGCGCTTACGGTTCTACCGACGGCTACAACGCCAAGCGCATCGAGAACATGAAGAAAATCCACACCTACATCACAGCCGTTAACCCCAAGGGCATCCATATCAACGAGTTCCTCGGCGACTCCAAGGAAGAGGTTGAATATGGCAAGGACGGCCAGTACAACTGGAACAACCAGTCATGGCTCTCTGGCGCATACGCTGCCGGCCTCCCCAACATCGCTGAAAAACTCGCTTACTACTCTACCTCGGCCTGTGGTCGCGACGGACGCTCCAACATTTCATATGCCGAAAGCCACGACGAGGAACGCCTCGGCTACCATCAGCTCAACACAAAGGCTACATGGGAGAAGAATAACACCAAGTACACCAACAAGATGTCAAAGGCTTCTCTCAAGGACCGCATGAGCCGTCTCGGCGCTGTTGCCGTGCACCTGCTGATGACCAAGGATGCTACTCCCATGATATGGCAGTTTGGCGAACTCGGTGCTGACCAGACCACCAAGGAAGCAGGCGGCGGCAACGACACCAGCCCCAAGAAGGTAATCTGGGACTACTACAACCAGCCCAGCCGCAAGGTGCTCTTTGACACCTACTCCAAGATGATCGGACTGCGCCGCGCTAACCCCGAACTGTTCTCTGACAACAACGCCACATTCACCTATTCATCAAACTCAACAAACCTCGTAGGTGCATACTGGATGCGTATCAAGAACGGCAGCAAGGACGTCATCGCATTTATCAACGCTGACCCAGCTACAGCTAAAAAAGTGCTTTTACGTGAGGATATGACATCAAAGTATAAACTACTCACAGCATCCGAAGGCTTCAGTCCATCCATACCTACCGCCACAGGCAACCGCTATCTTGAGATTCCGGCCAACGGATACGCTGTGTTCCAGTCACCTTCTACAACCGACACCGACGACATCTACAATGACGGCTTCGCATCAGACGTCAACATCTACGGAGGCGAAGGCCGCGTGATAGTAGAAGGCGCATACAACAGCCTCAAGGTCTATGACCTCCAGGGCCGCGCCTACAACAACTCCGACCTCCGCGAAGGCGTCTACATCGTCAACGTCGACGGCCAGACCGCCAAAGTGATGGTCCGCTGATTAACCTCGACCATATAAATCCGATTTTACCTCCACGGGGGCTGCCACAAACCACGGCAGCCCCCGTCTCATATCCCCTCACCAACAAACACAACTCGTTAATGCCTGAACGGCACCCTCATGATCATGTAGTAGGGACATGCCATGGCACAATGTCACTAACTTAAGCAGCCTTTAATGCTTGAATGGCGTTATGAGGTAGTAGGGACATGCCATGGCATGTCGCCTAAAGCCATACAAATGAGGGGGTAGCATTAGCAGACATGCCATGGCATGTCCCTACTACATAAGAACGCAACTCCTTAAGTTAGTGACATTGTGCCATGGCATGTCCCTACTGCGAGGAGTGCGCATTCCCTATGCGTTGCCGCTCCCCCCTCAAAATATTTGCATCGCTCCGAAATATTTCTTAATTTAGCACTTCGTCACACTTCATGCAACCTCCATTACATACTATGAAAAAACTCACACTTCTCTTAGCCGCATTGTTGTCACTGACGGCAATCGGAATCAACGCTCAGAACCCCTCCGCCGCCAAGACTGCCTACAAGGTCTATGGCGTAGGATTCTATAACCTTGAGAACCTCTTTGACACCATCCCCAACAATCCGCTCGGGCGCGACCTCGAATTTACTCCCGAAGGCAAAAACCAATGGACCGGCGAGAAATACTGGAGCAAGATTTCCAACCTCGCCCGTGCCATAAGCGCCATGACCACCAAAACCACACCCAACGGTCCGGCTATACTCGGTGTCAGCGAGATAGAGAACGTCACAGTGCTCAACGACCTCGTCCGTGACCCCCAGATACGCCGCTGGAATCTCCAGGTCGTGCACCACGACTCCCCTGACCGCCGTGGAGTCGACGTCGGCCTCCTCTATAATCCCCGTTACTTCGAGGTGGTCAATGTCACAAACCACCTACTGACGGTGCCCAACAATCCCGACTTCCGCACCCGTGACCAGATGTGTGTGGTAGGACTCCTCGGAGGCGACCCCCTCGCTGTGATTGTCAACCACTGGCCCTCGCGCCTCGGCGGACAGAAACAGAGCGAATACCTCCGCAAGGCTGCCGCCGAGCTGAGCAAGCACATCGCCGACTCTCTGTGGGCTGTCAATCCCTCCATGGGCGTCATAATAATGGGCGACCTCAACGATGACCCTTCCGACAAGTCATGCAGCCAGGTGCTTGGCGCGAAAAAACACGCCAAAGATGTCGTTGACGGCCACATGTTCTACAATCCATGGTGGAAAATCCTTGATGACGACGGCGTAGGCACACTTGCCTACAAAGGCCAGTGGAACCTCTTCGACCAGATTATACTTTCGGGCAACCTCCTCAACGGCAATCTCTCCACAGGACTCGAATTCATCCGCGCCAAGGTCAACAACTACGAGTTTCTGACCACCAAAGAGGGGCAGCGCAAGGGCTATCCGCTCCGCACATTCTCCGGAGGCGTATATCTCAACGGATACTCCGACCACTACCCCACCATGGTGCTCTTCAAGCAGCCTGTAAAGCGCGTCATGTGATGCGCCTCAGGCCCAACCACGACTTATGAACCGACTTACACAATACCTTATCCTCATCCCGGCGCTCATGTTGACGATACTGAGCGCCGGATGTTCACATTCTGACACCTTCACCATCACTGGCAAAATCACCGATTTCGCCGACCGCCCGGTGAAGCTCGTAATCTACAATTCCGACTCTATAAAGACCCTGTCGGCCCAGGCTTCCCTGGGGCGTTTCACATTCAAGGGATCATCGGCTGACTACTCGGTGGCGGTGTTAAGCTCCATGTCGTCAGGCCCGTCGGTAAGATTTCTCGTGCGCAACGGCGACAAAATCACTCTCGAAGGCCCTTCTCTTGACAGCCTGACCATCAAAGGGAGCAAACCCAACGAGCAGATAGCTGATTTCATGGCCTCCAATTCCGGCTTATTTGACGGTCTCTACTCCTCCTCGTCATCAATGCTGCCTATCAGCGAGGCTGCCACCAACAAAGCCATAGCCGATTATGTGGATAAGGAGGGACCCACACCTGCGTCGGCTTTCCTGATTGCGGTCTATTACTCCCCTGCCGGTAATCCGACCCGTGCAGCGGCTCTGATCAACCGTTTCGACACCAACGAGGAAACACGCTCTCTGCTCGCATCAATCAGCGATGCGGTCAAAAACGAACTTAACACTGTCCGCTCGGCACGTGTACACTCCTTCAACCTCCCGGCTGCCGGAGACTCCACTGTGAAATTCTCGCCGTCGGCCCAAAGCTATTCCATACTGGCTTTTACCGCCTCCGATTCCCGGCGTAAAGATATGACTTCACGCCTCCGCGAACTCTCCGGCTCCTATCCGCGCAAGTCACTCCGCGTCATAGAGCTCTCGCTCTGCGGCGACTCTGCTACATGGAAGAGCGTCACCAAGCGCGACACGCTCGTCAACTGGTCACGCATACTGCTCCCCGGAGGTGCCGCAGCCCTGCAGGTGCGCCACCTCAACATCGGACAGGCCCCCTACTACATCCTCGCCGACTCTACGGGACGCCAGATCTACCGTGGTCCTACTCTTGACATTGCCGTGGATTCGCTTGAGCGACGCATAAAATAACAACCACCCCAAATCCCCCCCCTCTGCTCCTATGCTTATCAAGACCTATTGCGCCGCCCTGCAGGGCATTGACGCCATACCGGTGACCATAGAAGTGGCATCGGACCGCGGACTGATGTTCACGATGGTAGGCATGGCCGACACAGCCGTGCGCGAGAGCCAGCAGCGTGTTCATCTCGCCATCACCAAGAGCGGACGCCAATATCCCCACCGCAATATCGTCATAAACCTCTCTCCGGCCGACATACGCAAGGAAGGGGCGAGCTATGACCTCCCCATCGCCGTAGGGATGCTTGTCGCGTCGGATCTGGTAAGCTGCCACGACATTGACCGATATATGATAGTAGGGGAGTTGTCGCTCGACGGCTCGGTGCTCCCTGTCAAAGGCATACTCCCTATGGCCATACTCGCCCGGGAAATGGGGCTGAAAGGACTGATAGTCCCTGCGGCCAACGCCACAGAGGCGGCAGTGGTCAACAATATCGACGTTTTCGGGGCCGAAAATCTCAATCAGGTGCTTGACCACCTCTCTGGCATCGCCCCGATGCAGCCTGTGGTGGTCAACACGCGCGAGGAATTTGCCAACGCATCCTCGGTATTCGACTATGATTTTGCAGATGTCAAGGGACAGGAAACCGTAAAAAGGGCTTTTGAGGTGGCATGTGCCGGTGGTCACAACATAATCCTCGTAGGCCCTCCCGGCTCGGGAAAATCCATGATGGCAAAGCGTCTGCCGTCAATTCTCCCTCCGCTGACGCTCTCCGAAGCCCTCGAAACCACCAAAATCCACAGCGTGGCCGGAAAACTGCGCCGCGGCTCCATGCTGATGACGGCGAGGCCGTTCCGCGCACCCCACCATACCATCTCGCCGGTGGCTCTCGTGGGCGGCGGCTCAAATCCTATCCCGGGTGAAATATCCCTGGCACACAACGGGGTGCTCTTCCTTGACGAATTTCCCGAGTTCTCGCGCCAGGTACTCGAGGTCATGCGCCAGCCGCTTGAGGACCGCCACATATCCATCTCACGCGCCAAATACGCGGTGGACTATCCGGCATCGTTTATGCTCGTGGCATCGATGAATCCATGTCCCTGCGGATATTATAACCATCCTACCAAACCGTGCACATGTGCACCCGGAGCCGTGCAACGCTATCTGAGCCGCATTTCAGGCCCTCTGCTTGACCGCATAGACATTCAGGTGGAAATCATGCCTGTGCCGTTTGACGAGCTCTCATCGGCCTCTGAAGGCGAACACAGCGCATCCATACGGGAGCGCGTGATAGCCGCCCGGGCAATCCAGTCAGAGCGCTACCGCGACATCCCTGCGGTCCACTGCAACGCCCAGATGACCTCCGCACTCATAAAGCAGCACGTAAGCCTCGACAGCGAAAGCATAGCGCGTATCCGCGATGCCATGGAGCGTCTCGACATGTCGGCTCGTGCCTACGACCGCATACTCAAGGTGGCACGCACCATCGCCGACCTCGACGGGTCAGCTGATGTGCTGCCGCGCCATGTCAGCGAGGCTATCAATTACCGCTCGCTTGACCGTGGCAGCTGGGGAGCCACAGCCCCCAAGCTACCATTTTGAGTCAAGGCGGTATTCAGATTCCGAACTGGAGGGTGTTGCAAAACTTGTATCCAGACCCTCAACCTTGTAGGGATGCACCCCGGTGCATCCGCCACTAACTTAAGCAGTCGGTAATGCTCGAATGGCGTTAATATGTAGTAGGGACATGCCACAATGCTGTTTAATTAAGCAAGCGTAAATGCTTGAATGGCGTTAATATGTAGTAGGGACATGCCATGGCATGTCGCCTAAAGTCATGCTAATGAGAGTGTTGCGTCAGCAGACATGCCATGGCATGTCCCTACTCCGATGTGTGCATTCCTTAAGTTAATAACACCGGGATGCAGCCCTACAACTTGACAGTTCTGCAACACCCTCTTTGTCTTTATCAGCGGATGAGTGCGCGGCCTCCCCAAACGAGCAGCACGCCGAACACTACGCTCATGGCCAGATATGCGCTGAATGTGAGCCAGTCGCCTTTCTGTCCGAGTACCCACATATCGTCGGCAAATGACGAGAAGGTGGTGAAACCGCCGCAGAAACCGGTGATCAGCAACACATTTTCCTGTGCTGTCATCACTTCGGCTTTCTCAAGCAGACCGAAAAACAGGCCTATGATGAAGCAGCCTATGATATTAACCATGAAAGTTCCCATCGGAAACGAGCCGTGCCACATGCCCGAACACCATTTCCTACAAGGTAACGTCCGCAGGTGCCGACAAATCCGCCACAACCTGCAATAAGCATCATTTTAAACATAGTCAAAACGTTTTTTATATTAGGGTGAATAGATATATGATTGTACGTTCCTTTTTATCAACGTCTATACTTATCCGATAGTTTTAATCTGCTCCTGATTGCTTAAAAATAGCTATTTTTGCATCCTGTAACCGAGAACTATCATGACTCATATTTCATTATCCGATTTGGAAGCGCGGTGCCTGACAGGCCGGGGTGTGACTGTAGAGGAAGCTCTTGCCCTGGATGCGCAATACTCCACCGATGAGCTGTGTGATGCGGCTGACCGGGTGCGCATAACCCTGCACGGCAACCGTGTAGACACATGTTCCATCGCCAACGCACGTTCGGGGCGGTGCACCGAGGACTGCAAATGGTGTGCCCAGTCACGCCACTTCTCCACCGGCATCGCCGAATACGACATCATACCCCGGGAGGAGATGCTGAGGGCGGTGCGCCTCAACGATGAGCACGGCGTGCACCGCTTCTCGCTTGTCACCAGCGGCCGCAAGGTGTCGCGGCGTGACATTGACCGCTTCTGCGAATATTATAAGGAAGCTGCCGCATCGTCAGACCTGTATATGTGTGCTTCGATGGGTCTTCTGGACCGCGAGTCCCTGCAGGCTCTTAAAGATGCCGGAGTGCGACGCTACCACTGCAATCTGGAGTCGTCATCGGAGTTTTTCCCTAAACTTTGCTCTACACACACCCATGCCGACAAGCTGCGCACCATAGCTCTGGCGCGCGAAGTAGGACTTGAAGTCTGCTCCGGAGGCATCATAGGGATGGGGGAGAGCATGCGTGACCGCTTGCTCATGGCTCTTGAAGCCTCTCAGGCCGGTGCTGTCAGCATTCCCGTAAACATCCTGCATCCCATCCCGGGGACTCCTCTGGGACATCTGCCACTCATCAGCGAGGAGGAGGTCATACGCAGTGTGGCCTTGATGCGCCTTGTGGCTCCGAAGTGCGTGTTGCGCTTTGCCGGCGGACGTGCCCGGTTGTCGCCGCAGAGCATGCGCCGCATCATGCGCGGAGGCATGAACGGTGCCCTGATAGGCGACCTGCTGACCACCATAGGCAATTCACTCGCCGATGATCGCAAGCTCTTCAGCGACACCGGCTTCGAGATGTAACATAATTAATATCCATAATTTCCTATAAGTCGTATAATTCTTATAAGATTTATAAGACTTATAAGACTTATAAACCACCCCCCAACAATGAGAATAGTAATCCAGCGCGTGACCCGGGCCTCTGTAACCATCGCTGACAAGCTCCACAGCTCCATAGGGAGCGGCCTGATGGTGCTTGTTGGCGTAGAGACAGGTGATACCCCCGACGATGCCCGGTGGCTGGCCGCCAAGACGGCAGGGCTGCGCATATTTGATGATGCCGACGGGGTGATGAACCTCTCGGTGGAGCAGACTGGAGGCGAAATCCTTGCCGTCAGCCAGTTTACGCTGACGGCCTCCACACGCAAGGGCAACCGCCCCAGCTATATCCGTGCCGCAGGGCATGACCTCGCCGTACCGTTGTATCAGCTATATTGCGACGAACTGACACGCATCCTCGGCCGCGAAACGCGCCAAGGAGTGTTTGGGGCAGATATGCAGGTTTCGCTCGTCAATTCCGGCCCCGTAACCATCATCATAGACTCTCATCTGCGCGAATAGATATCCTCTTAAGTGGCTTTAGAGGCCAGCATCCTGTGGCCTATGCGGCAATAGAGGCACTTGCGGGCCTCGCAGTATTCACGGCGCAACTCTATCAGGGCCTGCGACGTAAAGGCATCGCGGCACTTTATTCCGGCGGCCTCAAACATCGCAGTTATACGGTTGTTCTCGGGCTTGAGGTCCTGCAGGATGGCGATGCAGCGGTCCATCATACGGTTGTCACGGTGATGCTCTCCCCAGGCATGCATCAGCGGTATGGCCACATTGATCAGCAGCACCGTGACCGATGACGCGCTCAGTGCCTGACGCTCCCGGGACCCGTCCGAGACTACTCCTCGCTCGCTGAACGTATAATGCGTGGCCCAGTATCCGCTCAGGGTCACATCAAACAGCTGTCGCAACGAATCGACATCTTCGGCTTCCACTATCCGCGACATCAGTTGCGGCAGCCTCCTGACCATATGCGCCAGCAATGCCACGCGGCGATGGGGAAAATTCTGCGGACGCATCCGTCCCGACTTCCATCCGGGACTGGTTACGGGGCGCAGTCCGAATTTCTTCTGCATGAACTCGTATTCCCTCGTCAGGGCCAACGCATAGCGGCTGTCAAGCGGTATGCCGTCAAGCAGTCCGCTCTGCCCAAACAGCATCGCCTCCACAGTCAGCTCGCTATCGGCGTGACGCGCCAGAAACCCGTAGGGCGTGGCCATGGCAAGCCGCTCAAACGGCTCGGAATTTGTGCCGAAGCCCAGGGCTCGCGCCAAAGTGACATACACCGCCTCGCGCCAGTCGTTGTTATACCGCTTGAGTAGGCTGGTAATTCTCGCGCTCTTAGCGTGCAGACGCTCTATGCCCAACGCGCTGAGCCAGTCGGTCAGATACAGGGGTGGGAGAGAGCCGATAAACTCTCGGCAGGGCAGATCGCGCTCGGCACGTGTCACGAGGGCATTGTAATGGTCGGCAAAATTGGTCCGCACGGGCATCACCATCTGAGGTATCACATTGCCGTCGGGACGCTTCACAGGCATATCGTCGTGATACACCACATGCAGTATCACACTGTCATAAGCACGGTCACGGTGGTGTCCGTGGCGCATCCAGTCGCTTGCACGGACATGTATCTCCACATTTCCTACCCACATATCCCCGTCGATTCTGACCTTGGCATTGAAGAAATCAGGCCCCGACCCCTCGTTGAGCAGCCCGGGGTCCACAATCTGCACTCCGCGTCCGTCCACAGTGCTCATCGCCCCCGGCCGCAGAAGCCTGTGCTGCCACACATACTGCATCAACTTCTCCATAACCCTATGTAAGTCAAGTCTTTCACGTCACAAGCAAATATACTCATAAATCCTTTATTATACTCATCCTCCGGCTTGAAAATTTCAAATAAATAATCAATTTATTTCCTACCATATCCAACTACTTACATCTCACATTTTTATACCATTTTGTCGCATCACTAATGTTTTAAAATGGAATTGTCTATATAAACAAGTACTCTAACAAAACTTTTACTCTTACCATATTCTAAGTATACTTGCAAAAATTATCAGCAGGAATGTCGGTAATAACGTTGCAATAATACTTTTAAAAAAAGGAATTCTATTATGCATCCAACTTATAATCATAATAAAGTAGGTTATTATCCATATTGAGTTATTAATGATTTTTAAATCATTAATCGTTAATCCAAATAAGAATTGAGCCGATGAGAAACCTTGATTAAGTTCTTTCACACTATTTGGGAAAGTAATATAATTATACCAGACAAAGTATAATGACAATACAACAGGAATTAGAGCTTTTGACGTAATAAAAGCGGCTTCATTAAATTTGATTGGCAATTCAAATATGTCATGTAATATCAGATACTGAGAATAACAAAGAAATAAAAAGATTACGAGAGGAGATAAGCTAAACAGTATATTTGATGCCATAAATATACTTGAGAATATTTCATTATCAATCAAAGAAAATGAAGTTACATAATCTGCAATACAGTACGTGCTTACAATGTATAAGACAATGACAGTTAACGTTACAGGAAATTTAAATTTATAGAGTAGAGACATATGCTTCCAAATATGCAGCTAAATTTATGATAATAAATCCTAAACATATTAATTTTATTATCATTATATAAGATAGTTGTCTTTTATAAAGATAAACCTTACTAATTGTAAAACCAGCAAAACCCATTATCAAAAATCCAGCGAATTCTAAAATAGAATGCGGTAGCGTGAGTTTACACAAATTAAGACAATTAATATTTTTAAAGGTACATCCAATAGTTATACCGAATACAAATCCATTGTATAGAAAATAAACGCATGAAATTAACCCAAAAGAAATTAATGAAAAAAGAAAATTCAACAATCCCACTCTCAAATTATTTATTGCAATTTCAATAAAAAGATTTTGTTGAGAAAGACCATCAAATCGTGACATAATAGGGATATTTTCATAGGAGGCAGAGTTTGTTTGACTGCCTCCTACAAAAATTCCTACAAATATCCCAGCAATATAGAACACCATGCTGGAAATGCAGTAGATTATATTTAAAAAACTACTCACAGATATTTAGAGCCCTACAATAGCTCCAGCTGCGATTCCAGCAGGACCGCCAAAAGCTGCACCCCAAGCCATACCTTGCACAGCTCCCTCCCATACGCCTAAAACACCAATTACCAATCCTCCCTCTGCACTCATGCCTTTTTTAGATGCCGCATAACCGATTGCGACAAAAGCATCTGCTTCGGAAGACTTTGCAGATTCTGTGAAGATTGCAGTACCAAGAGTCAGGGATGCTAAAATACAAGTTGCACTGACCTTTTTCATTTTACTTTTCATAAGGATTTAATGTGAATTAAATAATATTATATTAGCAAATTCTATATTTATGTTTCAATATTTTACCTCCTGAAATCGTATTCTCACAAAGGAGATAATGCAGGCAGTTATGATTTCAATAATGATAAGAGGGAGAGTAAGACACAGAGAATAAACAAAGTCATATCCTCTTATAAATAAAAAGTACAGCATAGGCAACACCATACTGATAAGCCCAATGAAATAGCATAGCATAAATGGTATTGGTTCTTTAACCGGTCGCAAACAATGTCCGCAAACTGGACATTTAATTTCATGTGACGTTCCATAAAAGAAATATTCAAAAATCAGTTTATTAGGAAGATGTGTCCCACATACAGGACACTTTTTTTCCATTGCCATATTATTGTAGACTTTTTATAACGGTTTATTTTACGAACGCAAAGTAATGAATTAAATTTTAAATTAACAAAATAATTTATATTTTTAACCTTTTAACCTTTCCCCATTAACATTTTCACCCTCACCAAAATTTTTACACACATAGGTATCGCTGATGTTTTCGCATGGGGTGAGGGTGGGGAGGGAGGTAATTTTGTGGGAAACAGTAACTTTTAATCTGAATTTTTATGGCACGGGAATACAAGACTTATGTGATGAAACCGCGACTGGTCGATGGCTCGGGGGCGGTGACTATATGTGAAAATCTGCGTCCTATGGCCGACGGGTCGCTCGGGGCGGCTTATCCTCCGGGGGTGATGATGGAGTGTGTGAAGGCCTGGAAATTTCTGGGCTTCAGCACCCTCAGTGATGGCGGCTCGGTGACTGTGATGCAATCGGGGCGCGAGCTCGGGGTGAAACGTGATGACTACGTGATGCAGGTGGCTACGCTGCCATCTGAGGCTCGCTGCATAAATTTCGAGGGTGATGATGTGGTCATATCTACCGACATGGGAATATGCCGCATATGGCGTACAGTAGACCCCGAAACGCATGATTACACATGGCACTGCTCTATGCCATCGGGTGAGTATCCGGGCTTGCATTTCACTTCCATAGACCGCGGAGAGGTGTCCGCACCTACGGGAGGTGTGACCTTTGCAAAACCGTATGAAACATGGGGAGGCACTCTGGCTGCTGCCGACCTCAAGTCCATAAGCTCATCTCTCAAAGAGGCCTATCTTCGCGCTGTGCGCACCATAGCGGATGCCGGGGATTTCACTCAGCCTGTGGCTGTGCGCTACAAGCTCCGTGACCGCCAGGGCCGGCTCCTCCATACCGGACCTGTTACCGTAGTTGCTGCCCAAGGGGGTTGGCAAGGGATGGATGCTATGACAGCAAGGCTACACACTGACAGCAGCGGACCGTTTGTCAGCGTGGACTCGGTGAATCTGACGATGCGCCGCTATACGTTGGCGATAGACTTGCCCGGAAACCGCGTGACATGTGACGCTCCCACCGACGGTGTATATGCCGAGGTATATGTGCTTCCCCAGCTCCATCCGCTTGACGTAGCGACCAATGCCGAATACCGCATGTCGGCCACTCCGGGCGAAGAAGCCCTGACCGTATGGCTTCCCGGTGCCACTCTCGGACGCTCACCGCTGACTGCCCGTCTGACACGAGCCATGGCCTCGGCTCCGGCATATATGGACGAAAACGAAGTGAAAATCGCAACGATACAGCATCCTTTCTCCCTCAAAACGCGCCGCGTGGAGCTGCCGATACCCGAGACGTGCGCCGAACTGCACCGCGAGGCCTCTGATGACAACACAGTATGGAAACGCATGACCTTTACCGCTGCAACAGACAACGAACTGGCAGGTATGCGCCTCACAGCGCCACACAGCTTCTCGGCCGGATGCGTATGCCGCTCGGGCAGAAACGTGGTGTGGGGATGCCTCAAGCGCATGCCGTTCATGGGCTATGACCTCAATGCTCTCAGCATCGGCGATGCGTCATCAGCGGTGAGGAGAGCATCCATACGGATAACTCTCTGCGGTGATGACGGCAAGACGATGCAAGTGGTACGCAACATGGATGATTCGGCATCTGACGGGCTGTTTCTCGCCTCCGATGCCCTCTCGCCTATGATAATGTATCCTGACCCTTCGGCAACACTTATGGAGGTGCGCATAGAACGTCAGGACGGCTCTGTGGCCGAAACTTCGATAACTCTTGTTCCATCACCCGACAGACGATGTGCATTGAGCCTGTCTCCATCAATGACTCCGCGTGTTATGACGGACACCGATGGTGCATTCACCCCTTTCAATGCCGAAAATAATAATGATGAAAAACCATCAATGATAGGAGTGGCCGATTCAGCCGACTCCTCACGCATCCTCGCCGCGATGGACTGCTGTCCGGGGGTAATCAGCCGGATTATACCGGCTTGGGGAGCAAGCGCATCGTGGGACTACGGAGCAGGCAGATTCTATATGATGACATCGTCGGGTATATACGGACTGGCTGCCGACTGTACGGCTGTCGCAAGGATGAAGGCAACTCTTATAGACCCAAGAAGTGCCGTATTCAGCCACTGCGCGGTGATGACACCCCGGGGAGTGGCGGCACTCGCCGGAGGGGACTTGCTGCTTCTGTCAGGGACTCGCTCGCGCACACTGCTCAGGCGCATCACCGCCTCAGCCATAGGATACAGCGGCAAGCATGACGAGCTATGGCTGTTTGATACTTTCGGCGCAACCATATATCCCCTTCAATATGGGTCAGGAACATACCGCCGTCCCGACATCAATATCCGTTCGATGCTACAGGCCGGCACGGAATTGATGATGATAGACGATACGGGACGAATGCTCATATCCTCGACAGAGGACCCTCTTTCCGAAGTCAGGATAAGATGGGAAGGGGAGACTGCGCATCCTGTCGCAGCCACTGCGTGGCTCACGATAGACATAGAATGCGACGATATGGCAGCCCGGGTCACGCTGCGCTCACATCAGCGCGACATCAGCCGACTGAAAATACGTGGCAGTGTGCATCATCTGACAGGCTTGCGGATACTCTCTCCGCCACGCTCACGCCACCAACTGCTCATAGAGGGCACAGTCCGCGGACTATTCACTATGAGAGGTGCAACTCTGCACTCCACACCTCTCATCGGGTCTCAATGACTGGCGAGATAAGGTTAAGGCGTCCTGTAGCTCGTGTGACGGCTGTGTAGAGCCATCGATAGAAGTCCATACCGGGGATTTCTTCGGGCACGTATCCGAGATCTACGTAGACATTTTTCCACTGGCCGCCCTGAGCCTTGTGGCAAGTCACGGCATAGGCATATTTGACCTGCAAAGCATTGAAATACGGGTCGGCACGGAGCACTTTCACTGCTGCCGACGGACTGAGCATGCTGCCGCCATTATCGGCAAGCACACCATCGCGCAGCCACATCAGTTTCTCGCTGTCAAGAGCCGGGGCATCCGTCACAAGGGCATCAAGGATGATCTTGCAGTCTATCCTGACATCACGGTCAGGCAGCGACAGGGTCACATCGGCAAATCGCAGCCCATAGCGTTTTTCCAAGCCATGGATGGCCTCTATGACCGCCATGTCGCCGTTGGCTATGAAATCCACTCCAGGGGTCTGGCGTGTCCAGTGATAGTTGTTTTTGGCTATCATGATGCGTTCGCCACGCACGAGTTCCTCCTCGCTCATGTTGATGAGAGTGCGTATGGCCAGATTGAAGCGTGTGGCACGGTTGTTGCTGCGCGTGACCACTATCGTCTGCTCCTCGCCGTCACGGGCATAATCGTCAGAGATGGCATCTGCCAATTCCTCGCCGTCAACCGTCCTCACATCGCCGAAACGGCTCGTAAGCATCACCGGCGGCGGAAGCACAGGCTGTCGCATGGCCTTACGGAGCCATGTGGCATTCCAGAGGATGCCCGACATGCGGCTCTGACGCACCGTCTCTGTCATCACAGCCCTTGTCACCTTGAGGCCATAGCCTCGGAGCACCTCGGGCTGCATGGCAGGGCTTTCCTCTGCACCCACCGGGGGCAGCTGGGCAGTGTCGCCGATAAGCACCATGCGGCAACCGACACCGCCATAGACATACTGCACCAGATCTTCAAGCAGGTTGCGGTCCATGCCGCCGTCACCTATCATCGAAGCTTCGTCAACGAGAAACACTGCACCTTCAAGACGGTTTTCATTGACCCCGGCAGCATATTCTCCGAGCGAAGAAGTGCGGTATATGTGGCGGTGGATAGTGTAGGCCTGACGGCCGGCAAAGCGTCCGAAAACCTTGGCCGCACGTCCCGTAGGAGCCAGAAGCACCACGGGGCGATGAAACGCCTCAAGAGCCTTCACGACAGCTCCGGTAAGCGAAGTCTTGCCGGTACCTGCATATCCGTTGAGCACAAACACCCTGTCAGAACCGTCAAACGGCATAGCAATGAAGCGCGACAGAGCGGCGAGCACCGTCATCTGCTGCTCATTGGGGTCGTAGGGGAGAGCCTTGAGTGCCGTAATGGCAAATTGCTCAGCATCCATGCTCAATGCCTCTATTTTAGCACAAGGATTTTGCAGGCCACCTTTCCTTTGGGACCGTCACTCTGACCATCCTGTGAGGCCATGACATAATATACACCGCTGGGGACACGGCGACCGTTGAAATTCGTGCCGTCCCATGTCATCATGCCGCCGATTGACTCGCCGGTATATATTACATTACCCTGGGCATCGGTTATCTTTACCAATGAGTCATTCATCAGACCGTCAATGGTGATCACACCATAGTAATCGGGACGCACAGGATTAGGATAGGCGCGGACAGAACTGAAATCCTCCATGGCCGGGGACTGATCGGAAGCAAAAGCCCCGAGACCGTATGTGGTGCCGAAATATACTATGTTATTGTGCGGATCAAGTTCTATGGCACTGACATAGTTTGTAGGCAGCCGCGAATTGTCGGTATTGTAGGTAGCCACTATGCCGCGCAGGTCTGGCTGGAGGACGGATATGCCGTCGCCTTCGGTAGCCACCCATATACGTCCGGCATCATCCACAGCGAAGTCTGAGACTATCACTGAGTTGAGCAGGTAATCAGCGAAGCCAGAACCATCGTTGCGAGGCTGTTTCAGACGCTGCACAGGATCCTTTGCCGGATCAAAAGTGGCCGGATCAGACACAAGCAACAGACCTTCTTCATATGAAATCAGCAGTCCTCCCGAAGGAGTCTCTGTCACAGCGGTAACAGTCTGCATGTTTATGGCATTGCCATCCTGGTCACGCACATGGTCAAGCACCACGTAAGTATCATCATTTACATTGCTATACGAACCCTTATGGCGATATATGATCACTCCGCTATATCGAGACCCTTTTATCACAAAAACATTGGAGCGACGGAACGGAATTATTTGCCCGTCCCAGTTGCTTCGGAAACCCTCCGGCACGAGATAAGACCCATCCGAGCGTGTATATATCCAATCAGATTTCTGCACCTTCGAAAGGTCACCATTGACATAAGCAGCCGGCAGCATCATAAGCCACTGCCCATTATTTGTATCGCCCTTATGATTGGTTGCCAGTAACCAGAGATTACCCTGTGGATCAAACTTTGCATCCATCATAACTTGATTGTAATATGCTGTAACAGGTACATTGTCATAGGCAAGTATCTTATCGGCACCATCTTGTACAGTGCCAGAAAAAAGAGCTATGGTACGATTATTTTCTATAACATACAGACCCTCGTTACTTGTAGGTATCCAAAGCTGTGATGGATTCACAGGATTGACTGCTACTGCATTAGGCGCTATTATTATTTCGCCGTAATATTTTATGGATTTACGTGTAGCGTTGTTCCCTATCACATTTCCAGTAGCTCCGCTTCGATATGAAAGCAAATCATTAGTATAAGTAAGAGGAAGAACCTGGACATTCTCTATCACGTCGATATATCCGGGCGTATAGTATCCATAATCATTATTGCCATCATAGGGAACTGTATTGGTAAAATTTCCTGAGGCAGATTTAAATAATGAGGCAGAACGAGTGGTAACATATATGCGCTCGCCGTCAGGAGAAAGCGTAAAATTGCTGACATTTGTCACTCCCGGGGCATAAGCTCTGTAAGGACCATATTTAAGTTCTATGGGGTCTTTGGTAAGATCATAGCATAACAAACCCTCAGGCGTAGCAAACCAGGTATCAGCAGATGTTTCACCGGCTGCAACAGCAAAAATGTCTTTTATGTCACGTGTACCTACGAAAGCTACCGAAGGTGAATTGCCAACAAGTTTAAGAGTGCGATAATCAGCATTAAAGGAGTAAGTCAGGCCATCTGATTTCCAGAAACCTACTTGAAGCTGATGGCCCCAGTCATTATCCTTGTTGACTATGCAGGTTCCGTTGACTATCTGTGGGAATTCATAGAAGTCAACCTTGTTAGTATCTTTATGTCGCGATGCAAGATGGAGATTATCGACCGAAGCTATGTCATCGGAAGTAATATCACAGAGGAAAACGAACTTGTCGGACTCGCGGTAGGTCTTGGATGTATCAGTGATATCAGATTCAAACAGATGCCCGGTAGAACTGTGTGGGGGAGGGGGGAGAGGCTGATTATTCTCATCCTTGCGTGGAGTGACATCCACATCGGGCTCATTAAGGTTAAATACGGCTACGAGCCTGTTTCCCACTACCTCCAGAGCATCAGGTCCTTTGAACGGTATGGGTATAGAGGAATCAATATCACGTTTGACATTGTATTGCCCGGTCTCTTTTACACGAAAATTCTTGCCGTCAATGACGACAATGCCGAAATCGGTGCCTACGAAAAACATGCCATGACCCGATGTCAGACATTTGATTTTTCTCTGTCCTGTAAGGTTGGAAGTGCTTATGCCACTCTGGTTGAATATGCGACCGTCATCATGGATGAAATCCATGTTGCCATCATCATATGCCACGGCAAGCAGTTTCATGTCGCGGTCATAGTGTATTTTAGATATCTTTATACCATTAAGGCCAGTATCCGTGGTATATTCTACCGTTTCTTTAGTGTCAGGATCAAACAAAAAAAGATTGATCCCTGCAAGTATGTAGAGCTTTCCATCGTTATTGACAGCAAGCTGCCTTGTATCTCCCGGAGGATAGGAATTATAAAATTTCCATTCACCCACAGATAGCTGGGCATATCCAATGGGAGAGGAAAGCATAAACAATATAAGGCTTATGGCTGAAGCAAGAAATGTCTTTATTTTCATCATTAATATCAAGTATGAAGCCTATACTATACAGTATAGCTATTATATAAACGCGGCGCATGCTTGAAAATTGCATGCGCCGCATATATAAGGGATATTAATAAATCTAAAATACAGACAGTTAGAGCATCTGCAGCGACTGAAGATTTTGCAAAAGTTCAAGACGCGAAAGTCTACGCTGATCACGTATGATGGAAGCAAACTCGTTGGCCATGGAGTGTATCGAACGCCGCATGAAAAGGCGGCTCATACGGTCATAGTTGTTTGCAAACAGATTATCAGCTTCATCTTCTTCAAGCTCACAGGTTTCGGTACCTTCCTGAACAACTATGTCGCGAAGATATTGACGCTCTGCATCAGACGGCATCTGCAAGCCTCCGACCATGCGTCGGCAAAGCACGTTGCCAATCAGTAATCCGGCCGTTAGACTGAAGTTGTGGAGCAGACGTCGCCATGAGGCCGAAGCCATCAATCGTGGATTACCCTCGAAATAAAACTCCGGCATAAACTCTATCATTTCATCAGGAGCTGCGTCTATGTCCATAGAAGCTATCGCAGCCGAACCGTCCAATGCCACTACAGCTATGGCCATACCTGCTGCTCCGAGGCATTTGTCAGCCTCATCCTTATATTTGAGCGAATCTATATGTCTGCTATCCATAGTAAAATTCTAACAAAAAATATTGAAGGAGAGTTCATGTTAAAGATACCCCATCAAAGACAGGTTACTCAACCACTACTATTCTTGCTACCGACTGCTCCGGGGTACCTGCCACGATGTCATATACACCAGTCAGGACACGGTGACCTTTTTTATCAAAACCGTTCCACATAAGCGTACCTCCTACAGAAGTGCCTTCAAACATAACATTGCCATCGGCATCCTTTATTTTGACAGGACACGACTCGGTGAGAGATGTAATCGTAAAGGCACCGTTATAGTCATTTTTTGCCACGGGAGGATCAACTTTTACAGCAGAAAGATCGGCAGCAGCCGCTCCATGAGCAGGACGATACCTGAACAGACCTTTCTGAGAGCCTATATATACATCACCATAAGCATCCACACATACAGAGCCGAGTATATCGGTGGTCAGGATAGAATTGGTTGTACGGAAATTTTCAAGCTGCTCTGTACCGTCGGAACTGAGATGGAAGAGACCATTATCTTGTGAAGCAATCCATAAAGTTCCATCAATAGGAGACTGTGATACGCCTGTGATAAATGAGTTGTCTACAGGGCTTCCTCCGCGCTTCTTGTCAGACGGCACAATGATAGGAAGGGTGGTAGTGCCTTCAGGAAGTTCGGTCTTGGTATCAAAATAACCGAAAAACGACAGATTACTAATCCACACACGGCCCTGCAGGTCTTCATCAATATATATCATCTCCTGCACATGATATTCGTTACCGTCCTGATCTTTGATTTTGGTAATAACCACCGGATAGTCTTTTTCCACAGATTCGCCCTCAGAATTACGACGATATACTACCATCTCTCCCGTGAAAATCAAAGGTTTGATAAATATATACTCGCTTGCTCCACCGTTTTTCACACGGTTAGCTGTTATGGTAAGCCTACCATCAATCTGTCCGGAATAATGTAATACCCCATTAGGGAGTTTATTGGCTCCTATCCAGTCATCAGCCGTGATTGAAGCTACATCAGCTACTTTAGAGACCGGAAGCATGCTGAGTACCGGCGATGAAAACACTTTACCACTCTCCCAACCATCATTCACAGCTTGGAAGACGGAAGGTGTCAAAATCCATGCATTACCCTCTTTATCAAACTTTACATCACCTATCTGCTCACCCCACATGTGTTGAGATTTGATAGTATTAGTAGAAGTGCTTAATATGCGCGTCTCTTCTGAACCATCCATCACATAAAGACCCTCACAGTTTGTAGCATGCCAATATTGTCCCGGTTTGTTGGGATTTTCGGCAAGTCCTTCGCCACCTATGGTCACTTGGGCCAAAGCATTATAAGCTTGTCTAAAATAAAGCCAGTAATCTCCGCTTTCCTTGTTGCCCATATGATTGGACGGATTATAGTTAGACACATCAGAAACAGTTCCATCACTTATGACATTGACATAAGCAGGTGAAAAGAATCCGTATGCATCACTACTTCCGGTTTGATCAGCCTCCTGCATAGAGACAATCCATCCGTTCCATATAGGAAGCGGACGGCGATGGTATAACTCAGGATTATAATTATTACCGGCAGTCTTCCAGTTATATGACGAAGCACGTGTGGAGATATATATCCTCTTGCGGTCTAATGAAGGATACATTATGCTTATTGCTTCTACGTTTGTGTAATCTTCAGGTACATCAGCTGTAAAAGAAGCAACATAATTACCGTTGTCATACAGATTCACTTTCTGATAAGTGGAAATTATTTTCTTCTTGGTAGCAGGGTCATATGAATAATCAGTCGACATCCATGGAATTCCCGTACTTTCCAATTTTACAGATTCTGAATCGGAAGATATATCATATGTAGATATTTTCCCACTTTCCTCAACTTCTACCATACGTGTTCCATTCATTTCCCATATATGGGAAATAGGTACGAGTGAATAATCTTTAACCAGGGAGCATGCAACTTTGTCAGCATCAAAGGTGTATAGACGGAGGTATTTTGAAGATGAAGAATTTGAGTTGTCGGGATAGGTGCTGACATAGAAGGTGCCGTCACCGCGGCCATACAGCTCCACGTTGCCGAGAGCCAGTCCAAGATCTTTGAGATTGGACATATCCGTCATACGCTTATCTGACGGTATGCTGTAAAGCTTGCCTCCGCTTATACCCAGCACATGACCAGGAACGGCTACCACAGAAGTAAAGGCCTTGTTAGTCTTTACGCTTGAAGACGGACGGGTATAGTTCTTTATCATGCCCTTTTCAGCATCCACTATGACAAATCCGAAGTCAGTGGCGAGATAGATGTCGTCACCAATAAAATCTATGTCACGAATGGATTTTGATGATGTCACCGACATGTTTTTCACAGCTGAAAAATTCACGACCTTGCCGTCATCATAGACCATACCTATCGAACCGTCATATGAACCGAGAACGAGGCACTTTTTGCCATGGTTATATTTGACTACAGATATATCACCTATGGTGAGACCTTCGTTTTCGCTTATGTTGCGAGAAGTTTTGGTTGAAGCGTCATAGGCAAAGAGACGGTCAGTGCACACGTAGTACAGGTTTTCGGGAGTGTTTATGACACGCTGTATGTAGGGTTTGATTACCGGATATTGCTTCCATTCCCCGGCCATCTTCTGTGCCGAAGCTGAGAAAGCCATAGCCGATATGCAGAGAAATGAGATGAGAGAGCTGCGATATTTCATATTATAGGTTCATTTTATGAGTGTGTATATGATGGTATGTCTATTTTTGGTTAGAAGCAAGATAATTAATCAGATTTCTTACAGCATTGCCGCGATGCGAGATGCTGTTTTTCATATCGGAATCCATCTCCGCAAAAGTCAATGCGCTGCCTTGGGGGATGAATACCGGATCATATCCGAAACCCTTGTCACCACGGGGAGCAAGTGCTATATATCCCTCGGCTTTGCCTTCGAAATACAGTATGTCATCGCCGTCAGTAAGGGCTATGACAGTCATAAATCTCGCCGACCGCCTGTCCATGTCGCTGATATCACGAAGATTATGCAGCAGAAGCCGCATATTAGCCGACGAGTCATGTCCGTCTCCGGCATATCGTGCCGTATGCACTCCGGGGGCTCCGTCGAGAGCGTCCACGAGGAGTCCTGTATCATCAGCTAAACAATCATAACCGTAGCGGTCACGGATATAACGGGCTTTGATGGCTGCATTTTCATGCAGAGACTTACCGTCTTCCACTATCTCATCGGTACATCCTATGTCCTTAAGACCAAGCACACGGTATGAATCCCCGAGAATAGAGCGCAATTCGGAGAGCTTATGATCGTTGTTGGTGGCAAATACGAGTGTACGAGGTGTCATCAGCCCAATACTATGTTGACAATCTTGCCGGGTACTACAATCACCTTGCGGATAGTCTTTCCTTCAATCCATTTGGCAGCCCCGTCATGTGCAAGAGCTGTTTTCTCCACTTCTTCACGCGGCATATCAGCTGCTACCTCCATGTTGAAACGGGCTTTGCCATTGAACGATACGGCATATGTGACATTTTTCTCAACGAGATATTCCTCATTGTATTCAGGCCACTTGGCATCGACGATGGAAGTGTCATTTCCGAGTGCCGTATGCCACAGTTCTTCTGCCACATGGGGCGCGAACGGAGCAAGAACTACAAGAAGCTGGGAAAGTATGTCACGGCTGTGGCATTTCTGCTGGGTAAGCTCATTGACACATATCATGAAGGCCGCGATGGAAGTATTGAACGAGAACGCTTCTATGTCGGCGGTCACCTTCTTGATAAGCTTGTGGAGTGACTTGAGATTGTCAGCCGTGGGGACATCATCGTTGACAAGCAGTGTGTCACCCTTGTAGAAGAGTCCCCAGAGCTTCTTGATGAAACGGTTGACGCCGTCAATACCGTTGGTATCCCACGGTTTGCTCTGCTCAATAGGACCGAGGAACATCTCATAGAGACGGAGAGTATCTGCACCGTAACGTTCAACTATGTCGTCAGGATTGACCACATTGAACATCGACTTGGACATCTTCTCCACAGCATAGCCGCAGATATATTTGCCATCTTCAAGGATAAATTCAGCATCATTATATTCAGGTCTCCAAGCCTTGAAAGCCTCAAGGTCAAGGACATCGTTGCTCACTATGTTGACATCCACATGTATGGGAGTGACATCATACTGATTTTTGAGTCCGTAACTTACAAAAGTGTTTGTATCCTTGATACGGTACACGAAGTTGCTGCGACCCTGTATCATGCCCTGGTTGATGAGTTTGCGGAAAGGCTCATCCTCACATACCTCACCTATGTCGTGGAGGAACTTGCACCAGAAACGGCTATAGATAAGATGGCCTGTGGCATGCTCAGAGCCTCCCACATAAAGGTCCACGCTGCGCCAGTAGCCGTTGGCCTCACGACTTACAAGAGCATCATTGTTGCGCGGATCCATATAGCGCAGATAGTAGGCCGAAGAGCCGGCAAATCCAGGCATGGTGTTAAGCTCGAGACGGTAGCCCTCTGAAGTATTCCAGTCCTTGGCACGTCCTAACGGAGGTTCACCTGTCTCAGTGGGGAGATATTTGTCAACCTCAGGGAGCATCAGCGGAAGCTGGTCAACATCAAGCATGTGGGGTATGCCATCCTTATAGTAGACAGGGAAAGGTTCGCCCCAGTAACGCTGACGGCTGAATATGGCATCACGCAGACGGTAATTCACCTTTACCTTGCCTATGCTTTTCTCCTCTATGAACTTTTTGGTGGCGGCTATGGCATCCTTTACTTCCATGCCGTTGAGGTCAAGTTCATCAGAGGCAGAATTGATCATCTTGCCGCTCTTGGCATCAAAACTCTCCTCGCTGACATCGGCACCCTCTATAAGGGGTATGATGGGAAGGTCAAATTTCTTGGCAAAAGCATAGTCGCGGCTGTCATGGGCAGGCACAGCCATGATAGCACCTGTACCATACCCTGCAAGCACGTAATCGCTTACCCATACAGGAATCTGTTTGCCGGTGAGAGGATTGACGGCATAGCTGCCTGTGAATACGCCTGTGACCTTTTTGTCAATCATGCGTTCGCGTTCGGTCTTGTGCTTGATGGCACTTATATATTCGTCAACCTTGGCACGATGCTCAGGGGTGGTGACCATGTCGACATACATGCTTTCAGGAGCAAGTACCATGAAAGTCACACCGAACACAGTATCGGCGCGTGTAGTGAATATATCAAGGTCAATGTCAGTTCCGGCCACATGGAATTTCATCTCCGCACCTTCGCTGCGTCCTATCCAGTTACGCTGCGTCTCCTTAAGCGAGTCGGTCCAGTCTATATTATCAAGACCTTCAAGCAGACGGGGAGCGTAGGCACTAACTCGCAGACACCACTGATACATCAGTTTCTGCTCCACAGGATACCCTCCACGGATAGAAAGCCCCTCGCTTACCTCGTCATTGGCAAGCACAGTGCCGAGTTTAGGACACCAGTTGACCATAGTGTTGCCGAGATATGCCAGACGGTAGTTCATCAGCACATCGCTCTGCTGTCGGGCATCCATTGACTTCCACTCTTCGGCAGTCAGAGAGAGCTCCTTAGTAGCAGCAGCATGCAGACCTTCGGTACCTTGAGCTTCAAGATGCTTTATAAGGTCAGCTATAGGGAGAGCCTTGGCAGCCTCGGTGTCATAGTAATGATTGAACATCTGGATGAAAGCCCACTGCGTCCACTTGTAGTATTCCGGATCACATGTACGGATTTCACGGTCCCAGTCAAAACAGAAACCTATCTTATCGAGCTGCTGACGGTAACGGGCTATGTTTTCACGAGTAGTCACCTCGGGGTGCTGCCCTGTCTGGATGGCATATTGCTCGGCAGGGAGTCCGTAGGCATCATATCCCATAGGATGAAGCACATTGAAACCCTGCAGACGTTTGTAACGTGCATATATATCAGACGCTATATAGCCGAGAGGATGGCCTACGTGGAGGCCTGCGCCGCTTGGATATGGGAACATGTCGAGCACGTAGAACTTGGGACGCGAAGGGTCAATCTCTACATGATATGTGCCGGCTTCCTTCCAGTGCTGCTGCCAGCGCGATTCTATAGCTTTATGATTGTATTCCATGATGGAGGGTAGGTGATAATGGGTGTATTATTTAGCTTAATTCGAGCATGCGTACTATGGGGAGTTTGGCTGCTTCCATCAGTTCGGGGGCTACATGTACTTCGGGCTGCTCGTAAAGGAGAGTGTTATAAAGTTTCTCAAGAGTGTTGAGCTTCATGTATGAGCAGTCGTTGCATGCACAGGTAGAGTCATCGCCCGGCAGGGGAATAAACGTCTTGGAGGGACACTGCTTGCGCATCTCATGGAGTATGCCGCTTTCAGTAGCCACTATGAACTCGGAGGCATCGGATTCTGACGCATATTTGAGCAGGGCAGCGGTGGATCCTATTTCATCGGCGAGCATGCGTAACTGACGGCGGCACTCGGGATGCACAAGCACCTTGGCTCCCGGATGCTCTTTCTTCAGTTCTATGAGACGTTCGATGGAGAAACGCTCATGCACATGGCAAGCTCCGTCCCACAGAACCATCTGACGTCCGGTCCGAGTATTAATATAATTGCCGAGATTGCGGTCAGGTCCGAATATTATCTTTTCGTCAGCCGGCAGGGAGTTGACCACCTTCATGGCGTTGCCCGAAGTGACCACGATGTCAGTGAGAGCCTTTACGGCAGCCGAAGTGTTCACATAGCTTATGACAGTGTGTCCGGGATGTTCCTTGATGAAAGCAGCAAAATTTTCTGCCGGACACGAGTCAGCCAGAGAGCAGCCGGCATTGAGGTCGGGGCACAGCACCTTCTTGTCGGGGCACAGCACCTTGGCGGTTTCAGCCATGAAATGTACGCCGCATAGCACTATGACAGGAGCGTCAAGAGTAGAAGCAATGCGTGCCAAGGCAAGAGAATCGCCTATATAGTCGGCGATGTCCTGAATCTCGCCTTTCTGATAGTAATGAGCCATGATGACCGCGCCCTTCTCCTTCTTAAGTCGGATTATCTCCTCCTTAAGGTCAATGTCGGCAGGGACAGGAGCATCAACGTAACCTTTGTCGGTATTCATTATCAAACTTCTTATTAGTATCTGATAAGTAGATTTTTACAAACTACAAAGGTACAGAATTTCGTGGTTATTGGCAATAGGTCAGGAGTTGTTCACATTATATATAAGAAATTTTAGTTTATATGTGGTTTTCTTATGATTCTTAAAGCAGGTGGTGGAGATGCTCCGGTATGGGAGGTGGTGAGCCGCTGCCCTCGGGAGTTTTTCACATTGGGTTTATTTTTCTTTTAAAAGATTTTTTCAAAAAATGAATTTAAAGAATAAGAGTATTGAATGTTAATAGTTACGATAACTTTTTAATGGAATATTTGCTTTTATGGGTTATTGAAGTCGGATTAACAATATAAGCATTTTTATTTACATATTAAGAGTTTGATTATCAGAGTATTACTATAGTTATTAACATAGTGTTGATAACTGCATTGTCAGTAAGTTTTACATGTTGACTGGAGCTTAAAAAGTTGATAAAGCTGTATAAAACGTAAGATAAACGATTGAAAGAATCTTGGTAACTATTTTTGTGAGGGTGGATATAATTATATACCGCCGTCAGAGTGTTAAATGCAAGAAGAAACTATAAAAAAGAGCTGACAAGTTTTTGACAGTTATTTACATTGTTTTCAACATTGTTTATAACTGCCATGTAGCGAAGCCGTATAAACAATATGTGCGTGTATGATGTTATGCCTATGAATCAAAAATAAATAGTTATGAATAAGTACATTAAATCCATAGCAGGGATGGCTGCACTGTGCAGCATTGTTTTCTTAAGTTCATGCGATAAGAAGGTAGATTATTCAGGAGTATGGGAGGCGAGAACTCCCGTAGATGCCACTGTAGGGCAGGGAATCGCTGCTTCGTATGTGACAACTTTTGATATTCAGAATGACCAGAATACTCTGGGCAGCGGTGTAGTCAGATTTTCAGACAAGTATAATATAAGCGACAGGGATTCTGTGGGCAATGCGGTGAATCTTACCGCTGTGGCAAGTGCCGACGGTACCTGGCAGACAGATATAGATGATGCTGATGACATATTGATGAAATTTGATTATTCAACCATCAAGATAGATGTCAACGGCGATTCGGCCAAGGTTGCCTCATGGAAGCCTGAAATAGAGAGGATGTTCCTTCATAATATGACGAAATTCTCGGTGGTAGAAGATATGGAGGTCAAAGACAACGGAAAACTTCTGAGTCTTGAAATTGACCATCAGGATACGAAGGTGTTCTTTGATCGTGTAGAGCTTAAATAAACAGTAGACATATCAAGATACATGCAGCAAGCCATGTGGAAAGGATATATAGAAATAGGTATCCGATTTCACATGGCTTGCTACTTTTATCATTGGAAACAGAAAAAAAATCTGATATTATGAAAAGTTAGACCACTGTTATATGAGTAATGGCTATATTTGTGGAAAGCAAAACAGAATAGGTATGAAAGAAAACTTACAGGCATCAGTGCAAGAGACATTGCTTCGCAACATCTCCATGCTTTCGATGCCTCTGGCCCAGGAAAGGGAGATGACTCGCGACATACATGGACGAATGCCATCGGTCGACGAGCTCCGGCGTGTGGTTGATTTGGTGAAATCAATACTGTTTCCTGACTTCTTTGACCCTCGTCAGGCTGATGAATCGATGAGGCAGTATTTCATAGGAGTCAACATGGAGATGCTTTATTCCATACTCAAGGTGCAGCTGCGCCGTGGACTTCTGTTTTGTCCCAAAGTAAAAAGTGACAGTGATCCTAAGAGTGAGGCTGACAGGCTGGCGTTGCAGTTGATCAATGCATTGCCGGATATAAAGAGGGTGCTATATACTGATGTAGAAGCAGTATTTAACAGTGACCCGGCTGTAAGCAACCGCGGAGAGGTGATATTTTCATATCCCGTAATTCAGGCAATGATACACTACCGTGTGGCTCATTACCTGCTCAAGATGGGCGTGCCTGTCATACCGCGTATCATCACCGAACTTGCCCACTCTGCCACCGGAATAGACATACATCCCGGAGCCGAGATAGGGGAGTATTTCAGCATAGACCATGGTACGGGTGTGGTGATAGGGGAGACATGTGTCATAGGCAGACACGTGACTCTCTATCAGGGCGTAACTCTTGGAGCCAAGAATTTCACTCTCGATGCTCAGGGACATCCTATCAATGTGCCACGTCATCCCATAATAGAGGATAATGTGACCATCTACTCCAACGCGAGTGTGCTCGGACGCATAACGGTAGGACATGATGCCATAATCGGAGGCAACGTCTGGGTCACTGATAATGTTCCTCCCTATGGCCGCGTGCTTCAGAGGAAGCCTATGGAGACCACATTTACCGGAGGATTAGGTATATAAAAACTTATAATTCGTATAATTCTTATAAATCTTATAATTTATGGGAGAAATCAGGAAAAATCTTGCAGAACTCATAGGCAACACACCGCTTGTAGAGGTCAGTAATATAGAGAAGAAAGAAAAACTTGGAGCTCGATTGCTCGTCAAGATTGAAGCATTTAATCCGGGCGGAAGCGCCAAGGACCGTGTAGCTTTGGCCATGATAGAGGATGCCGAGGAGTCAGGCCTCCTGAAACCGGGTGCTACCATCATAGAGCCCACCAGCGGCAACACCGGAATAGGCCTCGCCTGGGTGGCTACAGTCAAAGGCTATAAGGTAGTATTGACAATGCCTGAGACCATGAGTGTGGAGCGTCAGAATCTGCTCAAGGCTTTCGGTGCAAAGATAGAGCTTACCCCCGGTCCAAAGGGTATGAAGGGGGCCATCGAGAAAGCCGAAGAACTGCGCGAGGCCACGCCCGGAAGTGTGATACTCGGTCAGTTTGACAATCCGGCCAATCCGGCTGTTCATGCCCGTACCACCGCATTGGAGATATGGGATGATACCAACGGTGAAATCAACTATTTCGTGGCCGGTGTAGGCACCGGCGGCACAGTCAGCGGCACGGGCGGCGCACTGAAGAAATTCAATCCGGAGGTGAAAGTAGTGGCGGTGGAGCCTGAAGCATCGGCTGTAATCAGCGGCGAAGCAGCCGGTCCTCACAAGATTCAGGGTATAGGTGCCGGATTCATCCCCAAGAATTTTGACCGCGAAGTGGTTGATGAGGTGATGAAGGTCAGTAATGACGATGCCATGAGAGGAGCACGTATGCTTGCCCTCAACGAGGGACTGCTGTGCGGAGTCTCATCGGGGGCCGCTTTCTGGGCTGCCCTTGCCATAGCCCGCAAACCTGAAAACGCCGGCAAAACCATCGTGGCCTTCCTCCCCGACACCGGCGAACGCTACCTGTCCACCCAGCTGTTTGCCTTTGAGGACTATCCACTTTAAGAGGGTGTTTAATAACAAAAGTTAAATCCTGAGCTGCGGATTTTGAGATGGATTCGGGTCTGTGCTGAAGGAGCATAGCGGGCTATGTGACTGAGGCAAAGAGCCGAAGACGCTCAAAAGCCGCAGACAAAATGCTATCTTTATGTCGTTGATATGGTTCATTTTTGTTTAGATGTATTTGAAGTTACCATCGCCTTGGTGTATCTTTTGTTAACTGGCTGTTGCTCGTCGGTCACATAGCACCGCTATGCTTCCTCCTCACAACCAGCCATTTAATCAAAAGATACACCACTCAGGATTTAATTTTTGTTATTAAACACCCTCTAATAAATATTATAGGCTATATTATGACAAAGGGACCCCGCATTCCGGGTCCCTTTGTCATAATATAATGGTTATTGTTTTTGGTATTGGGAGGGGGAGAGGCCGGTCAGGTGCTTGAAGTATTTGCCGAAGGCGCTCTGGTTGGTGAAGTTCAGTTCGTAGGCTACCTGCTGGATGTTTTTGCCGGAGAAACGGAGGAGGTTTTTTGCCTCGAGGATTACCATGTCGTCAATCCACTGGCTGGCACTGCGGCCGGTGGTCTCCTTTATGACTAAGGAGAGGTATTTTGGGGAAATAAACAGTTTTTCGGCGTAGAAGGCTACGGAACGCTCGGAGCGGTGGTATTTCTGGGCGAGAGCCATAAATTCCTGGAGATAGAGCGAGCGGCGCGGACGTACGCTCACGGAGGCGTCGGTCCCGTCGGCATCGGATGTGCTGTCAATCCGTTGGCCGCATTCCATGAGATGATAGAGCAGGGTGGCGACGAGATTCATTATAATCTGCCGGCGGTATGTGGCTATGAGTTTTGAGGAGTTGTAGGCGTGGATGGTCTCGATCAGGCTGTATATCATCTGCTGTTCGTCGAGGTGGAGCGAAATCAGCGGTAGGGGTTTAGCTCTCTTGGCTTTGGCGAGCGATGTTATGTTGACCACGTTGAGGTCTATATTTATATCGCGCATGAACGATGGCGATATGACCACCGCATACACATCGAAGTCGTGGATCAGCTCGGGGAGTATACGCACTATATTGTCGAGGCCGAGGCATATGAGCGTACCCGGAGCCACGATGCACTCTTTGAAATCTATTTCCAGATGGAGCTCTCCTTTGAACCCTACGATTATCATCAGTCCGTCGATGCGCACAGCTTCATGTATGACCGGCAGTCCGTTTGACGGGGTTAGATGGACAAACATCACTTCATTGTCGAGAAGCGAGCATTCGGTGGCAAAGTTGCTGAGAGTGGTCAATTGGGCGAAAGAGAGTGGCATATTCTCAAAAATGATTGGAGTAAACAGCTATAATGCAATGAATTTATTGGCAAATATAGGTATTTTTGAGAATAAAATGCTAATATATGAAAATTTTATTGGACAGCTTCAGCTAAACAGGCGATGGTAGAGTGAGCGCAGCGGTGCGCGGAAGGCTTCACGGCGACGGGCTTTCTTGACGAATCTGTCGGGGGATGTGAGGAGCAGCGAGGCCATGCGGCGACAGTTTCGGCAGGGATGAGGCGAGATGCGGTTTGATTCTCTCTGTAGCCGCTTTAAAATATGCCCTGCGGCTTTTATCAGGGACATCACACAGGGCGAATCCAATACAGGCATATATCAGGTCGTGGATCTGCTGCGGCGCGTTGTCTGAATTTATGGGTCGGATGAGCAGACGTATGCTTTTGGCCGGGATATATCCTATCATTTCGGGAGTCACTGCATCACCGAAATGCCGACGGTATCTGTGGCCGTGTTTTTCGTACATGTAGCGTTGGAACTCGGCGCGAATCTGCGGATTTTCCATCTTGGTCAGGCGGCTGCCCGGACGGCGGCGGTAGTGGAACAGCGGAGCCGGATTCATTTCAAGCGCCGTGGAAGCCCCTGAGAAAAGTGTGCAACACCGTGCTCTGGCGACTTACGCATCGCAGATTCCCACGCCCCTGGTAGTAATAACTGTTAAACTTTATAATAGGCTGATTATCTGTATATAAGGTAGTGATAAAAACTGTCATTACCGAATTTGGCGGTTTTTCATTACCAAATTTGGCCGGTTTTCATTACCGAATTTGGCCGATTTTCGTTACCGAATTTGGCCGGTTTTGGATAAACGGTTAAAAAGGTGTAAATTAGCAACGTAATTGGTGTCTTGACCGTTTTATGCGGTAGAGACATATTATATATATATATAACTAACCGAAGAATCTAAAAAAGTAAAAGATATGGGTAAAGTTATCATTATAGGTGCCGGAGGTGTCGGCACGGTAGTGGCACACAAGTGTGCCCAGCATCCTGAGGTGTTCAGCGAGATAGTCATAGCTTCACGCACCAAGTCGAAGTGTGACGCTCTGGCAAAGACCCTCGGCAAAGATTACATTACCACCGACAGCGTAGATGCCGACAATGCCGCCGACGTGGCCGCGCTGATACGCCGTCATAATCCCGACCTGGTCATCAATGTGGCACTTCCTTATCAGGACCTGCCCATCATGGATGCCTGTCTGGAATGCGGAGTCAGCTATCTTGACACAGCCAACTATGAGCCTAAAGATGAGGCCCACTTCGAGTATTCATGGCAATGGGCGTATAAGGAGAAATTCGAGAAGGCCGGAATCACGGCCATACTCGGCTGCGGATTTGACCCGGGAGTATCGGGAGTGTTTACCGCCTATGCCGCCAAGCACTACTTCAAGGAGATGGAGACGCTTGACATCGTGGACTGCAATGCCGGTGACCACGGCAAGGCCTTCGCCACCAACTTCAACCCTGAAATCAACATACGCGAAATCACCCAGAACGGCCGCTACTGGCAAGAGGGCGACTGGGTGGTCACAAAGCCGCTTGAAATCCACAAGCAGCTCACATATCCGCGCATAGGCAAGCGTGACAGCTACCTTCTATACCACGAGGAGCTGGAGAGCCTGGTGAAGAACTTCCCGACCATCAAGCGTGCACGTTTCTGGATGACTTTCGGCCAGGAATATCTGACTCATCTTCGCGTGATACAGAACATAGGCATGGCTCGTATCGACGAAGTGGACTACAATGGCACAAAGATAGTGCCTCTGCAATTTCTCAAGGCCGTGCTTCCCAATCCGCAGGACCTCGGAGAAAACTACCACGGCGAGACATCGATCGGTTGCCGTATCAGCGGTACAGGCAAGGACGGCAATCCTCTGACTTATTATATATTCAATAACTGCAGCCACGAAGCAGCCTATAAAGAGACCGGCATGCAGGCTGTCAGCTACACCACCGGAGTGCCGGCGATGATAGGCGCCATGATGTACCTTACCGGCAAATGGAAGAAGCCCGGAGTGTGGAACGTGGAGGAGTTTGACCCCGACCCATTCATGGAGCAGCTTCCGCTCAACGGTCTGCCCTGGGAGGAGGAGCTCAACGCCGACCTCGAAGTATAAGACATAGGTTGAAACGCTCTCTACAACGCGATAAGTTTTTATGATAGAAAAAGCGCTGCCGGTGCGTGTTGTCAATGACAACGAGGCCCCGATGACTGCTGCCGAACAAGCCAGCTATACCACCGGTATAGCTGGCTATCTGCACGGTATCAGGCCAGCGGAGCGTCAATCGCTTCCGGGTTATGACAGCGGCATACTGTCGATATTCATCTTCGTGATACTGCTTGTCAGCATGAATGCCCGCAATGCCAGAAGCGTCATGGGGAGGATGAACAAAGAGCTTTGGAGCGTGCGCCGCCGTGCCAACGCATTTGACGACCACACCGCCGGAGAGACAGGGGTCACCATCTCGTTTGTGCTGCTGACATGTGTCTGCGAGGGCACCCTTATAGCCAACTGGCTGCTTGCTTCGGGCGGAGCTACGGCGTTGCCGGGCTGGTTTGCATCCATGCTGATGCCGGTGCTCGTAGGGGTGGCGGTGCTGTTCTATATAGTGCAGTTGGTAGGCTATAATATCGTAGGGTTTACTTTCGCCGACAAGATAGGCAAGCACCAGTGGGTTTCGGGGTTCAACGCCTCGCAGTCGTTACTGTCGCTGCTGCTGTTTGTACCGGCTCTCGCCGGGCTGTTTTATCCGTCGTGGGCACCGGTCATGGGTATAGCCAGCGGCATGATGTATGTACTTGCACGATTGGTGTTTATCGTCAAGGGATTTAGAATTTTTTACACCGGGGTTAACTCCTTATTATATTTTATTTTGTACCTTTGCACTCTTGAAATCGCGCCCTTAGTCCTCGTCATGAGGCTATGTGGTATGAAAGTGTAAACTCATAAACCAAAGAGTGTGAAAATCAACAAGATACTTGTATCTCAGCCGAGACCGGCTTCAGATAAATCGCCATACTACGATATAGCCAACGAGTACGGTATAGATATCGTTTTCCGCCCGTTTATCAAAGTAGAGGGACTCACTTCCAAGGAATTTCGTCAGCAGAAAATATCGCTCCCCGACTATACAGCCATAATATTCACGGCACGCGGAGCGGTGGATCATTTCTTCCGTCTGGCGGATGAGACCCGTTACACCATACCTGACACGCTTAAATATTTCTGCACTTCGGAGGCTATCGCCCTCTATCTTCAGAAATATATAGTATATCGCAAGCGCAAGATATTTTTTGCCGAGTCAGGCAAGTTTGCCGATCTTGTGCCTCTGCTCCAGAAGCACAACAAGGAGAAATATCTCTATGTGGTCAGCGATGTAAGCAAGCCCGATGATGCGCTTCTTGACAAAGCCGGTGTCAACTACACCAAGGCAGTCATGTATCGCACCGTCAGCAACGATTTCGGTCCGGACGAGAAGTTTGACTATGACATGCTGCTTTTCTTCAGTCCGCAGGGCATAGAATCATTAAAGAAGAATTTTCCGGATTTCGAGCAGGGCGACATATGTATAGGCACCTTCGGAGCCACTACCGCCAAGGCTGTGCGTGATGCCGGTATGCGTCTGGACATAGAGGCACCCACCCCCCAGATGCCGTCAATGACAGCTGCGTTGCAGCAATTTCTCAAGAAGAATGTCAAGCCCATGCCAGAAAGCGAAGCTGTATAAGCGCGAAAAGCTCTGCAGCAAGCAGGCTATCGACAGCATATTTGCCCGGGACACAGATGTCGCCGGGCTTCGCTCGTTATTGGCCTTTCCGCTCCGCACACTGTGGCGCGAGGTGCCCCAGGACCAGCCGGCGGCACCGGTGCCGCAATTTCTTATTTCTGTGCCCAAGAAGCGTCTGCGTCATGCCGTGGACCGCGTGCGCATACGCCGTCTGGTCAGGGAGGCGTGGCGTCTCAACCGTGACCGTCTGCCCTCAGAGGGGCGCATACAGATAGTGATGATATACGTCGCACCCAAGCTGCTGCCATATTATAAGGTGGAGCGTGCGGTGCTCAAGATAATGGATGCCATCTCATCCGCAGCCAAAGATGAGGAGCCTGTCGGGTAAAGCAGCATCCATGCTACGCCGGGGGATGTCGGCGTTGTTGATACTGCCCATACGGTTTTATCAGCTCTGTATCTCGCCGATGCTTCCGCCATCATGCCGCTACACCCCTACCTGCAGCCAGTATGCCATAGAGGCTTTACGTAAACACGGCCCTGTCAGAGGGCTGTATCTTGCCGTCAGGAGGATATTGCGGTGTCATCCGTGGGGCGGCAGCGGATATGACCCGGTACCGTGAAACGACATATGCAGATTCTGACACCCATATATGACGTGCATACCCATGACCTGCAGCGTGGAAATGCTGTGGTGAATCTACCGCTCGGCTCGGAAATACCGGCTGAGGGATATTACAGTGTGGGGATACATCCGTGGGAGGCTGACAAAGCCGGCGACGATGAAACAAGATGGCTTCGGGAGTCTGTGGCAGCGGATAATGTCGTGGCGATAGGGGAGACAGGATTTGACGCACAGCGTGGAGGAGACATGGACAGGCAGGAAGAGCTTTTCAGGCTCCACGCCGCACTCAGCCTACAGCATGGCAAGCCTCTGATCATACATAATGTGCGCGGGACCGACAGACTCGTGCGTATCCATAAGGAATTGAAGCCGGCGCAACCGTGGATCATACATGGATTCCGCGGAAAGCCCGAACTGGCCCGTCAGCTCGTCAGAGAAGGATTCTATCTGTCTGTAGGGGAGCGGTTCAACCGTGACTCGCTGGCGCAGATACCACCTGAACGGCTGCTTGTAGAGAGCGATGAGTCAGCTATGAGTATCGAGGAGATAGCACACCGCGTCGGCACGGAACTGCGTGACATGTCGGGGCTGTTTAAGAGGGTGTGAGTAATCACCCTCTAAGGTCAGAAACGCATGCCTACATTGACCGACAGGGAAGTGTTGTAGTTGAAGAAAATGAACTGGGAAGTGTAGAACAGTCCGCCGCGGAAGCGGATATTGGCAGCAGCAAATAGAGCGCGGTGATTATACACAGCCCCGGCACGGACTATCAGGGAGTTGGCAAGCATGGAGTTTTTGTCGTTATTGACATCCTCATGTGTGCGGCGGTAGCCCATGCAGAGGATAGAGGTCAGATTGAGCGTCCACCGGTGGGGACGTATGGCCCAGTTATGGGCGTAACCGCCACCGATCTGGTAGTCCTTGTAGTTGAAATTAAATGTGCGCATCATCACATAGTCGTCCACCGGCACCTCAATCTCGAGTTTTGAAAAATCGAGAGTAGTCCGGTTGCTGTCAAAAGTCAGCCCGGCCATCCATGAGCCGGCACTGCGTAGCTGATACTTGGAGTAGCAATAGGCGGCAGCGTGTGAATATTTGCGATGGTTGAAGAAGTAGAAGGCGTCAAGGTGGAGCGAGTTCATGTCGCCGTCGTCAAAGGGTATGTGCACTCCGTGGCCGTTTTTATAGTTGCCAAACTCGGTGATGGTCATGCCGCCCTTGAACTGCTGCCAGTTAACGCTTGCCGTAAACCGCGAGCATGTGAAATCGAGCATCCACGTGCTTCGTGATGTCGAATGGCCGAGCAGCTGGTTGAGGTTGAACATGTAACCGAGACTCACCGCCATGAAGCTTATATACGGACCGGCATCCGCGTAGGGGTGGGTATGGAGCCAGATGCGTCCATTGGGAAACTGGAGCGTGAAGGCTTCGAGCCAGTTGAAGGATTTGGCCTGCAGTTTCCAGTTCTTGCCCGTGCTGACCACATATTCCGGGTCATAGGAGTTAAACGCCTTGTCGCCCCAGTTGTAGACCTTGACGAGAAATCTCGGGAATTTGGGATAGTCCACATCAGGGTCGTTGATATGGAAACCGTTGTCGATTAGCTGTCTTATCCAGAGGGTGGAGTTGTGGGAAGGTTTTGCCACCTCTATGCTGTCGGGGTTTACGGCGAGTGACATATGAGGTATGGCAGTGCTGTCGGGCTGCAGAGGCGCAGCAGCCACGCTGTCGGTATATTCCCGGGCCGATGACGCCATGGCTGTAAAGAGCATGGCCATAATGAAAATCAGAGATTTCGTTGTCCTCATGCGCATCATCATCATCGTAATATGGGCCAGCGGTAGGCACGGAGGCGTTGTTGCAGCTCAGCCTCCCTGCCTCCGCACATGCGGTTGACTTCGTGGTGGAATTGCGGAGAGTGGTCGTGGTGGATGAGGTGTGCCAGCTCGTGTTTTATGACGTATTCTACCAGATCAATCGGGAAGAACAGCAGATAGCGGCTCAGGGTGACACGACCCAGCGACGAGCAGGTGCCGAGAGTGCGTGTTCCCGACCCTATGGCCCAGCTGCGCGGATGGATGTTTACGCTGTCGGCCACCGAGGCGGCAAAATCAAGGAGAGACTTGCCGGCAAGCTGCTGAGCCACTTTGGAAGAGTAGCGGGAGATGGCAGCCTGGAATGAGGCATCTGCTGTGTCCGCTTTGAGGCTGAATGAGATAGTGGCCGACGGACGTCCGTCGGCTGACGGGACATCCCTGCGGCCCACAAGCCGTGACGGCTCCACGGCAGATGATGCCGCATAACGCAGGATCATAAACGGCATGTCGATTACCTTACCGTCATAAAATACCGTCTCAGGTTTCATCTGCGCCAGTCGCGGAGCTATGCGGTCAATCAGAGTGTCGACATAGCCCGGTGTCAGTCCTTGAGGTATGGTTACATGTGGCATCCCGGCAGTCCAGCGGTACGTGACCTTGCGCGTGGCAGGGTGCACCCTCACTATCACCTCGCCCAGCAGAGGGTGGGTGGTAGAGCCGCCAGTGACTGTTTTATGGATGTCCGGTAACATGGAGATAGGTGTGCTATAGGAGAGATGCCGTGTCAGGAGCCCCAATGGAGCTTGGAGTGGAGAGTGTCGACGAAAGTATAGTCGCGGGTGAGGTGGACGACCTTGGTTACAAACGGGGCACGGTGTATGGTCAGGGTGCTGTCGACCGGCAGTGGTGTGCTGCGGCCGTCAAGGCTGAGCAGATAGCTGTCGGCGCGTGTGTCGGTAGTAGTCGTGATGGTGCTGCGGTCATCGATCACCACGGGCCGCATGGTCAGCGAGTGGGGCGCGATGGGCACTATTACAAGAGCCGGAGTGGACGGCTGGAGTATGGGGCCGCCAACCGAGAGATTGTAACCCGTGCTGCCCGTAGGGGTGGATATGATAAGTCCGTCGGCACGGTAAACCGCCAAGGGCTGTCCGTTGATGGTAGTCTGCACATTGAGCATCGAAGAGGTGTCCTTCTTGAGGATTGCGACCTCATTGAGCGCATAAGGCCAGTCAATCCGGTGCGTCAGGCTTTTGACCCAGAGCATGGAGCGGTCCTCAACCACATACAGCCCCTTGACTATGGCCGGGACATACCCGATGGCATCGTCCATGGTGCATGCGGCGAGATAACCGAGATGTCCGGTATTGATGCCGAGTATGGGAATCTGGCGCGACCCTATCCAGCGGGCCGTGTTGAGGAATGTGCCGTCGCCGCCGATGCTTATGGCCATGGAAGCGTCAAAAGGGTCATCGTCGGCTACCACGCGGGCCACTTTGAAATCCCGGCCGGCATTGTCGTGCAGATAGTTGTAGAGTTTGGAGTGCATGAGTATCTCCACGCCGTTGGCATCCAGCTCGTCAAGAAGGGCGAGTATGGAGAGGATGTGGGCTTGCTGGCGGCGGTTTCCGTAGATGGCTATCTGCATGGTGGGGATGAATTAGGAGAAGCAAATTAAGATGAGGGCCGGGTCATACCGACAGGTAGTGGAGTACTTCGAGGGCACGTAGACGCGCCTCGTCGTCGGTCTGCGGAGAGATGTCGGAACTTGTGGCCGAGACCTCGTAGCCGTAGCGTTCGAGCGAACGGGCCACAGATGACGGGTCGCGGTGGCTGACCCTCAGATATATGACAGCGAGGCCGTCAGGCGTGGTGTCGGCCGTGACATTGAGATTGAGCAGATGAGCGTCGCAATCCTCTACGGCCCGGGCGATGACGCCGGCACTGTAGTCAGAGGGGCGGCACATGACAATCAGCACAGACGAATCGTCACGCGACGGCAGCAACCGCTCGAGAAGCGTCGCCCGGGTCTCGGCAGAGGCTGTCTGCATCCCTTCTATTTCCTTAATGAGGGGATTGTGGAGGTCTGTAGGTTGTTTTGCTGTCAAAATTTTTCGGATTTTTGCGATTTCTGCTTAATTTTGTGTTTTGATAGTATCTCAACTACAAAGTTAGCAAAAATTCTAATCCGAAGAGGCTGCAAGTCTTGATAAATCAACATGTCAGAGGCTTGTCCTCCGCAAACGTGGTTGGCCACACTTATCAGAAAAACGTATTCTCATTAACTGTTGCTTATGACACACCTGAGTGTAAATATAAACAAAGTCGCCACCCTCCGCAACGCGCGTGGCGAAGACCGTCCCAATGTGCAGGACTTTTCGCTCGAATGCGAGCGTCTGGGGGCCAACGGTATCACGATACATCCGCGTCCCGACGAGCGTCACATCAAGCATGAAGATGTATTCAAGCTCCGTCCGATAGTAAGGAGCGAATTTAACATAGAAGGCTATCCCTCGGATGACTTTGTCACCCTCGTGCTCAAGGTCAAGCCCGAGCAGGTCACCCTCGTGCCCGATGCCCCCGATGCCCTGACGTCAAGCGCCGGATGGGATGTCGGTGCCAATTTCGAATTCCTGTCGTCAGTGGTGGAGCGGTTCCGCGAAGCCGGCATACGCACGAGCATATTCGTGTCGACCGATCCTGACAACATACGTCTGGCAGCCAAAGCCGGAGCCGACCGCGTGGAGCTGTACACAAAGCCCTACGCCGACGGCTACGCCAAGGATGCCGCCGCCGCCGTGGCTCCGTTTGTCGAGGCAGCCAAAGTGGCTCATTCCGTAGGGCTTGGCATCAATGCCGGCCATGACCTCAACCTTGACAATCTGGCCTATTTCCACGCCCATATGCCTTATCTCGACGAAGTGTCGATAGGGCATGCGCTGATATCCGATGCCCTGTATCTCGGACTTGCCGAGACCATACGCCGCTACAAGCAGTGTCTGGGCTGACAATATCGGACGATAGACAACCATCACTAATACTCACCCCCCCCATCATCTTATTTTCACTGCATTATGCTTTTAACATCTTTAGCCTGTCAGACCGCACCCGCCGCAGCTGTGGGACGTGCCGCAGCTGACACAGTCAAAGACCTGTCGGTATGGCAGCTCTGCATGGAAGGCGGCTGGTTGATGATACCGCTCGCCATCCTGTCGTTAGTGTGTATCTATGTGCTCATAGACCGAGCGATAGTCATCCACAAGGCTTCGCATGAGGACGAGAGCTTTATGAAACGCATACGCGACTACATACATGAGGGTGAGATAGAGAGTGCCCGTAACCTGTGCAAGCAGACCAATACGCCCTACGCGCGTCTGATTGACAAGGGCATCACACGCATAGGACGTCCTGCTGGCGAGGTGCTGATAGCCATAGAAAACACCGGCAACATAGAGGTGGCGCGTCTCGGCAAAGGTCTCACATGGCTTGCCACCACGGCAGCCGGCGCACCTATGATAGGCTTCTTAGGCACCGTCATAGGCATGGTAGAGGCATTTTACAATCTGGCTTCAGCCGGCTCGCAGGCCAACATCGACGTGCTTGCCGGAGGCATCTACGAGGCTCTGGTCACAACTGTGGCCGGTCTGGTGGTGGGTGTGATAGCCCTCTTCGCCTACAACTGGCTGACTTCGCGCATCAACCGCGTGCTCACCGGACTTGAGGCGCGCACCATGGAATTTATGGACCTGCTCAACGAGCCGGCAGAGTGACAAAGCAACCCCACACCTCTTACTTATGTCATTAAAACGCCAATATCAGGTTTCGGCCGCATTTTCCATGGCATCCATGACCGATGTCATATTCCTGTTGCTCATATTCTTTATGGTGACGTCAACATTCGTGCTTCCGGCGGCCATGGAGGTCAATCTGCCCGAGAGCAGCGAGGAGACACCCCTGCGTCCGTCGGCGAGGGTGTATGTGGATGCCGCCGGGGAGATGTATGTCACATTTGACACCGAGGACCCACGCGCCATAGGCCAGGACGAGCTCGTCACATTCATGCAGCTGGCCAAAGAACAGGAGCCGGGGAGCTATGTGGCGGTCTATGCCGATGAAAACATAACCTACGGCAAGCTCGTGCAGGTGCTTGACATGGGAGCGGCCAACGGAGTCAGGATGGTGCTTGCCACCAAACCTGCGCCCGAGAGCGTCAAGCCCCAGCAGCAGCCACAGTCCCCGGCAGCCGCTCCGGCATCACCTACCACTACCACACCGCAATAACATGAACTACGGCAACTCCACTCCAGCATCACGTACATGGGGCATAGTAGGCACTGTGCTCTTCCACGCCATAGTGCTCGGGCTGCTGATGCTCATGGTGCTTGATTATAATGTGCGCCGCCATGAGATGCTGTCAGAGCTGGCACTGAATCAGATGGAGGAGCAGGAGGACAGCGTGGACGTGCTCATGCCCGGCGAATATGTCATGGTGGGCGACGATTTCTATCAGGATGTCACCACCCCAGAGGAGACAGCTCCGCCCACCGCCGCAGACAATGCCGCCACAGCCTCTGACCATATGCTCACCACGACAGCGAAGTCAGACATCAAGGCCACGCCGCGCCGTGACACCGAGAGCGATGACCAGAGGCGCGCACGCGCCGCAGAGAAGCAGGCCGAGGAGCGTCGCAACGCCCAGGCCGCCAAGATAGACGAACGTGTGCAGTTTGGCAAGCCCGGAGAGGGTGAGGGAGCAGAACGCCGCCCCGGCAGCGTAGACGGCAACAAATCAACCGGCGCAGCCCTTGCCGGACGTCCCGGCGTCAACCTCAAGGGTCGCACCCTCTCGCACTGGGACAACCCGTCGGCCACGGAGTCAGGCACGATAGTCGTGGCTGTGCGCGTGGACCGCAAAGGGCGCGTGGTGTCGGCATCATATGCCCGTGGCACCGGCAGTGTAGCCTCCAATCTGGCAGCACGCCGCAGTTGCGTGGCAGCAGCGTTGCGGTCATCATTTTCTGTGGCCGAGGATGCCCCTGCCGAACAGACAGGCACCATCACTTACCGCTTCGTTCCTCCGGCCGGATGACCCTTTTGGCGATTTCAAGCGTTATATCTGAGTAACGAACCATTAAGAGGGTGTTTAATAACAAAAGTTAAATCCTGAGTGGTGTATCTTTTGATT
>Gatling_p1__coassemble_163_pt1 | contig 59075 bp, 50 predicted proteins | sample Gatling_p1__metabat2_low_PE_016 | metagenome-assembled genome bin Gatling_p1 | reverse complement strand
TTAATCAAAAGATACACCACTCAGGATTTAATTTTTGTTATTAAACACCCTCTTAGTAAAAATGGGTACCATTATCCTTTGAATACTGATGAGCGGTGAAACTGCATGTATATTTGACGTGCCTCGTCGAGAGGTAGGAGCTGAACGAACTGGCCGTCTTTAATGCCGAGACGTTCTTTGTTTTTGGGCGAGATCCAGTTTGAGAGAACGATGCGGCGATCATCGGAAAAAGTCATTAAGCCACGGTCAAAAAGTTTGTCATATAACGGAGACAGCATGAAGCCGTTCTTTGGATCAAGCTTTTCGGCGTCGGTGGCAACTGCCCAAGGTTTGATATGGCTTGCAATAAGCAAACGCTCGTCATTAATCATGGTAATCGGGCAGAACGGGCACTCAGAGAGAAGCTTGTCGCGGTAAATGCCCTGCCCCTGACGAGCCTTGCGAATTTCATTTTGGCGCGACGAAACCTTAGGTTCGGGAGCCGGTACGGCTACTCTCTCTCCCTTTTTACCGTAGGTGAACACAAGTGCTGCTCTTTTATTTGAGATGGCCTCGAAGTCTGCAAACAGTTTCCAATAATATAATGTGGCACCCGAAGTGTCGGTCAGCTGCATTACGGATATGTATGTGACGAGAGGCAGAGAAATCTCACGAATAAGCTTATAACCGGGGTCTTTGGAGTTAACATAACCACGAGAGCCTTCTATCTGGTCCTGAGCGGTGACGTTGAACTCAATAACTTCTGGAAGTTTCTCGATTTTTGCCACACGTTCTTTCCAAAGCTTGGGCATTTCAGCCGCTCCACGATAATCCTGCGAGGGGTGCAGGTATTCAGCATGGAGCGCATTCATGTAGGAAAGAAGGTCGCTTTTGAGCAAAAAGCATTTAGCGACAAATCCCTCATTTCCGAAGAACGGATACATTACGGCTTTCGAAGCGATATAAAGTTTAGCCTCACCGTTGCCACCTCCGATTTTGGATGCACGCATCACAAAACAGTCGGGCACTGTGATGGGCGAATTGAGCGTATCAACAAAGTTGAAATTCTGACCGTCTATTTTCATGGTTGTGGTTCTCCGTATTTAGTAATGTCGAGTTGTTTGAGCAGAGCTATGAGAACATCGACGACAATACTGTTCCCAGCCTGTTGATACATTGAAGTGTCCGAAACAACGATTTTGAAAGAATCTTTGAATCCCATAAGACGCAAACATTCACGCGGAGTAAGTTTGCGGATGCGGCCTTTGTGGGTAACATAGTTGTCAACTCCGGCACGGTGCATCTTGTGCATGGATTGCAGGAGCGGACGAGCAACATCGAGGTCGGTTTCCGTAGAAGTGCGGAAATTCTTTGTTCCCGGAGCCAGTACGTAATTCTTGACTTTTTCCGAGAGGTAGTATTTTTCTTCAACATCCCTGACGTCAAAGATAAATTCGTCCCAGCCTTCTTCGTAAGGTTCATCTTGCAATGCGGGATGATAAACAAAGTCTCCGTGCCAGTTGAACTGTTGGTTTCGTTTTTGGCACAGAGCTACTTCACCGTTAATCTGAGTATAGCACTTTGTACGGTTTTTTGTGGACGTTACGAACTTAATTCCTTTTTCGCGAAGGAAGTACCGCGTCTGAATATAGTCCTCTAAAAAATCGTACATTCTGTATTCAAGAGGTATCGGGTCCGGGAACTCGAACTCAGTAGGTTCGCGGAAACCTACGCAAAAAATTCTTTCACGATGCTGCGGAATGCCGTAGTCTTTGCTGTTAAGCACCTTGAAGAAAATGTGATAGCCACAATAATCTTCAAATGTATGGCGAATGACCTCCCAGGTATTACCTTTGTCATGGTTGATGAGACCCTTCACATTTTCAAATATAAAAATTTTGGGTTCACATTCTTTTACGATGCGGGCGAACTCGCGGAAAAGCGTACCTCTTGTATCTTCAAAACCTTTACGCTTGCCGACCATTGAGAAGGCCTGACAAGGAGCACCGCCGACAAAAATATCGACTTTTCTCTTGAACGGTGTGGCTTCAAAAGAATGTATGTCGGAATGCCAACGACTTTCGTCAATGTCGTAGTTAGCGAAATATGATTTCTTACATTTTTCGTCAATATCGCCGGCAAATACAATTTCTGTATTCAGCCCTAATCGTTGAAAAGCGTGCTCAATTGCGCCGATACCGCTAAACGATGTGGCGAGTCTTATCTTTCTTTCTGGGTGAGAAAACTGGCGCTCAGTCCATATAGTCCCGTCACCGTAAAAAAGTGTAGCCTCAGCTGCGATACTGGAGTTCTCTATAACTTTATTATCTTGATCTGTCATTAGAAATTGAAGCGGTCTTATGAAAAACGAAAGACATAAGTGCACACATATTTGTAAAGTTACGAAAATTATTCGGAACTTTGTGAATCAGGGACGAAGATAGAAAGTAGGGTGGGCAAAAATCGCACGTAGGCGCGTTAAACATTTTTGCCGTAAGGCATTTCATATACTGCCGCATTGTCAAACGTATAGTGAGGATGCGCGTAAATACGGTTGAAAATATCACACAAGAGTCTGAAAGTTTATTGACGCAAGGCTTCAGTTTTCAACTCACATTCCCATATAAACAATTACTTCCCAACATAGTTTGTGGAGTGCTTCTATATCGCGTTCGTCACGAGCTCAGTTTTTACATACTTTGGTCTGCCATAATTCTGTGTTGGATTTTGGCAGACGATAATATTTGCAGTCCTGATGGCCGTGCCAAAAGCAGCCATGAACAAATATTACAGTCTTAAGCCTGCGCATCACGAATGTCGGGATTCTCCTTGTCGTAGTGCGTGGCAACGAGTTTTGTTGTATCTTCTTAGGTGGGGAGGTCGGTGGGGGCGTCGCAGAGGTGGGTTTCGGCTTCTATGGTGCTGTGGGTTATGCCGGCGGCTTTGACGGCTTCGCGGACCTGGGTTATGACGCGGTCAATCTGGGAGAGGTCCCGGACCACTACGTGGACTGTCATGGCTGTGGAGGTGGTGCTCAGGGGCCAGATGTGGAGATGATGGTATTCGACCACACCGGGCACAGAGGCGATGATGCGCCCTACACGCTCTGGATCAATGTCCTTGGGCACTCCGTCGAGCACCAGACGCATGCTGTCGGTCAGCATGCTGTAGCTGCTCAGGGCTATGAGCAACGCCACTGCAATACCCACGATGGGGTCAATCAAAGTCCACCCGGTGAAATGGATGACGATACCGCTGACCACGACCCCCACTGACACGAGCGCGTCGGCAGCCATGTGCATGAACGCCCCTTTGATATTAAGGTCATGGCGGCTGTCTTTAAGGAAAAGCCATGCCGTGATGCCGTTGATTATTACGCCAATACCCGCCACCCACGCAACTATGGTGCCGTCCACGCCCACAGGATGCAGCAGTTTGTCGACGCTCTCTATAACAATCAGGATTACAGCGACATAGAGGATGATGGAGTTGACCACCGAAGCCTGTATTGTAGCTTTGCTGTAGCCGTAGGTGTAACGTGACGTGGGAGCCTTCTGCGCCATCTTCAGAGCCAGCATGGCTATTACAAGCGATGCGACATCGGACAGGTTGTGTCCGGCATCAGACAGAAGTCCCATGGAGCCGGCAATCCAGCCAAACACAGCCTCTATGGCCACATAAGCCAGATTGAGGACGATGCCTAACTGAAACGCACGGTTGAGCCGGCGGCCGTCAGGAGTAGTGACGGCATGGATTTCGCCATGGTCGTGGTGGAGATGGCCATGGCTATGTGGATAATGGCTTTGTTCCATATCCTAACAACAAATCAGTCGATGAAACGTCGGGTGAGCGGTCCGAAATTATCTATGCGGCGGTCACGCAGAAACGGCCACCAGCGGCGCACCTGTTCGCTGCGCTTCATATCCACGTCGACTATCACCGAAGCCTCGCTGTCAGCAGGGGCACGGTAGAGCAGTTCGCCCTGCGGACCGGCCACAAAACTGCTGCCCCAGAACTGTATGCCTCCCGTCTGTCCCGACGGATCCGGCTCATACCCGACACGATTGACCGTAACGACAGGGATACCGTTGGCCACGGCATGTCCGCGCTGCACGGTGGTCCACGCCTCGCGCTGACGCTCCTGTTCCTCCGGTGTATCTGTGCTTTCAAGGCCTATGGCAGTGGGATATATCAGCATCTCAGCCCCACGCAGAGCCATGAGACGCGCAGCCTCGGGATACCACTGGTCCCAGCAGACGAGCACCCCCAGACGCCCTACGGAAGTGTCGATAGGCACAAAATCAAGGTCTCCGGGAGTGAAATAAAATTTTTCGTAATATGCAGGGTCATCCGGTATGTGCATCTTGCGGTATTTGCCGGCCATAGAGCCGTCCTTGTCAAACACCACCGCCGTATTGTGGTACAGACCCGGGGCACGCTTCTCAAAGAGCGATGTCACGAGCACAACGCCGGCCTCGCGTGCCAGACGGCTGTAAAACTCGGTGGCCTCACCGGGTATGGCCACAGCGAGGTCGAAATTGGCAGTATTCTCCTCCTGACAGAAATACAGCGAATCATGGAGCTCGCGGTTGACTATCAGCTCCGCACCTTCCGATGCGAGACGCCTCACCTCATCAGCGATGCGGCTACGGTTCTGAGCCACATCCCCACTGTTAGACTGCTGTATGATACCTACTTTCATATTACTTCAAGATTTGCGTTAAGACGCTGGCGAACAACTTCATATATCATCACTCCGGCGGCGACAGACACATTGAGCGACTGGATTTTGCCCATGATAGGGATAGCCACCTGCGTGTCACACAGCCGCAACACATTCTGGCTCACCCCGGTATCCTCGGCACCCATGACTATGGCTACAGGCGTATCGTAGGAGCCTTGGGTATAGTTGACCATAGCCTTCTCGGAAGCCGCCACTACCTGCACGCCGTTGTCCTTAAGGAAACGCACCGCCCAGGCTATGTCACGCTCGCGACACACCGGAATATGATTGAGCGCACCGGCCGAAGTCTTGACCGCATCGCCTCCCACGCCCACGCTATCGCGTTCGCCTATGACTATCGCATCAACGCCGGCACACTCGCAGGTACGGGCTATGGCCCCGAAGTTACGCACATCGGTCACTCCGTCGAGCACCACGATGAACGGCAAGATACCTGCCTCGTAAAGCTCAGGGACAAGATGTTCCAGCTTATGATATGTGACAGCCGAGAGCATCGCCACCACGCCCTGATGGTTCTTGCGCGTGATGCGGTTGATTTTCTCAACCGGGACACGCCTCATCACCACATGGTCACGCTTTATGACCTCAAGCAGTTCGCCGATGAGCGGACCGTTCAAGTCCTTGCTTATAAGCACCTTATCAATGTCGCGTCCGGCCTCGATAGCCTCGATGACGGCGCGTATGCCGAATATATAGTCTGTGGATTCCATTCTGTTATTAAAAAAATATAGTGGAAGTGTTGCAAAACTGTCAAATTGTAGGGCTACACCATGGTGCAGCCGATATGGATAGACTGATTAGCAGTGTGTTGGCGGATGCACCGGGGTGCATCCCTACAATTTTCAGGCACTGAATCTTCTGCATCAGTCTACACTACGACCTGTTATTTAGGAGTGAGATGGCTGCCTGACGTGACTTCTCGTCAGTAGCCGAACCACTGAGCATCAATGAAAGTTCACCAACCCTCGCCTCTTCATCAAGGCGCACTATATGGGTATGCGTGGCTGTGGCATCGTCCACCTTGTACACCTTGTAGTGGCTGACACCCTTGGCCGCAACCTGGGGCAGATGCGTAATGGTGATTACCTGGATGTTTGAGGAAATGCCGCTCATCATCTCGCCCATGCGGCATGCCACATCGCCGCTCACGCCCGTATCAATCTCATCAAAGATTATAGACGGAAGCTGCATATGGCTTGCTATCAGCGACTTGAGCGAAAGCATCAGACGCGAAATCTCACCGCCTGAAGCCGTCTTGGCCACAGGCATAAGGGGCTGGTTTTTATTGAACGCAAAGAGAAACTCCACATTGTCAGCACCGGTATGCGAGATGTCAGCCGGAGAAACCCTTATCTCGCACTGGAGATTTTTCATGCCGAGAGGAGCCGCAGCCTCGCGAAGATCGGCAGCAAGACGGTCGGCAGCTTCCTTGCGGCTACGTGTGAGAGCGGCAGCCGCCTCCTTGACCAGAGCCATGGCACGACGGGCCTCCTTCTCGGCCGCAGCCACCTCCTCGTCACCGTTCTGTATGCTGTCAAGCCGCTGACCGAGAGTCTCCCGGAGGGCTATCAGCTCCTCCACGGTGTCCACATGGTGGCGTGACTGCATGGAATATATGGCACTCAGACGCTCCTCTATCTCGCCGAGCTCACGTGGGTCGGCATCAAGCGAAGCAGCGACATCACCGAGCGTCTCTACTATATCCTCCACTTCTATTTTGACAGATTCCAGACGGCCGACGAGGTCATCACCGTCAGGCAGACGGTCAGCCACCATGCTGAGGTAACGTATGGCCGCCGAGATCCTTGAAGTCACGCTGTCATCATCGGTGTCAAGGTCAGAGAGCGCACCGTCAAGCGCACTGCTTATCTCCTGGGCATGGACGAGTACATCGCGACGCTGCTCCAGCTCGGCCTGTTCACCCTTAACCAGCTTGAGTGCATCAAGCTGTTCATACTGATACCGCGTGAATTCCTCATCATCACGACCTTTGCGTAGATTCTCACGCAGAGAGCGGAGCTTGCGCATGGCATCGCGGAGCACCTTGTAACGGCGTGAATACTCGTCGAGCCGGGCGGCATTGCCAGCCATATTGTCAATCACGCTCAACTGGAAAGCAGGGTCAGCAAGAAGCAGATTCTGATGCTGCGAATGGATGTCGACAAGCATCATCGCCAGCTCCCTGAGCTGCCCGACAGTCACAGGGGTGTCGTTGATGAAGGTACGCGAGCGGCCTGTAGGAGTCAGCTCGCGGCGCAATATACACTCCGAGTCGTCCCAGTCTATGTCGTTGGCCTCGCAAAACCGCCGCGCCGAATCCACGTCGGCAGCCTTGAATGTCGCTTCTATGACACTCTTGGCATCCTTGTGGCTGACAGCGCGACTGTCAGCACGGGCACCGAGAATCAGCGACAGCGCACCGAGCATGATGCTCTTGCCCGCGCCTGTCTCGCCGGTGATGACGTTCATGCCCGGACCGAAAGCGACATCTACATCGTCAATGAGAGCGTAATTGGTTATATGTAAGCGAGATAACATTTAGGGTGGGTGATGGTTGAGGAGGTTTAGTTATTGACTTTGTTGGTACCGTTTTTGAGCATCTCGAGCTTCTGGGTCTCTGTGGGATACAGCTTTCGCATAAGATCATAGACCGTCTTGCGCTCTGTGTCGGACGATTTGGTGTAGATATTGACTATCTCGTCAAATTTCGCATCCTCAAAAAGGGTCAGCCCGACACTCATCGGCGACACCTTGTGCACCTTGTCAAGGATGTCAAGCGACTGCGTGATATTGGCCCTCCCCTTGTCGGGGCTGACGGTCATCTCATCGAGGCCCTTGCGATGGTAGGCGTAATTGAGGTCACGCAGCTCTGCAGTGGAGGGCTGGGTGAATGCGGCAAGCACGGCCGCACGGTTTTTGGTATCGCCAAACGATTTCCATCCCTCGGCATCCTGGCTCTGGGCAAGCTGGACGATATTATTGACGATATCCCAGAACGGCTGTCCGCCCCGCGGAGCAAACGAATCAAAGTCCATCGCGAGGACGAGATAGGCGTAATAGTCGAGCAGAGCCGTCAGGTCAGAGTCCCAATCATTCTCCACATGATTGAGCCGCTGTCCGCTTTCAAACGGGAAGCTCACCTTGGTATCGTGGTAATTGAGCACCGTGGTAGGATATGAAGCATTGAAAACCGGGCGCGACGACTGTATCTGTATGTCACACTTGATAGTCCCGTCCTTGACCTCCTGGATGTTGATATTCAGGCGGCAGTTGATACGCTCGTTGGTGGCTATCTGTGCTGACGAAAACTTCGTATCGTTCATGTAGCTCTTGATGGTCTCCTGAAGCTCCGTGAAGATGTCGTTTTCGGTGGATATGTTGTTAGTGTTGAGTTGCACATCGCATATAAGTTCCTGTGCCGTGGCCGCCGATGGGACGCATATCGCAGCAGTCATTATCGCGATGAGGAGGAGAAAGCGTGTAAGCATTGCTTAAAATGGTTATGTCAATCGTGGTTATTTGCGCCATACGACGCAACGGCATCGAGGATGTCGGCGGCCACCTCATCCTTGGATTTGAGGGGATATGACTCCTTGTGACCGTCAGCCGATATAATCGTCACCTTGTTAGTGTCAGTGCCGAATCCGGCTCCGGCATCTTTGAGCGAGTTGACCACTATCATGTCGAGGTTTTTGCGCCGCAGCTTGCCTGCGCCGTTGGCATCGGCGTTGTCAGTCTCCAGAGCAAACCCCACGAGCACCTGGTCATCGCGCTTGCGCTTGCCGAGCGTGGCAGCGATGTCCGGATTCTTGACCAGAGCAATCGACGGCATATCGTCAGTCTCGCGCTTGATTTTGTGGTCCACGTAGGTAGCCGGGGCATAATCCGCAACCGCGGCACACATTATGGCTATGTCGCAGTCATCAAACACGCTCTCACAGGCGGCAAGCATCTCGCGTGCGCTCTCTACCCTGACTACATCCACCGAAGGCATGTCAAGCGTCAGGCTCACAGGGCCGCTGACAAGCGTCACCTCCGCGCCGCGTGATGCCGCCTCACGGGCCAAGGCATAGCCCATGCGCCCGGTGCTGTAGTTGCCGATAAACCTCACCGGGTCAATCTTCTCGTAGGTAGGGCCGGCGGTTATCAGCACCCTTTTGCCCTTGAGGCTGTCGTCGGGCCGAGAGGCATCCGTGCGGTTTCTGAAGAAATCAGCCAGATATGCCACTATATTCTCCGGCTCCTCCATGCGTCCCTTGCCTATGAGATGGCTTGCAAGCTCCCCTTCGGCCGGCTCTATGATATGGTTGCCGTAGGAGCGGAGCATGGAGATATTGCGGACGGTAGACGGATGAGCCATCATGTCGAGATCCATTGCCGGAGCTACAAATACCGGGGCCTTGGCCGACAGGTATGTAGTGACCAGCATATTGTCAGCGATACCATTGGCCATCTTGCCTATGGTCGAGGCAGTGGCCGGAGCTATCACCATGGCATCAGCCCACAGACCGAGGTCAACATGGCTGTGCCACTCGCCGGTGTTGGCAGTGAAAAACTCCGTTATCACCGGTTTGCCCGACAGAGTGGAGAGTGTGACCGGCGTGATGAACTCGCGTCCGGCCGGAGTCATGACAATCTGCACCTCGGCACCCTGCTTGACAAGCAGACGCACCAGTGAGGCCGACTTATAGGCAGCGATGCCGCCGCATATGCCGAGTATTATATGTTTGCCATGCAGAGGCGCATCAGAGAGATTGTCTACAGCCATTGGCGATGATGTTTTCAAGATTTGAGTGAGAGTTTTATACGGGTGAAGGCATCCTTGGTATTATCCGAGAAATCGCCTTGCAGAATCCAGCTGTAGTAGCCGGGGTCCTTGCGCAACACATCGGCTGCGACGCACCCCTTGTATTTGCCGAAATTGATAATCTCACGCCCTTTATCGTCATAAATCAGACGTCCCATCAGGTCAACGCAGTGGTGGAAGCCGGAATACTCCGAAAGCTCCGCCATGTCGGTGGGCAGGTCTTCGTAACGGTCATACTGGGCCATGAGCACCTCGTAGGTGGCGCGAGTGTCGGCATTGGCCGAATGGGCATCGGTCAGGTCCTTGCCGCAATAAAATTTATAGGCAGCTATCAGGTTGCGCGGCTCGCGCTTGTGGAAGATGGTCTGCACATCGATAAAACGCGCCTTGGAGAAGTCGAACTTGATACCTGCACGGCGCAGTTCCTGATCGAGCATCGGGACATCGAAACGGTTGCTGTTGAAGCCGGCGATGTCACAGCCGGTGAATATATTGGCGAGGTCTTTGGCCACCTGCTTGAACGACGGGCATGAGGCCACATCCTCGTCATAGATGCCATGGACCTTCGATGCTTCTTCGGGAATGTGTATGCCCGGATTGATACGGCGTGTCTTTTCTATTTCCTCACCGTTGGGCATCACCTTGATGAGCGAAATCTCCACGATGCGGTCACTCATCAGATTGATGCCGGTAGTCTCCAGGTCAAAAAATATGATCGGTTTCTTAAGTTGCAGCTTCATCCTCAGTCCTTAATCTTGAAATTCGTTGACAGTCATGGGCATCAGGAGCATAATCAGCTCGGTATCCTCGTCATTTTCCACCGGCAGTATCAGTCCGGGGCGGCTCGGGTCGGTCAGCTTGATGATGCCTTCGTCGCCATGGAGGATGTTGAACATATCAATGAGGAACTTGAAGCTGAATCCGATGAGCAGAGAGTCGCCGTCAAACTCGCATGCCACCTCCTCATAGGCATTGCCACAGGTGCCGCTGTCGTCGGTACGCATCTTGATGGACGACTGCGAAATCTTGAACTTCACCAGACCCTGACCGCCGCTGAACACCGACACACGGCGCAGGGCACGTATAAACTCCTCGCGGTCAACGACTACGGTATAGGAGGGATTCTGCGGTATGGCACGGTTATAGTCGGGGAAGCGGCCTTTGAGCAGACTGCAAGTGAAGTTGAACTCCGAGCTTTCGAACACAATGCACTTCTCATAGAGTGTGACCTTGACATTGCCGTCGCGAGTGAAGACGTTCTTAAGCACGTTGCACGGCTTGGAGGGCAGTATGAACGAGGTCTCGACACCTGTCTTAAGCGCACGGTCGACAAACTTGACAAGCTGCTTGGTGTCGGAGGCGACAAAAGTGATGTCTTCGGGATGTATGTCCCAGAACACACCGGCCAGCTGCGGACGGAGATCGTCGTGGCTGGCAGCGAATATCGTGTTATCTATGCCGCGCAGGATATTGGAAGCCGGCAGCTCAAACGAAGCCACTTCGGCATCATTGACAGCGGCAGACTCGGGATCGTAGGGATACTCCGAGCCGTTTATAGCCATGAGATTGAATGTACCCGACGAGTAGATAATCTCTACAGCGAGATTCTCATCATTAATCAGAAACTGTATGCCCTGGTCAGGAAGCTCTTTGAGCAGCTCGATTATACGGGCTGCATCAATGCAAAATTTTCCCCGTCCCTCGGCATCCATCACGTCGATACGGGCTACGAGAGTGTTTTCCATGTCGCATGCCACCACCTGCAGCTTGTCCCCGTCGAGATAGAAGAGGAAATTGTTGAGTATGGTCATGGCATTCTTGGAATTAATCACCTTGTTGACTGCCGATACAAACGAGTAGAGCGACTTGCTTGGTACATTGAATTTCATATCATTAAGTATTTGTATTTCAATATGGTATAAGAATCAGCACGAGGCAATGGAAGCCTATATGTCAGAATATACAAATTTAGTCATTTTCTGCAAAACGGCAAAAAACAAGACGACAGTAGAGCCGCCCGACGGCAGATAAATTTCCACAGGTCATAGATATGACAAAAGCGGTCCCGCTCTGAGAGCGGGACCGCAGTAGGTTAGAGATGTCTACCAATGAGGATTAGTCTTCGATTGTGCAGATAGAAACGCGGTTCCAAGAGTCCTCGGTGAACATGTGACCGATGCCTTCGCCTTCAGCTGTGATGCGGTCAGCAGCGATCTTGTACTTGTTGATGAGGGCTTTCTTTACAGACTCAGCGCGGTTAGCGGCGAGTTTCTTGTTGAATTCGAGGTTTCCTTCGGGAGAAGCATAACCCTTGATGACAACCTTAGAGCCCTTGTGGTTCTTGAGGTAAGATGCGATCATTTCTACGTTAGGCATCTGGTCAGCTGTGATGACGTGAGATGACTTCTTGAAGAATACGTAGCGAACGCTGTTGAGGTTGTTGTTAACTTCCTTAACTACCTGAGCAGGACGGTTCTTGCAAGCCTCGAGTTCAGTAGCGAGGGCAGCAACCTCAGCCTGAGAAGCGGCGAGAGATACGCCACAAGCGTCAAGAGCTGCACGGAGGTCGTTAATCTGAGCGTTGAGAGCGTCGATCTCAGCCTGGTTCTTGATGTCAACACACTTGAAGCCGGGGCCGAAGTTGTAGGTTACACCTACAGCAGCGTTGAAAGTAGCCTGGTGTACGTTGTAAGCCACGTTTGAGCCCTTGACATCCAGAGGAGTGTTGGGAGTACCGGTCATGTTGAAAGCGATAGAAGGCTTGAACGCGATGGTAACGTGGTTAGAAACGTTGAAATTGAGGTTGAAACCAACCTTGGTCATGAAGTAGTTGTAGTCACTGTTGGCTTCGGGGTCGGTGAGTGAGCCTACTGCATAGTAGGGAGACACGCCCTTGTTCCAGTATTCGTGACCCCAACCGGCACCTGCGAGGAGCTCAACTTCGAAGAAGCGGCCACCGCACTTGTAACCACAGAAGAGGTTAGAAAGGTTCACTGTACCGAAAGCGCCAACATAGCTCTGATCGAAAGCTGTGGTGCTACGGCCATTGTTGTCAGACACGAAGCTGGGGTTCCAAGAAGAGGTGTTGAATGCACCGTTAGCCTCAAAACCGAAGCCGAATGTGGGAGATACCTGCTTGCTGAGGTGGATACCTACAGTTCCGCGCATAGAACCCCAGAATGCATGGCCTACCATGGGAGTTGTGACACCACCATCGATACCAAGAGACCAGTTCTGGCCGAAATTCGAGTACTCAAGCGCTTGCTGAGCCTGTGCTGAGAGCATGCCGAGGGCAGCTGCAGCGACGAGAAGAATCTTTTTCATCTTTAGTGTAATTAACGTTGATTATCGGCACAAAGATACGAATATTGTGCACAACAGCAAACTAATTGTTTAATTTTTTTAAATTTATTATAATAACACTCGTTTAACATTCTTTTGCTTTGTGATAGCTACAATACTAACGCAAAGCATTTGCAAAAGGTTTAAAAAGGTGAAAAAAATTTCATCCGGCATAACATACCCCCTCCCACAGACACCGTGGCGTGCCCCCTGCAATCCACTCTAACCTCCCTGTATTATATAAATAAATAAGGTGAAAAAGTCAGCTCGCTCACTTGCCGTAAGCAGGAAAATGACTACTTTTGCATCACAACACAATGTCACTGACTCAAGGATGGCACCCATCGTTGTAGGGACATGCCATGGCATGTCTGCTAACGCGACACCCATCATTACCATGGCTTTTGGCGACATGCCATGGCATGTCCCTACATAAAAAAGGCTTCATATAGCATTAATGACTGCTTAAGAAAGTGGCATCACGATACAAAATATATCCATACACTCTATTAAAACGCACAAAGATTTGGCTACAGAAAAACGCAGAGCCCTCGGGCGAGGCCTTGATTCGCTCATATCCATGGACGATGTGCCGGCCGCCGGGACATCGGCTATCAACGACATAGACCTAAGCCTCATCACCCCTAATCCCGACCAACCGCGCCGGGATTTTGACGAGGACTCAATAGCCGAGCTTGCCGCCTCCATACGCGAGCTCGGCATCATACAGCCTCTTTCACTCCGCAAGACAGGGCCAAATGCCTACCAGATCATAGCCGGCGAACGCCGCTACCGGGCTGCACGGCTCGCCGGGCTGCAAAAAGTCCCGGCCTACATACGCACCGTGTCAGACACTGAGCTGACCGAGATGGCCCTGATAGAGAACATACAGCGCGAAGACCTCAACCCCATAGAAATCGCCCTGACCCTGCGCAAACTGATAGACCAGTACAAGCTGACACAGGAGCGACTGAGCGAACGTATAGGCATGAAGCGCACCACCATAGCCAACTTCATGCGCCTCATCAACCTCCCGGCCGAAGTGCAGCTCGGTCTGCGCGACAAGAAAATCGACGTAGGACACGCCCGTGCACTGCTGTCAGTCCCCACCCCGGCTGACCTGCTGGCCCTGTACAAACGCATCCTCAAGGAAGACCTGTCAGTGAGAAAAGTCGAGGCCATAGCCAAGGAGCTGCAAAACGGCCACCCCATGAAGAAGGACAAGGACGCCGCAGCTGCAAACCACGACTTCGACATACTCCGCGACCACCTGTCGGCCCGCTTCAAGACCGCCGTACAGTTCACCATGGACAAGCGCGGACGCGGACGCATCACCATACCTTTTAAAAACGAAGAAGAACTCGAGCGGCTGATAGCCAACATAGACCGCATCGGAGAAGAGGCTTAGAGGGTGTTTAATAACAAAAGTTAAATCCTGAGTGGTGTATCTTTTGATTAAATGGCTGGTTGTGAGGAGGAAGCATAGCGGTGCTATGTGACCGACGAGCAACAGCCAGTTAACAAAAGAGACACCAAGGCGATGGTAACTTCAAATACATCTAAACAAAAATGAAACATATCAACGACATAAAGATAGCATATTGTCTGCGGCTTTTGAGCGTCTTCGAGTCTTTGCCTCAGTCACATAGCCCGCTATGCTCCTTCAGCACAGACCCGAATCCATCTCAAAATCCGCAGCTCAGGATTTAACTTTTGTTATTAAACACCCTCTTAGAACCCTCCTGACGAGGATACGCAAAAAGTTATCTACATTCGTGTACGAATTATAGCCTGTCAGCACTTCGGAACGGACGATATTTGATTATTTTGCATCGCAAATCCGCTTAAAATATCACTAAATGGGTAAAATCATTGCGATAGCCAACCAGAAAGGCGGTGTAGGCAAGACCACCACCACCATCAACCTCGCGGCCTCACTGGCCAACGAGGGGAAAAAAGTGCTAATCATCGATGCCGACCCTCAGGCCAATGCGACCTCGGGCTACGGAATAGATCCTCGCTCGATGACCTCGTCAATCTACGAGTGCCTCGTGGACCAGTACCCCCTCATGGGCAGCCAGGTCTCCACCTGCGTGGAAGGCCTCGACCTCATCGGATCGCGCATTGACCTTGCCGGCGCCGAAGTGGAGCTCATAGACAAGCCTGACCGCGAGACCGTCATGCGCCGTCTGCTCGCACCGGCTCACGATGCCTATGATTACATACTTATCGACTGCTCTCCGTCGTTAGGCCTCATCACCGTCAACGCCCTGACGGCAGCCGACTCGGTCATCATCCCCGTCCAGGCCGAATATTTCGCCCTCGAGGGCATCACAAAGCTGCTCAACACCATACGCATAATCAAGTCGAAGCTCAATCCGTCGCTTGAAATAGAGGGATTCCTTCTGACCATGTATGATGCGCGTCTGCGTCTGGCCAACCAGATCTACGAGGAGCTCAAGGGGCATTTTGCCGACATGGTATTTGACACCGTAATTCCTCGCAACATACGCCTGAGCGAAGCTCCGTCACACGGTCTGCCGGCCCTGCTCTATGACCCTGCCAGCCGTGGTGCCACAAGCCACATCCAGCTCGCCAAGGAAATCATAGCCAAACACGGCGGATAAACGCCCGGGCACGAGAAGCCACCGTGGAGAGGATTCCGGGGACCGACGATATGCGTGCTTGTCATATTTTTTCACAGGTGATTAAACCTTTTGACTAAACTTATGTCAACAATGGTGTCTCTTTTTTGTGACTGACACATATTCCCGTTTTACAATCACCCTGAAAATCCTGACAGCCCCCATGAGCCCATCACCACGCAGCCGCCGACACCATGCCATGCACATCCTGCCGGCTGGCGCACTCCTGGCCTTAGCGGCACTAAACGTATCAGGCGCAGACATTACAGGCTCCGTCGCCGACAACCAAGGCGAGCCGGTCATCAACGCCACCCTGCGTCTGCTCCGCCCCGACAGCACATTCATCCGCGGCAAAGTGACCGATTTTGACGGCCGGTTTTCGTTTGCCGACGTCAATCCCGGCCGATACATACTCCAGGCCGATTATACAGGCTTCGCGCCTTACGACACCGACATCCGGGTGGACTCCGCATCACAGAAAATAGACCTCGGCAAAATCGGGCTGACGGAGAAATCGCTGATGCTCAGCCAGGTGGAAGTAGTGGCCGTGAAAACCCAGGTCAAAGTCAAAGGCGACACGGTAGAATACAACGCCGACAGCTACCAGACCCGTCCAAATGCAGTGGTCGAGGACCTCATAAAGCGTCTGCCGGGCGTAGAGGTAAGTTCTGACGGCAAGATAACCGCCCATGGCCGCGAGGTGTCAAAGATACTGCTTGACGGCAAAGAATTTTTCGGCGACGACCCCACTGTAGCCTCTAAGAATCTGCCTGTCGACATCGTGGACAAGTTGCAGATAGTGGAGCGCAAGAGCGACCAGGCACGGCTTACCGGCGTGGACGACGGCGAGGACGAGACAGTCATCAACCTCAGCATCAAAAAAGGGAAAAACAACGGCTGGACCGGCAACGTCGAAGGCGGTTACGGCACCGACAGCCGCTACAAAGGCGCTTTCACCGTCAACCGGTTTTGGGAAGGTAACCAGTTCACTCTGCTCGGCAATGCCAACAATATCAACGACATAGGCTTCAATGACGGCGGCGCACGATGGCGTCGCCGCAGCGACGACAACGGCATCTCGGAGTCGCAGAGCCTCGGATTCAACTTCAACGTCGGCAACAAGGAGATACTGCGCGTGGGCGGCAACATATTCTACAGCCATGCCGACAGAAATTCCACCGAATTTACCGACCGGCAGTACCTGACGGACGGAGGTGTCAGCGCGGCGCGCATAGGAAGCCGCAACCACGACAACACCCACAATTTCCGCGCCGATTTCCGCATCCTCTGGAAGCCCGATACACTCAACACCCTCGAAGTGCGCCCACGCATATCCTACGGACGGCAGAACTCGGCAGTCATGGACTCTACGCTCAATCTCGGCGAGGCCTTCGCCCCCCTGAGCCGCAACTTCAATGACAACACCGAGCACAACAACAACTTTGATGTCGGAGCCCGCGTGATTTATTCGCACTCATTCGCCTCAAAGCGCGGACGTTCGCTCTCGGTGACGGCAAATGTCAACCACTCCAACCAACGGAGCCACAGCGACGACTACTCGCTGACACGACTGTTTCTGGAAGAGGCAGCCTCAGCCACAGGTATCGACGAAGATGAGACATCCGACCAGCTCGGCAACGACCACGAATGGACCGACCGTCTGTCGGGACGCATCACCTGGACCGAACCCATAGGGCGCAAAGGCAACTTCCTCACCGCCGCCTACCAGGCCGAATACCGATGGAACAACGCCGACCGCCTCACTGACGTCTACGACTCCGAGACCGGCCTGTACTATCCCTCGGACAAGCTCAGCAACCGATTCCGCAACAACTACTTCAACCAGGACATACGCCTCGGATTCAAACGCATCACCCCGAAATACACCGTGGATGCCGGACTGTCGTTGGTGCCCCAGAGCAGCACAAGCGTCAATCTTCTCGACGACGCACGCAGCATACCTACACGCCATGTGCTCAACGTAGCCCCCTATCTCCGCTACCGCCACAACTGGAGCAAGACACGCTCGCTGCGCGTCAACTACTTCGGGCGGTCGTCGCAGCCATCGATGACACAGCTGCAGCCTGTGGCCGACGAAAGCGACCCCATGAACGTCATAGTAGGTAATCCGACACTTGACCCGTCGTTTACCCACGGCATGCGCATGCGTTTCCAGGATTACAATGCCGAGGCCCAGCGGTCAATCCTCGTGATGCTCATGGGCAACGTGGTGCAGAACAGCGTGGTGTCACGCACCAGCTTCGACGATGTGACCGGCGCACGCCGCACAACCTACGAAAACGTCAACGGAGTGTGGAACCTACGCCTGATGAACATGCTCTCGCAACCCCTCGGGTCGTCAAAGATGTGGCTTATGACGAGCCACGTCATGCTCAGCTACGACAGGCAGATAGGTTTCAACAACGGTCTGCGCAACGGCAGCGGAACTTTCCGCCTCAACATCTCCCCCTCCATAGCATGGCGGCCCAAGGACATAGACCTCGAGCTGCGTCCGCGGTATTCGCTCCAGCACACCGTCAACTCGCTCCCCACAGTGGGCAACATGACGCTACACACCTACGGGGCCAACTTCAACGCCTCGTGGTACACACCGTGGGGCATAGTCCTCAACAGCGAACTCTCATATGAGGGCACCAAAGGCTACACCAGCGGATTTGACGAAAACGTGTGGATGTGGAATGCGTCGATAGGCTATCAGTTCCTCCGCAACAAAGCCGCCACACTGACCCTCAAAGGCTACGACATACTCGGGCAGCGCAGCAACGTGCAGCGCAATGTCACCGCCAACTACATAGACGACAGCCGTTTCAACACCTTGACACGCTACGTTATGGTGACCTTTGCCTACACTTTCAACAGTTTCGGCAAAGGCAACGAGCCGAAGACCGACAACAGCTTCCGCCACGGCCCCATGGGTCCGCCTCCAGGCCATGGCCGTCCGTGACAACGAGCGTTGCAAGCCGTCAAAAAAGTTTAAAAGGGGCTGTCAATCTTGCACATACTGAGATTATTGGCTACTTTTGCCATAGTGTAGCATGCCATGAAGGCGGCCACACCGTAATCAGGCATCCGACTTCGGATATTTTTTGTAAATGGACATTTCGGTTCTCGGCTTCAAACATATACCGTCACGTTTTATGGCAATGGCTCTGATGCTTCTGCTTGCGCTCACGCAGGCGGCAGCCGCATGGGCCGATGGCGACGACAAGCCGGCAGGACGCAAGCCGGCAGGGCGCACCTCACATCGCGAATCGCCTGTACGCGCCCTCCCCGACTCGTTGCAGGTAGGCATAGTCCTCCCCCAGGACATCGAAAACGACAGTGTGACCGACGGACTGCCAGTGCTCGGGCCGGAACTCGTGCTCACCGCACCGGCCGATGAAGCCGGGTGGGATGCCGATGCCGCCGGAGTCAAGACGTTCAACCCCGACCCTACACGTGCCGTGTGGCTCAGCGTACTGTGTCCGGGTCTCGGACAGGTCTACAACCGCCGTTTCTGGAAGCTCCCCATCATCGTCGGCGGCTTCATGGGACTCGGCTACGGCACCGCCTGGAACAACAAGATGCTCCGTGACTACACCCGAGCCTATGTGGACCTCGTGGACGGCGACCCGTCGTCACAGAGCTATCTGGACTTCCTCGCCAAAGGCACCACACTTGACGACTACAACACCGCCGACCTCCAACGCATATTTGACAGCCGGCGCAAGATGTACCGTCGCAACCGCGACCTCTGCATCATATCTATGGTGGGAGTATATCTGCTTGCCATAGTCGATGCCTACGTTGACGCATCCCTCTCCCATTTCGACATCACACCCGACCTCTCAATGGACGTAGCCCCGGCGGTAATCCCCGACGCGCGCGCCACTTTCCCGGGTGTAGGCATGCAGTGGGCACTGAATTTCTAAGAACGCACATCTCTCTTTTTTATTCATTAAAGATGAAAAATCGCATATCAGCTTTTTTAATATCTCTCACCGCTGCGGCATACGCCATGGCCGCCCCGTCAATACTTGACATCAAGCACTCTATCACCGACGACAATATCATCCCCCCCGAAAGTTTCGAGACGAAATGCCGTGAACTTGAGGAGAGCTTTTATCTGCGCAACTATGCCAAAGGCTCGTCAAACGAAGACATGCCGCAGAAACTCGGCACACCCAAGGAATACGAAGAACGCCTGAGCAAGCTCCCGGCCGAGATAGAGATGCCCTACAACTCAGTGGTAGGCAAATACATAGACATGTATGTGGGCAAGCGTCGCGGTATGGTAAGCGATATGCTCGCCCTCCACAATTACTACGGCAACATATTCCTTGAAGAACTCGAGAAGCAGGGGATGCCCACTGAACTCCAATACCTCCCGGTGATAGAAAGTGCCCTGAAGCCCAACGCCGTCAGCCGCGTAGGTGCCACAGGCCTGTGGCAGTTCATGCCGGCCACCGCCAAGGGACTCGGCATGGAGGTCAACTCACTCGTGGACGAACGCCGTGATCCGCGCATATCATCGCGCAACGCCGCCAAATACCTCAAGCAGCTCTACAACATCTACGGCGACTGGTCACTCGCCATAGCCGCCTACAACTGCGGCCCCGGCAACGTCAACAAGGCTCTGCGCAGAGCCGGCGGAGGCAAGAAGGACTTCTGGGAAATCTACCGCTTCCTCCCTGCTGAAACCCGCGGTTACGTCCCGGCATTCATCGCCGCAAATTATGCGATGAACTACTACAAGGAACACAACATACAGCCCCGTGTAGTGAGCCACCAGCTTGTGACAGACACAATCAAGGTCAACAAGCGCGTGCACTTCAACCAGATAGCCCTGGTGCTCAACATCCCCATCGATGAAATCAGGATGCTCAATCCACAATACCGCAAGGATGTAATCCCCGGCGACATCAAGCCCTATACCCTCGTGCTCCCCTCCCAGCAGGTGCTCAGCTACGTAATGAGCGAGCCCCAGATACTCGCATATGACGAGGACATATACCGCCGTCGCACATATGTAGAGCCGCGCACCGCCGACGATGGCAGCGAAGGACTCGAGTACATCGATCCGGGCGCAGAGCAGCCCGACATGGCGCAGAGCCTCAATGCCACATATAACCTTGATCTCGTGCAGAGCTTCACCGATCGCCCCGTACAGAAGACCCATGTGGTGACCCGAGGTGAAAATCTTCGCGACATCGCACGTCAATACGGCGTCAGCGCCACCGACATCAAGCGATGGAACAACCTGCGCCGCGGCAAGGTGAAAGAGGGCGACAAACTCGTCATAGAGACCTATGAAGCCGACCTGACAGCCATCCCGTCACGCACCCAGGTCGACACCGAAGCCCTCGTGGCAAGCCGTACAGCCGTCCCTGCGCCACAACGCCGCAGCATGGAGACAGTGCCGCAGGTCCCTGCGCCCGCACCCAAACAGGAGACACCTGTCACCATAGTACCGGCAGCCCCTTCGGCTCAGGAGACACCGTCAACCGAGACAACTCCCAGCGTGCCGCAACGCAGGGTCTACGGCTCAACGACACGCAATACAACCCCTGAGACCGCTACCTCAACCGCTCCCGAGAAGCCGAAAACCACCGAAAAGGCCGCCAACCAACAGACTGTCTCATCAAAAAACAAGGCCGCTACCAACAAGGCTGACAAGCCTTCAAAAGCAAAGACAAAGAAAAACAAGAAGAAGACCTCCAAGCCCAAGACATACACAGTCAAGTCAGGCGACAGCCTCGAACGCATAGCCAAGCGCAACGGCACCACAGTCAAAGCACTCCAGCGCGCCAACGGCATCAAAGGCAGCAGAATCCGCCCCGGCCAAAAACTCACCATCCCCAAGAAGTAACAGGCAACAAATCAATGCCACTAACTTAAGGAATGTACACATCGTAGTAGGGACATGCCATGGCATGTCTGCTGACGCAACACTCTCATTAGCATGACTTTAGGCGACATGCCATGGCATGTCCCTACAACTTGCGGTGTATCAGCGTGTTGCATGGGTAGGGGCACGTCGGAGACGTGCCAGCCGTGCGTAGCCCCATGCACGGCGCGTAGCGACGTACATGGGGTAAAGCCCCCCATCCATATAAACCTCGGAGAGGTTTCGCCCCACGAGCACATACATTCATCAGTATAATGGATATTGCGCCCACAAGGGGCGCGTCAAAGCATATGATTACTTGCTTAATTAAACAGCATTGTGGCATGTCCCTACTACATGAGGTCGCCATTATAGCATTTAACAACTGCTTAAGTCTGTGACAGTGCGCATAACGAACGGCGGCAGCGCACATGTGTTAAAAGTAGGCTAATGCGCCTTATTAAAAGTTAAATTTTACTAATCGTACGTATTATACCGCCACAACTTCCTTAATATTAGGCGTATGATTTGGCATTTACGATAAAAAATGCTAATTTTGTGGTATTCCTAACACCGCGAGCGGAGGGGGCAATCAGCCTTCTCTTTTTTGTTTAGGTATGCACCTGAACCAAAGTTCGCCATATGACCATACCGCAATGATTGACAAGCAACTCATCATAGACACCGTAGAAAAGGCTATCAAAGATACCGACATATTTTTGGTAGACGTCCATGTCACCCCCGACAACAACGTGACAGTAGAAGTCGACAATCCTACCGGCGTAGACATAGACACCTGCATGCGCATAACACGTGCCATAGAGGCCGACGTGGACCGCGATGTCGAGGACTACGAGCTGGAAGTTGGGAGCGCCGGACTTACAGCCCCCTTCAAGGTCAAGGGCCAGTATCTCAAAAACATCGGCAACGACATTGTGGTGCTGACACGCGACGGCCGCAAAATCAAAGGCGTGCTCAAGGACGCCACCGACGACACATTCACAGTCACGGTGTCAAAAAAAGTCAAACTCGAGGGCAAGAAGCGCCCTGAAATGGTAGAAGAGGACATCACGATGCCCATCGCCGACACCAAGAGCGTGACATATGACATCAAATTCTGAGACATTTATTATCAACGACATATAAAATACACCTATTAGATACACAACGAGATGGCTAAGAAAGTAGAAGCTCCTAACATGGTGGAGCGTTTTGCCGAATTTAAGGAACTCAAAAACATCGACAAAGCCACTATGATAAGTGTGCTGGAAGAATCTTTCCGCAACGTCCTCGCCAAAATGTTTGGCACCGATGAAAACCTCGATGTCATCATGAACCCCGACAAGGGCGACGTGCAGATATTCCAGAACCTGGAGGTGGTACCCGACGGTACAGTGACCGACCCCAACACACAGATCGGACTTACCGACGCCCGTGCCGACCATGACCCCGATGTGGAAATCGGAGAGGAACACACCAAGGAGATTTTCTTTGCCGACTTCGGCCGCCGTGCCATCCTCAACCTGCGCCAGACACTCCAGAGCAAGATTCTTGACCTGCAGAAGGAGAACATCTACGCCAAGTTCAAGGAACTCGAAGGTGAAATCGTCACCGGCGAAGTGTACCAGACATGGTCAAAGGAGACCCTGCTCCTTGACGACGACAAGAACGAGCTGCTTCTGCCCAAAAGCGAATCAATCCCCGGCGACTACTTCCGCAAAGGCGAGACAGTCCGCGCCGTCATATCAAGCGTCGACAACAAGAACAACAACCCCAAAATCACCGTATCGCGCACAAGTGACAACTTCCTGCGCCGCCTCTTCGAGCTTGAAGTGCCCGAAATCCACGACGGACTCATCAACATCCGCGCCGTAGCCCGCATCCCGGGCGAACGCGCCAAGATAGCCGTCGAGAGCTACGATGACCGCATCGACCCTGTAGGCGCATGCGTGGGTGTCAAAGGCTCACGCATCCACGGCATCGTACGCGAGCTCCGCAACGAGAACATCGATGTCATCAACTATACCGCCAACCCCACCCTCTTCATCCAGCGAGCATTAAGCCCTGCACGTATCTCATCGATACGCCTTGACGAGGAGGAGAAGAAAGCCGAGGTATTCCTGCGCCCCGAAGAAGTGTCGCTCGCTATCGGCAAGGGCGGCCTCAACATCAAACTCGCTTCAATGCTCACCGGCTATGTCATCGACGTCTACCGCGACACCGAAGAAGCATACGAGGAAGACATCTACCTTGACGAATTTAAGGACGAGATAGAGCCTTGGGTTATCGATGCCCTCAAAAACATCGGCTGCGTGACCGCCAAAAGCGTGCTCAACACACCGCGCCAGACCCTCATCGACAAAGCCGACCTCGAAGAGGAGACCGTCGACAACGTACTGTCAGTGCTCAATGCCGAGTTTGAAGACGAGGACGGTGCAGCAGCCGAAGCAGAAGTTGAAGCCGAAGTTTCAGATGCTGAAAAAGCAGCCGATACCGCTGCCACCGACGATGCAAAAGCCACCGAGGCTAAAGCGGCATCGGAGGCCGAAGCCGAGAAGATTGATGATGATGTAGCCGACGAGGCCGAAAAACTCGTAGAATAAGTCCATCGCCACCTCCTCCTACCTCAAAATCATCATCAGTAACCCCAATAAAGACAATCCCCTAAACGATATATGGCGAGAACGAAAATCAGTAAAGTAGCAAAGGATTTCAACATATCAGTACAGACTGCAGTGGAATTCTTGCGCAAAAAAAACATCACAATCGACGACAACCCAAATGCTCGCATTGACGATGACGCATACGACATGCTGGCCAGAGAGTTTCAGCCCGACCAGGCGCTGAAGACACGCTCTGAGCGTCAGGCTGCAGACCGTCAGAAAGAGAAGGTAGTCACCCCTGCTGCACCAAAGGAGGCGCAGGCTAATGAAGAGGTGGAAATCAAAGTAACCCACCCCTCCGCTCCCCGCGTTCTCGGCCGTATCGACCTGACAACGGGGAAACCGATAGAGGAGCCTAAGGAAGAGAGCAAGCCAGCCGAAGCCCCCAAGGCCGAAAGCAAGCCTGTGGAGACACCTGTGGCCAAGCCCCAGCCCGAAAGCAAGCCTGTGGAGACACCTGTGGCCAAGCCCCAGCCTGAAACCAAGCCTGAGCAGCTCAAAGAGCCCGTGAAGCCGGTGGAAACACCCAAAGCTCCGGAACCAAAGGAAGCCCCTGTAGCCGAGGAGAAAGCTCCCGAAAAGCTTCAGCCGGCTCCGGCAGCCGAAAAAGCTCCCTCAGCAGCTCCGTCACCGGCCCCGAAAGCCGAGGCACGGCCTAAAGAGCAGCCGGCGTCAACCGACAGCAAGCCCAAAGAGGAGGCTGTGTTTACCACGGCCACTACCATACAGGGTCCGACACTCAATATCGTCGGCAAAATAGACCTGGATGCCATCAACCAGACCACACGCCCGAAAAAGAAGAGCAAAGACCAGCGCAAATCAGGCGATGCCGCAGCTGCCGGCGAGCGTCACAAACGCAAGCGCATCGGTGGCCGCGAGAAGGTCGACATCGAACGCCACGGCCAGAACCAGCAGGGTGGCGGCGGTAACGGTGGCGGCGAACGCCGTAACGGCAACCAGCAAGGCGGCAACCGCCGCGGAAATGACCGCAAAAACGAAAACAAGCGTCCTCAGCATACCGAAATCAAGGAGGAGGACGTACAGAAGCAGGTTAAAGACACCCTGGCTCGTCTGACCAACAAGGACAAGGGCCAGAAGAAAGGTGCCAAATGGCGCAAGGAGAAACGCGAGGCATTCGCTAACCGCGAGCGCGAGGCCGCACAGCTCGAAGCAGCCGAAAACAAGGTGCTCAAGCTGACCGAGTTCGTGACCGCCAACGACCTTGCATCGATGATGGATGTGCCTATCAACAACATCATCGCCACCTGCATGAACCTCGGCGTGATGGTATCCATCAACCAGCGTCTGGATGCCGAGACCATCAATATCGTGGCCGAAGAGTTCGGTTTCAAGACCGAATACGTATCCGCCGAAGTCGTAGAAGCCATCCATCAGGAAGAGGACAAGGAGGAAGACCTGGAGACACGTCCGCCCATCGTCACAGTCATGGGCCATGTGGACCACGGCAAGACTTCGCTCCTTGACTACATACGTAACGCCAACGTCATAGCCGGAGAGGCCGGCGGCATCACACAGCACATAGGTGCCTACAATGTCAAGCTCTCCGACGGACGCCACATAACATTCCTTGATACCCCGGGCCACGAAGCCTTCACCGCCATGCGTGCCCGCGGAGCCAAAGTGACCGACATCGTAATCGTCATCGTAGCAGCTGACGACGATGTGATGCCCCAGACCGTCGAAGCACTCAACCATGCCTCGGCTGCCGGTGTGCCCATCGTATTCGCCATCAACAAGATAGACAAGCCGGCCGCCAACCCCGACAAAATCAAGGAGCAGCTTGCAGCCATGAACTATCTGGTGGAAGAATGGGGCGGCAAATACCAGAGCCAGGACATCTCCGCCAAGAAGGGTATCGGCGTAGAGGAACTGATGGAGAAGGTGCTTCTTGAAGCCGAACTTCTCGAACTCAAGGCCAACCCCAACCGCAACGCCACCGGCTCAATCATAGAGTCATCGCTCGACAAGGGCCGCGGATATGTGGCCACAGTGCTCGTCAGCAACGGCACGCTCCATGTCGGCGACACCATCCTCGCCGGTACACACTACGGCAAAGTCAAGGCGATGTTCAACGAGCGTAACCAGCGCATCAAAGAGGCCGGACCGGCGACTCCTGTACTCATCCTCGGCCTCAACGGCGCTCCTACAGCCGGCGACACATTCAATGTCATGGACTCGGAGCAGGAAGCCCGCGAAATCGCAGGCAAACGCGAGCAGCTCCAGCGCGAGCAGGGCATGCGTACCGCCAAGCGACTCACCCTCGAGGACATCGGACGCCGCCGCATCATCGGCAACTTCCAGGAGCTCAACATCATCGTCAAAGGTGACGTGGACGGCTCTATCGAGGCTCTGTCTGACTCGCTCATCAAGCTGTCGACCGACGAGATACAGGTCAATGTGCTTCACAAGGCCGTCGGCGAGATTTCAGAAAGTGATGTCACCCTGGCAGCAGCTTCCGATGCCGTCATCATCGGCTTCCAGGTGCGTCCCTCACTGGCCGCACGCCGCGCCGCCGAGCGTGACGGTGTGGAAATACGCCTCTACTCTGTCATCTATCAGGCCATCGAGGAGGTCAAGGACGCCATGGAAGGCATGCTTGCCCCCGAACTCAAGGAGGAAATCACCGGCACCGCCGAAGTGCTTCAGGTATATCACATATCCAAGGTGGGCACCATCGCCGGCGCAATCGTCCGCGAGGGCAAAATCAAGCGTGGCAGCAAGGTGCGCCTCATCCGTGACGGTATCGTCCGCTACACAGGCGACCTCGGTTCACTCAAACGCTTCAAGGACGATGTCAAGGAGGTGCTTTCAGGATATGACTGCGGTCTGTCGATAGCCGGATACAACGACATCCAGGAAGGCGACATGATCGAGGCCTTCGAAGAGATAGAAGTCAAAAAGACACTGTAAAACGAGATGTAAGAGTATATGCGTAACGCATATATCAACATAGGTTCCAACGAGGGCGACCGCCACCACAACATAGAGGTGGCGGTCGCCCTCGTAATTGAAATGACAGCCGGAGCCATCGGCATCAGCAGCGAAGACGCCGATTTCGCCCTGTCAGAGATATACGAAAGCGAGCCATGGGGCTATGACTCGCCTAACAGATTCCTCAACCAAGGGATGAGAATCGCCGTGCCATCCGACATGTCGCCATATGACATATTGGACATACTGCTGAGGGCACAGCACTCAATCAGCTCCCGGTCACACCGCCGCAGTGACGGCAGCTATGCCGACCGTCTCATAGATATAGACTTCATAGCTATGGACGATGTCACGATAGACTCCGAGCGGCTCACATTGCCTCATCCACGCGCACACCTGCGCGCATTCGTCATGCAGCCTCTCACAGAGACCCTCCCGAAGCGGTAATCACCAGCCGCCGCTGGCACCGCCGCCCATCGTGGAGCCGCCGCCAAAGGAGCCGCCGGAGAAACCTCCGCCACCGCCGAATCCGCCACGGCCACCGCCTCCGGGCAATATCACCACTGGAGGAAGTTTGGCTATCGGATATGTACGGTTGAAATTGTTGCGGCAATGATTGCAGTGGAATATCTTGGCTCCAATCCCCTCGGTGGTCACTGACGGCTTGCGCAGGACCTGATTGCCCACAAGACGGGCCGAGCGTGTATGGCACAAATCACACTCCACATACTGCGATGAATGGTTGACATACGGCTCGACCACCGTATCATGGCACACAGGGCACAGCCACACGTCATAGTCAACAGAATTAAGTTCCTCCTCGGTGTTTTGCGGAGCTGTCAGATACTGATTATCAGTCACCTCGTCGAGCCGCTGCATCTTGCCGTGGCCGTTAGGACACAGGCGCGGACGCATACGGATGCGCCGCAGCTTGACAGTTATCACCCACCACAGAAGCAGTGGGAGTCCGCAACCGAATATGGCCAGCATCAGAGCCGGCATACGCAGACGCATGATTTTGTCATAACGCATATGCGCACTGTCACGGCGTGTGGATACAAGCACATAGATGTACACGAGAATCAGGATAGCCGTAATGACCACACCGAATATGAAATATCCCTTGAAAAACTGTCCGAGAGTCAGGTCGTCCTCGTCACGCGCACTGGCATTGCTGGGATACTTCGACATCAGTTCATCCCGGGCGGCAGGGTCGGCGAGTATCTCGTTTAAAGCATTGACAGCCGCGATGGTGCCGCCGTCATAATCTTCCCGGGCCATGCGCGGAGCCATGACATTGCGGATGATACGGCTCGCGATTGCATCCGGTATAAGCCCCTCCACGCCCTGGCCGGTACGTATCACCGCCCGGCGCTGGTCACGGCTTATCAATATCAGCAGTCCGTTGTCCTTGTCCTGTTTGCCTATGGCCCATGATTCAAACAGGTCGGTGGCATAGGTGTCGAGGTCATCGGTATCGGCACTGTCAATCACCACCACCACAGGCTCGGCAGAAGTAGTGCGCCATATGTTGCCGAGAGTGCCGTCAAGCTCGCGCACAGCTGCATCCGACAGGATGCCGGCGGGATCGGACACATAGCGTGTGCTGTCAGAGAGATGCACGTTGGGGATGTCTGCAACGGAGTATTCGGCCCTGGAAGGCAGAGCCACAGCAAGCAGCATCGCCATCAATATCATCAGATGTGTATTGATGCCGCTACGCATAGCTACAAGTTTATTCATATATGGAAGGATACTTTTCATCAGTTATTGATTTTGAGGCTCATGCCATTGAGTTTACGGTAGAGGTCAAGGGCATAGACATCGGTCATGCCGCTGACATGGTCAAGGGCTGCCTGTATCTTGCCGTAGAGCGTTGGAGCGTCCACGTCATATTGCTGCGGCACCTGCGACAGTAGCAGACGTGAATAGTTGAGATGCGGATGCCTGACGGCTTCAATCAACGCATCGACCAGGAAGCTGATGATACGGTTACCGGCCAGCTCGATATCCACAACATCGCTCGAACTGTATATCTTGTCACACGACAGGCTGCAACAAGCCTGATAGGCACGGCGCGGACCGTCGGCTATATGCTGCACCAGAGGGCCTGAAAACGTCCCTGCCATGATGGCATCTTCATTGGCGATAAAAGTCTGTGCGCACGCATTGACCAGCGTGCCGATGACGCTTGACCTGAGGTAGGCCACCTTTTCGTTAGGGTCATCAAGCCTGGTCATCATATCTACCCGGCGGTTACGGACGGGAGTGTCGAAGAAATTAAGGAAGTGGTCTATCACCTCGTCATGTGAGAGGATGCGCAGCTTGTGGGCATCCTCTATGTCCATGATCTCATAGCAGATGTCGTCAGCTGCCTCAAGGATATATACGAGCGGATGACGCGCATACCTGACAGCCCCGTCGGGAGCATCCTGCCTGAGCATGCCGAGCGCATCGGCCACTTTGACGAAATAGTCACGTTCGGAAGCAAAGAAACCGAATTTGCTGCGGTCACCAGCAAGCGATGACTGATACGGATACTTGACAATGGACGCAAGCGTAGAGTATGTCATGGCAAATCCGCCGTCCCTGCGCCCTTTGAACTGATGGGTCAAAAGCCTGAACGCATTGGCATTGCCCTCGAAGTTGACGAAATCCGCCCATTGGTCGGCATCAAGCTGTGACTGCAATTCCATGCCAGGGCCCTCGCTGAAATAGGTCGCGATGGCCTTCTCGCCAGAGTGGCCGAAAGGAGGGTTGCCGAGGTCATGGGCCAGACACGCAGCAGCCACTATCTCCCCTATCGCATCGAGCTTTTGGAGCCATGGCTCCGAGGCATACTTGGGGCGCAGACCGGCCGCTATATCATTGGCCAACGAACGGCCTACACATGCCACCTCCATGCTGTGTGTGAGGCGGTTATGCACAAAGATGCTCCCCGGCAGAGGGAACACCTGAGTTTTGTTTTGCAATCGGCGGAAAGGCGATGAAAACACCAGACGGTCAAAATCTCTCTGGAAATCGCTGCGCTCCCCGGCCCGGTTGCTGTGAATATCTTCAAGCCCGAGCCGCCGGTCGCTGATAAGATTGTCCCAATGCATGGTGTCAGCCATAATAGATTGCGATTACAGGATGTAATGTTTATATCTTGCCGGGCATCACTCCTTCTCGCCGTAGGCAAGGTCTCCTGCATCACCGAGGCCGGGCACTATGTAGGAGTGGGCATTGATTTCCGGGTCGATCGCTCCCACCCATATCGACGTCCTGTCAGCCGGGAAGGTCTTGGCCACGTAGTCGACGGCCTGTTGTGACGCTATTACAGATACCACGTGCACCTGTGCCGGCTCACCTTTGGTCAACAGAGCCTTATAGCTCAGTTCCATCGAGCCGCCCGTGGCCAGCATCGGATCCACGAGTATCAGAGTCTTGCCGTCAAGCCGCGGTGAGGCTATGTACTCTATGAAGATGTCAAAGTCATCTTTCTCACGATATTTGCGGTAGGCACTGACAAAAGCGTTTTCGGCCCGGTCAAAGAAGTTGAGGAAGCCCTGATGGAACGGCACTCCGGCGCGGAATATCGTACCGAGCACCACCTTCTCGTCAAGCACCTGACACTGGGCGGTAGCCAGAGGAGTCTCCACTCCGATGGTCGTATAGTTTAGCGTCTTGCTTATCTCATAAGCCATTATTTCGCCCACCCTCTCAAGGTTACGGCGAAACCGCATCATGCTGCCCTGGATATTGACATCCCTCATTTCGGCCATATACTGGCTGATAAGCGAGGGTGTCTCGGCGAAATTGACTACTTTCATAATACAGATTTAAGAAGATGAGCGAGCTTAGGAAATTCTATAAATCGTTAATGGTGTTGCAAAAAGCATTTTGCTCTGATGCTGTTATTTTGTCGTAGGGACATGCCACGAACTTAAGGAATGTACGCATCATAGTAGGGACATGCCACGGCATGTCTGCTAACGCGACACCTCTCATTAGCATGGCTTCAGGCGACATGCCATGGCATGTCCCTACTACATATGAACGACATTCAAGCATTAACGACTTCTTAAATTAGTGACATTGTGCCATGGCATGTCCCTACTATGATGGGTGCATTCCTTACAGCCATGCAATTTGACTGTTTTGCAACACCGGCAAATAAATCCTTTGTGAGTAAAGAAATATCAGATGGACAGACGGCGGAGAGTGTCAAGCAGGTCGCGGTTGATGGGCTTGTCGTTCTTGATGGCCTTGGAGAAAGGCACATATACAATCTCGTCATTGGCGAGACCTATCATGACGTTGCGCTGGTCCTCAAGGAGGGCATCGATGGCTGCGGCACCCATGCGCGAAGCAAGGATGCGGTCACGTGCAGTGGGAGAACCGCCACGCTGGAGATGTCCCAGGATAGACACACGCACGTCATAGCCGGGATATTCATTCTTGACACGCTCGGCAAGAGCCATGGCGCCACCGGTAATCGGGCTTTCGGCCACAAGCACTATAGAGGAGTTCTTGGACTTACGGAATCCGTTCTGAATCAGTTCGGCAAGCTGGTCGACCTCGGTAGAAATTTCCGGGATGATGGCAGCCTCGGCACCACTGGCTATGGCACCGTTGAGCGCGAGAAATCCGGCATCGCGTCCCATCACCTCTATGAAGAAAAGTCGCTCATGGCTCGTGGCTGTGTCGCGTATCTTGTCGACACACTCCATGATGGTATTGAGGGCAGTATCATAGCCGATGGTGAAATCGGTGCCGTAGAGGTCATTGTCAATGGTGCCCGGCAGACCGATGATGGGGAAGTTGAACTCGTTGGCAAAAATACGCGCACCGGTCAGCGAACCGTCACCGCCGATTACCACCAGAGCGTCGATGCCGTGGCGGCGCAGATTGTCATAAGCCAGCTGGCGGCCTTCGGGAGTCAGGAACTCCTTGCAGCGTGCCGTCTTGAGAATCGTACCGCCGGCCTGTATGATATTTGACACATTCTGAGTCTTGAACTCCACGATTTCATCCGTGATGAGACCGCGGTAGCCGCGATAGATGCCCTTTACTGAAAAGCCGCTGAAGATAGCCGAACGAGTGACCGCACGGATAGCCGCGTTCATGCCTGGAGCGTCACCTCCGGAGGTGAGTATGCCTATGCACTTGATTTCTGCCATGATATTTTAGAGTTTACGTGTTTTTTGAGTGGGTTGAATCGTGAACTGTAAATACTTTTTTTAATAAGTACAAATATAGCGATATTTGGTTTAAGATACGATTTTTTCAAGCAAAAGCATTGGCAAATTTATAGCAGATGCTCATTCAATCTTCTACGGGGAGGGAGAGGTCGGAGAGTTTGACGAGTTTGTTGATGATGGCGAATATGGTCAGGCCGGCCGGAGAGTGGATGGAGAGCTTGGACGAGATGTTGCGGCGGTGGGTAGTGACGGTATGGATGGATATATTGAGCGCGGCTGCTATCTCCTTGTTGCTCATGCCCTGGGCTATGCAACCCACTATTTCCTTTTCACGGGCCGACAGCTGCTCCATGCGTCCGTCGGCAGCAGCCTGGTCTTCGTCATCCACAGGGTCGTTAGCGGCATCACGGGTCGCCACCTTATGCTCAAGAGCCTTGACAGCCGGGACAAACAGCCGGTCCTCCACCGAGCAGTGGGAGTCCAGATCATCCTCGCATGAGATTATATCATAGAGCACCGAGTTGAGCAGGTCGCTATCCTTGCCAGGGTAATAACGGATTATGATGTCCTTGAGCTCCTTGAGACGCGCATCTATATGGTCGTGGTGCGAGGCGAAGCGAGTTATGTTATAGCGGTCTGACAGCTGGCCCGAGAGAAGCCCGTCGACATACACGAACACGTTTTTGTTTTCAAACTCCATATGGTTACGCACCTCGGCATAGTACTCGTCAAAAAACTTGATTATGAGCATGCTGATTTCACCGGAGTCGGTGTAATTGATGGCCTCGATAAGTTTTCGGCGTATGTTGGGGAGTATGAAATCAAGGAAATATGAATGCGCCCGACGCAGATAACCCATCATGGCAGCCGGGTCAATATCCCCTACCTCCACACTGTGATGGCTTATGAAATTGGCCACAGCCAGAAACGTGGGGCAGTCTACGCCATTATTCTGACAGACATCCTCGACCCTCGCGTCTCCGAAACCAAGCGGTATGCCGAAGCGGCTTATGACCATAAGCAGTTTCGGATTGTCGGCTATGAGGTCTCTTAATCTGTCGGAGTGGCAGTAGTTGGATGAATCTAAGTGCGGCATATTCTATAGATTAACAAAAAAGGTAGGTATCATGTGCAGTGTCACGGCCAGCGCAGCATCACTGATGCGGACTCCATGCGCGACGAAGGTATCGGAGGCGTCAGTTTTTCAATGGTCACGAAGCCTCCAACTATGCAGGGGAATCTCTCCACTATGGCCCGGCGCATGTTGTCGGCCACAGTCTCCAGCAGGTCACACGGTGTCAGCATGACATGCCTGACAATATCGGCAAGGTCGGCATAGCTGACCGACGAGTCGAGCGAATCAGACCTGAGAGCCTCCTCTCCAGCCCTTATATCCACACTTACCGACACATCGAAGTCATTACCGACAATGCGCTCCTGCGGAAGCAGCCCATGATGAGCGGTAAGCCGCATGCGGTTTATAGAGACGGTCAATAACATAAGTCACGCACTATTGGCAAAATTAAAGAAGCGCGCCGGCAGGGTGGATAATCCACGCCGGACGCGCCTCTATGGTATGCTATGAGAATTTCAGGTTATCTTACTTGATCTCGTCGATTGTGACAGCACGGTCAAGTGATACGCACTTCTCACCGAGGTCACACAGGTTGCCGGCATTGATAGTAACATCAAGCTGGGCGGCATCTACGCCATAACCGAGAAGGGCAGCCTTGACACCGTTGGCACGAGCGTGACGCAGACGGGTGTTGATGACATCGTTACCGGTGTAGTTATCAGCCCAACCGGTGACAACGTAGCGCTGACGGGGGTTGTTGCGCATAACTTCAGCGACAGCTGAGAGGACGGCCTTGTCCTGAGCGGTGAGCTTGCTGACATTGATAGGATAGTAGACGGTAGCGAGATGTTCGTCAGCCTCAGCAACGACAGGAGCAGGAGCGGGACGGTCAAGGCAAGCACGGAGCTGAGTCTCAAGCTCGGCAATCTTCGCATTTGCATCGTCAAGTGCTGCAATATACTGTGAGCAGTCTTCGGCGGGAGGACATACGGGAACCATCGGGCCGTTCCAGTCGCGCTTCTTGAACTTGTAGGTCACACCGAGGTAAGCCTGGAGGTCACCGGTAGTACGGTTGACGGGCTTTGAACCTGCGTTATATTTGTAATAGCCGTCATGTGCGTCAAAGAAGCTGTAACGGATGTCAAGAGAAAGGTCAACCTGCTTGCTGAGACGGAAAGTGTTGATGATACCGCCGTGGATGGTAAGCACGTTGTCGTGAGCGTTAGCCCAGCCATCCTTATCCCATTTGTTGCCGTTTTCCTTGAACTTGTGGTAGAGAGTCCAGTAACCGCCACCACCGGCATAAGCGATGACATTCCAGAAACGGTCAGGCTTGTAACCGCCGATCCAGTTGGTCATGTTGAACATGACATCGGCAACCGGGCCAATCTGATTGAACTGTGTAGAATAGTAACCATTGTGCATGGTGCCGGTAGGATCATAGAATTCTACCTGATCGGCATTGAGACCGAGAGATTTGGTCATCAAGAAGTTTACGCCGAAACGGACTCCGATGACAGGTGTGAACCATTTGCCACCCCAAAGGCTGAATGCAGGAGCACAACCGTTCCAGAAGTTACGGTGGTTGTTAAAGCCGCCGAAAGTCTTGTTGATACCACCTTCAGCAGTGATAAACCAATTGTCTTTCATGCGATTAAGCATGATGCCCTGAGAAGCATCCTCTACATAGGTCACTTCCTGTGCGGTTTCCTGGGCTATTACCGACTGACCGAGGCAGAGGGCTGCGACCGCGCTTAAGAAAGCTGATTTTTTCATAAAAATATTAATGGAAACGTTGAATCATTCGCTCATCTATGCGGAATATATCAAATATATCCGCTCGCAAAGTTAAGGAATTTTTCAATTGTAACAAAACAATGTAAAAAAATGTTGTACAGAATCTTGGTTTTTCACGCCTTTGTCAAAAATTCCTTAACCTTCACCACTATATTGTCAGCAGTGAATCCAAATTTTTCGTCAAGTACCTTATATGGAGCAGAAGCACCGAAACGCTCCAGACCATATACCATGCCGCGCGACCCCACAAGCGGACGCAATGTCGAGGGCAGACCGGCAGTCAGACCGAACACAGGCACATCGGCAGGTATCACCTGACGGCGATATGCCTCATCCTGCTCCATGAACAGGCCGACAGAGGGCACCGACACGACACGGGCAGGGACTTCGGCGGCTTCAAGAAGCACAGCCACGTCACACAACAGTGACACCTCGGAGCCATTGCCCACAAGCGTCACGGCCGGAGCCTCGGAACCCATGACCACATAGCCGCCACGGCGCATGCCCAGGGCATCTTTAAACCTGTTGCCGTCGGCCGAAGGCAGATCGGGCACATCCTGACGGGAGAGAATCAATGCCGTAGGTGTCTGTGCATTTTCCATGGCCATCTCCCATGCCACGGTGGTCTCGGCACTGTCAGCCGGACGCAGCACGAGCAGCGAGGGACGACCCGAGAGGTTGTGGAGCTCTTCGAGGAGGCGGAGCTGATGTTCGTGCTCCACCGGCTCGTGAGTAGGTCCGTCCTCACCGACGCGGAAGGCATCGTGAGTGAATATGTATTTGACAGGAAGCTCCATCAGGGCAGCCATACGTATGGCCGGCTTCATGTAATCGGAGAATACGAAGAATGTGCCGCATGCAGCGAACATGCCGCCATGGAGCAACAGACCGTTCATTACGGCAGCCATGGTGAGCTCGGCCACGCCGGCATGCAGGAAGCGGCCTGAGAAATCGCCGGGAGTGATGGCACCTGTCACTTTCAGGAAAGCCTCGGTCTTGTCGCTGTTGGCAAGGTCAGCCGACGACACCACCATATTACCCACCTTCTCGCCAAGCACCTTCAGCACATCGGCCGAAGCTGTACGTGTGGCCACGTTAGCCTTATGGGGTATGGCAGCATAATCTATGTCGGGTAGACGCAGGTCAATGTATCCCTGCAAGGTCTCAGCCTGCTCGGGATTGGCCTGTTTCCACGCCTCTATAGCCTCACGGCGAGCCTTCACGATAGACCGCTGACGCTCCGCACTCTCTTTATATAATGCTATGGAGTCCTCTCTGATGGCCCAGGCATCGGCAGGATCACCGCCGAGGTTACGCACAGTAGCCTCATAGTCGGCACCGCTCTTGCTGATGGGCTGTCCGTGGGTAGAGGTGCGGCCTTCCCAGCTCTCGCCGGCAGCATTGACGCATCCTTTGCCCATTACGGTATGTCCGATTATCAGAGTGGGCTTCTCGGTCTCGGCGATAGCGGCAGTCAGAGCACCGGCTATAGCCTCGGGATTGTTGCCGTCAATCACCAGCACGTTCCATCCCCAGGCACGGTACTTGGCCTCATAGTCCTCGCGCGTGATTTCATCGACCATGGTCGACAGCTGCACATCGTTGCAGTCATAGAACATGATCAGGTTATGCAGCTTGAGGAAGCCGGCCAGACGGCCCGCGCCCTGAGCTATCTCTTCCTGGATGCCGCCGTCAGATATGAAGGCGTAGGTCTTGTGGGCGAATTGCTCGCCGAAACGCTGCACAAACATGCGCTCGGCAATCGCAGCACCGACAGCCATGGCATGGCCCTGGCCGAGGGGGCCTGATGTATTTTCGACACCGCGCGCCTGGTCCACTTCGGGATGTCCGGGAGTCACGCTGCCCCACTGGCGAAATTCTTTAAGCTCGTCAACTGTGTACTTGCCGGTCAGAGCAAGCACGCTGTAGAGCATCGGCGACATATGTCCGGGGTCAAGGAAAAATCTGTCACGCCAGAACCAGGTGGGATCATCGGGATCAGTCACGATAAATTTCGAATAGAGCACATTGACGAAATCGGCTCCACCCATAGCACCGCCCGGATGCCCTGATTTGGCCTTCTCCACCATTGTCGCGGCGAGAACGCGGATGTTGTCAGCAGCATTGTTGAGTTGCTTGATATCCATTGAGCAGGTATTGATTATATTATGAATATTGAGTGAATTTGTCAGCAATTAACCACGCAAATTTAATAAATTTTGAGCCATCTGCAAAAATATACTTCCACATGCAAATTATTAAACACCCTCTTAGCTCCATTATGTTAAATTTAGCTAATTTAATGGTTAAAATGTCTCAGTGGCCACATTGCGATTCCGCAAATTCAAGCATAAAATGGTACTTTTGTAAGATGAAATTTATTGGAGCCCACGTATCTGCCTCAGAAGGTGTCAGCCGTGCACCCCTCAACGCCCACGCCATAGGAGCGCAGGCGTTCGCCCTGTTTACACGCAATCCGTCGCGCTGGAAATCCCCCTCCATACCTGACGACGAAGCTGAGAAATTCAAGGAAAACTGCCACGAACTCGGCTATACGCCCGACAGGATACTGCCGCATGACAGCTACCTGATCAACCTCGGGGCTCCCGACAAGCAGAAGCTGCACATGTCGAGAGACGCTTTCCTCGACGAGATGCGCCGCTGCGAGCAGCTCGGACTGACGATGCTCAACTTCCACCCCGGAAGCCATCTGAAGCAGATAGACCCCGACGACTGCCTGGACCTGATAGCCGATTCCATCAACCACATTCTTGACAAGACCGCGGGAGTGAAGGCGGTCATAGAAAACACTGCCGGCCAGGGCAGCAACCTCGGATACTCATTCGAGCAGCTTGCCCGTATCATTGACCGGGTGGAGGACAAATCGCGTGTAGGCATCTGCATCGACACATGCCACGCCTATTCAGCCGGCTATGACCTCGCCACCGACGAGGGCTATGCCAAGACCTGGGATGACTTTGACCGCATCATAGGCCTGAAATATCTCTCGGGCATGCACATCAATGACTCCAAGAGACCTTTGGACTCCCGTATAGACCGCCACGAATCGCTGACCAAAGGCACATTAGGCACACGATTTTTCGAGCTTCTGATGGCCGACCCGCGCCTTGACGGCATACCTATGATTCTCGAGACCCCCGACGAAATGCTGTGGGCTCAAGAAATCCAGTGGCTTTACTCATTGACAATCAATTAAATATCACACTAAATTTACCTTACCATCTCACATTAACCCTATGAAAACGAAACCTGACTTAGGATTCTGGAAACTTTGGAATCTCAGCTTCGGATTCTTTGGCGTACAGATTGCCTATGCGCTCCAGAGCGCCAATGTGTCGCGTATTTTCGCCACATTAGGAGCTGACCCCCACGATTTGAGCTATTTCTGGATTCTGCCCCCTCTGATGGGTCTGCTGGTCCAGCCGATAGTCGGCACAGCTTCCGACAAGACATGGTGCCGCTTCGGCCGCCGTCTGCCCTACCTCATCTTCGGCGCACTCGTAGCCATCATCGTGATGTGTCTTCTGCCCAACGCCGGCAGCTTCGGACTGGCAGTGTCAAGCGCCATCATAGTCGGCCTTATCGCCCTGATGCTCCTTGACACATCAATCAACATGGCCATGCAGCCATTCAAGATGCTCGTCGGCGACATGGTCAACGAGAAGCAGAAAGGCCTCGCATACTCCATACAGAGCTTCCTGTGCAACGCCGGTTCCATCGTAGGCTACGTATTCCCCTTCCTGCTGACCTGGATCGGATTCCAGAACACCGCAGCCGAGGGCGTCATACCGCAGACCGTGATTTTCTCATTCTACATCGGTGCTGCCATCCTGCTGATATGCGTGGTGTACTCACTGGCCAAAATCAAGGAGTGGCCTCCGCAAACCTATGCTGAATACAACGGCGGCCCTGCCACCATCGAGGAGGAGAAGAAATCAAAGGACAACCTCTTCACCCTGCTCGTCAAGGCCCCCAGCACATTCTGGACCGTGGGCATCGTGCAGTTCTTCTGCTGGTTTGCCTTCCTGTTCATGTGGACCTACACCAACGGCACAATTGCCACCACATGCTTCGATACTCCCTCAATCGAGAAAATCCACGGCATCAATGAATACGGCACAAACCGTGAGCTCATCGCTTCACACAATGCCAAGTATATCCTTGACGCTGACTCTACCCTCATCATCAAGCAGGGCAAGGCTGTAGCCGCAGGTTTCATGGCCGACAGCGTATTCTATAACGCCGACATGATAGAGCTCGTGCGCCCCAACATGCCCACCGACACCCTGCTCATCAACGGCATGATTGCCACCATCAACGGCAGCCCGAAATACGAGTTTGACCAGCCCATCGACCTCAAGGGCGGATTCCTCGTCATCAACCACAACCAGCACCTCGAAGGCGTAAAGGACATCAAGATTGTCAGCCACCTCAGCCGCATGGTAGGCCCGCAGGAGATACTCCTCTGCGACATCTACACCCACGACCCGCGCACCGGCGAACTTTATCTTGATGGTGTCAACAAAGTGCGTCTCCAGGATGCACAACAGGCCGAATACAACAGCTCGCTTGAGCTTAACACCGAGTCTGACCAGTACAATGCCGCCGGCAACTGGGTAGGTATCCTCTTTGCCGTACAGGCCGTAGGTTCAGTGCTCTGGGCCGTTTGTCTGCCCATGTTCCGCAGCCGCAAGTTCTCCTATGCGCTCAGTCTGCTGCTCGGTGCAGCCGGATTTATCACAGCCGGATTCTTCACCAACCAGTACATGCTCTTCATCTCGTTTGTACTCATAGGTTGCGCATGGTCAGCGATGCTTGCATGGCCTTTCACCATCCTGACCAACTCGCTCAAGGGTGGCAACATCGGCGCATACCTCGGTCTGTTTAACTGCTCTATCTGCATACCGCAGATTGTGGCCGCTCTCCTCGGAGGTGTCATCCTCGCAGCCCTGAGCACTCCGGGCCAGATCGCTCCCCAGTACATGATGATGGTAGTGGCCGGCATAGCACTCGTAATCGGTGCCATCTGTGTCGTATTCATCAAGGAACACAACCCCAAGGACGACAAGTAATCCACACCACAGACAAAAATAGCAGGCGAGCCTCCCAACCGGGTTTGGGAGGCTCGCCCTGTTTTTCATTTGACAGGAGGGAGCTGCCGACTGCCACCAATTTAAGGAATGCACACATCGCAGTAGGGACATGGCACTAACTTAAGGGGATGCACTCATCGTAGTAGGGACATGCCATGGCATGTCTGCTAATGCTACCTCCTCATTTGTATGGCTTTAGGCGACATGCCATGGCATGTCCCTACTACCTCATAACGCCATTCAAGCATTAAAGGCTGCTTAAGTTAGTGACATTGTGCCATGGCATGTCCCTACTACATAGGAGCGCCTGTCAAGCGTTGATTCCTTGGGTTTGCGTCATTTGTCGGATTTGTCTTCGTTGGCGAAAAGTTTGTCTTCTTCGTCGAGTTTGAAGTTGTGGGCCAGAAGGGCTATGAAACGCGAAATCTGTTTGAAGGCGTTTTGGGTGTCGGGGCTGATTTCCTTGCCTTGCAGACGCAGCATAAGCATGCCGTAAAGGGCGTTGAAACAGGTCTCTATCTCTCCGGCTTTCTCCTCCCCGGCCTTTGCGCGAAGCTCCACTATATATGGCAGCGTCTTGTAGAACTCCGCCGTATAGTCCTGAAATTTCGGGTCTTTAAGGAGAGCCATATGCAGGTCCACGAGCTGGATGATGACATTTTTGTTGAGCTGGAGGTGTCCTTTCTTCTCCACCCCCTCGCGTCTCATCATGTCAATGAGGCTCTCGTACCACTCCGTCATCTCACGGGTCTGGGCCTCGTCAAGGCCGAAGCGGTCTATGACATTGTGGCGTATCTTGTCGATGTCAAGGTCGTTGGCCCTGATGAGGTCCTCTATCTGCCACATATACAGCAGATATTCGGCTATGTTCTCCTTGCGCTTCTGTGATGCTATCTTCATTATGCTGTCTCTTGATAATATGATACAAATATAACAAACCTTGCATGAAAAAAGCCTATATTTGCAACAATAAATCAATAAACCAACCTCCCCTATGAAAATATCAACCATGCTGCTGGCCGTTATGGTGTGTGCTTCGTCATATGCGACAGCCCAAGAATCGTTCAACATCATCCTCAGCCGTGCCAACAAGGCAGAAAACGCACAGGACTGGGCAGCAGCCGAGAAAGAATACCAACAACTGATAGCATCATATCCCCAGAGCAAGCAGATTTCACAGATAGTAGCCAACCTGTCGTTAGTGCAGAGTCTGCAAGGGCGTGATTCAGTAGCCATAGCCACCCTTGACGAGGGGCTTGCCAAAAACGCTTCGGATACCCTGCTGCTCGAACGTCGCGGACAGCTGCGCATGAACGCCGGCGACATGCCCGGGGCAATAGCCGATTTCGGCAAGCTCACCGAGGTCAACCCCAATGCGTCCTATGCCTTCTACATCCATGGCAGCCTCGCCCTCAATTCGGGCGACACCGTTGCCGCCAAGAAAAGCTTCCTGCGTCTGCGCGAACTCGTCCCCGGCTCAGAGGCCGACCACAAAGCGTGGGCTGCCTACAACACCAAAATCAAGAATTACCCTGCCGCCGTGGCCGAATACAACGCCCTCATAGCCCAAAAGCCGGAGATAGAGGCATATCTCGGACGTGCTGCAGCCCACATGATGCTCGAGCAGCTTGACGACGCCTCGATGGACATCGCCGATGCCATGCGCCTCGACCCCAACGACGGCGAAGCCTACTACCTGCGCGCCGGCCTCAACAAGAAGCGTTACCAGTTTGATGCTGCCAAAGCCGACGGACAAAAGGCCATCAGTCTCGGAGTCGACCCTCGCCGCGTGGAGCTGCTGCTCGGTGCTCTGCCCGACGGTGCGAAATAGCATACAGAATCACCGCAAACGGTTGCGGAGGTAGCTGCCCCTCACATAGAGCCAGAAAAAGGCCACCGCAAGCAGATTGACAGCGAAAGCATTCCAGAACGCGGCGCGATAACCGTAGTATTGTGCCACGGCACCTCCTGCCACTATGCCGAGACCGATGCCGACGTCCCACGACACAAGCAGCGTGGAGTTGGCAGTGCCGCGGCGGTTGTTATGGGCAAGGTTGATAAACATGGTCTGCATCGCCGGGAACATATGGCCGTTGCCCATGCCTATGACGAGAGCCGAGCCGTAATAGCCCACCGGATACGGCAGGACCACGAACGCCAGATAGCCGAGCATCGACAGCGTCATGCCCCACTGCGCGTTTTCCACCACGAGACCGCGCCTCAAAGTGCGGCTTCCGACCAGACGTGAGCCTATGAGCCCGGCAGCAAGCAGCGCGAAATATACAGCCGTGCCGCCCTTGATTTCCAGCACTTTCTCGGAGTAGATGGCCAGATAAGTGGAGATGATGCCGAATCCAAACGACAGGCCGGCTATGACTATAGCCTCGCTCCACCCCTGGACAAGGAAAAACCGGTCAAGCGACATGCGCCGCCGCTCATCCGATGGCGCCACCGGCTGACGGTCACGCGCCTTGATGCCGGCATCAATGGCAAGCCCGAGCAGCGCGATGACAAACGAGATGCCGAAAAGCACATCGAAATCATGCACCTCACGGTAGACAAACATGCCTATCGACGGACCTATGGCCATGGCGATATTGTTGCTCAGGCCGTAGAAGCCTATACCCTCGGCACGGCGGCGCGGATGGAGCACATCTATGGCCATGGTGCTGTTGGCCACCGTCAGCGCACCGAAAGGCGCACCGTGGAGCGTGCGGATTATCGCGAACAGCATCAGCGACCACGTCAGGAAATACCCGGCGAAAAATATCGCAAACAGGAAAAAACACCACATCAACACCTTTTTTCGCGGAAACGAATCCACGATATAGCCGCTGAACGGACGCGCAATCAGAGCCGTGACAGTGTAACCGCTCAGCACTATGCCGGTGACAGCACTGTCGGCCCTGAAAGTGTCCCACAGGAATATGGGCAACAGGGGCGTCAGCAGGTAGAAGGCGAAAAACAGCATGAAATTCGCCACCCACACGCGCACATAGTTGGCATTCCACAGCCTCGGATGCGGTTCGTCTGCTAAAATGTCGTTTTCAGTCATAGTCATTCCTTAACAGAGATGCAAATGCAAGGGCCGGATAACTCCGGCCCTGCATCGCATATGATATGTGTCGGTCGGCTGCTTTTTTACAACAACCGTATTACCAGCTGGTTTACTTGCCCGAATTGATTTTGTCAAGCACGCTTGCATCTACCACAGCCACTGTGGCGAGGTTTACGATGTCACGTGGCGACGAATCCACATTGATGAAGTGGATAGGCTTCTTCAGACCGATCTGGATAGGACCTACGGCCTCTCCCACACCCATCTCGAGCATCATGCGGTATGCCGCATTGGCTGCTGTAAGATTGGGGAAGATGAGAGTGTTGACATCCTTGCCGGCGATGGTGTTGAAGGGATATTTGCTGTCACGCAGCTCCTTGTCAAGGGCATAGTGTACCTGCATCTCACCGTCAATAGCCATATCGGGGAACTCCTCGTGGAGCTCGTTGATGGCCTGATGCACGCTGCAGCATTCGGGCTCGTCGTTTGAGCCGAAGTTGCTGTAGCTTACCATAGCCATGACGGGGTCGTGGGCGAAGTAGTCGACGGCATAGCCTGTCAGGCGTGCGATTTCCTTGAGGGTATCCTTGTCGGCATCGTGGTTGACCATGGTGTCGGCGAGGAAGTAGACGCCGCGCTTGGTGTTGACGATGTGCATTGTGGCGAAGTGCTTGAAGCCGTCGCGGATGCCCACCACCTTCTTGGCGATGTCGCCGGCCTGGTGAGAGCCTGAGTATGTGCCGGAGATGAAGGCATCGGCATCGCCCATCTCCACCATCATCATGCCGAAATAATTGCGGTCAAACATCTTCTCAAGCGACTCGTCCATGGTGTAGCCCGAACGCTTGCACTTGCTTGACAGATGCTCGGCATAGCGCATGCGGCGGTCAGCCTCGCGGTCATGGCGCAGGTTGACGATTTCCACGTTGGAAATGTCGATGCCGAGACGGTCGGCACGCTTCTGTATCATCTCCTCGTTGCCAAGCACGATGGCCTTGCAGATGCCCTCACGCGCAGCGAGCACGGCGGCACGGAGCATATTGTCGGTATTGCCTTCGCCGAACACCACACGCTTGGGGTTCTGACGGGCCTGGGCGGCGAGATTGCGCACAATCTTGTTGTCATAGCCCATGAGGCTGCGGAGCTTGACACCATAGGCCTCCCAATCGGTGATAGGACGCTGGGCCACACCGCTTTCCATGGCACCACGGGCCACAGCCGGGGCAACCACGCCGAGCAGACGCGGGTCGAGAGCCTTAGGCAGGATGTAGTCGGGGCCAAACTTCATGTCGTTCATGTTGTAGGCAGCATTGACCACCTGGGGCACAGGCTGCTTGGCCAGGGCTGCGATAGCCTTGACAGCGGCAAGCTTCATCTCCTCGTTGATGGCGGTAGCACCGCAGTCGAGTGCGCCACGGAATATGTAGGGGAATCCGAGCACATTGTTGATCTGGTTGGGGTAGTCGCTGCGGCCTGTAGCGAAAATCAGGTCGGGACGTGACGCCTTGGCCTTGTCAAACGAAATCTCGGGGTCGGGATTTGCCAGAGCGAACACGATGGGCTTATCGGCCATGGACTGCACCATCTCGGTGGTGACCACATCCTTGACAGAGAGACCGAGGAACACGTCGGCACCCTTCATAGCCTCGGCAAGGGTAGTGATGTCACGGTCAGTGGCAAACTCCTTCTTCTGGGGGTTGAGGTCGGTGCGGCGTGTGGTGAGGACACCGCGGCTGTCACACATGACCACATTTTCTTTCTTGACGCCGAGGGCTATATACAGGCGTGTGCATGACACGGCAGCCGCACCGGCACCGTTGACCACGAGCTTCACCTCGTCGATTTTCTTGCCCTGCAGCTCGAGGGCATTGAGCAGACCTGCGGCAGAGATTATGGCTGTGCCGTGCTGGTCATCGTGCATGACGGGTATGTCACACTCCTCTTTGAGGCGGCGTTCGATTTCGAAGCACTCGGGAGCCTTGATGTCCTCGAGGTTGATACCGCCGAAAGTGGGAGAAATGGCCTTTACTATCTGGATGAATTTCTCGGGGTCTTTTTCGTTGACCTCGATGTCGTAGCAGTCAAGACCTGAGAATATCTTGAACAGCAGGGCTTTACCCTCCATCACAGGCTTGCCTGCGAGAGCGCCTATGTCTCCGAGACCGAGCACAGCCGTACCATTGGAAATCACAGCGACAAGGTTACACTTGTCGGTGTAGAGATAGGCATCGGAGGGATTCTTCTCGATGTCAAGACAGGGATAAGCCACGCCGGGAGAGTAGGCCAGCGCGAGGTCCTGTTGTGATGAATAGGGTTTGGTAGGCACGATTTCAATCTTGCCGGGGCGCGGATACTGGTGGTATTCCAGCGCAGCTTCTTTTGTTACCGAAGACATAGAGTTGTACTTAATGTTGATTTATAATCTTTTTTAACCTTATGAGCTTTATTGTAGACTTATGAGATTTTTCCGTCATCGTATATGCAGCAGCCGGTGTATCACATCTCGAGCAGACCCTCCGGCAGGTCAAGCTCTATGCGTCCCGAACCGATGTCAATGTCGGCGAAAAATTCCGGGGCCACAGGTATGAGCAGAGGTTTCGCATCGCCGTCGGCCTCGACCACCATGAGCAGGTTGGCTGTCGAATCGTCGATGTCGGTCACTTTGCCGAGAAGCCGTCCGTCGGCCCACGCCTCCATGCCTATGAGGTCACGGGCATACAGCCCCTCACCCTCATCCTCGTCATCATATCCGGCAGCGTCGGCGGACTCCACCATCGGCTCCACCTCGCTACGCATGGCATAGACAGTCTCGTTGGCAAACTGACGGGCATCCGCATCTGACTTGACCCCGTCGATGCTGACGAGCGACGTGTGATGGTTACGCGGACGCACAGCCGAGATGAAAAAAGGCACCGGCAGACCGTCACGGTACACTATGATGCACCGCAGCTCTCTCAGGTCCACGGCATCGTCATCGACAGAGCATGACAGCTCCCCGTGGATACCGTGGGGCTTGTTGAATTTGCCTATTTCTATCAGGTCGTCGTCTTTAATCATGCCTAATCACTCTCTGCGCCATGAGGCAGGGATGAGCGTCATTATATGATGATACGGTTTATTTTTTCTTTTTCTTCTTGCCTGATGGCGGAGCTATGATATGGAAGTCAAGCAGCCTGTGGTTTTCGGGCGTGAGTATGATTTCGCCGTGGCTCATGGCGGCCATATCCTTGAATATGCGCGAGTCCTCCACATTGTCCTGGTTGAACGCCATCATCAGTTTCTTCATATGATTGGCAAGGAGCATTATCAGCGCATCTTTCTCTTCGCCCGGCTCCATCAGCACCGCACGGCTTATCATGCGCTGGATGCTTTTGCCATAATGGCGATAAGGCATATCTGATGACGTGTAAGTCACCTTCTCGGGTTGCGTCTGACGCTCGTCTGACGATATGACCTCCACAGGCCAGTCTATGTCGAGCTTGAAATCGCTCATGATGGCCAGATGGTCCCAGAGTTTCTGCCGGTAGTCTTCCTGCTCGCGTATCTTGGGGAAGAGCACCGCCATGGTCTTGACAATCGTACCGGCACATTTGGTGCGCTCGTCCTTGTCAGGGATGGTCAGGCAATGGTCCACCATCTGCTGGATGTTGCGGCCATATTCGGGAAGGATAAGACTTTTGAGCTTTGTGTTATATGTTATCATCAAATATATTATAGTGTGCTTGTGGTGGGTAGGCTTTAGCGCAGACGGTCATACGAACGCAGTTTGTTCATATCCTTGACTATCATGTGGCGTGCTATAAGGCCGAACACCAACGCTGCCAGAGGGAACACGAGCGACCATGCGAGAGTGGAATTGATTGTGGCCCACACAAGCAGGAAGCCGGTGATTATGGCGCATCCGTTGGCCGCAAACAGCGTCCAGAGCTGAGCCTTGAAGTTCTTGAACAGGAATATGTCTATGAAATAGAGCGCAGCCGACACTACAGCCGGGAGCCACAGGCCAAGATTGTTTTTTGGGTCTACGATATACTGCCCCTGGGGCATATTGATTTCCGATATTTCTGACGGCATGAAGATGTAGACCACCATGCAGGCCACTGCGAGCACGAGCATTACTGACTGCCAACGTTGAATAACCATATCTTTTACAGTTTAACGGTGAATAGACCGGGATAACGATAGTTGAATAATTTTTGCATGTATGCAGCTTCCAAATCATAACCACGCATATCGGTCGCCTATGTCTATGGAGAGATATGCAAAGTTACACACATTTCTTCAGATTAAACGAATTTTTTCTTAATTTTGTTTGCAGCAACTGTTTTTGCCACATGATATATGACAATGCCAATAACTTAAGGAAACCCTATTTGTAGGGACATGCCATGGCATGTCTGCTGACGCAACACCCCTCATTTGCCTGGCTTTAGGCGACATGCCATGGCATGTCCCTACTGCATTGTGCATCCACACACATCATATATATCACATACATCAATGGCGGCGGTGGATGTGTTTTTTCACTACAGGGTGTTGAGTTAGTCGTTTTATTGTGTAAATTTGTAATTGCAGCAACGGTCTGCAATCCACTATAACAGTTTTAGCCAATGACTACTTCACGACCCCTCATACTCATAACCAACGACGACGGAGTGGAAGCCCCGGGGCTCCACAGACTCATTGAAACCGCCAGCGCGGTAGGCGACGTGGTGGCCGTAGCCCCAAGTCTGCCGCAATCAGGCATGTCGAGCGCCATCACGGTCAACGCTGCCCTGTTTATAAAAGAGCACCCCGGCTATGACGGGGCGCGGGTGTACTCGGTCAACGGCAAGCCTGTAGACTGCGTGAAACTTGCACTCAAAGCCCTGACAGGCCGCAAGCCCGACCTGCTGCTCTCAGGCATCAACCATGGCAGCAATGCCGGCAATTCCGTGGTCTACAGCGGCACCATGGGTGCAGCCGCCGAAGGGTGCATGGCCGGCATCCCATCCATCGGATTCTCGCTGACCCACCACTCCATCAAGGCGGATTTCGGCCCCGGACTGCCGTATGTCGACAAAATCATGCGCGATGTGCTCGCCAACGGTCTTCCCGAGGGGATATGCCTCAATGTCAACATACCGGCACGGTGCGAGCCATGCGGCATAAAAGTGACCAAGGCCGCGCGCGGCTACTGGACCGAAGAATACCAGGAATACACATCGCCCCACGGACAGCCTTTCTACTGGTTGCAGGGCAACTTCGTCAATATCGACGAAGGCGACACAGATACCGATGAATACTGGCTTGACCGCCAATATGTGACAGTGGTGCCCTACCGTCCCGAACACAACGAGCCGCAATCAGTGCGCCAGTCGATAGCCGGCATGCTCGGGCTGTCATAGACGTCCCTCGTCGTGGTATGAGTAATATCCCCGGGCTGTGACTATCAGGTGGTCACGCACCGGGATTCCGAACAGTTTGCCGGCCTTGGCTATGCGGTCGGTCAGGTCATCGTCCTGCGGACTCGGGCGCAGAGTGCCGCTCGGGTGGTTATGCACCAGTATCATCGAGTCAGCCAGATGCTCCACCGCATGACGCATCACAATCTTGACATCCACCACGGTAGCTGCGGTGCCTCCGCGGCTGACGCAGATGCGCGATTTCAGAGTGGCAGCTCGTGACAGCAGCAATACGTGAAACTCCTCGTGGTCTATGCGCGACAGCTTGTCCCACATGTAGTCATAGACGAGCTTGGGCGAGGAGAACACCGTGGAACGCACATCGCTCATCTCCGCCGACTTGGCTCGCGACCCCAATGTGAGCGCGGCCTTGATGGTCACCGCCTTGGCGCGCCCCACGCCGTGAAATTCCCTCATCATCTCCGCCACGCTCATCCTTGCAAACCGCTCCAGACGGTTGTCGCAGTGGCCGAGCATCTTCTGGGCCAGCTCCACCACATTGGTCCCCGGCTGCCCCGTGCCCATCAGTATGGCGAGCAGCTCGGCATCTGTTAGCGACTCTATGCCGTTGGCCAGAGCCTTTTCGCGCGGCTTGTCGGCCTCATTGAGTTCGGAAATCTTCATATCACATCATAATTTCTCGTTGGCACCTTTGCGCACCTCTATCTCCCGGGCGATATCCCTGCCGTGGCCGAGGAGTATTTTATCTACGTAGGCCTTCAGGAATCCTGTGCCGTAGCCGCATATCTGTATCACCGATGCCGGCACTGCGAGCGCAGCGACCTTGAGGCTGCGTGTACGCATCAGCGCATCGGCAAATATGGCTGCGAGATACACTCCCAGCGGCAGCAGCCACCAGGGCGACACAAATATGCCGAGAGCCACCAGCACACACCCGATAATCACGGCCAACGCCGGGAGGGTGTGCACGGCTTTGAGCGACCCCGGATAGAGGAGCTTAAGCGTGATGCGCGACATGCCGAACACGTGGACCTGCCTCCAGAACTTGCGGAAATCCACCCTGCGCTTGTGCCACACAGGACACTGCCGGTAGAGGGCGGTGGCGAATCCGGCACGTGATATGCGTGTGCTCATGTCGATGTCTTCCGAAAACATCTCACGAAAGCCCCCGACCCTGTCGTAGACCTCGCGCGAGAAGCCCATATTGAATGTGCGCGGCACAAATTTCTCCATCTGCACCTTGCCTCCGCGGATTCCGCCGGTGGTCAGGAAGGAGGTCATGGCATAGTTGATGGCTTTCTGCGTGTCGGTAAACGACTCATGGGCGGCGTCAGGACCGCCGAAACAATCCGACGGTGCATCCGCGAGGGCCTTGGCGAGATTCTCGAAATACCCGGGAGGGATGACGCAGTCACTGTCAAAAAACACCAGATACTCACCCTCGCTGCGCTCCATGCCGTAGTTGCGTGCTATGGAACGGCCTTCGTTGTCCTTGCGGAAATATTTCAGGGCCAGGACATCGCGGTAGCTGTCCACGACCTGCTCGCAGGGCATAGTGGAGCCGTCTTCCACGATTACCACTTCAAAATCGCCCGATGTCTGGGCGCAAAGGCTCTCAAGGAGGTCCTTGACCTCATCGATGCGGTTATATACCGGGATGATGACCGAAAACTTCTTCTTCATGACACAAACAAAGATACATCATAGCGGCGATATTACCAAAATGTTAATTATCCTTGCCGTATCAGCCATCGTGCCACGATGATTGTTCTACCGTAGACAAGCTATTCTGTCATTTCTCACCAATCCGATATTCCCATGAATCTGAAATCATCACTCACCGCTGCCGCCATGGCCATGCTGACCGCATCTGCGGCCTACCCGTGTACAGGGATAACCCTCCGGAGCTCCAACGGAGATGTCGTGGCTTCACGTACCGTCGACTGGAGCAAATCCAAATACGAGAGCCAGTATGTGGTGGTGCCGCGCGGACACCGTCTGCAGTCCTATGCCACCTACACCGACAAGGGCATGTCGGAAACCGCGAAATACGGATTCGTAGGTCTGACCGCCGGAGCCCCTGAAATCATCGTCGACGGCATCAACGAGAAGCACCTGTGTGCCGAGCTGTTCTTCTTCCCCGGCTATGGCCGCTACCCTGACTATATATCCTCACAGTCAGCCATCACTATCGGAGACCTCCAGCTCGTGAGCATGGTCTTAGGCTCTTGCGCCGACCTTGACGAGGTCGTGGCGTTTATCAACGGTGCCCGCATATCCCATTCCGTACCCGGTGGTGAAACGGCCCACTGGCGATTCACACAGGCTGACGGACGGCAGATCATACTGGAAATCATCGACGGCAACGTCCGGTTCTACGACAGCATCGGAGTGCTTGCCAACTCACCGTCGTATGAGTGGCACCTGACCAACCTCAACAACTACATCAATCTGCATCCGGGCATCGCGGCTCCTCACAAGCTCGACGGACTGACGTTGCAGTCGTTCAGCAACGGCACCGGGCTGCTCGGTCTCCCCGGCGATTTCTCCTCTCCGTCACGATTCGTCCGCGCCGCCATACTGCAAGGCACAGCCCGTCCTCAGGCCACGCCGTATGCCACCGTGATGCAGTCGTTTCAGATACTCAACAATCTTGACGTGCCTCAAGGCACTACCGAGCCGCTGGATGCACCTATCACAGACATGCTGTCGGCCACACAATGGACCTGCTCCACCGATGTCACCAACCTGGTGATCTACTACCACACTCAGAGCGACCGCAACATCCGCGCAATCGACCTCAAGACCATAGACTTCGGCAAAGTGAAGTACCAGTACCATCAGCTGGACTCCGCCACCACACCGGTGTCATATATCAGCGTGAAATGAGATAGCATCTGCCGGACGCGGCCACATATATGGAGATACTGTGCGGTTTTGTGCATGTGGGTAAAAAAGAGTAATTTTGCCTGTCATACACAAAACCGCATCATCTACATCCATGACTATCCAACCTGGGCCGAGCCACTGCCGCCGACTGCCGCTCATCGTATCCGTCATATCCATGCTGCTGATTTCAGCAACGATGCGTGCAGCCGTGACATCCGATGTGCTGCCGCAGACCAAAACCGAGCTGCCGGCATCACTTGACGATGCGCTAAAACTCCTCCACACGGCTCTCAACGACAACAAAAAAGCCATCCCGGCTCTCATGGACAGCATACAGCGGCTTGAGACCCACGCCGAGACCCGGCCTCCGCTGGCCAAAGCACTGGTCTACGACACCATCGCCACGCTGTATGAAACCATCAACATGGACAGCTGCATCATCTATTACGGCAAGGGCGTGGAGTCGGCCCGGCTCGGCGGTGACGAGGTGCTGGCCCAGAGAATGCGCCTACAGATGTTCGCCCATATGCCTGTGACAGGAGTGGTGCTGGAGGGATACAAAGGCTTCACGGAAGAAAGCGACAGCATATATCCTCAAAACCGCATGGCCTATTTCGAGGCCGGCAACGAGATGATGCTTTATATAGCCGACCTGTATTCACGCATACCCCTGCGACATGACTACGAGATGCGTTCCGTGGCCTACGGCGACTCGCTGATAGCGATGCTCCCGCCCAACAATCCGCTCCTCATACTCCTGACGGCACAGAAAGCCGAACTGCTCGGCGACGAAACCGCCGCCATGGCCGGATATGTGGAACTGGTGGCGCACCTGCCCATAGAATCACACATCTTCGCCCGCGCGGCCACACGTGCCGGCGATTTCTACTACCGCACGGGGCAAAACCAGTCGGCAGCATATTTCTATGCCATGGGCGCCCTCAGCGACGCACGCAACCAAGTGTTGGAAGGGGTGGCCCTCATCCGCCTGAGCCGTGCGCTCTATGACCTTGACAAAATATCACAGAGCTATGACCTGATGACCGCCGGACTCGGCCAATCCATAGAATCAGGCTCCGCCGTGCGCTCCATAGAGGCGTTCCAGGCCGTGCCGCATATCATCGAGGCCTACACGCGCTCCGACAACCGCAAGCTCACATGGATGACCGTGCTCGCGTCATGCCTGGTCATCGCGCTCACCGCGCTGCTGTTCATATTGGCCAAACGACGTAACGATTTGAAAAGACTCGAATTGCTCAAATCACGCCTTGCCTCCGCCAATGAGACCAAAGAGAACGGACTGGCACGTTTCTTGGTACTGACGAGCCTGTTTGCCGACAAGTTTGACGAATTTATACGTCTGGCCGGACGTAAAATCACCGCCGGACAGATAGAAGACCTCCAGACACTGATCAAGGGCGGCTCACTCAGGTCTGAACAGGACAAGATGTTTGCACACCTGTTTGACAACGCATTCCTGACCGTATATCCCGATTTCATCAGTCAGGCCAACAAGCTGATGAAACCTGATGCGCAGCTGACCGTCCCCGAGGGGGGCAAACTCAATCCCGAACTGCGCATACTCGCGTTTCTGCGTATGGGCATAACCGACAGCCAGCGCATGGCGCGATTTCTCGGCGTGTCAATCAACACAATCTATACCTACCGCAACCGCCTGAAGACCCGCGCCATCAACCGCGACACCTTCGAGTCGGACCTGATGACCATCGGAGCCATCAACTGAGAGGGGCATCGCAAAACGGCACAATGCCACTAACTTAAGGAATGTACACATCGGAGTAGGGACATGCCATGGCATGTCTGCTGACGCAATACCCCTCATTTGCATGGCTTTAGGCGACATGCCATGGCATGTCCCTACTGCAATATGAACGCCAGTCAAGCATTAACGGCCGCTTAAGTTAGAGGCATCGCAAAGCGATTCTCTAATTGTAACGTGACACGAGGAGGTCTATCAGCCCCTTGCGGTTGACAAATCTGATGCCGCTCTGGTCATATTCCACAAGCCCCATCTCCTTCATGTTGTCAAGGGCGGTGATGAACGTGGTGCGCGGCACCCCGAATATGCTGTAGAGGTCACGCAGCTTGCTGCTGATGGTGACATCGAGGCTTGAGGGCTGCGTCAGGTTGATAACCCAGAATGCCAAACGGTCCTCCATGGCTCCATGAGTCAGCTTAAGCATGCCGCCCATGGCCTTTTGTGACGACATACACAGGATGTTAAGATAGTTGTAAAGAAACACCTCGTCGGTCTGCAGCAGCTTGATATAGTCCTGCTTGGCCAACTGCAGGATGCCGGTTGCCTCACGCGCCGTCACCAGAGCCGGATAACATGTATGATGCCCGAAAAGATATTGCGGAGCCAGCACATCAGGAGCCTTGAGGGTCTGCTGCAGCTTGAATCGCCCGTCATCGTTGGTGGTGGTCATCCTGACACTGCCCGATATGACGAATTTGATGTGGGTACACGGCTCTTCGGGATTCACAATGACCTCTCCCTGAGGATATTTCAGGAAGTGGAAGGGCGTGGAGGAAATCATTCGGGAGATACAGTCGTAACTCACCCCTTTGAAGAGCGGCAGCTGCATCAAAACTTCATACATAGAATCCATGGCAAATATCTTTACGAATATTCAACACGGCGCATCCCCTTTTTGTTTTACGGCGCACCTACACTGCAATGTCACAAACTGAAGGAATGCACCCATCGTAGTAGGGACATGCCATGGCATGTCTGCTGACTCGACACCCCTCATTTGTATGGCTTTTGGCGACATGCCATGGCATGTCCCTACTACATAAGAACGCCTTTCAAGTGTCAACGACTGCTTAAGTTAGCGACATTGTCCTACACTGCCAGACCACAGACCAGAAATGTCAGGGCGTAGAGGACCATGGCGCGGGCTGTGGCTCCGAGCAGACGGTTGAGCGACCGTCCGCTTTCATGTGAGATACGTCGGCACAGAGGCAGCAGCAGACCGGCATACACCGCCACAGGTATCACCGCCAGCCACGCATTGAGGGCCAGCCATGCCGGCAAAGTCAACGCCACACCCACCAGAGCATTGGCCGCATAGAGCCATATCATAGCCCTTCCGCCCCATCTGACGGCCAGCGTGCGCTTGCCCACGGCGCGGTCATCCTCGCGGTCACGGTAGTTGTTGACCACAAGCACGTTGGCTCCGAGCAGACCCATGCCGAGAGCCGCGCACCACTGCGCCACGCCCGTCTGCATGCCTGTGATGAGCCAGTAGGTCAGCAACACAGGCACCAGCCCGAAAAACAGCACAACCGCCACCTCCCCCAGGCCGTGGCGGCTCAACGGATAGGGGCCGGCACTGTAGGCAAGCGCAGCCACGGCTATCACCGCGCCGGCTGCCACAAGCCACCATCCGCCCCAGTAAATCAGGCCGCAGCCACATACACAGGCCAGCCCGAGCGTCAGATATGTGGCATACTTCATGGCCGACGGCGTAATGTCACCTTCGGTCACTCCACGGCGCGGTCCTTCGCGCCCCGGGCGGTCAAGACCGTCCTTGTAGTCAAAATACTCGTTGGCGAAATTTGACGCAATCTGGGCCAGCACGGCAAATGCCATGCACAGCGTCCACGGCACCCAGCGTATGGAGGCATGCTGCATCATGGCAAGCCCCAGCGCGGTCACCACTCCGGCCACCGACACAGGGATTGTGCGGAGCCTCATCGCCTCTATCCAGGCTTTACTTTTCTTGCTCATCAGCTTGTATCTTGGCCGGGACAATGGTGTCGCTGTCGGCATCATCCGAGACATCGAATCCGAAGCAGCGTACTATGGCCCGCCGTATGCGCCGGGCCGGCTCTCCGTCAGCCCTCAGCAGGTCAAGGATGCGGCGCAGATAGGCATTGCGGTCTTTGAGTCCGCACACACCGGCCACATTGCTCCCGGGCACCATCGATTTCTGGTTATATACCCTCAGCACCGATGCGTAGTCGTCGTTGCGGAGATAGTCGTTGAACTCGCGGCAGAATTTCTCATACAGAGCCCTCGGATTTATTTCGTGCACGAGGTCATCTATATGGTCCTCAAGCTCGTTGATGTTGCTGAAACGTCCGTCGACACGGTATTCCATGGTGCGCTTGACCCTATGGCGCGTATGCAGCAGGGCCTGACGGCGCACATCGGTGCGGAACTGCCCCATGATGCTCTTCTTCACCTTGCCAAACACCACATCTTCATTTTTGCCGCACGACGAAGCCACAGTGCGTATCACCTCCTCGAGCATCAGTATATTCTCTATCTCGGCCACATCAGGCACGAAAATGCCCTTGCGGCGCAGATAGGCCACTTCGGTGGCGTCACGGCGGTCACGGTCCACTATGCCGTGGCTGTCAAGATGATGGAAGCCCTTGAGGTCATTGAATGACCGCGTCGCCTCGATGACCTTGTTGCACGACCCGAGGGACTTCACCGTGAAGTCCTTGAATATCAACGGATACAGCTTTGCATCTATACTGTTGACCCCGTCGCCCTCTATAAACAGCACAGGGCGACGCGAGCCGAGTATGGCAAGATATATCTCATCGGTCAGACCTTTGTCGGCCGGCAATATGTCATAGTCCCATATGACGTTGCGCGCGTCATAGTCCCTCACCCATATGATGGCTCCGGCATTGCGGCTCGACGCGAAGTCAAGGTCATGGGTGGTGTATATCAGGTTACAGTCAGGCCGCAGCACCTCCAGATGGTTCCACAGATTCTCGGCCACGGACGGATGCATGAACATGGCAGGGTCATCGACAAACACCACCGACTTCTTCGGAGCGAAAAGCATCGCACTGATATAGTACATCACCGCCTTCTCGCCTGAGGAGAGCTTGTGGGGGGTGTATGACGACTGGCTTGAAAGTCCGCGTGTAAGCAGTAGCTTGCCGTTGACCGGCAGAATCTCATTGTCGGGAAATATCGCGCGCCACACCTTCATCAGCTTGTCGAGGCGTGTCTTGGAGTGCGGAGCGTCAGCGTGTCCGCTGAGCTTGGTCTGCATCAGCAGCCCTACCTCCTCGTTGAGCAGCATCCTCAGCAGCATCTCCAGCTGATTGCGCGGAGCCACATACACATCGGCCAGCGGCATGGAGGCGTACATGGTCTCCACCGACACAGGCGATGCGTCATGGTAGTCAGAATCAAACAGGCCGTGGAGGGCCGAGATTGTAAACGCCCTGTCGCCGAGTTCGCTGCGCATGCGGCGTGTGAAGCGCGATTTGCCACTGCCATTGGCTCCTATGACGATTGTAGGGCCGGTAAGCTCAAGTTGCCTCTCATGGCCGTTGACTGAAGGAGGAAGGTCTATAACCATATCAAAAAAAAAACAAATAGAGTGTTCAGAATCAGGTCAGCCGAAGAGCGGCGTCGGATACTCGCCGCGGCGGTGCATGTCGGCCAGACGGTCCACGACGCCCTGGCGGTCGGCGGCATAGGTCACCCCGAACCAGCGGCTGTCGGTGTCAAGCACCTTGACTGTGGCCTCGCCCGAAGCCAGCAGCGCGTCCACGACAGTGGGTATGCCGAATTCCGACTTCTCTTCATTGCCGTGGGAGGCGAGGAATTTCGCGAACTCGCGGCCTGTATAGTCGAAATAATCGGGGGTGAATCCCCACAGGTTCATAGACACAGGCGTGGCTCCGTCAATCTCTACGGCAGCATCCCCTTCGTCATAGACTATGGGGGTGCCGGGGCCGTCGACATAGTGTATGGATGTGCGCTCGTGGATTCCCGAGAGGTTGCCGTCGGCATTTTTTCCGCATACGCCGCGTGACACAGAACCGTTTTCGGTCAACGTATTGCCCACCTTGAAGCCCACCATGCAGTAGTCGCCCTTCTTGCCGCTATGGGCCGACAGGGCTTTCGCTATCACCTCGAAAGCATCGCGGCCATAGAAGTCATCGGCATTGATGACGGCAAACGGCTCCTTGACGGCATCGCGCCCCATCCACACGGCTTGTCCCGTGCCCCAGGGCTTGGTGCGTCCGGCCGGAGCCGTGAAGCCTTCGGGAAGCTCGTCAAGCGACTGGAACACCACCTCCACAGGCACATGCCCCTCATACTTCGAAAGTATCTTGGCTCGGAAGTCATCTTCAAAGTCGTGGCGGATGACAAACACCACCTTGCCGAAGCCGGCTCTGACGGCATCGAATATGGAGTAGTCCATGATAGTCTCACCCGAAGGTCCCAGAGGGTCAAGCTGCTTGAGTCCTCCGTAGCGGCTCCCCATGCCGGCAGCCATAACGTATAATGTCGGTTTCATAATCTCAATATGGTTTACTTATATGACATCTAATTCATACACGATTACATGGTGGTATCTCTCGCCGGGGCGCAGTATAGCCGACGGGAAACCGGGATGGTTAGGCGCATCGGGAAACATCTGGCATTCGAGAGCCACTGCATCGTAATCCTTATAGTCCGCTCCATGACGGCCCTCGGGAGTGCCGCCGGTCAGCCAGTTGGCGGTATATAGCTGCATGCCGGGATACGTGGTCCTGACCGTCAGCCGCCGCCCTGATGCAGGGCTGTAGAGCTCGGCACCCTTCACCGGAGTGCCGTGGCCGTCGTAAGCGTCAAAGGCATAGCAATGGTCATACCCTTTGCCATGGAGGAGGGCATCATAGTGCTCGCGGATGTCACGGCCTACCTCCTTAGGCTCGGTAAAATCCATGGGCGACCCTGCCACCCTGCGCAGCGTGCCTGTCGGCTCAAGGGTCTCGTCGGTCTCCACGTAGGAGGAGGCATTTATTTGCAGCACATGCCTGAGTGCACAGCCTGAGCCTTCGCCGTCAAGATTCCAATAGGCGTGGTTGGTCATATTGACCGGGGTGGGAGCATCGGCTTCGGCGTCATACTCTATGGTCAGCACATTGTCATCGCTCCAGGTATATGTGACCTTTGCCGTCACATTGCCGGGATAACCGCTGTCGCCGTCGGGACTGTGGAGGGTAAAGGCCACACTGTCGGCGCCTATGTCATAGCTCCACAGACGGTTCTGGAAGCCTTCGGGGCCTCCGTGGAGATGGTGGGGGCCGCAGTTGACCGGCAGTTCATACTCCTTGCCGTCAAGAGTGAAACGGCCGTGGCAGATACGGTTGGCATAACGGCCCGGGGTCTTGCCCACAGTGGGGCCGTCATAGAGGTAGTCCGATATATTTCGGTATCCGAGCACCACATCGTCCATCTTGCCGTCACGGTCAGGCACGTTTATCTCTACGATGCCGGCCCCTATGGAGCTGAGCACCACGGATGCCCCGTTGTCGTTGGTCAGTGTTATTATAGCGGCATCACCCTTGGGAGTGGCTGCCGTGTCGAGAGTTATTTTCATGGGTCTTAGAGGGTGTTTAATAACAAAAGTTAAATCCTGAGCTGCGGATTTTGAGATGGATTCGGGTCTGTGCTGTCATCGACGAAGTCGCTTTGCTTGCAAAGAACGAGCATAGCGGGCTATGTGACTGAGGCAAAGACTCGAAGACGCTCAAAAGCCGCA
>Gatling_p1__coassemble_119_pt1 | contig 98996 bp, 87 predicted proteins | sample Gatling_p1__metabat2_low_PE_016 | metagenome-assembled genome bin Gatling_p1 | reverse complement strand
GGAGTGAGGAGAATCTCAGCGGCTGAGTTTTCGCACTTCGTATTTTAATTTACGCCTGTCTGCCTCGCGCCGGAGGGTCACACGGTAAGCTCGATATGGTTGGCATCGGCCAGACGCTTCATATTCAGTATGGCGTAACGCATGCGTCCCAGGGCCGTGTTGATGCCTGTCCCGGTAGCTTCGGCTATCTCTTTGAACGACAAGCCCTGATAAAACCGCATCTGCAGCACCTCGCGCTGGTTGTCGGGCAGGGCATCGATGATGCGGCGTATGTCATCATGGATCTGTGTGTTGACCATGCTCTCCTCTATACTTGCCTCGGCGAGCTCGGCATTATTGAGGATAGGGGAGTTCTCATCATCGGTCGACACCGTTTTCTCAGCCTTGATCTGGCGGAAATGGTCTATGATTATATTGTGGGCGATACGCATCAGCCACGCAGAGAATTTGCCGGTATCCACATACTTGCCCTGACGGATGTTAGTGATGACCTTGACAAACGTCTCCTGGAAAATATCGTCGGCGATGTCGGCATCGTTGACGATGCGCATTATATATGCAAAAAGTTTCGTCTGATGACGCCTCAGCAGCTCATCAAACGCTTTATTGTTACCATTGACATAAGCTTCTACCAGACCGTTGTCGGTCATCTGTGAAGTTTCTAACATGACTTTCAGATTGAGTGATTGAAGTAATTATGTTCCGATAGGCAGAATTGTGAATGTGTGATTGATATTAATGAGTGATTGATATTAAGGTATATTAAGCGATAATATATAGCTTTTGCACCGCAAAGTTAAACAAATCATATTGATGCACAAAACGCCTCTATATTAATTAACACTATTTTACCCTGTAAGTTTATAATAATTGCGGTTTCAATCGCGTTTTATATGCAGACAACTCAATATGCAAAAAAAACACCATACCATACTGACATTTCCATTCATTGCTTATGGCAGATACCTCTACTCCTAAATTATCACATACATCGTCACGCATACATATCCGGGTCAACCAGATGGCCTGCGGCAACCACCATGCACAGCAGCGGCGCGTCATGCCTTCAAGGCTGACCGTGGAGTTCATACGCCAGTTTGCACGCGCCTACCACGTGACATCCATACTTCCCGATGATTTCAACGGGATAGTGCTCAACTGAGCATACCCCTACAGGCCTCTCAGAGATTGATGACCATAGTGGTCATATCTTCGGTGTCAACCACCAGCATGCGGTCATAGAGAGGTGTGCCGCATCTGCATATTATTTTTATTACTTCGGAAGCCATGGTTGCGCCGATTATTCCCGGCAGCGGACCGTGTACGCCGCCGAGAGAGCAGGGTGTGAATCCGCCCTCGGCTGCACTTTCAGGGAAGATGTCGCGATAGCTCTTATGTCCCGGCGACCATGACATCACCTGTCCGCGCCATTTCTCCACCCCTCCCATGACATACGGTATGCCGGCCGACACGGCATAGTCAGTCACCATGTATTTGGTGGCAGGATTGTCGCTGCCCTCTATGATGATGTCGGCACCTGCGATCGATTCGCCTATATTGCCGCGTGTCAGCAGTCCTTCTATGCCTGTGATGTCAATGTCGGGGTTTATCTCCCTCAACCGCCTTACGGTGGCTGAGGATTTCTTTTGTCCGCACTCCGACGTGGCAAATGACAGCTGCCGCTGCAGGTTGCTGATGTCGATGGTGTCAAAGTCGACGACTGTCAACCGCCCGACACCGCTGCCGGCCAGATACATGGAGACTATGGAACCCAATGCTCCGCAGCCCACCACAGCCACATGTGACTCCAGCAGACGCTTCTGTCCGTCAGGTCCGATGCCGTCAAGCATTATATTGCGGCTGTAGCGGCGTTTCTGATTCTCGGTCAGCGGTTCCATGTCAGTCAAATATGCGGTCCCAGTCTTTCCATACCACGTCGTAGCCCCCCTCACGGATGGACTGTGTGACAGCCTCGGGGCTGCGGTGGTCAGTGACCTCAAACTGTTCCAGGGCATCAGGGCATGATGCGTAGCCGCCCGGCTCGGTCTGGGAGCCGGCACTCATGGAGGTCACTCCGAGCTGCATCATATTCTTGCGAAATTCGGGCTTTTCACGTGTCGAATAGGATATATCCGCATCATGGTCGAATATCCTGAACGCGAATGTCAGCTGGGCGAGCTGACGGTCGGTCATCACTACATTGGGCTGATAGCCGGTCTCGCTGGGACACATACGGGGGAAATTGATGCTGTAGCGTGTGCGCCAGTAGTGCTGCTGGAGATAGCGCAGATGCCGGGCCATGAAAGTGACATCGGTGCGCCAGTCTTCAAGCCCTATCAATACCCCCATGCCTATCTTATGCACTCCGGCACGCCCCATGCGGTCAAATCCGTTGAGTCTCCAGTCATAGAATGACTTCATGCCCCGGGGATGATAATGTCCGTAGCGGTTATAGTTATATGTCTCCTGGAAACATACCACTCCGTTGAGCCCTACATTGATCAACCTCTCGTAGTCACGCTGTTTCATAGGCATCGCCTCCAGTGTCAGATTGTGGAAATAGGGGCGGCAGGTCTTGAAAACCTCCTCCATGTAGTCGGCTCCGTTGAGCGACGGAAATTCGCCCGAAACTATCAGCAGATTCTCAAACGGGCCTAAGCGGCGTATAGCCTCGCACTCGGCCTTGACCTGCTCCATAGTGAGAGTGGTGCGCGTAAACGGATTGTCGTGGTTAAATCCGCAGTAGACACACTTGTTTGTGCAGGCATTGGATACGTAGAGAGGTATGTACATGGATATGGTCTTGCCGAAGCGCTCCCGTGTGAACATGCGGCTGAGGCGCGCCATCTCCTCCAAGTGGCTGTCGGCGGCAGGGGCGATGAGCACCATGAATTCCTCCGGCGTCAACTGACGGCCTCCCGAGGCTTTGGCCAACACGCGCAACACATCACGCTCTGTAAATGTGTCAAACTTGGCTGCGGTCTCGTCCCAGTCCCACTGACGCACTATATCGCTGAAACCATGTCCGAACTTAGATTCTGAACTCATATTTATATTAGTTATTTCTTATGGTTGAAGCCTGGTGTGGGCTTATTTGTCGCATGAGTCGGCCACATTCTGTGATATGCGCATGGCGCAGAAATTGGGACCGCACATGGTGCAGAACTTGTCATCGGCATCAGGAGCGTTTCTGCGTGACTCAAGATAGTATTTACGGGCTTTCTCCGGGTCAAGAGAGAGGTTGAACTGATCCTTCCAGCGGAATTCAAATCTGGCCTTGCTCAAGGCGTTGTCCCTGATTTCTGCGCCGGGGAGCCGCTTTGCGAGGTCGGCTGCATGCGCAGCAATCTTGTAGGCTATGACACCTTCGCGCACATCGTCGAGTGTCGGAAGCGACAGATGCTCCTTGGGGGTCACATAGCAGAGCATGGCTGTGCCCATGGCACCGATATTGGCTGCGCCGATGGCCGAGGTTATGTGGTCATAGGCCGGAGCGATGTCGGTGGTCAACGGACCGAGGGTGTAGAAGGGTGCATCGTGGCAGAGTTTCTTCTGAAGGTCCATATTTTCCTGTATCTTGTACATCGGCACATGGCCGGGACCTTCTATCATCACCTGTACGTCATGCTCCCAGGCGCGTCGGGCAAGCTGACCGAGTATCTCCAGCTCGAGGAACTGGGCACGGTCGTTGGCATCATACGTGCTGCCGGGACGCATGCCGTCGCCGAGAGATATGGCCACGTCATATTTGTTGAGTATCTCGCAGATTTCGTCAAAGTGCTCATAGAGGAAGCTCTCGGAATCATGGAGCTGCGTCCACTGGAGCATGATTGAACCGCCACGGCTCACACACCCTGTGAGACGCTGCTTGACCAGTGGAGCATGCTCGCGCAGCACGCCGGCATGTATGGTGAAATAGTCCACTCCCTGCTCACACTGCTCGATGAGCGTGTCGCGGTATATCTCCCATGTCAGACGCTTTACATCGCCATTTACCTTCTCCAACGCCTGATATATGGGCACAGTACCCATCGGCACGGGACAGTTGCGTATGATCCACTCGCGGGTTTCATGTATGTTGTCGCCGGTGGAAAGGTCCATCAATGTGTCACCGCCCCAGTAACAGCTCCACACCGCTTTTGCAACCTCTTCCTCTATGCCTGAAGACAGAGCCGAATTGCCGATGTTGGTGTTTATTTTGACGGTGAACTTCGAGCCGATAATCATAGGCTCGGCTTCGGGATGGTTGATGTTAGCAGCGATTACAGCGCGTCCTGCGGCGATTTCGTCACGCACAAATTCGGGAGTGATGTATGACTCTATCCCTAACGCCTCATTGTTGAGATTTTCACGAATAGCGGCATACTCCATCTCGGGTGTGATGATACCCTTGCGTGCATAGTACATCTGGGTCACACGGTGGCCCTCCTTGGCTCTGCGCGGACGCTGCTGCACAGGGAATCTGATGGCATCAAGCGATGTGTCGGCGAGACGCTGACGTCCGTACTCACTCGTTATCGACGGCAACAGTTCGGTGTCACCGCGCTGCTCTACCCATTTTGTGCGTTCACGCGGCAAGCCCTGATTGATGTCTACGGTATAGGCAGGGTCGGTATATGGACCGCTTGTATCGTAGACGGTGACAGGGTCATTAGGATACTCCACGCGCTTGCCGTCCTCAATCTTGACTGTAGGATACTGGTGTACCTGACGCATGGCCACCTTGATGTCAGGGTGTATCTTGCCGTTGACGTATATTTTCTCGGAGTTAGGGTAGGATGAGAGGTCTATATTGGAAATTTTCATATGTTTTCTGAGCTTGGATTTAATCAGTCGTTAAGAAAAGAGGTGAGCGGAGAGGATGCCTGGGCGCACGAGGAGACTGTGCCCAATCCGGCAAGATAGGCCTCACGGCCTGCTATTGTGGCCATGCGGAACGCATCAGCCATCGCCACGGGATTTCCAGCCACTGCTATCGCAGTGTTGACCAATACGGCATCAGCTCCCATTTCCATGGCTTCCGCAGCATGTGACGGTGCGCCGAGTCCGGCATCCACCACCACGGGCACACAGCTTTGCTCTATGATGATTTCTATGAAATCGCGTGTGCGCAGTCCCTTATTTGTGCCGATAGGGGCTGCAAGAGGCATCACTGCTGCAGCACCGACCTCCTCAAGACGTTTGCACAATACCGGGTCAGCCTGAATGTAGGGGAGAACCACGAAACCGTCCTTTGCCAGAAGCTCAGTGGCCTTGAGCGTCTCCACCGGGTCAGGCAGCAGATACCGTGGGTCAGGATGTATCTCAAGTTTGATAAAGGGTGTATTGAAGATTTCGCGGCTCATCTGTGCCGCCAAAACGGCTTCCTTGGCATCGCGCACGCCTGATGTGTTGGGCAGAAACTGCACATGGTCGCGGTTGATATGCGTCAGCATGTCATCAGTGGCTTCATTGAGCATATTGATGCGTTTCATGGCCACAGTAATCATCTGCGACTCAGATGCTTTGATGGATTCCAGCATCAGTTCGGGAGAGGAGAATTTTCCTGTGCCTACAAATAGGCGTGATGTAAACTCTCGGTCACCTATCTTGAGAATATCTTTTTCCATGACGGGAATATATATTGATGGAGATTAAATAATATCTGTGAATTTGCGTGCAGCTTCAGCGATGTCTGAGGCATGGGCTATCGCACCGCTGACAGCCACGCCGTCAGCACCGGCTTTGATGACGGCCGGAATGTCGTCAACGGTGATACCTCCGATGACCACAACCGGGATGTCGATGTCATTGCGCCGCATATAGTCCAGGACAGACGACACGCCGCCGATACCGAGCACATCTGCGAGATTTTTCTTTGTGCCTGTGAAATGCAGCGGTCCGAGACCGATATAGTCAATCGGCTCGCGTGAAACCCTCTTGATGTCATCAAGGCTATTGGCTGTAGCCCCTATGATGGCCTCCGGGCCGAGCAATCTGCGTGCTTCAGCCGGAGGCATGTCGTTTTTGCCGAGATGCACACCGTCGGCACCGATTTCAAGAGCCAGTTGCGGATGGTCATTGATTATGAATATGGCCCCCGAGCGGCGGCACAGAGGCAAAATCTCTAAGGCCGTGGATTTCACGGTCTCGGCGGCAGCATCTTTCATGCGTAGCTGCACCCACCTGATGCCACCTTTAATGGCCTCACGAGTCTGCTGTACGCACTGCTCCGGAGTACCGTCGGTTATAAACTGCACCATGTGTGCGGTAAGGGCATATCGGTGGAATTCATCCATATCCTTGGTCCATGGGATTGCCCCGAGCATGGCAGCTCCGGCAAATCCGGCACGTTTTATTTTGTATATGTTCTGCGGAGTAACGCCTCCGAGCGCTATGACCTGATGGGGGCCTATCGCTTGGCGCAGAGCTGCATCAAGGTTGAATTTCGAAGCGTAACCTTCCTTTGACAGCGAGTCAAATACAGGGGAGAGGAACATATAATCGTACTTGGCTCCCGAGGCCTCCACTTCCTCTATCGAGTGGCAGCTCTTTGAAATCAATCCACCCACAGAGTGAGCATCTGACAAAGTATCCTTTGACGACAGATGCAGCCCCAAGCGTCGCATGTCAGGCACTACGTGGCATGAATGCAGGGAAATCCTGTGGTGCAGAGACGACGGCACCCCTGATAGTATGGCCGCTATCTCTTCGGGTGTGGCACCCGGATGGCGGATATGCACACGATGAAACCCGGCATAGGTCAGCAGACTTGTGATTTTCGCAGCCTCGTCCTTGACAGGTATTTCAGGTGTGATGGCGATATTCCAGAAAACAGACGACATGGCATCAACCTCCATAAGCCGCTTTGATTATCACTACCTCATCATCGGGAGCCAGATAATGGTTGTCCCAGTTGCTCCGCGGAATCAGGGTGTTGTTGACGGCTACGGCTATCCCTTTGTCTGTGCCATAGAGGTCGGCAACCATTCGGGCAACGGATGTATTGTCGTCCAATGTCTGCTTTTTTCCGTTTAATGTCAGTTCCATATGTGTCAGATTTCTTTAGTGCAAAAATCTTTAAGTTCCCACAGATGATTGACAGGGCCATGTCCGTGGCCGAGCACAAGCGACTGTCCTGATTTGATAGCCGCCGACAGCCAATCGATGGCCCGTCGGCACGCTTCAGTGACATCATAGCCCTTGGCAAGATTAGCCGCTATGGCCGATGACAGCGAGCAGCCGGTACCGTGGGTATTGTTACTTGGCAGCAATTCGTGTTCATATCGCGTCACTGCGCCGTCTGTGCCAACAAGGACATCGGTAATCAATCCGTTTTCAGCCGTAGTGTGGCCGCCTTTAATAAGGATATTGGCTACGCCTGTTTTAGCGATGATATGCTCTGCGGCGGCAAGTATATCGTCCGGAGTCCTGATAGACAGTCCTGACAGACGTTCAGCTTCGGGAATATTGGGAGTAACTACAGTGGCAAGAGGGAACAGATGGCTCATAAGCGCATCACCTGTATCACCCGATGTAAGCGAGTCGCCCGACGTAGCCACCATCACGGGGTCAACTACGATATTTTCCATGCCGTACTTACGCAGTATCTCACCGACAAGCGCTATGCTTGCGTCATCCGGCAGCATTCCGGTCTTGACTGCATCCGGGCGCACATCGGTAATCACCGCATCAAGCTGCGCTTCAATCATCGGCAGTTCAATACGGCAGAAATCCTTTACTCCACATGTGTTTTGGGCTGTGACCGCCGAGATGACGGTAGTGGCATATACGCCATTGGCGAGACAGGTTTTAAGATCGGCTTGTATGCCGGCACCTGCTCCGGAGTCGCTCCCGGCGATAGCCAGGACGTTGATGTAGTGTTTTTGCATCTTTTTGACAGTTTTTCCTTCGGCGGGATTATCCGCATCAGGTTCCATGGGTATAATCTCAGCCTGAGAGACGGTCTCTCAGACACCCCCACTGCTGTTAGACAGAAAAAAGGGAGCTGCATGGTCTATAACATGCAGCTCCACAAAATTACTGATATTTCAGATTATTCTGAGGCTAAAAATTGTTAAACGCCGTTCAATAAGATTCGCTATTGGATTTGACCGATTTCGGGGTGACCGGCTTACGGTTCATTGAATACCAGACATAAGCTATATATGCCAGCACCACAGGGACTATCAGCGAAATCCAGCTCATGACTTTAAGAGTGAAGAGCGAAGAACTGCTGTTGCGTATGGTCAGTGAGCTTGTCGCATCAGCCAAAGAGGGATAATAGGCAGTATCGTTGTATCCTGCCACCCAGAAAAGCGTCAGTACAACCAGCACCGTACCTATGCCTGAAAACCATATGCCGCTGCGATAAGTGCGGTCAAGAGCTCCTCTGCCCACCCCGTAGAGCACGAGAATCACACCTACAAGCAGTGTGACTCCTACCCACCACATTGACATATAATTATGCAGGTATTTGTATGGCTCTATAGCTACCACATTGCCTGAGATGCCGGAACGATACCCTGCGGAGGTAAGCAACACGCCCATGAATGCCAGGAAGAAAACTACGAAGATTACACCGTTGACGAGTGTGGCGCGCTTACATGCGCTCATAAAACGTCCGCCATCCTCGGCATGTATGTTGCTCATAAAATAAAGATTGGCCTGGGTACGGGCCAGAAACAGCACGGCAAATCCAAGCAACAGATTGCGCCAGTTAAATATAGCCTCTATGCCATGACTGCCGGCTACCCATCGGGATATGACAGGAGATGGGGTGTCAAGCAGATTGCTGCGTGTAACCTCAAATTCACCGCCGAAAAACATCATAGCCACAGCCACTCCGAGCAATATGCACCCTACGCAACCGTTGATAAACAGGAATGTGTCATAGGTAGCCGTGCCGAAGATATTTCCCGGCTTACGGCGGTATTCATAGCTCACTGCCTGTACGATGAAGCTGAACAATATAATCATCCACAGCCAGTATGCTCCGCCGAAACTGGTGGAGTAGAACAACGGGAACGATGCAAAGAATGCGCCGCCGAACACCACCAGCGTGGTGAATGACAGTTCCCATTTCTGGCCGAGAGAATTTACCATCATATTGCGGTAGGTGTCATTGCCGCAGAACATAAACAATGTCTGGCCTCCCTGCACGAAGAGAAGGAACACCAACAGGGCTCCGAGTATGGATATCAGGAGCCACCAGTAGTTTTGAAGGAAGATATATTCGTCCATGATATTATGATTTTGCGGTTTGAGATGAAGATGCCTCGTCTGATGAATCGGGGAGACTGTCATAATCGGTTTTGGACCCCTTGGATATGGCTTTGAGCATGATGCTGATTTCAGCGGCCAGCAAACCGGTGAAAATTGCGGCAAACAGCCAGAATGTCAGCTGCACCATACCTGACGAGATGAACGAAATAGCAGCCCGTGTAGGCATCAGCCCCTCGATTATCCATGGCTGTCGGCCTACTTCGGCGGTAATCCATCCGGCCTGGCTGCAAGCATACACGATTACGAGCGAAAGCATGCCTATCCACTGCCACCAACGGTTGGTCAGCCACGAAGTTTTCTTATATGCGATTACGAGATATACTATCAGGAACAGCAACAAGTATCCTCCGGCAATCACCATAACTCTGAACGAATAGAACGTCAGGCCCACAGGAGGTATCGCTTCAGCCGGAGAGTCAAGATAACCATAGCCGAAATACTGGAATGTGGCTTTAAGATCGGACGCCGCCTTATTCATGGCAGTGGTATCATTCATAGCCCTGGCTACATCGTAGGCTCTCAAAGCCTCATGTGACTGCTTGCCTATGGCTATGCGTTCGGCATAGCTGACCGTCCTGACAGTGTCGCCGTTTGCATTGATGGATATGCCGTCAATAAGATCATTTATGCCCGGGACAAATCCGTTAAAATCATGCGTCGCAAGCAGAGAGAGCATATTCGGCATGCCTGTTTCAAACAGGAAGGGGTCTTGCTCGTCATCGAACTCCTTTGAAGGATTCAGTATGCCCACAGCTACCAGATCCACACCTCGGCCACCGTGATACAGACCCTCCATGGCTGCGAGTTTCATAGGCTGTACACGAGCCACATCCACGGCTGAGCCGTCACCGCTCCAAAGGGTGCCGAGGATACCTGCCAGGCCTACCCAGCCTCCGACCTTGATAGAGCGCAGTGCCATGGCGTGATTACGCTTACGGAGGTAGAACCAGCAGCTCACCGAAATGACGAACACACCGGCCAACGTCCATCCTGAGAATACGGCATGGAAAAACTTATGTATGGCCACCGGGCTGAGTGTAACGGCCCAGAAATCATCCATTATATTTCTCATCTGAGCCGGATCAAATTCCATGCCTACGGGATATTGCATCCATGCGTTGGCTATAAGAATCCAGGCAGAGGATATTGTGGCGCCAAAAGCAGTGAGCCACGTGGCAGTCAGATGGAACCGCTTGGATACCTTGCCCCAGCCGAAAAACATCACAGCAATAAAAGTGGCTTCCATAAAGAATGCAAGCAATCCCTCGATGGCAAGCGGTGCCCCGAATATGTCACCTACAAACCAGCTGTAGTTTGACCAGTTGGTACCGAACTCAAACTCAAGGATGATGCCGGTAGCCACTCCGATGGCAAAATTTATACCGAACAGTTTCATCCAGAATTTTGTGAGGGCAAGCCATTTGGCACTACCGGTGCGGACATAGGCTGACTCCATGACAGCGACAATGACCGACAGTCCGAGAGTAAGCGGAACGAACAGCCAGTGATACATCGCTGTCAGTGCAAACTGGGCTCTTGACCAGTCGACAACGTTAATCAAATCATTCATGGTATTTAAGTATTATGTATATTGAAAATTAACGGTAATTAGCCCTATGGTGTATCCCGTAGTCATCGGCGCTTGTCAAGCAGCGACGATCTGACGGCATCTGCACGTGAGTCATCGTCTTTATAGTCTCGCTTAAGAAGGTCGGGGAAAAACAGCAGCTTCATAACTACGAATATCAGCACAAGCTTTACGATTATTAACAGCCACAGACTCTTTCCGGTTGTCATCTCGCGAAAACCGTCACGATAGAATCTCCAGATTCTTGTTATAAGCAATGGCTTGCCGGACATGTCTACAGTCAATTTACCGGCATACATGCCACCAAACGCTGCTCCGCGAGATGACGGTGTGCTTCATCGGCCCAGTTGGCAAATGGATGTATGGCGATGCCGCCTCTGGGTGTGAACAGACCGATTACTTCTATATATCTCGGCTGCATGAGCTTTCGCAAATCGTCCAATATGATGTTTACGCAATCTTCATGGAAATCTCCGTGATTGCGGAAACTGAACAGATACAGCTTCAAGCTCTTGCTTTCGACCATTGACAGATCGGGGATATAATTTATGATGATACGTGCAAAATCCGGCTGACCTGTTTTGGGACACAGAGATGTAAACTCCGGACAGTAGAGAGTGACGAGATAATCACGCTCGGGATGCAGATTTTTGAATGATTGTAGCAACGATGGATCGTAGTCAGTCGGATACTCGGTAGCTCTACTCCCGAGGTGTGTCACTCCTTGCAATTGGTCAGGTGTTCTCATAATATATAATACAGTTGGGGTTATTTTGTCGGTATGGACAGCTCGCGCAGATTACGCCGTGGAAATGCATCTATGAAGCTGCCCTTGGTGGCATTGAAAATCTCAACTCCCCGGGAAGCTGCATACCGGGCAATTGTATGGTAGCTTTTGAAGGCCACATAAAAACTGTTGAGTATCTCGTGCAACTTAACATTGTCATATACCTGCGTGACACGTGCATGCTCATCAGCATTGTCTTTGTAGAAATGGGGTTGGATTGTCACCACCTTATTGTCATCGCTGACACTGAGTGTACGTGTCCACGAATGGTCGGCACCGCAGATGTAGATGGATTTGAATCCGAGGCCTATGCCCGTCATTATCGCCGGGATAAGGATATTGCGTGGGCGAGGCATAGCAAGCCCTTTGGCATAGACACAATTTTCAAAAGAAGCGAATCCCTCCACTCCCACGCAATTGTAGGGGCTGACGGTAACGTTCCCGTTGGTAGCCGGCAGCCTGAAATTTTTTGCGTATTCCGCCGGGATAAACAATGTCATCGGCCAGTCGGTCAGAGATGCTATGCGGTCAAACAGGCGCGACACATTACCGTCCGAACCGTGAGAAGTGAAGAAGTGGGGATCGGCAAGTATATAGTAGCGAGGTCGCAGTCGGAGATATTCGTCGCTGTTGGCCGCAAAATTCACGGCCATGCACGGATGTGTCTGCAATATATCCAAATCATCTTTGATGGCATCGTTGAGCGACGGACCGTTGCCGAGTATTATTAGCGAGCTGTTCTGTGTATCTTTGGCAGAACACCTGCGCGACCATCGTGACATCATCAGTATCTTTACGATGCCGACTAATGTATGGGCTGTATCAGATAATATTGTGGTTAATGGAGCCAAATTGTCAGGGATTAAATCGGGAGTTAATATTGACTGTTAAGATATTTGACCACATCTCGCGGTTTTAAGCTGCCTTCCGAGAGTTGCCGGGCAGATGCAATGCTGAATGTAGCATCAGCTGACATCTCAGCCAGCAATCTGCGCCATGACGGCACTATGGTCGACAGCATTTTGATGATTGAAACCAGCCTTCGGGGCATGGTAAGTATCCGCTTGTCGTTAAGACGGTGGGCTATGGCCTCTGCAACGTCTTTACGGCGGTGGGTGCATCCGTCATTGATGTTAAGCATAGCCCTTTTTCCACCCAGACATGCGGCTGCCATGGCCAAATCCTCAGCATGAATCAGAGGAACAGTACCATCATATCCCGGCAGGTGGATATACATGCCGTTAGCGATTTTATCAGTCATATATCGTATGCGTCCTGTCATGCCATTGCCTACGATTTCTCCGGCTCGGAGTATCGTCAGACGTATATCACGGCCGTCACTCCACCGTATAAGCTGACGCTCACAATCAAGCATGTCACGTCCATAAGCTGTGTCAGGCTGAGGCTTATCGCTCTCCGTCACGATTTTATCCTGAGATGCCTCTCGGCCATACACCTCATATGACGATATTAATATGATGTCATCAGGGGCATCAGGTGTCATCGCATCGCAAAGGGCACCGACATAGGAAATATTCGGCACAGAAGGGGAGGCCACCGGACAATATATCACAGTATCATAATGGCGCGACAGCGATTTGACATGTTTCAAATCATCAACGTGCAGCAGTCTTATATCATATGATTGCTTAAACTGCTCCACAAGATAGCTCTCAAGAAACAAGCCATCGCTCACTATGAGCATTGATTTTGCTGACTTAGGTGTGGTGTCCATAAATGAAACTTCGTGATGGATATGCAGAAATCAGTCAAATGGCTGCATCCATCACGAAGTTATGCAATTAATGTCAGATATACAAATCTATGACATGGAAAGCGTCGACAGCAATTCAAATGCTTCGGGACGCCCGGATTCAATCAATTGTGGATCATGGGCATCACTGTTGACAATGATTTTCGCGCCGCCTCTGACAAGACGTCGCAAAAGCCTGTCAGACGGAAACAATCTGTGGCTATGCTGATGATATGCTTTGGTGTTTAGCTCTACGATACATCCGTTATCCATGACACAGTCGACAAGCCTGTCGGCCTCGGCCATGTACCAGGATTCGGACTCAATGCCCGGACGGAAATGTGACGCATTGTGGCCGATTTTGTCCAAGTGGCCTATGATATCGAATCCTCCGGACTCGACCATATTGACAGATTGCGAATAGAACAGTTTCACCACAGCTTCTATGTCGTTGGCGAAGTATTTATCCATCTTGATTTTAAAGTTTTCAAAACGCCCGTCAACGTCCACAAATCCGTCGTCAGAGGGAATAAAGTGAACAGAACCGATGCGAAAATCAAGCGGCAACGACTGTATGTATTGACATGCAGGACCCCAGGAGTCATCAAGGTAATCCACTTCCATACCGGCATAGAGCTTTATGCGGTCACCGTAGAGGGCATTTAACCGCCGTATTTCAACGAAATATGATTCTACCGACTCGCGGCTCATATTGCACGGTGACGGAAACGGGATAGGGCAGTGGGGTGTAAACCCGTAATGCAGCGTACCGCCGTCAATAGCGGCCACGACAAATTCCTCCATATCGGCATGTCCGTCGCAAAACTGCGTATGACCATGGAAATTATACTCTCTCGTCCGGGAAGCTATGCTTATGATGTCATCAACAGTCATTATACAGAAACCTCCTTTAGTCCTTAACCATCAGCTCAGGCGACGATTGTAAACCCTTCTTCCAGACATAGAAACTGATTGTGCATGCCGCCATAGCCAGGAAACCGATTATCCGGCTGACATAGAGGGGTAAACCTACACCGGCCACAAACTTGCCTAATGGGGCAAAGCAGATGAAAGTCACACAAAGCATGGTCATAAACATTGCCGGAAGCATCGTAATGACATAGGCCTTACCATGTCGGGCGAGATATACCGTACAAGCCCACAACGTGAAGATGGAGAGGGTCTGGTTACACCAGGCGAAATATCTCCACAGCACGTCGAAGTTGATATTTATCAGCAGATAGCTCAGCGCCACTATGGGAAGCGTGACAAGTATTCGTTTGACAAACTTCTTCTGGCTGATGCCGACTGAATCAGCTATGATGAGGCGCAGACTTCTCATGGCTGTGTCGCCGGTAGTGATAGGTGCGGCAATCACACCGAGGATGGCAAGGATGCCACCGAAAGTGCCGAGCCAATTCACACAGACTTCGTGCACGAGAATGCCGGCGTCCTGTCCGTTTTCAGCCATATATCCGGCCAATTTGTCATAACCTCCGGTAAATGTGATGGCTGCAGCTGCCCATATCAGAGCGACGATGCCCTCAGATACCATAGCTCCGTAAAATACAGGCCTACCGTATTTCTCGTTCTTGAGGCAACGCGCCATCATAGGGCTTTGGGTGGCATGGAATCCGGATATGGCTCCGCACGCTATGGATATGCACATCATCGGGAAAATGGGAGCCATATCGCCCGATGGATGACGGTTTGCAAGGCCTTCAGCAAATCCATCAGGGATATTTATACCGTTGACAATCATATAACCCATGATTCCGGCAGCCATAAACAGCAATGCAAATCCAAACAGCGGATAGAGATTGCCGATAAGTTTATCCACCGGCAGCAATGTGGCAAGAATATAGTACAAAAAGATACATGTCGCCCAGAATGTGGCATTGAGATAATCCGGGGTGAGTGTGGCCAGAAGATTGGCAGGGGTACGCACGAACACTGCGATAACCATTATCAGCAGCACGCATGTAAAAACGCCCATGATGAGTTTTATCTTCTTGCCAAGTTCTGTGCCGACGATTTCGGGCAGCGATTTGCCTCCCATGCGCACAGAAATCATACCTGATATGAAGTCATGCACCGCGCCGGCGAATATAGTACCGAGCACTATCCACAGGAATGCCGCCGGGCCATACATAATACCCATTATCGCACCGAATATGGGGCCGACACCGGCAATGTTCAGAAACTGTATCATGAATACCTTCCATGTCGGCATCTCCACATAGTCTATGCCGTCTGCCATGGTTTTGGCCGGTGTCTTGCGGTTTTTGTCACTGGCAAAAACTTTTTCGACTAAAGCGCCGTAGATGAAGTAGCCGGCTATAAGCACTACGAACGCTATCAAAAATGAAGTCATGATTGGAATATATATTTTATATGTATCTTTAATTTACTCTGCCGACTGCTCCGTGCGGACTATCTCGTTGCTGAGAGCTTTCATATCCTTTTGGAGCGTCTGTATCTCTTTTTCACCTTTGATTATATCATCAGCCATATCTCTTTGGCCTGACGCATATGACATGCGTAATTTGGATATATGGCTTCTGAGGGAGTCATATCTGTTGTTCATCTCCTGATAATCCTTCATAAGCTCCATAGCCTGTACGGACTTGAAATCAGAATATGAGTGATATATGCCTTTGCCCGGGATATAAAACTCAAATGCCGCCTCCTTGGACTTTTCATCCGTTGGAGTCTGACGCGAAGCAGCGATAATAGATGTGTAGTCCTTACCGGGAGTCCAACTTGATTTATAAGACTTTACGCTTGCCAGAGATGCGAGTCCGGGAGTATCAGGCGGATAGTTTTTACGGAGCTCCTGTGGAATGAACGTATATATCGTAACCATGCCGGGCGCGGATGTACGTTCTGTCATCCACCAGCCCACATTTTTGACATCATCTATGATGAGCAGATAATCGTCAGAAAGGGAGTTATACGGCATACCGAGATTCTGAGGGAGCAGAAACTTACCATCCTCACGTCGGGTCATATAAATGTCATATCCGCCAAGCCCGTCAGTATTCTTTGATGCAAAATACAGTGTAATACCGTCAGTCGACAGATATGGGTAGTCTATGTCGGCATCTCCAAATTCGCCTTCTATCGCCACCGGAGCTGCATACGTGCCATCAGACAGGCGATCGCTTTGGAATATGCTCATAGAGCCTTTAGGATTACGGGCTCCCCACATGAGCATGGAGTAGTCCTCGGTGGCATATACAGTAGATGCGTCTTTGTGCGGAAACACTTCGGGAAGCACCGATGGGGCAAGATAGCGGCCTGACGCCGGCGACAGAGGTATATGGGTGTATGCGTCCTTTTTCGCGACAGAAACGCTGTCGATTATCTCGATAGATTCAACCCTGTCGAGCATTTCCCGCATCTTGATAATGTTGTCTTTGGCCTCTTCCAATCCCTCCGGCAGGGGATTTTTCTTTTTGTTGCGTCGGTTGGCGGCCTCGGCCTTGTCTATCAGTTCCTCGGCTTTATCGAGTTTGTAATCAGATATTTCCTTTATGATTTCCTCAATCACAGAGGCTGACGATACGGCAGCTTGCTCTGATTTTGCCGCTTTGCCGTTTCCGCTGTTTTTCTTGGATTGCGGATAGGCGGCACTTCCTCCGAGAGTCGCTGCGATGTATAATGTTATAAAAAAATGGAGTCGGATATTGCTGTTTCTATACTTCATAGACATGCCATGATACACTATAAAATATCAGCAAAGATAAGCAAAATCGTTATGACATCTATGTATGATGATTTAAAATGTCTAAATTTGCTATATGTTTATCATTTCAACCCGAATTTCGATGAAGTTTCTGCTGACCGTCGTCACATTTGTATGTTGCATTGCTACCGGCTTTAGCTTACAGGCGGCACCCGTGGCCGGCAGCAATGACAAGGATGTGACCGTCAGTATTCTGACGGCCTATCCGGGCCGAATTTTCTATGAGCTGGAAGGCCACACAATGCTCCGTATCAAATCAGCAGACTATGATGTATGTGTGAATTGGGGTGTATTTGATTTCAATGAATCGGATTTCGTCTACAGGTTTGTAAAGGGCGAAACCGATTATATGGCCGCAGCCTTCCCCACAGACCTGTCGCTCTATGAGTACAGGATGAGCGGACGTAGGGTAGTAGAGCAGATTCTCAATCTCGATTCCATACAGACCGGCATACTACTTTCGGAAGTGCGCACAAACTTGCTGCCTGAAAATCGCAAATACAGGTACAATTATCTTTATGACAACTGTGCGACAAGGCCGCTGAAGTTCATTGAAGCTGCTGTAGGTGACTCTCTGATTGACTCGTCGGAGCAATCTCACGCCACATTCCGACAGCTAATGAGCCGATACCACAAAAATTATCCATGGTACCAGTTCGGTATAGATCTGGCTCTCGGCTCCGGTATCGACAAGGCTATAACGGTCAGAGATGAAGGCTTCGCGCCTGTAAGACTTAAAACACTGCTTGACAGTGCCCGAGTCCGTGGGCACAAGCTGGTCAAAGATGAGCATGTGCTTCTTGAAGGACCGGAATATGGGACCACACTGCCTCCTACGCCGTGGTATCTTTCGCCTTTAACTGTAGCATCTGTGCTCGCACTGGCAGGGCTGTGGGTGACATCACGGGCATGGAGAAAACACCGAATTCCACGTGTATTTCATTCCATATATTATGGTATATGCTTCCTTGCCGGATGTCTGCTGACTTTCCTGGTTTTTGTCTCAAGCCATGAAGCCACCTCCCCAAACTGGCTTTTGCTGTGGCTTAACCCACTGGCTATTATCCCGGCAGTGTGCATTTGGTTAAAAAATTGCAATAAACTGTTGATTTATTATCATTTTGCTAACTTTGTAGCACTATTGACTTTGACGCTAATAGCCCTTTTTAACGTTCAACCATTAAATGCAGCATTTTGGCCTCTGATACTGCTTGACGCAGTGCTGTCGGTTCAATATATTGCTACAGCGAAATGGACCAGAAAAAGACTATCCTGACCAGAAATACTAACACTCGCTTCCTGTTATGCGGACTCCTCTCAGTGGTTGCATCATGTGTGACCTCTGCTGATGCGTCTGACAGCAGATATGCCGTCAGGCAGTCAAAGCGTCCGGCATTGCTGGTCAACATAATAGTCGAGGGGTTGGACGGCCAATATCTTGGCCTGCTTCAGGATTCGTTCGAGCATGACGGCTTTGGACGTCTGATGTCATCGGCGGCCTATGCCGATGATATTGATTACGGCTATGTGTCAAATCCGGCATCGTCAGCTGCCATGCTTATGACCGGAACAGGTGCTGCTGTCAATGGTATCCCTGCACAATTGGTCTATGATGCTGCTACCGGCAAGCTGACCGATATATTCACCGATGAGAGCGTCATGGGTAATTTCACCCAGACCTCTGTGTCACCTAAGGCTATCAATGTATCTACTCTGTCTGACGAAATACGTATCGACGGAGCCGGAATAGCCCGGGTGGCGGCATTCGCACCTGATCATAGTCTGGCATTGCTTATGGCCGGCCATGCGGGCAATACTGCTGCATGGATTGACTCCAAGTCAGGCAAGTGGGCCACCACCACATGGTACAAAGAAACTCCCAGAGAGATTTCTTCGCGCAATTACAAGCAGCCGTTAACCTCAAGGCTTGACACCGCCAGATGGATACCGGCAGCCAAAACCCTACAGCTTCCCTGGCTTCCCGAGAGCAAGAGCAAATATCCGTTTACCTATACCTATCCCTCTAAAGATGCTGATAGGGTAGTGGCATTCAAATATTCACCGCTTGTCAATACCGAGATAACCGATGTTGCCATCGAATATCTCAAATCCATGACACCGACGCAGGGCAAGGGAATCAATGTGCTCAATATAGGATACCAGCTTTCGCAATATCCCTATGCCCGCACAGCGGATACGCGGACTGAGACCGCTGACGCTTATATACGCCTGGATGCTGACCTGTCACGTCTGTTCAAAGCGGCTGATGAAGCTGCGGCCGGCGGCTCTAAAGTAATAATGCTTTCGGGCATCCCGGCTACTACGCCATATCGCCGCGATGACGAACAGTGGCGCATACCTTGGGGCAAATTCTCACCGCAAAAAGCCATGGGGCTGCTCAATATGTATCTCATGGCGGTGCATGGCAACGGCGAGTGGGTCAAGGGATACAATGACAAGCAGTTTTACCTTAACCGTAAACTCGCCAAGGATAAGAACCTTGACATAGCCGACCTGCGTGATGAGGCAGCTTCCTTCCTGTCGCAGATGAGCGGTGTGGTCAAGGCCGAGACCCTTGACGAAGCCCTCAGCAAGGATGCCGCCGGGAATATAAACACCACTTACGCCGGTGACATACTCATCACCGTTAATCCGGGATGGGAAATAGAATCTGCGACCAATGGCAGCATCCGCACCGCCAACAGCGGAGTGGAAAGAATCGCCAATGTACAGATGCCTTTCTATATACTTGCACCTGAATTGGGCAATATAAAAATCGGCAACACCATAGATGCCCGCGCCATAGCGCCATCAGTATGCCGCCTGTTGCGCATACGTTCACCCGGAGGGGCTTCGTTATCTCCAATGTTCTGACAAATCCGTCTCTCCATCAAGAAAACCCATAAGAAAAATTACATATATACCACCTATATAATATAATGGCATTTTCATCATTTTTAAGCAAGATATTCGGCAACAAGTCACAGCGCGACTTGCGTGAGATACAGCCCATCCTTGACAAAATCAAGGCTGAAATCCCGAAACTGACATCACTCTCCAATGATGAGTTACGCGGTGTAATCACCAATGTACGCGAAGACATCAAGAACTCCATAGCCGCTGATACCGAATTCATCACCAATACAAAGAAAGAGATTGAAACTCTGCCTTTTGACAAACGTCAACCGCTGTGGGATGACATTGACAAGCATGAGAAGAAAATCCTTGACACGATAGAAGACAAACTCAACGAGCACCTGCCGGTAGTGTTTGCAGCCATACGTGAGACTGCATCACGTTTTGCCGCAAATGAGACTATCGAGGTAACGGCATCGCAGCTTGACCGCGATCTGGCCGCACAAGGCAAGGATTTCGTAACTATTGACGGCGACAAGGCCATATACAAGAACCGATGGATTGCCGGTGGCAACGAAATCGTGTGGGATATGGTACACTATGAGGTGCAGCTGATAGGCGGCATCGTGCTCCATCAGGGCAAGATAGCCGAGATGGCGACTGGTGAAGGTAAGACCCTTGTGGCAACCCTGCCGGTATTCCTACGCTCCCTGTCGGGCCGCGGCGTCCATGTAGTCACCGTCAACGACTATCTGTCAAAACGTGACTCCGAATGGATGGGACCTTTGTATATGTTCCACGGTTCTACCGTAGACTGCATAGACAAGCACCAGCCTAACACACCCCAGCGTCGTGCGGCATATAACTGCGACATCACTTTCGGTACCAACAACGAGTTCGGTTTCGATTATCTGCGCGACAACATGGCCATGTCCCCGGCCGATATGGTGCAGCGCAAGCACTACTATGCCATAGTCGATGAGGTCGACTCGGTGCTTATTGACGATGCCCGTACACCTCTGATTATATCAGGTCCCGTACCCAAGGGCGACGACCAGCTGTTTGACCAGTACCGCCACAATGTAGAGAAAGTGGTAGAAGCGCAGCGCAGACTTGTCACCAAACTTCTGTCGGATGCCAAGACCAAACTTGCATCTGACGACAAGGAGGTGCGCAAGGAAGGAGCTTTGCAGCTGTTCAGAGCCTACAAGGGTCTGCCTAAAAACGGTGCACTCATCAAGTTCCTGAGCCAGGAAGGCATGAAGAATGTCCTTCTGGAGACCGAGGCATATTACTTGCAGGACAATGAGCGCGAGATGCCCAAGGCTACCGAGCCGCTTTACTTCGTGATTGACGAAAAGAACCGCAGCGTAGATCTTACAGACAAGGGTATAGACGAGTTGACCGGCAAGAGCGAAGATCCGAAATTCTTTGTGCTCCCCGACATCGCCGCCCAGCTCTCAGAGACCGAACACATAGCCGACCTCGAGGAGCGTCAGCAGAAAAAAGACGAACTCATGCAGCAGTATGCCGTCAAAGCAGAGCGTGTGCACACAGTGGCTCAGCTGCTAAAGGCCTACACCCTGTTTGAAAAAGATGTGGAGTATGTCATCGATGACAACAAAATCAAAATCGTCGATGAACAGACTGGCCGTATCATGGAAGGCCGACGCTATAGTGACGGCTTGCATCAGGCCATCGAGGCCAAGGAAGGTGTGACGGTTGAGGCTGCTACACAGACATTTGCGACCATAACCCTCCAGAACTACTTCCGCATGTACCACAAGCTGGCCGGTATGACCGGTACGGCTGAAACAGAAGCCGGTGAGCTTTGGGACATCTATAAACTTGATGTTGTCACAATCCCGACCAACCGTCCTGTAGCGCGTCACGACATGAATGACCGTGTCTACAAGACCAAGAAGGAGAAATATGCCGCCGTCATTGACGAAATCCAGGCTATGGTGGATAAAGGCCGCCCGGTGCTTGTTGGTACCACTTCGGTGGAAATCTCGGAGCTGCTCAGCCGCATGCTTACTCTCCGCCACATCCCCCACAATGTCCTCAATGCCAAGCTGCATCAGAAGGAAGCCGACATCGTGGCCCTTGCAGGTAAGGCCGGTACTGTGACCATCGCCACCAACATGGCCGGTCGTGGTACGGACATCAAGCTCCCTCAGGAGGTCAAGGATGCCGGAGGTCTGGCCATCATCGGTACCGAACGACATGAATCACGCCGAGTTGACCGTCAGCTGCGTGGTCGTGCCGGACGTCAGGGCGACCCGGGCTCTTCGGTGTTCTACGTGTCATTTGAAGATCAGCTCATGCGTCTGTTTGCCACCGACCGCGTGATGAAGATGCTTGATACCCTCGGACTCCAGGAAGGCGAGATGATAGAGAGCAAGATGGTCACCCGTGCCATCGAAAACGCCCAGAAACGAGTCGAGGAAAACAACTTCGGCATACGTAAGCGTCTGCTTGAATACGATGACGTGATGAACAAGCAGCGTACATATATCTATACACGCCGCCATCATGCGCTCTTAGGCGAACGAGTCGGTATTGACATCGCCAACATGATGTATGACTTCATCGAGAATCTTGTCATCTCATATGATTCGCCCAATGACTATGCTGAACTGCAGATGGCTCTGATGAAGGTGCTGACCATAGAAGCTCCCTTTACCGAAGACGAGTTCCGCAGCATGTCGAAGGAAGAAAAGACCGACCGCATACACGCCGCCGCCACCGAGACTCTGGACCGACGGAGCGAACGCATCATTGAAGTCGCAAAACCCGTGGTCAAAGACTGTGTGGAAAACCGTGGCATCACCAACAAAATCATCGTGCCCATCACCGACGGCAAACGCATATTCAATCTTGCCGTCGACATCATGGAAGCCTACAATACCGAGTGCCGTTCGATAGTCAAGGAGTGGCACAAGGCCGTGCTGCTTGTCACTATCGACGAGCTTTGGAAAGAGCATCTCCGTGAGCTTGACCAGCTGCGCCAGTCAGTGCAGAATGCGTCATATGAGCAGAAAGATCCCCTGGTTATCTACAAAGTCGAGTCGTTCCATCTGTTTGAACAGATGCTTAACAATCTCAACAGCAAGACGATGACAGCTCTTATGAGAGGTCAGATATATCTGCGCGAGCCTGAGCCTGAAAACGAACGCACATCCAATACCGCCGCCGTAAAGCAAGCAGCTCCCGAGCGTCCTACCGACTACTCACGTTACAGAGCCAACAAGCCGTCGCTCCCCGGCGAGGATGCCCAGCGTGCCGCAGCCAGTGCACCGCAGGGACAGGCTCCCAAGCCGATGCCTGCTAAGGCCGGTCTGAAAGTTGGCCGTAATGACCCATGCCCTTGTGGTAGCGGTAAAAAATTCAAGAACTGTCATGGCCGAGGCCAGATTTAAAATTCGCTATAATATATGATATACCTCAGCTTTGATATTGAAGAATTCGATCTCCCTCAGGAGCATGGTTATGACATGCCCTTTGAGAGAATGATGGAAATATCACGCTATGGTACAAACGTAATCCTTGACACCCTGCGGAAGCATGGTGTCAAGGCTACTTTTTTTGTCACCGTAAACTTTGCCGAGCATGCTCCCGAGGAAGTTTCCCGTATAATCAACGAGGGACATGAGCTTGCCAGCCATGGTATGAACCATACGGTGTTCAAACCCGAGGATTTGCTGGAATCGCGTCTGCGTCTTGAACAGATAATCGGCAAACCGGTACACGGATACCGCATGGCCCGTATGATGAAAGTTGACGAGCATGCAGTCTCCGATGCCGGCTACCTCTATGAATCTTCGCTCAATCCGACATTCATACCGGGGAGATACAACAATTTCACAAGGCCGCGTAATCCGTTCTGGCAAAACGGTGTGATACAGATGCCTGTATCTGTCACTCCCTTGGTCAGATTTCCGCTGTTTTGGCTCGCTGCCCACGTGTTGCCGCCAAAACTATACCGTTCTCTGGCTGACACATCGTTCAAGAAAGACGGTTATTTCTGTACCTACTTCCATCCGTGGGAGTTTTATGACCTCAATTCACTGATGGCTGAAATCAAGTTGCCGGCTATGATACGTAGGAATTCCGGCGAAGGGATGCACAAGATACTTGACGGCCTGATTTCACATTTTAAGGACAAAGGTGAAGAGTTCTCTACAATATTCGACCTTTACAACAAATACCTGAAGATTTTAGATACGGGAAAATAGATAATAAACCGATGAAGAAAAAGATAACAATCTTGCTCCCGGCCTACAATGAAGAGGCTTCAATCGGGCTGCTTAAAGAAAAGATGCTTGAAGTGGCATCACAGAATCCCGACTACGACTGGGAATTCCTGATAGTAAATGACGGCAGCAAGGACAATACACTGCAACTCATCAAACAGCTTCACGCCGAAGACCCCCGCTTCAGCTATATAGACCTGTCACGCAACTATGGCAAAGAAATCGCCATGATGGCAGGTTTTGACTATGCCACAGGCGATGCCTTAATCATAATGGACAGCGACATGCAGCATCCTATCTCAGCCATACCCGAGATGATCAAATATTGGGAAGAGGGCTATCAGGATGTATATGCCGAACGTAAGTCATCAAAAGAGACGTGGTTCAAACGGAAGACTTCGCAACTCTATTACAAGATATTGCAGAACACTACACGCATACCCATACAGCGCAATACAGGCGATTTCCGTCTGCTTGACCGTGTATGCCTCAATGCTCTGCGCGAGATGCGTGAATGTCAACGCAATACCAAAGGTATGTATTGCTGGATAGGATTCCGCAAAAAGGGCATACAGTATGAGCAACTTGAACGTCTTAACGGCACTACCAAATGGAAGCTGTCATCACTGATGAATCTGGCCGTAGACGGTCTGACTGCCTATACGACATCTCCTTTGCGCATTGCCTCCATACTCGGAGTGGTAGCATCCCTGATAGGATTCATATACCTGATATACATCCTGGTCAACACTCTTATATTCGGTGACCCTGTGGCCGGCTATCCTACATTGATGGTGACGATACTGTTTCTTGGCGGTGTGCAGTTATTGTCGCTCGGCATCATCGGCGAGTATCTGGGCCGTGTATTTAATGAAAGCAAGCAACGTCCACCGTATTTCGTCAACACCTACAACGACCGTCAGATCATCTGCGACCCTGACAAATGAGCAAAATAAGAGACTTCTTCCGGTTTCCTTTCTTTTCGGACTACCGCACCATTGCTATTCTCTGGGGCATACTTGCTGTCGTGGCAGCTATAACGAAAGGCGGACTTGACGTACATCTCAATAATTTCATAATCTTCCGTCAGGTATTCTGGCATATGGTTGATTTCAAGTCTCTGTATGCCTACTACCCCGAGGAATATAGCGACCATAATCTATATGGCCCGTTATTCGGCGTCATCATAGCACCATATGCTTTGATGCCGAAATTCATAGCGCTCGTTTGCTGGCTTCTGTCGCTATGTGCAGTGCTGTATGCCGCCATACTGAGGATGCCGTTGTCAAAGAAAGCCAAGATATTTATTCTGTGGTATGTCTCCAATGAGGTGCTTGGGGCACTGTTCATGGCCCAATTCAACATCGTCATCGCGGCCTTGATAATTGCATCATATACTGCGATAGACCGCGACAAAAACGGCTGGGCTGCGATGTTCATCATGCTTGGAGCCATGACCAAACTCTATGGAATACTCGGTCTGGCATTTCTTCCGTTTTCCAAGCATAAGATACGTCTGGCAGGATATTGCATAATCTGGGGAGCGATATTTTTCGTGCTGCCCATGTTGCTATCCAGCCCCGGTTATATCATATCTCAGTACTCCGAGTGGTTTACGACCCTTGTCGACAAGAATGCCCTCAACGAGAATGCCATTTATCAGAATATCTCGTTCATAGGCATGACCCACAGGATTTCAGGGGCACAGTTTAATGACATCTGGATTCTGATTCCTGCGGCATTGCTGTTTCTTCTGCCATCTTACCGTCTTACGCAATATGGAAATAAGGGATTCCAGTGGGCATTGGTCGCATCTGTGCTTATGGTTATAATTCTGTTCAGCACGGGCAGCGAATCCAGCGGCTATGTCATAGCCATAAGCGGTGTGGCCATATGGTATGTGACCGCTCCATGGAAACGCTCTACCACAGATGTGGTTCTGCTTATAGTCGCGCTGGTGATTTCAAGTTTCGGTCACAGCGATCTGATGCCCAAAATCATCAGGAACGGTCTCATAAAGCCCTATGCCCTCAAAGCATTGCCCATCACCATAATATGGCTTAAACTGATATGGGAAATGTGCACCAGGGATTATAAGGCATTGGATAAAAAATGACAGCTATGGGCATAGATGCCATAGCTGTCTGAAATATCTTTTTACAGGGATATATTTAACCGTGAATATATCCCTTATTCGCGATAATACACTCGTTTGACCCTCTGGGATACGGAGGTCAGGATTTCATAGGGGATAGTGTCAAGTATTTCGGCCAGTTCTACAGCTGTGACGTTATTGCCGAATATCTCTACTCTGTCTCCGGCTTTGACTCCGGGACAATCCGTGACATCAATCATGCATATATCCATGCATATATTACCTACGGTAGGGCATCTGTGACCGTTGACTATGAATGAAGCGTGGCCGTTGCCGAGATGGCGATCAATACCGTCGGCATAACCTACGGGGATTGTGGCGATGATGGATTCACGATGCAACAGACCGTTGCGGTTATAGCCGATGGTAGTACCTGCCGGCCATTTTTTCACCGAGATGACTACCGTATGAAGCGATGATACCGGGCGTAATGCCGACATCGAACCGTCGTCAAGCGTTGGGATGCCATAGAGTCCGATGCCTAATCTCACCATATCGTGCTGATGCTGGGAGAAGCGGACTATACCGGTGCTGTTGAGTATGTGACGCATGATATGATGTCCCGGATATGCTTCCTGTAATTCATCACAGCATGCATCAAAGTAGTCAAACTGCTGCTGAGTGTAGTCATCCATTGAAGGATTGTCCGCAGCTGCAAGATGGCTGAATACTGATTTCGGGGTAATTACATTCTGGCTAAGCAAAAGTGCTTTCAATTCCTTCATATCCTCCTTGAGGAATCCGAGACGGTGCATACCGCTGTCAATCTTGATGTGTACAGGATAGTCGGTAATGCCACATTTTTCGCCCTCCTTGACTATCTCCTTGAGCATCTGAAAATCATATATCTCAGGCTCAAGCCGGTAGGCGAAAAGGGCAGGGTAGTTGACCACTTTGGGGTTAAGCACCATGATAGGCATCGTGATACCGGCCCGGCGCAAGTCTACGCCCTCGTCATGCGCAGCCACGGCCAGATACGCCGCCCCTATGCTCTGCAAGGACTTTGCCAATTCGTATGCGCCGGCTCCGTATGCTCCGGCCTTGACCATGGCGACAATGCCTGTCTCAGGACGGATAAAGCTCTTGAAAAAGTTATAGTTTGCCGTCATGGCATCGAGATTGACTTCAAGCACGGTCTCGTGCTGACGCGCTTCAAATTTCTGACCGATAAGCTTGAAATTGAATGACGGAGCACCTTTAATCAATATAAGCTCGTGGTCAAAATCGCTTGTCGACATTTCTTCAAGAAATGCCTCTGTCGACGGGAAAAATCTGGTCTCACATGCGAAATATCTTTCATGTGCCGATATATCTTTACCTATACCTATAAGACGTTCGATGCCTTTGCATTTCAACAGTTCTGCAACATTCTTATACATCTGCGAGGCATCCTTGTTGTCTTCATGTATCAGGTCAGACAGTATGACGGTCTTTGACTGCTGCTCTGTGCGGCGACGGTCCATGAAATCCAGAGCCGGAGAGAGCGATTGCATGTCGCTGGTATAGCCATCGATCAGTAACTGGCATTCATTTACACCGTCAAGCACCTCCAGACGGGTGTCGATAGGAGAGAGTGACGCCAGCCTCGGCTTAAAGGCTTCGATGTCTTTACCAAGTGCCAGCAATACAGCGAGCACCAGGGCTATGTTTCTGACAGACAATTCATCAGCAAACGGGACTACAATCGTGTCGGTCTTACCTGCAAAATGATACTCTATCTCCGTAGAGTCTCCCATATTGACATAGGCACTCACATAGACCTTTGCTTCAGGATTCTTAAATGACACAGACCACAGTTTGCCGCTTATATTATCCATGCCACTGACAACATCGTTAACCACACGGTCATCAATGTTGCATATGGCTATGTCGACATCCTCAAACAGGCGGCATTTCTCACTGACTTTTTCAAATACCGAGCGGAAGCCGTCATCATGCTCTGACCCTATATTGGTGAGAACCGCTATATTCGGGCGGATTACACGACTTATAGGCTGCATCTCTCCGGTGGTGGATATGCCGGCTTCAAATATAGCCACGGTATCCATGTCATCGAGTCCCCACACCGACAGTGGCACACCTATCTGGCTGTTAAAGCTACGAGGACTGCGCAAAACCTCTTCCTCGCTTTGCAGAAGCTGATACAGCCATTCCTTGACTGTGGTCTTGCCTTTGCTGCCTGTTATCCCTACGACTGGTATGTCATAGCATCCTCTATGATATGCTGCGAGCTGCTGCAAAGCCACGGTACTGTCAGATACCTGTAGGAAATTGGCATCAGGATACAGCTGTGATGCTCCGGCAGGAATGCGCTCGATGACAAAGTTTCTTACTCCTGAGGCATAGAGCGACGGTATGTATTTATGGCCGTCACCACGCTTGGTGGATATGGCGAAGAAAAGGCTAGTGTCAGGAAACATCAGCGAGCGGCTGTCAGTCAGCAGATGCTCTATCTTCGCATCGGGATTCGATACGGACTGAGCCTTCGGCTTGATTATATCGCTTACTTTGGCTAAAGTATACTCTTTCATATCTATTCAATTATATTAGGTGATTTTGTCACCTGCTAATTATCATTTAATTATAGGTCTATGCCGTTCACGTGCCGCTGCTTTGGCGTTCAATTCGCTTTGGTTTGTGGTCTTTGCTGTCATGAACATGTCAGCAAACGTATCATAAATATACCTGACGGCAACACGCGACGGGTGTACCATGTCGTCATCATAAAATCTGTAATCACGCAAATCGTCCATCATAATTTCATATGCCGGGAAATATATGACGTCATCAAATTTATCAATGATATTGTTTATCGCCAACATCAATCCCGACTTACTCACCTGATTGGCATGCAGGCCATCAGCTTTGTGTCTGATAGGGCTGACTGTGAATATAAATCTCACATCCGGATTCGATTCCCTCGTGGACAGAATCAATCGGGCTATGGATTCCTCTATCTCGGCAGGGGAGAGGAGCATGCGTTGGAAGTTGTCGGGGTGCAGTTTGTGACAGTTTGCCACCACATCGCCAGATGCTTTCCAGCGATATACATACGAGGTGCCCAATGTAATAATTACCCAGTCACATGTCTGTATCCTTTCGTTGCACTCTTGAATGGCGGCATTGATACGCGAAAGGACCGTGTGACTGTTTTCTGACGAAAACGACGAATGAAAATCCATACAGTGCCATATCCCCTGAAGGTCTTGTATCAGATGCTCCTCGGTATAATGGCGTGATGTGAGAGCGTTACCTATGGCCGCCTCGATGCTTAACGGATTATACAGAGTCCCGAAAGGATTGACCGATACGTCAAAACCGCCCTGGAGCAACCTTTCACCGATATTTGTAGTGAAGCAAGACCCGAACATAAGCAGCGACTGGTCCAACGAAATCGCTCCTTTATGTGTATGGTCAATGTCAATCTCTGTACGGAATTTCATCGTTTACGATAGTTCAGAACATGTCAAAATCAGTGGAAAGCACCTGGAACTCCGTGCGGCGGTTAATCTGATCTGCCGCATCCTGGTTTTCAGGTGACAGCGTGTTGACAAATTCCTCGTTGAGCAATTGCCCCTCTTCAAACTGGGGGTATGCCTTATTGATTCGCTTCGTTACCGTCTTGGGGCGTGATTTTCCATAGCCCTGATATTGCAGACGACGCTTGTCGATACCGCCTTCATCTATCAGATAATCTACGACCGACTTGGCTCGGCGCATAGAGAGGTCCATATTGTACTCCTCCGTGCCGTGACGATCAGTATGTGATGCCATCTCGATGGTAATGTTGGGATTGTCACGCAGCATCTCTGCCAGTTCGTCAAGAGCTTTCTTTGACTCTGGACGCAGAGTAGCCTTGTCATAGTCATAGAAAATATTTTCTACGATATTAGGTTTGCTCAGTGACGACAGGATAAAGTCTATGCTGTATTCGGCATCCTCCTCGGCATTGTCGGCGGTAAACTCCTGTTTGGCATTGAGAAAACCTCTGGCTCCGGCCATCATGGCATAGCTTACACCTCTATGCAGCGGGAAGGTGAAAGAGCCGTCATTCTTGGCCACAGTCTTCTGGTTTGAGCCGTCATTTCCGACAATTCTGATGACTGCGTTGGGTATCGGCTCATCTTCACGGTCAAGCACCCATCCGGATATATTGATTTTAAGATCGGGCAGCACGAAAGAATATATGTGGTCATAGCCTCGTCCGTCACCGCGGTTGCTCGACAGGTATCCCGACTCTACATCGGGTTTCTCATAAGTTATGCCGAAATCATCACCTGATGAATTGATTGGAGTGCCCATATTGACCACTTTCCATGACCCTTGAGGGGTGAGAGTGGCTTTAAACAGGTCAAGTCCTCCATAGCCCGGATGCCCGTCTGATGCGAAAATCAGTATGCTGTCAGTCAGGGCATACGGAAATTTTTCATGTCCCGGGGTGTTTATCTCCTTACCGAGGTTTTCAAGAGACCCGGCTGGCTCTTTGAGATTGATGCGCCATATGTCATACTGGCCTTCGCCGCCGGGCATATCACTTGTGAAATACAGGAACTCACCGTCAGGGCTTACTGTCGGATGGGCAAAATTTGACAGCGTGTCAGCTGTTATGTCAAATTTACGCGGTTCGCTCCATTTGGCGTCAGACCTCTGGGAGGTATATATTTCAAGACTTGTAGGATTGGACTCTGACCGACGGGCCACAGTGAGATACATGGTCTGTCCGTCAGGAGAAAATGACGCCACGCCCTCATCCAGCTGGTCATTGTTAAGTTCACCTTCTGCGGCTTCAGGCTTCTGCCACACTCCTTGCTCGTTTTGATGCATGAACCAAATATTGGAGTTTTTCATGCCGGTTATATCACTCTTGACTTTTCCTTTGACGTGCTCGTTGGTGGTGGTATAATAGAGCTGTGTATTGTCGCCGGGCAAAAACATCGGAGCAAAATCCGCACGCCGCGAATTAATCAGTTTAGGCTGCTTCACCACATATCGGGTGTGACCTTTCTTGTAAAGCCCCATCTTCGCTCCTGCCAAACCGTTGGCGGCGAGCTTGTTGCCGGGGACAAGTTTCAGATATTCCTCATAGGCCTTGATGGCCGGCGCATATTTTCCTTCGCCGTGCAGACTCTGCGCCAGATATAGCTGGGCGAGTGTGTCAGGGTAGTCATATCTTATGGCATTCTGGAAAGCTGCCGAGGCGCGCGCATCCTGTCCGAGGTGCATATAGCATTGTCCCATCTTAAATGCGACCATGCCGCGCTTGTCGCGTTCCTCACGCTTAGTCCATTTATTATAGAGTTTACGGTAAGTCTGAGCCGCATCAAAATATTCGCCACGGGCCATCTGAGCATCAGCCACAGATAGTTTAGGACCTCCGCAACTGCTACACAGTAGGGTTAAGATAAGTGCTATGACAGGATATTTGACAGATTTAAGCATATGACAGGGAGGAGATTTTGGGGGATATGTGTATTATCAGATTTGATGATATTTGATCAGGCCATCCATAGGCGACCGTATGATTTTAGCGACAGAGTAACCTGCCTCTTGTGCGGCTTCACGCAGTATGTCCTGATAGAAGAACGCGATTGAACCGACAAAATTCACGTCGGTATCGTCATACTTACGGTAATTGCTGACATTGCGCTTGAAAAACAGATCAAACTGGTGCTTGACCAGATGATGTATTTCCGGGATGTCAAGATGCTCATGAAGAAATGGAGAGAGTGACGCTAAAAACCTGTTTGGGGCAGGGTCTCTGTACACTCGCCTGATAATCTTGTGGGCATCAAGCTTATACTGTGACAGAAATTCATCGCAGATATATGGGGGAAGCTGATGTTTGAGCACATCGCATATGAGCTGACGCCCGAGCACGGCTCCCGAACCTTCGTCACCAAGGATAAATCCCAGAGACGACACGTTATCGACTATCTTTTCGCCGTCGTAGTAGCATGAGTTGCTTCCGGTCCCGAGTATACATGCGATGCCCGGTCGATTACCGCACAAGGCACGTGCTGCCGACAGCAGATCATTGTGCACATCAATGCTCGGACGATTGCCTACGATAGGCCGTATGGCCTCACGCATCATGTCAGAGACCTCGCCAGGCAGACATCCGGCTCCATAAAAATAAACCTTACGCAACTCATCGCGCCAGGATGACAATTCTCCTGGCAGATCTATCTCCAAGCGGTCTGTAATCTCCTCTTTGGTCAACATGACAGGATTAAGCCCTCGGGTGACAAATCGCCTGATGACTGTCTGATTGACCATGAGACACCACTCTATTTTAGTGCTACCACCGTCAGCTATAAGTATCATATCACAAAGTTAACGAAAAAATCCATTTTTTATGACATATCCCGTAACACATCTAACGACGGAAGGCTTAGCTTTGTGAAGTGTACGGTGTAATACTCTATCAATATGTCTATGGCCCGGTTTCTTATTCCCTTGTTGGTAAGCAGCTTGGACATATGGTTTGATAGATTCATCATCCTTGACATGGCCAGAAAAACCATCCGTGATTCTGCCTGGTCAAGCCATGCAGTATGAAGGGGAGGGGATATGCGCCACACACCATCGTTCATGTCAAAAAATGTCCCCTTCCTGTAGCTGCCTAAATCCGGCTGTATGCCCATGAATCGGCTCAGGCGGCATAGCATCCCGATATGGTCATTGATTGCAGCTTCATCATCCATGGCCTCTAATGCTGATATTTCCTCTTTTAGAAATTCAAACAGCAGTATGTCGGCTGATTCCTGACGAAGCATGGAATTGAGGAAATCAGCGATGAAAAGTGCTATGACCGATTTGACAGGGCTGGATATTATGCTCAGAGACGAACTAAGCGGCCGCACCTCTCTGAGATTGAATATGTCACGGCCCGGGCGGACATCTATCTCGGCATCAACTACCGAGAGCGGCATCAGCAATGCCCTGCGGCGTCGGGCTTCCTTGCTTCCCGATGCCGATACAAGCAACGAAACCCTACCTCTCTCGGCTGTAAAAGCCGAGAGGATAGAGTTTTTGTCATTGTATCTTACTGTGCGTAAGGCTATCAGTTCCACCGCATGTTTTGTTTCTCTGACTGTGCGATGTCAGATATATTAACGGCGTTTCTTGGATGCTTTCTTGCTTCCGCCACGTGATTTCTTGCGGAAATATTCAAATGGGGTCTCTCCGCCTCCGTCAAATTCGGATGCAGCCGCTGCATCCTTCGTACGGCGTAGAGATGCCTTCTTGTAGTCCTTGTCGGCCGAAGCTATCTCGCTATAGAGATTCTTGCCCATGAACTCAGCGTTTTTAAGCGCATTGACCACACGCTTGGCATCCGCTTTCTTCACATCAAACAGCGAATAGTGGGGCAGGAGGTCTATACGACCCACGTCTACACGGCTTCCATCCACTGTATGGTTGAGCAAATCTATGAGGTTTCCGGCAAAGAAACCGTCAGCTTTACCTACATTGACATAGATACGCTCCATGCCGCGCTCGGCTGTGCGGCGGTCTTTGTCCTTTTCGGTGCGTGGTTCGCGCTCTTTCTTGGTCCGCTCTTTGGCAGGCTTTTCATCAATGAAATCGATTTTAGGCGCATCCTTATAGTATTCCAGCAGTCTCTGGAATTCAAGCGAAAGCACTCTCTTCAACAGGTCTTCCTGTGACAGCCACTCAAGTTTTCGCTGCACACCGGGGATGTATTTGTCTATTTCCCCGTCATCCACCTTGACGCGCTCGATTCTGTCAGCGAGGTTGTACAGCTGCTTCTCGATGATATGTTGTGGTGTCGGCACCTCTTTGCGTTCGAAAGTCTTGCCGATTTTCTTCTCGATTTCGCGGAGCTTGCCTTTCTCACGCGAATGGATGATGGCTACGCTCACACCGGTCTTGCCGGCACGTCCTGTTCGGCCTGAACGGTGGGTATATACCGCAGTGTCGTCAGGCAATCCGAAGTTGATGACATGCGTGAGGTCATCCACGTCAAGACCGCGGGCTGCCACATCCGTAGCAACGAGCATGGTTATGACCCGATCGCGGAATTTCTTCATCACGATGTCTCTCTGTTGCTGCGAGAGGTCGCCATGGAGCGCATCAGCATTATATCCGTCTTGAATCAGCTTGTCGGCCACTTCCTGGGTCTCACGGCGTGTGCGGCAGAAGATGATGGCATAAATGTTAGGAGAGTCATCGGCTATACGTTTCAGAGCCAGATATTTGTCGCGAGCATTGACCATATAGTAGATATGCTTCACGTTCTTGGCTCCTTCGTTGCGGTTGCCTACCACAAACTCCACCGGCTCCTTCATGTACTTCTTGGCAATTTTGGCAATCTCATTGGGCATGGTAGCTGAGAACATCAGCATCTTGCGGTCGTCAGGCACATGGGAAAGGATTTCGTCGATAGAATCGAGGAAACCCATGTTGAGCATCTCGTCGGCCTCGTCAAGTATGACGGTGTGTACATCCTGAAGGCTCACGACATGACGGTTGATAAGGTCAATCAATCGACCGGGAGTGGCTACGATAATCTGCACTCCCTGTTTCAGAGCCTTGATCTGGCTTTCAATACTCGAACCACCATAGACGGGTAGCACTTTCACATCATCAATATATTTTGAGAAATCCGCCAGATCGCTGCCGATTTGCAGACAGAGCTCACGTGTCGGAGAAAGTATTATGGCCTGGGGCTTGTGTATGTCGGGATTGATGCGCTGGAGCACAGGCAGCCCGAAGGCTGCGGTCTTTCCAGTTCCTGTTTGTGCCAAAGCCACGACGTCACCGTCCTGGGTCAGCAAGTGTGGGATAACTTTTTCTTGAACAGGCATAGGCTGCTCAAATCCCATCTCTTTAATGGCTCGGAGCAATTTGTCATTTACTCCTAATTCTTCAAATGTCATATATGTACGTTTAATATGTTTCTGTAAAAACCTTACAAAATTACAACAATTTGATTACCAATAGTGTTTCAGATGGCATTACTTTAATCGTCTGGTTGATTTTTCCGTGACCTGTAGCCAAACTGGCGTTTTTTACGCGATTTATTATACTTTTTGGGGTATTTGATTTTGCCGGTATCTATTACTGTCGCTCCAAAGAAACCCTCTCTTATGGCCAGGCCCAATGTGTCACCTTTTGACAGCTGGTCGTAGTGCTTTTTGGTGAGCCGGAGCGACTTGTTTTCGCCGTTGGGCATTTCAAAATCTGCCTTATATACCCAATAGGGGGCACCCTGCCCATATACCCTGCGACTGATGCGGCGTGTCTTGTGGTGTTTTTCGCGGTATATCCGTGTGATGGTTACATCATGATATGATACATCATTTCTGTCGCCCAAAAAGTAGTTGCCTATAAAGAAGCCTCCGAGAATCACCGCGGTAACGGTCACAACATGCAATCCGAAATTACACCACACATTATCGGTGTCAGTGAGGGCGGCCCACTTTTTCCATAGAAACTTGCCGGATCCAAGGGCCACTATCAAACTAAACACTACCGGTTGCCACCATTGTATCAGCGTATCCTGATAAATTGCGGCACTCAAGCCGAAACACGATACAATTAAGGTCCCGAGGAAACCTAACCCCAGGACCTTAAGTACTTTCTTAGTCATTAAATTCTAACTGTAAAGTAGGAGAGATGTTTACTGAGGACGAGCTATGCCATCTTTTTCAGCACGCTTGGTCATACGCTTGATACGGTCAACAGTATCAGGGTGCGATGAAAACATGCGGTCAATGTAGCTGCTCTTATTGTTGCCTTCCTTTTCTTCCATCTGGAGGAACTTCTCAAAGGCCATCACCATACCCCAGGGATTCTTACCGTTGGCTTTCAGGAAGTCGTAACCTGCATCATCGGCTTCTTTCTCCTGCTTCTGTGAGAACTTTGCACCTGACAGAGCCTGGCCGAGATCACCGAGCTGCGATTCGCTCAACTTGGCAGCAACTCCACCGGCTGATGATATGGCGTCACGGGCGGCACCGGTCAGCAATTCCTGTTTGAAAGCCTTCTTGGAGTGGTGCTTTGCCACGTGGCCTATCTCGTGGCCTATGATGCCGAGAAGTTCGTCGTCGGTCATTATGTCCATCAGCGACGAGAACACTCTCACACTGCCGTCAGGACATGCAAAAGCATTGACATCGATAACTTCATACACCTTGAAATTCAAGGGGATACCGTCTGCTTCAGTCAGACCTTTGGTCAGTCGGTTGAGACGCTTGGTATATTTGCTGTTGGCATCAGAAACCTTGTTGTGGGTATCCATCCAGTCAACAGATTCCTTTGCATATGCCGCCATCTGTTCATCACTTAATGTAAGAGCCTTGACAGCTTTCGTTCCGGAATTGATAGCTTTTCCGAGATTAAATTGCGCATTTGAGTGGAGAGGGAACGCCATCCCTGCCATGATAGCAAAAGCTACTAAGAGAGATTTTTTCATCTTTAATAAATGTGTGTAACTATATAAATTGTATATATGTGTTAAATGTATCAATTTTTCAGAATCCATATGGACGCAACTGACCCGATTTTCTTTCACAAATTTAGCAAATATATCAAAATCATATCAAATCAGTGTTAATAATTAGTGGGTATAAATAGGGGACACATATTTATCCTCACACCTAACGACATCATTATCGCCTAATAATCAAAATATTACATTTCGCGATATAACTCCTGAATCCCCTGGCAAATTGCAAGGTCATAGCAGACAATTAAAACCGCAGATAACTAAATAAATCACAGAAAAAACTATAGCAATAAAAACACATATAAATAATATGTAGGAACACAACAAACCAAAACTTGATTAAAACAATCATAAACATGAGAAAAAACAAATCAAAAATTAAGCATGAATGATTTAAGAATTAAGCAAGAATAATTCTATAACAACATAAAAAAAATGAAAGCCCAATTAATCAATCAATAGGAAGGACGGGGATACCGAATTCCTCAGGCTAATTTTAACTACGTGCATTATTTAACATAATACTGGTTATGTAAATCACGTGCGCATTTTTTATAATAAATGCTTTTTTCGAGACGGACGGACGATATCACGACACAATCATCCGGGATTTGCTCAAAAGCGGTTACAATCTTATCATCGACAGCCTTTCAAAGAAAAAGCGTGAGGAACTTGGGATTGTCACAGCCTGACATTGTGCCATGGCATGTCACTACTACATAAGAACGCCATTCGAGCATTAACGACTGCTTAAGTTAGTGACATTGCATTATTGCATGTTAAGGTCTTTCAATGCCTTGATTTCAAGCAATACGGAATTATAGAATCTACGCTCACCGGTGACTTCTCGTCCTACGAACGGAGGCAGCGGCGGCACGATATTGTCTGATGGCAGTTCCACCTCAGCAACCACCAATCCCTCCAAGGCTCCATGAAATTCATCAATCTCCCATTTGTAACCTCCGTAATCCACTATATATCGTGACTTATCAATAAGTTTTCCATCGCTTATCTTGTCAATCATCTCGCGAGCATCCGCTACAGGAATCGGATATTCCCATTCGTTGCGCGAAGCTCCCGTATTGCGGCTTTTCACGGTGAGAAACGCCTTGTCATCACGGATTCGGATTCTCACGACTCCACGCTCCGGCCTGGCAAGATATGCCTGTATTATATGACTGCATGAAATAGCCATATTTTTATATAAGTCACTGTTTACAAGGTATTTACGTTCAATCTCAAGAGCCATATATGATGTTTGATATGTATTTTTAACAATGAGCTAATGTCATAAATAGCTAAATTTGTACAAATATACGATACAATAGTGGATAAACGCTCCTATTTACACCTAATATTAATCTTTCTCATAGCCTTTTGCCCCTTCCTGATGTCGGCACAGCCACTCGGAGTCAAGGTAAGCGGTATGGTAAGAGATTCATTGACGCATGAGCCTATCCCCTACGCCGCCGTCACGCTCAAAGGCCCTGAGGTAGGCGGACTGACTGATACAAAGGGGCATTTTGCGATATACACTACACGTCCGTTCACCCACTACTATGTGACCTCCATAGGCTACGAGCCTAAACTGCTCGAGTTTTCCCCCATGGAAGGCAATTCTGTCACTATCGACATGAATCCTGAAGGCCTTATGCTCAGCGAGGTGGTGGTGAAAAAATCAAAGGAACACTATTCAAAAAAAGACAATCCGGCAGTGGCTCTGATGCAAAAAATCAGAGAGGGAGACGACCGTTCTGACCCATTGTCATCGCCTTATTATTCCTACGACAAGTACGAGCGTATCCGATTAGGACTTAACGATTTCCATGCTGAAGAACAGCATGGACTGATGTCGCGCTTCCCTTTTCTGACTGATTATGTCGACACATCGGCCATCACAGGCAAACCTATATTGAATCTTTCGACACGCGAGAAGATTTCCCGGATGTATTTCCGAGCTCAACCTACAGCCCGAAAAGAGCATATCCAAGCCCTCCGCAATGCCGGGATTGATGACATCGCTGACACCGAAAGCATGAGGAAATTCTTTGAAGATGTAATGAGAGAGGTCGACCTCTACCAAAACGACATCCCTCTGATGCAAAACCGTTTTGTCAGTCCGCTGTCACGCATTGCCGCCGATTTCTATAAATTCTATCTCACTGACACTGTCACGGTTGACCGCGACACATGTATAGTGCTGTCATTTGTCCCACACAACACATCCACCTTCGGCTTTACAGGCCGGATGTATGTGGTCAAGGACGACCCGTCCATGTTTATCAAGAAAGTGTCGATGCGTGTGCCATCGAATATCAATCTCAACTATATCAAGAACCTGCGCATTAACCAGACGTTTACAAAATCGCCCGATGGCAAGCGCATGAAACAGCTTGACGATCTGGCCATAGAAGCCCAGGTCATACCGGGCACACCGGAGATATATTCCGAGCGGCACACCGTCTATTCTGACCACAATTTTGATAAGGCCGCTAATGCAGGCATATATGAAATATCGGGAGATGTCATTACGGATGCCGATGCCGAAAAGCGTGACAGCGTATATTGGACCGCCACACGTCCAGAGGTCATCACCTCAGCGCAGGACAGCATGACCGACCTGATGACCCGGTTGAGGCAAAACAAGCTCTACTACTGGGGCGAGAAGTTTGTCAAGCTACTTGCTGTCGGTTATATCTCTACCGGTAAAAACAGTAAGTTTGACATAGGTCCGCTAAACACTACCATAAGTTATAACGCGCTCGAAGGCACGCGCTTACGATTCGGCGGAATGACCACGGCCAATCTTAATCCACACTGGTTTTTCAAAGCTTATGGAGCGTACGGTCTGAAAGACCACCGATGGAAATACAGTGCCGATGTGGAATACTCATTCAAGCCTAAAAAATACCATGCTTATGAGTTCCCGGTGCACTCTATCGCCGCCACCTATCTTTATGATATTGACAAACTCGGGCAAAAATATCTTTTCACCAACCCAGACAATGTGTTTCTTTCACTGACTCGCCATGCCGACAAGCAGATCACATACCACCGTGTGGCCGAACTTAGATATACACTTGAGCTGGCCAACAATTTTTCGGTAAGCATAAAGCCCCGATACGAGCGTCAGGAAGCCACAGAATTCATGCCGTTTATTGATGGGAAAGGTGTACCCTACCCCTATTATGACCAGACCACTTTGCAGATACAGCTGAGATATGCTCCGGGCGAGACATTTTATCAGGGACGCTCGTTCCGGTTCCCCATCAACATGGATGCGCCTATTTTCACGCTGTCACACACCTATGGTCCTCAGAATTTCCTGGGCAGCCGGTTTACCATTAACCGCACGGAAGCGAGCATAATCAAGCGCTTCTGGTTCTCGGCATGGGGATACACCGACATATATGTCAAAGGTGGACATATATGGTCCAAGACACCGTATCCGCAGCTGCTCATCCCCAACGCCAACCTCTCTTATACTATCCAGCCCGAAAGTTTTGCATTGATGAATCCCATGGAATTTGTCAATGACAGCTATGCTTCGTGGGACATAACCTATTGGGCCAATGGAGCGATATTCAATTATATCCCCTTTCTTAAGAAGCTGAAACTTCGCGAAGCATTCACATTCCGCGGACTGTGGGGACATCTGAGCAAAAAAAACAACCCGGAATATAATCCCGAGTTGTTCAGATTTCCTGCGATTGCGAATACACGTCCGATGACCGATACCCCTTACATGGAAGTCGCGGTAGGTCTTGACAATATTCTCACAGTCCTAAGGATTGACTATGTGTGGCGACTGACCTATCGTGATACTCCCGGGGCCTCCCGGTCAGGAGTGCAGATAGCCTTACACTTTACTTTTTGAGTAAAGGAATGCCGGATTAAGGCTGCGGCAATTGTAGTGGCTTGCCATAATCTCGCCATAAGCACCGGCTGAGCGCAACGCAAATATATCGCCGCGCTTGACTTTGGGCAGCATCTCATCTACACCGAATGTATCCGACGATTCACATATCGGACCCACCACATCATACTTTTCAGGCTTGTCGTGGCTTGTAAGATTCTGTATCAGATGGTGAGCCTGATAGAGAGCCGGACGTATGAGTTCCGAGAAGCCGGCATCCACTATAGCAAACTTCTTGTTGACACCCTCTTTGACATATATCACAGAGGTTATGAGTGAGCCGCACTGCCCTACCACACTGCGACCCAGCTCGAAATGAAGCTGCTGGCCGGGAGCTATAGGCAGATTGTCGTGGAAACTCTTGAAATAGCTTTCGAAATCAGGGATGGGATTGGCATCGGGGTCATCATAATCTATGCCCAGACCTCCGCCAACATTGATAGAACGGAATTCTATGCCCATGTTGCGGTAATGCTCACACAGTTCGATGATTTTGTTGCAGAGCATCTTAAACGGCTCGGTGATGGTAATCTGTGACCCGATATGGAAATGCAGACCGGCCAGGTCAAGCACCGAGCTCTTGGCCACACGAAGGACTATGGGGTCCAGCTGCTCCATGGCTATGCCGAATTTGTTTTCAGCCAGACCGGTAGTGATATAATGATGGGTGTGGGCATCAATATTGGGATTCACTCGCAGAGCCACAGTAGCTACCTTGCATTTTCGCTCGGCAATACGTTCGATGGCATCAAGCTCGGCATCGCTCTCCACATTGAGACAACCAATCCCGGCATCCAAGGCCAGTTCGATTTCCCAATCTGATTTACCGACACCGGCAAACACCATGTCCTGGGGCTTGAAGCCGGCATCCAAGGCGGCTTTGATTTCTCCGCCGCTCACCAGGTCAGCACCAAAACCTGCTTTGGATATAATCTTGAGAATCTCAGGATTGACATTCGCTTTCACAGCATAATGCACATGGAATCCCGGATAAGAGGAGCACTCCCTGATTTTAGCCAATGTGGCATCAAGCAAATCTATGTCGTAGAAATAAAATGGAGTGCGACGTTCGCGTAACGCACCTATTGGAAATGTTGTCATATGTCCCTATTGGTATATAAGAAGAAAAGGTCTCCGCTGCCTGCCCGGCAGTCGGAGACCATGATGATATTCTATTTGTTGAAAAGCCGCGCACTCAGCAGATTCAGAGCCGCCACTTTGTCTTCCCTGCGCACAAGCACCGAGATGTTGTAGTTGCTTCCGCCATACGAAATCATGCGGATAGGCACCTCCTTGAGAGCATCCAGGGCTTCAGCTTCAAAGCCGCGGTTTTTCCACTCAAGATCTCCAACGATACATATGATGACCATATCTTCGTCGACTGTCACGGTGCCGAGTTTCTTAAGCTCGTTGGTGATTTCATCAAGATGCTTGCGGTTGTCGATAGTGACCGAAACGCCCACCTCTGATGTCGCAATCATATCGATAGGTGTCTTGTACATCTCGAATATCTCAAACACCTTGCGTAGGAAACCGTAGGCAAGAAGCATACGTCCGCTCTTGATTTTGATAGCTGTGATATTGTCCTTTGCAGCCACAGCCTTGATGGCACACGACCCTTGGGTATTGTCGATTTTGGTGCCGGGAGCGTCAGGCTGCATGGTGTTGAGCAGTCTGACAGGTATATTGTTGAGCTTTGCCGGAAGCACGCATGTCGGATGCAGTATCTTGGCTCCGAAATATGCGAGCTCGGCAGCTTCTTCAAAGTGCAGGTTTCTCACCGGATCTGTTTTCTCGACAAAACGAGGGTCATTGTTGTGCATACCGTCGATGTCTGTCCAGATTTCTATCTCCTCGGCCTTGATGGCTGCGCCGATGAGCGATGCTGTCAGGTCGCTGCCGCCACGCTCGAGATTGTCTATTTCGCCATAAGCGTTCAGGCATATGAAACCTTGGGTGATGTAGATGTCGGCATCCTTGTGCTCGTCAAGGATTTTTGTCAGCTTCTCACGTATGTAATGGCTGTCGGCCTCTGAATTTTTGTCAAGACGCATGAAATCAAGAGCCGGAAGCAGTGCGGAATTGACACCTTGTTCCTGAAGATACAGATTCATCATGTTGGTCGACATGAGTTCTCCCTGGCTGAGTATCGCCTTTTCTTCAAAGAGTGTAAACACCTCCTTGGTAAAAGCACGTATGTAGTCAAGACATGCGCCTACCACCTCACGGGCCTTCTGCTTGTAGTCCTCGCTCGAGTATAGCTCGTCTATTACGCCCATGTATTTCTGTTCGAGTGCATTGATACATTCGCGTGCACCGGCTATGTTATGGTTATAAAGATAGCCGCTGATTTCCACCAGCTGATTGGTCGTACCTGACATAGCAGACAGTACGATGATGTTTTTGCCTCGCTGTTGCACGAGTTTGGCAACGTCTTTGATTCTTTGAGCAGAGCCAACGGAAGTGCCTCCGAATTTCAGGACTTTCATGTGTTGTAGTTGTGTTTGTTTGCGTCGTTTATGAGAAAACGGTCAGTATTTATATTGTTACTTGTTTATTATCCTTTGTTGCAATGTCTGTATCGGGACACAGACGCTTGTTCTCGCAGATATATGTTGCCGCAGGAAATTGCTGCACCAACGTCAGATTATGAGTGGCCATGATTACGCTGGTACCCTTGGACGCTGTAATATCCTGCAGCAAGGCGACAATCTGTTCGCCGGTAGCAGGGTCAAGATTACCCGTAGGCTCATCGGCAAGAATCAGTTCTGGAGAATTGAGCAATGCACGGGCTATGACAATACGCTGTTGTTCGCCCCCGGAGAGTTCATGGGGCATCTTGTAGCTCTTGTTTAGCATCCCTACCTCTTTCAATACAGTCTCGATGCGTTCGTCTATATCATTCTTGTCTTTCCAGCCGGTCGCCGCCAACACGAAGCTCAGATTCTGATACACGTTGCGGTCGGTAAGCAGTCTGAAATCCTGAAACACTATGCCTATTTTACGGCGCAGATAAGGTATCTGCTTGCGGCGGATAGCCGTAAGGTCATAGTCGAATATCCTCGCCTCGCCGCTAAATATGGGCACCTCGGCATAAAGTGATTTCAAAAACGAGCTTTTGCCGCTGCCCACGCGCCCGAGCAAGTAGACAAATTCGCCATAAGGAAGAGTGAAATCCACATGTTTCAGCACCACAAGTTCCTTGCGGTGAAGCTCTACATCGGCATACTGAATCATTTTTCCTTCTTTATCCATCGTCTACTGAATCTTAATTAGCATATTCCGAGAAGAATCTGATTCTTACGAGCCTTATCTCCTCTTCGGTGTAGTCATCTCCGAGTTCTTTGACAGCATCCTCGATGTCCTCACTCTCGCTTTCTTTGAAATAGCTGAGTATGTCATCCTGTATGTCATCATCAAGGACGTCATTAAGGAAATACCGGATGTCAAGTTTACAGCCCGAGAACACTATGGATTCAATCTGCTCCAGAAGCTCGTCAAACTCCATGCCTTTGGAGTCAGCGACTTCATCAAGAGGAATCATGCGGTCTATGGCATTGATGATGGCGAGCTTGTTCTTGCTCTTGTTGGGCTGTGTCTTGACCCTCACATCGAGAGGACGCTCGATGTCATTGTCTTTGACATAGCGTGATATAAGTTCAAGAAATTCCTTGCCATACTTCTTGGCCTTACCCTCCCCTACACCGGGGATGCCCACGAGGTCTTCCATGCTGACGGGATAGAACGTAGCCATAGCCTCAAGACTCTGGTCCTGGAATATAATATATGAAGGGAGTCCGGCTTTCTGGGCCACAGACTTGCGCAGATTCTTCAATATTGCAAAAAGCTGCATGTCAGCCGCACATGTGGCTCCGGGATGGTCTGCTACATCATCATCCTTGAAATCATTATCTTCCAGAATATAGAAACGACCGGGGTTGGCCAGGAAGTCACGACCCTTGGAGGTGATGCTTATCATGCCGTAATTGTCAATATCGCGAGTGATATAACCTGATATTATGCCCTGGCGTATGATGGTCTGCAACCGTTTGGCATCTGTGTTGACACAACTGCCTAATAAATCGGCATAATCACACTCCAAAGCCTTTACGGACGAGGTTTCGCGTCCATGAAGTATATCCATCAGCATATCATGGCGTATATGGCCGCCGAGTGATGCGATGATTTCCAGAACTGACAGGATTTCTTCTGTAGAATCTACCTTCTGCTTGGGATGACGGCAATTGTCGCAGTTGCCGCAATTGTCCGAATCATATTGCTCGCCGAAGTAATGCAGCAGCATCTTGCGACGGCACAGGCTTGACTCGGCATAAGCCGCAGTCTCTTGCAGCAGCTGTTTGCCTATCTCCTGTTCGTTGACAGGTTTGCCCTGCATGAATTTCTCCATACGGAGCAGGTCCTTTCGTGAGTAGAACGTGATGCACTCACCCTCGCCTCCGTCGCGGCCGGCACGTCCTGTCTCCTGATAATAACCCTCAAGAGACTTAGGCATGTCGTAATGTATCACAAACCTGACATCGGGTTTGTCAATACCCATTCCGAACGCGATAGTCGCCACTATGACGTCGACCTTTTCATGTATGAAAGCGTCCTGATTCTCCGAGCGCGTCGCGCTATCCATCCCGGCATGATACGGAAGTGCCGGGATGTCGTTGAGCTTGAGAGTATCGGCAAGTTCTTCGACCTTCTTGCGGCTCAGACAATATATGATGCCCGATTTGCCAGGACGGTTCTTGATATAGCGGATTATCTCTTTATCTGTGTCGGATGTCTTATGACGAATCTCGTAATAGAGGTTTTGCCTGTTAAATGAGGATTTGAATACCTGTGCATCCAATATGCCGAGATTCTTCTGTATGTCATGCTGCACCTTCGGGGTGGCAGTGGCAGTCAGGGCAATTATGGGCCGACGGCATATCTCATTGATGATCGGACGTATCTTGCGGTATTCCGGGCGGAAGTCATGGCCCCATTCCGATATACAGTGGGCCTCGTCTATGGCATAAAACGATATGGTAACCGTCTTTAGAAACTCAATATTCTCCTCCTTGGTCAGTGATTCAGGAGCCACATACAGGAGTTTCGTATGTCCTGACAGTATGTCGCTCCTCACCTTGTCGGCAGCTGACTTTGACAATGACGAGTTGAGAAAATGTGCCACGTCATCCTCCTCTCCAAACTGGCGCATGGCATCAACCTGATTTTTCATCAGAGCTATCAGCGGCGATATGACTATTGCCGTACCCTCCATAATCAGAGAAGGGAGCTGATAGCACAGTGATTTACCGCCTCCTGTGGGCATCAATACAAAAGTGTCATGCCCGGAGACGAGATTTCGGATGATAGCCTCTTGGTTACCCTTGAATTGCTCGAAGCCGAAGAATTTCTTAAGCGTGGAGTTAAGTCCGAGGGTAGCCGTCTGGTCTGGAGTAATAGCAGTGCTTGCTGTCATCATGTCGAGGAGTGTTTTCGGAGGTATTGAGAAGTTCAGGCCATAAATTACTAATCCGATGTGCCCTTATTTGGCTTCAGAAAATGATACAGCTTCAAAATTTGCATTCTGAAGTTGCTTGAGCGCGAAATCGGCTGTTACGACAAATTTGTCAACCTTATTGGACGGCACTTCAAACATCGGGTCTATCATAATCGACTCCACGATGGCACGCAGACCTCTGGCTCCGAGTTTATACTCGATTGCCTTGTCGACAATAAGGTCCAAGGCTTCAGGTGTAAATTCCAGTTTGACACCATCCATGGCAAACAGTTTTGTGTACTGCTTGATGATAGCATTGTTTGGCTCGGTCAACACCCGGCGCAGAGCGTCACGGTCAAGCGGATCGAGATGCGTCAGAATAGGCAGACGTCCTATGATTTCAGGAATCAGGCCAAACGATTTCAAATCCTGCGGTGCTACATACTGCAAGTAATTATCACGCTTGATGGCAGCTCTGTCGGCATTGGTGGAATAGCCCACTACATGTGTGTTAAGTCGCTGGGCAATCTTGCGGTCTATACCGTCAAAGGCTCCTCCGCATATGAAGAGGATATTTTTGGTGTTGACCGGTATCATCTTCTGCTCCGGATGCTTGCGTCCTCCCTGCGGAGGCACATTGACGATGGAGCCTTCAAGCAGCTTCAGAAGACCCTGCTGCACACCTTCGCCGCTGACATCACGGGTGATGGACGGATTGTCACCCTTACGGGCTATCTTGTCGATTTCATCGATGAATACTATGCCTCTTTCAGCCTTGGCGACATCGTAGTCGGCAGCCTGCAGCAGACGTGTCAGCAGGCTCTCGATGTCTTCACCCACATAACCTGCTTCTGTCAGCACAGTAGCATCTACAATCGTAAACGGCACGTCAAGAAGCCTGGCAATGGTTTTTGCAAGCAGAGTCTTGCCAGTACCGGTGGGGCCTACAAGTATGATGTTGCTCTTCTCTATATCCACATCATCATCGTCGTGCTGGGCAAGACGTTTGAAATGGTTATATACCGCCACTGACAGATAGCGTTTCGCAGCATCCTGCCCTATGACATATTTGTCCAGGAAGTCACATATTTCCTGAGGCTTGGGCACACGGTCGAGATCCGGTTTCTCAGTATCGGCATTCTTGTCCGAGCCATTGACATCGGTGCGATAGTCTTTCAGTGCATTATGCAGGGTGTCGACACACTCCGAGCAGATAAACACTTCCCCCATCTGGCTGGGAATAAGCATCTCGGACATGTCAGCAGGGCGTCCGCAGAATGAGCAACAAGTCTGTCTCTTTTTAGCCATTATATGTTTAGGCGCTTAAAATATCTTATTTGTCTGTTTGTGACTTATTTTATCGTTTATATCGGTGGAGGTGCATGACTATTTGTCGAGCGAACCTTTGGCGCGTATGAGCACGTCGTCAATCATACCGTAATTCTTGGCCTCCTCAGCTGTCATCCAGTAATCGCGGTCACTGTCACGCTCAACCTTTTCAAAAGGCTGACCGGAGTGGTCAGAAATGATATGGTAAAGCTCCTGCTTCAACTTCTGGATTTCACGAGCCGTGATTTCTATGTCAGAAGCCTGTCCCTGAGCACCGCCCATCGGCTGGTGTATCATCACACGTGAGTGACGCAGAGCAAAACGCTTGCCTTTGGTGCCGGCGACAAGCAGCACAGCCGCCATGGAAGCAGCAATGCCGGTGCATATGGTGGCTACATCGCTTGAGATGTACTGCATTGTATCGTAAATGCCAAGGCCGGCATATACAGAACCACCGGGAGAGTTGATGTAGATCGACACATCCTTGCCGGGGTCGGCTGAGTCAAGGTAGAGGAGCTGCGCCTGGATGACATTGGCAGTGTAATCGTTGACCTCTGTTCCGAGGAAGATTATACGGTCCATCATCAGACGTGAAAACACGTCCATCTGGGCTACATTGAGCTGACGCTCCTCTATGATGGTAGGAGATATATAGCTTGCCTTTATGTCAGAATTGACCGAAGTGATATATTTGTCAAGCGCAAGGCTGTTGATGCCCATATGCTTTGAAGCAAACAATTTGAAATCGTTAGTCTGCATTATTGTATATTATTTGTCAGTTATTATTAAGCCTTTTATTAGTTGCAAATCACATATCTACAGGACCTTTCACCCCATAGATAAATCAAAGTTACAAAAAAAATCGTATCCCCCAAATTTTTTCAGTGAAGAATTTCCATGTAGCCGTGCTGGAAATATTCACGTTGGAAATCTTTTGGCCGCAGAATATCACCGTTGTAGATTACCAGGTCAAGGTCTATAGTGACTATGTGCTCGGTGCGTCCATGGGCGGTCTCATACTCCTTAAGCATCCTCGTGACAGTTTCCGGAGTATCTTGAGGCCTGGTCCGGCACATAGCTACAGCATTGCAGTAGTCCTCGCCCACTCCGCTTACAGGCGGAGTGAGATAAACCGAAGAGCATCTGACGTCATTAAATGTCGAGCGGAGCCAAGCCAATGCGGCAAGGATGTTGCCGTATTTGTCTGCGGAATTGCTGCCGAGACTTATCGCCATGACAGCTCCATGAGTATGCCCGTATTGCTCCTCTGACAAATCTTAGACAGTTACGATATACTTTAAATGCCCTGCATCACACCCTTGAGTGTCAGCGCAATGCGTCCACGGGAGGCATCCACATCAATGACTCTGACTTTAAGCACCTGTCCCATCCTGACCACTTCGTTGGGCGATGAGATGTACTTGTCGCTCAATTGCGATATGTGTATCAGCCCGTTTTCTTTAAGCCCGAGGTCCACAAACACGCCAAAAGCAGTGATATTGTTGACTTTGCCTGTAAGCTCCTGACCGATATGGAGGTCGTCTATTTTCTTTACAGCCTCGTCAAATTCTACTTTGTCGCTGCCGACACGAGGGTCACGGCCAGGCTTTTCAAGCTCTTTCACAAGGTCGGTCAGTGTAGGCATGCCTACATCCTTTGTGGCAAACTGCTCGATGTCGATATTATGAAGGAAATTGCGGTCGGTCATCAGCCGCTTGATATCGCATTTAGATGATTTGGCTATGGTTTCAACCAACTCATAGCGTTCGGGGTGCACTCCTGTGTTGTCCAACGGATTGTCACCGCCGGGGATGCGGAGGAAACCTGCACATTGCTGGAAGGCTTTCTCACCCATGCGAGGTACATTAAGCAGCTCCTGACGGTTAGCGAAATCCCCGTGTTCCTTGCGGTACTCTACGATATACGATGCCAGAGCCGGACCGATACCCGACACATAGCTCAAAAGTTGACGCGATGCCGTATTGACATTCACACCTACCGAGTTTACACAACTTTCTACGGTGTAGTCAAGGGCTTCTTTGAGCTTTGTCTGGTTGACGTCATGCTGATACTGCCCTACTCCTATGGATTTGGGGTCGATTTTGACGAGCTCGGCGAGAGGGTCAAGCAGACGGCGACCGATTGACACGGCACCGCGCACAGTGATGTCCTCGTCAGGGAACTCCTCTCGTGCCACATCAGATGCGCTGTATATGCTCGCTCCTTGTTCGCTGACTACGTGAATTTCCACATTTCTCGGGAAGCGGATGGATTCAAGGAATTTCTCTGTATCACGCGAGGCTGTACCGTTGCCAAGGGCTATGGCGTCGATGTTGTCATGGGCCACCATGGCGCACAATGTATCTGCCGCACCATAGAAATCATTAGCAGGGGCGTTGGGGTACACTACCTCATGGCCGAGCAGATTGCCCTGCTCATCAAGATTCACCACCTTGCAGCCCGATTTGAATCCCGGGTCAATGGCCATCACACGCTTTTTACCCAAAGGAGCCGACAGGAGGAGCTGACGCAGATTGTCGACAAACAGCGATATAGCCGATTCATCGCTCCTGTTTTTAAGCTGGGAAGCCATTTCTGACTCGATAGCCGGACGAAGCAGACGCTTGTAACCGTCTTTGACAGCCACACGCACACGCGCGGCGCATTCCTCAGTAGCTCCGGGCTTCACAAACATGCGGCATAGACGGTCCACCATCTCATTGTCATCAATGGAGATTGACACGCTGAGGATACCCTCATTCTCTCCGCGACACATGGCCAGATACCTGTGTGACGTGCATGTGCGCATCGGTTCAGAGAAATCAAAGTAATTCTGGTAGTTCTCGCCTTCGGCTTCCTTGCCCTTGACCACCTTACACTTGACCACGGCTGCACGTCCGAACTTTGCACGTACTATATTTCTCGCTTTCTCGCTCTCTGACACCCACTCGGCTATCACATCCAAAGCCCCCGAAATGGCCTCCTCGGTGGTAGGCACCTTGTCGCCGACATATTTTGACGCCACTTTTTCTATATCATCAAGATTCTGCGCCATAATCTGACGGGCGAGTGGCTCAAGACCGTTTTCTATTGCCGCTGCGGCTCTTGTGCGTCGCTTCGGCTTAAACGGCAGATATATATCCTCAAGCACTATGGGGTCAAAAGTGCTTTCTATGCGCGCTTCAAGCTCGGGAGTCATCGCCCCCTGCTGTCTGATGGCATCGCATATGAAGTCTCGTCTCTTGAAGAAATCCTTCAGTTCGTCATAGCGCAGCTTGATTTTCTGCACCATTACTTCATCAAGCGAACCTGTGGCTTCTTTACGATAACGGGCAATGAACGGCACTGTGGCTCCCTCATCCAGCATGCGCAGAGTTGCTGATATATGTTTGCGCATGATATTAAGTTCATCGCTGATTATGAGAGAATAGTGGTTTACCATGTAAGTGTCAAATGAAGTGAGAAAATGTATCTATTGTCTTATTGTATCTATGTTATGCGCGGCTGCAGAGGGGGTCAGATATGGCAATCTGTCATTTCTGAGGGCCTTTCCTGAGCGTGAGCACTGTGATTTCAGGGGTTGCTCCGATACGCATCGGCAATCCTACTGTACCGATACCTATATTGACATAGAGCTGATGGCGTGACGGACCCGACAAGGTGTCACCGTAAAGTCCACCCCACGTATCGTAACGCCAGGCTGCCGGAGATATGCCTCCGACCTCAATCTGCATGGCATGCGTATGCCCGGAAAGAGTCAGAGGAATATTTATATCCTTGTTGTTCTTGATGCTGTCAACCCAATGGACCGGGTTGTGAGTCAAAAGTATCTTGACTAAGCTGTCTCCCGGAGTGGCATAAGCTCGTGATAGCGAGCCGTAGGTCTTGAATGGCGGATCACCTACATTTTCCACGCCTATCAACGCTATGGAGTCACGTCCTGAGCGTAATATGGCCGACTCGTTAAGCAGCAGCTTCCACCCCATGTCTTGCCGGATATGACGTAGGAGAGACTGGAAATCGGCTTGCTTCGCTTCTTCCGTCTCCCAATCGGTGTAATCGCCATAGTCATGGTTTCCCAACACGGCATACACGCCATTAGGCGATGCAAGCCTCCGCAGCACATCCACATGAGGCTTTATCTCGGCAGCATGACGATTGACTATGTCGCCGGTAAACAGTATCACATCAGGATGCAAATCATTGACTGCCGACACTATTTCCGACAAATAAGTGGTGTCGTTGCCATAAGTACCGGTATGCAGGTCGGAAATCTGCACTATCCTGAAGCCGTCAAAATCTTCGGGCAGGTTGTCGATATATACAGTCTCGTCAAGAACTTCATGGTTGAATCGGTTGACAAGAGCACCCCACCACATGGCGCCAAACATCAGCACTCCGGCCACCGCACCAAAGCGTGTCAGCCATTTCATACGGTGCTTATGCCATAATTTAGGGATAGATGCTATCAGATCTGACACCACAAATACCAGCTTTCCGCTATATACTGTGATGTAACCGAACAGCATCCACATGATGCAGAGCAACGTTTCGTCAGACCCTGAGCGACGGGGAAGCGATACAGTGACAATCAGAAATATCCACAGCAGCAACGCTGATATGACCTGCAGACGAGCATATATACCGGATTTAAGACTCGACTTTATAGCTCGCCAAATATAAAAATCCAGGATAAAGCTCAACAAGAGCACGACAATCAATGCTACAACAGGTATCCTCATCAGATATGAATCAATATTTCCGATTATCTGTCAAAATACATCCGGGGGTTTCGTCTATGAGAGGGATTTCTGTTGCGCGGCCAACTTGTTATATAACGGATTGGCATACATTTCAAACATCTTTTTCCTCAAGAATTGCCTGTCACCGAATGTGAGGTCAGGCACATCTATTCGGTCTATCTGTTTTTCAATGTAATCCTTGAATGCCGCACACTCCACAGGGGTGTAATTGGCGGCATATCTGGTATTCTCCTTGAGCAGGTCGGCAGCTATATAGTTGATAGGATATATCTTATAGCCGAGATGTATGGCATTGTCCACCATATGGCAAGCCTGTTGTATCACATCAAGACGCTTCGCGCTGTCAGGTATGCGCGCTATAAGTGGCGACAAATCTTTGGATATGCTGAAATGCACGCGGCCCTTATATTGCAGCAGTCCGGTCTCCATGCTCAGCAGGTCGTCATGCTGTGACTTCTTATACTCCGGATCGCGCTCCTTGAGCAGAAACTCTTTGGCCTTGAGATAGTCGTTGGGGTCATACTCATAGGAGATGGATACCGGCGTAAGGTGTATCATCTCAAGGTTACGGGCGGTGGAGCCTTTGCCTTCGAGAGCAAGCATCTTCATCAGGCTCTCCTGGGTGACATCGTTGGAGTCCTTGGCCCTGCCCTCACGCTGTGCTATCCATACGCTTTCATGCTTGTGCATGATGGCATAGTGTATGTAGGCCGAAAGCTGCATCGCCGCCTTAAGGGCTTGGGTCATCTTCAGATTACGCTTTACGATGAAGCTCTTGTTGATTTTCACAAGGTCTGAAATCCACTCATATATAAGCAGATTGTCACCTATGGCTATCTCCGAGGTAGGCTTATTGTTGCGGAGGAAACACAGATTGAGAAATGAAGCATCAAGCACTATATCCCTATGGTTTGTGATAAATGTGCTTGCATGGTCATCGGAAACGTTCTCGATGCCGTCATAAGTGATGCCATCGGTAGTTTTGGAAGCAAGAAGCTCCAGAAACGGTCCCATCACCTTGGTCTGTAAAGTGTTCTTGTCTGGAACGTTTAACAATTCTTTGACAAATTCTTTATAATCGACATCGGGCATTACCCACCTTACAGCATGTTCAAAACCGGGTTCTTCTACCAGTTTCGACATTTTGTCCCGAAATTCCGTATCCTCAAATGGGGCTATTTCTTTAAGATTATATTCTTCAAACATGCCTGTCTGTAAGATTTATTGCATCAGGCCACCGTATATATGGCCCATGGATGTACTAAGATTGAAAGTGAAGTCAAATTTACACTTTTTTCGTCTCACACATTGTAATACAGGTCAATATTTAGAAAATTTTATCATTTGACATCTCTTATCATGCCATCTGATTATTAAATATTGACATTTTTATTATTCATATCCTCCATATACTTGCGCCAGCGTTCGATCAAAGCTGTCATGTCGGCCGGTATGTCGGCGGTGAAAAACATCTCCTCGCCTGTGCGCGGATGTCTGAAACCGAGTGTGCGCGCATGCAATGCCTGTCGCGGACAAACTTCAAAGCTGTTTGATATGAATTTATTATAGACTGCGCTCCTGTTGCCGCGCAGTATCTGGTCGCCGCCATATCGGGCATCATTAAATAGCGGATGGCCTATGTGTTGCATGTGTACCCTTATCTGATGCGTCCTTCCGGTCTCAAGACGGCACTTTACCACCGCTACGTGGCCAAGCGGTTCTATGACCTCGTAGTTGGTAGCGGCATACTTGCTATTCGGATCATCTAACGGAAAAGTGGTCATCTGCAGCCTGTCCTTGGGATTGCGTCCGATATTGGTCTCGATGCGCCCGGAAGCGGGGGCAGGGACACCCCATGTCACGCACACATATTCACGCTTTGTGGTCTTGGCAAAAAACTGCTTGCCAAGCTCGGTTTTGGCATCAGGTGTCTTCGCCACGACAAGCAGCCCGGAGGTGTCCTTGTCAATGCGGTGCACGAGACCCAGACGAGGGTCATTTACATCATAGTCAGGGGTGTCTCGGAAATGCCATGCCAGGGCGTTGACAAGTGTACCGTTGTAATTGCCATGACCGGGGTGCACTACGAGTCCGGCCGGCTTGTTGACCACCAACACTTCGCGGTCCTCATAAACTATGTCAAGGGGAATGTCTTCGGCAGTGATTTCAAACTCATAACGCGGACGGTCCATCACCACCGACACCACGTCGAGAGGCTTCACGCGGTAATTGCTTTTGACAGCTTTGCCGTTGACAAGGATACATCCGGCTTCGGCAGCCTGTTGCACACGGTTTCGCGAAGATTTCTCTAATCTCTGTACCAGAAATTTGTCGACACGCAGCAATTGCTGGCCCTTGTCGGCCACAAAGCGGAAGTGTTCATACAATTCCTGCTCATTATCGTCAGATGTCAGATCCAGGTTATCTATCGTTTCCGTGGTCATACACGCTTTTTTCAAAAATCAGATATGGCGCGCCAATTACTCACCAAGTAAATCCATGTCGGCACCCTCCATATCCATGCTGTCAACATCCTGGGTCATGCCGTCGCCATAGCGTAATATCACTTTGCCGTTGATAGGGATTCGCATGCCGGGCTTTATGGGCGCGCCATGGTACTCGGCACCCAACACGAGCTCGCGGTATTCTGATTCTACAGGCACCTCCACAATGTTTTTGATACCGAGACCCGACAAGATGGAACGTGCCTGACGGAGGGAAATGTCAGTCAGAGCGGGCACAGTAATCATACGCGGATAGAAGGCGTTGACAGTCAGATACACTGTACGGCCAGGCTTCACTTCGTTGCCGGGACGTGGATTCTGCTCTATGACGCTGCCTCGCTTGGCTTTGTCGTCATATACAGAGTCGCTCAGCTCGCATACCATACCGGCCTCGGCTATCGTGGCCAAAGCCTGTTCGTAAGGCAAGCCTTTGACCGCCGGCACTATTGCTGTCTTGCCATGGTCAGTCCAGTAGCCGAGCCAGGCCATGGCTAACCATCCAAGCACAAAAGCCAGTATAACCATCACAAGGATATTGATTATCACTACGACGATGGCAGGCTTCTTGGGCTTGAGCATCTTCTTGTCTGTCGGCTGACTGTTATCCACGGCTGCTTAAATTGATTAATGTGATTAGGATATGGATATTGGAATCTTAGAGGCAAAATTACAAATATTTTTTGAAAAAGCCTTATATGACCAACTAATGGACATGTGTAAACTTTCCCTCGGGATTAAATGTATTCCTGACTTCAAGCGGTATTTTCAGGTCATCCATAATCTCAAGGGCCGGCGCATATACTACTTTAGCTCCGTGGAGCGACATGTCAAGAGCCTCCTTGTAGGTCAGTGAAGGTATCTGCGTGGCGTTTTTGTCACGTCGTGGGTCGGCAGTCATGTAGCCGTCAACATCTGTCCATATCTCTATCCGCCGGCTGCGTAGCGCACGTGCCAGGATGGCTGCCGTCAGATCGCTTCCTCCACGCCCGAGATTGGCGATATGCCCGTCGGGGGCCGAAGCTATGAATCCGGGCACGACATATATATCGGCATAATGTGAGCTGAAATAGTCGTTGATGGCTCCAAACGATTTATCTCTGTCAACACTACGGTTGTCATCAACAGTGGATATAAGATCAAGCACCGGGACAAGCAGAGTATCCTTAGAATCAAACAGATACGAGATGAACACGCTCGACAGTCTCTCGCCGTAGCTGATTATGCAGTCTTGAAAAAATTCATCACGAGGGCGGTCTGCTATGTCATCACGGAGCGCATCCAGAAGAGAGCGGATGGCTTTACGCACCTGCGGCTGCTCGTTCTCCCCTATCAAGTCATCTATAAGGTCGGAATATCTGCTGCCGAATGTTTCTATAAGATATGAGGTCCTGGCTGACATACTGTCGGATTTCGACAGTTCTACAAGTTGGTCGGTCATACCGCCCAAAGCCGATACGACCACTATGACAGGTTCCTCATGTGACATGACAATATCCCTTACATGCTCAAGCGCGTGGGATGTGCCTACGGATGTGCCACCGAATTTAAGGACTTTCATGGTGTATATGTATGAAACTCGATGCTTGTGTGTGTATGTGTTGAAACGGTTATGGTGTTGCTTGCAAAAGCGAGCACAAATTTATACAATTATTTTCTCATATGACTCCGGCCTTGTGCAGAAACTGACGGTAATACTCAGCTTTCTGCTCCAGCTTCATCGGATAAGCTCTTGACGTAGAGGGCAAACGTGTGATATGGAGTTCCCTCGGTGGATTGTCATAAACCGCGTCACTCCACTCACCCATCTTGGGAGCCACACTACCGGTTATAGCCGCCAATGTATCGGCCGCTTTCTCGCCTGTCGTGGCCAGATAACGGCATTGAGGCATCTGCTCAAGCAGCGATGCCAGAGGCACAGGTTCTATGATTTCAAGAAACTTGTCAGAAGCATTGTCCTTCAGCCGACGGATGCTGTGACCTGTGTCATTTAGGGCGATGTGATGCTCCGACATGAGAGCCCTGATGGCTTGCTCGTCAAATTTCTTTTCCGACGGCAACCAGAGCGCATCCTTGTTTCCGAGGAAAATCAGCCCCATTATTCTCCAGAAGTCATTGATGGGATTGGGGTAATAAAACTCCATGCTCCAGCGGTTGGGCTTGGGTGGAAACGTGCCCATAATCAGCACAGTAGCCCCCTCGGGCATGAACGGAGGGAACGGATGCGTCTCAATAGGAAGTGAATCAATCTCTTTCATATATTTTCTAACAAACATATGTGTAGCAATTGTTTTGTCTGGGCAATAAAAACGGCAGGGCTGATGAGATGCCCTGCCGTCTTAATGTGAAAATATCCTGATTAATAGGCAAACATGGGATAATCAGCCATCATCTCGTTTACCTTGCCACGCACAGCTGCGATGCGTGCTTCGTCCTCGGGAGCTGAAAGCACGGTGTCAATCATCTCAACGATTTCACCCATCTTGTCCTCCTTTACACCACGTGTGGTGATGGCAGGTGTGCCGAGACGGATACCAGAGGTCTGGAAGGGAGAACGGCTGTCGAAAGGCACCATGTTCTTGTTGGCGGTAATATCGGCATCTACGAGAGCCTTTTCGGCTACCTTACCTGTCAGTTCGGGATACTTGGTGCGCAGATCCACGAGGATACAGTGGTTGTCGGTGCCGTTTGACACGATCTTGTAGCCCTTGTCCATCAGAGCCTGTGCCATGACGGCTGCATTCTTCTTGACCTGAGCCTGGTATTCCTTGTAGCTGGGCTGGAGAGCCTCACTGAATGCCACAGCCTTGGCGGCGATGACATGTTCAAGCGGACCGCCCTGGACGCCGGGGAACACTGCGCTGTCAAGCAGCGATGACATCATACGTGTCACGCCCTTGGGAGTCTTCTTGCCCCAGGGATTCTCAAAGTCCTTGCCGAGCAGGATGATACCGCCACGCGGACCGCGGAGTGTCTTGTGGGTGGTCGATGTCACGATATGTGCATATTTCAGAGGGTTGTCAAGCAGACCGGCTGCAATCAGACCTGCAGGGTGCGCCATGTCGACCATGAATATGGCTTCGATTTCATCAGCGAGCTTGCGCATACGAGCATAGTCCCATTCACGAGAGTAGGCGCTTGCGCCACCGATAATCAGTTTGGGACGCTCACGGAGTGCCACCTCTTCCATCTGGTCATAGTCCACCAGACCTGTCTCAGCATTGACATTGTACTCAAGTGCATTGAACACAAGGCCTGAGAAATTGACTGGGCTGCCGTGGCTGAGGTGACCGCCATGGCTCAAATTGAGACCTAAGAATTTGTCACCGGGCTGCATCGTAGCCATGAATACGGCCATATTGGCCTGTGCTCCCGAATGAGGCTGCACATTGGCATACTCGGCTCCGAAGATTTCCTTGAGGCGGTCAATGGCAAGCTGTTCGGCCTCATCTACCACCTGGCAACCGCCATAGTAACGGTGGCCGGGATACCCCTCGGCATACTTGTTGGTGAGGCATGAACCCATGGCCTGCATCACCTGGTCGCTGACAAAGTTCTCGGATGCAATCAGCTCAATGCCTTTTTTCTGACGCTGATGCTCGCGCTCGATGATGTCAAAAATCTTGTTGTCTCTTTCCATAACTGTAGATTAGTGGGGAGTTGTTGTTGATAAAGATATTTTGTTGTGATATTTATTTCTTTTTCTTCTGAACGGAGAAACCGAATTTACCTATTTTCCCGCCTTGAGTGTAATAACCGCCATGGTTATAATTGATCAGATGAGCCAAATCAAGCCTGAACGCATCAGTCTCAGGGTCAAAAAGCGATTCGTCGGCACGTACATTGAGTACATCGGCGATAAACATGTCATGGGTGCCCAGACTGATGATTTCCTTTACACGGCATTCGATATTCACCGGGCTTTCGGCTATGCTCGGACAAGCCACCTTCACCCCCGGCACCGGTGTCAGGCCGGTCTCTTTCCATTTGTCATAGTCAGCGCCGGAGCGCACACCTATCCAGTCGGTTGCGGCAGCTATCTCCTCGGTGGTCAGATTGATGGTAAACTCCATCTGCTCCTTGATCATCGGATAGCTGAACCTGCCCGGTCTCACAGATATATAGCACATGGCCGGGTCACTGCATATGGTGCCTGTCCATGATACCGTGAGCATATTGCTTTTGTCAGCCGTACCGCATGTCACGATGACAGCCGGCAGAGGGTAAAGCATCGTGCCGGGACGGAGATTTCGTTTCTTATCCATAATATCTATATATGTGTCGTGGATATGATGATTCACTCTATTACGGCATCCTTGCTCGTCAATGCACGGCCGCAATAATGGCAACGCAATATCACATGCTCCCTGTCAATGACATCAAATTTGGTCTGAACAGGCTCATTATTGGTGATACATTTGGGATTGGGACATTTGACAATGCCAAGTATGCGGTCAGGCAAGACTACCTCTCGCTTTTCAGCCACCTCATAATCACGTATGATATTGATTTTTGCCTTAGGCGCTACTATGGCTATACGGTTGAGGATGTTTTCATCAAACTCTACGTCGCTGACTTTGATAATGCCCTTCTTGCCGAGCTTGCTGCTCTCGAGATTGTTGCCTATCGTAATTGCCGACTGGAGATTCTCAATGCCCAGTATCCTCACGGCCTTGAACAGCATCGAGCCGGGGATATGGTCTATCACCGTGCCGTTGCGCAAAGCCGCCACTGCAAGCGATTTTTTTGATGTTTGTGATGCACTCATTTGACAGTGTTATTCTTCAATGTTGACAAATCGATTCCTAACGCCCTACATATGATGGCCTGACGGGTAAACAATCCGTTTTTAGCCTGTTGGAAATAATATGCTTTGGGGTTGTCGTCCACATCCTGGGCTATCTCGTTGACACGCGGAAGCGGATGCAGTATTTTCAGATTGGGCTTGGAAGTCTCAAGCATCGAATTATGCAGGGAGTAGCGGTCCTTGACACGCTCATATTCCATCAGGTCGGTAAACCGCTCACGCTGCACTCGGGTCATATATATTATATCTGACGAGTCGATGACCTCTTTGCTGAACTCGGTTTCTTCGGTAAATTTTATGCCTTTGTCGCTGCAGTACTGCTTATATTCCTCAGGCATCTTTAGTTCCTCACATGCCACGAAGCGGAATGTGGGGTTGAAATACTGCATGGCCATGATAAGCGAGTGGACCGTGCGGCCATATTTCAGGTCTCCTACAAGGGTGATGGTCAGGCCGTCAAGTTTTCCCTGTGTCTTGTAGATTGAATACAGGTCAAGCATGGTCTGCGAAGGATGCTGGTTGGCTCCGTCACCGGCATTGATGACAGGTACATCCGTAACCTCCGTGGCGTATCGGGCCGCGCCCTCTATGAAATGGCGCATGATGATGAGATCAACGTAATTGCTGACCATCTTGATGGTGTCCTTAAGCGTCTCTCCCTTGGAGGTGCTGGTAGTTCCGGCGTCAGAGAATCCGATTACACGCCCACCAAGACGGTTGACCGCAGTCTCAAAACTCAGTCGGGTACGTGTCGACGGTTCGAAGAAAAGTGTTGCCACTACCTTGCCGTCAAGCAGCTTGTGATTTGGATGAGCTTCGAAAAACGAGGCTGTCTCCAGCAGGTCAAGTATATCGGCCTTATTTATATCGGTTATTGAAACCAGACTGTTGTTGCTCATAAGATTTTCGCATAAAGGACTTTGTTATGACAGAGCGGATATTGAAGCCTTGAGTGCCTCTATTTTACTGAGTGCATCAGCCTCCTTCTTTCGTTCGGCATCAACCACTGCAGCCGGCGCACCATTGACAAATCTCTCGTTTGAGAGCTTCTTCTGCACAGAGCGCAGGAATCCTTCGTAATAATCAAGGTCTTTGTGCAGTTTGGCGAGCTCGGCCTCCTTGTCAATACTGTCGGCAAGGGGCACGTTGAATTCCACAGTGCCAACGAGGAAAGCTGAAGCTGAAGCATCCTTCTCCTTGACATTCGAGATTTCTGACAGATTGCAGAGTTTGGCGAGAAGTTCCTGTTGATTAGTATGCCAATCGCCCACGATGTTGAGCTTCAGAGCCTCCTTGTTAGGTATGTTCTTCGCAGCACGGACACTGCGTACACCGTTGACTATCTCCTTGACAGTCTCCATCTCAGCAATTATATCGGCATCATAGATACCGGCCTGAGGCATGCTGCTGTACATGATGGACTCTCCGTCGGCGCGTTCTGCAAGATGCTGCCAGAGCTCCTCTGTGATAAACGGCATGAACGGATGGAGCACCCTCAGCAGTGTGTCAAGATACCCTATAGTCGCATCAAGCGTCTTGCGGTCAATTGGTTTCTGATATGCCGGCTTGACCATCTCCAGATACCATGAAGAAAATTCGTCACGGAACAGGCGGTAGGCTGCTATCAGAGCCTCTGATATGCGGAATTTCTCAAAGAGGTCGTTGATTTCGGCAACTGCCTTTTCAAGCTCGGCTTTAAACCATCGTATCGCTGTTTTGGATGATTCCGGCTGTTCAAGCGTGTCATCCACATCCCAGCCCTTGATGAGTCGGAATGAGTTCCATATCTTGTTGCAGAAATTACGTCCCTGCTCACAAAGTTTCTTATCAAAGAATATATCGTTGCCGGCAGGCGCACACAGGAGCATGCCCATACGCACTCCGTCAGCACCGTATTCCTTCATCAGATCTATTGGGTCGGGAGAATTTCCTAACTGCTTAGACATCTTGCGGCCTATTTCGTCGCGTACGATGCCGGTGAAATATACATGGTTAAACGGCTGTTTGTCCACGAACTCATATCCTGCGACAATCATACGTGCCACCCAGAAGAATATGATGTCCGGACCGGTCACGAGGTCACTGGTCGGATAGTAATATGAAATCTCCTTGTTGCCGGGGTCAAGTATGCCGTTGAAAAGCGAAATCGGCCACAGCCATGACGAGAACCAGGTATCAAGGCAATCCTCGTCCTGACGCAGATCCGAAGCTGTCAGAGAGGAATCCTTGTCCCGGGCAAGTTTCAATGCCTCCTCAGGAGTCTCAGCCACGACATACGATCCGTCGGGCAGATAATATGCCGGCACACGGTGGCCCCACCAGAGCTGGCGAGAGATGCACCAGTCGCGCACATTGTTCATCCATGTGTCATAGGTGGTCTTGAACTTCTCGGGGATGAATTTTACGATGTCATTATCCACAGCTTCAAGAGCCGGTTTGGAAATCTCGTCCATCTTAAGATACCACTGGTCACTGAGACGCGGCTCTACCACGGTATCGGCATTGCGCTCGCTGTAGCCCACCTTGTTCTCATAGTCTTCGATTTTCTCGATGAGACCGGCTGCCTGGAGGTCTTCGGCTATCTGCTTGCGCACGTCAAAGCGATCCATACCCACGTACATGCCCCCCTCAGGGCTGATTCGGGCATCGTCGGTGAAGATGTCTATGCTTTCAAGTCCGTGTTTCTGACCGAGCATATAGTCATTGGGGTCATGTGCCGGGGTCACTTTGAGGCATCCTGTACCAAATTCTATATCCACGTAGTCATCCTCAATGACAGGTATCTCCCTGTTGACGAGGGGCACTATCACTTTCTTGCCACGAAGGTGCTGGTTCTTGGGGTCGTTGGGGTTGATGCACATGGCAGTATCTCCCATGATGGTTTCAGGGCGTGTAGTAGCCACTATGGCATACGCATCCTCGCCTACCACTTTATATCTGAGGTAATACAGCTTGCTGTGTTCCTCCTTATATACCACCTCTATGTCGCTCAGAGCGGTTTTGGCTTTGGGGTCCCAGTGCACCATGCGCTTGCCTCGGTAGATAAGCCCTTTGTTATAAAGGTCGACAAACACACGGATTACGCTCTTGTAGCGGATGTCATCCATCGTAAACGCGGTGCGGCTCCAGTCACATGAGGCACCGAGCTTTTTTAGCTGCTCAAGGATTATGCCACCATGTTTGTGAGTCCAGTCCCATACATGCTTGAGAAATTCCTCGCGTGTCAGGTCGCTCTTTTTGATGCCCTCGGTAGCGAGTTTTGCAACGACCTTGGCTTCCGTGGCTATGGCCGCATGGTCAGTACCGGGAACCCACAGCGCGTTTTTGCCAAGCATGCGCGCACGGCGAACGAGTATATCCTGGATGGTGTTGTTGAGCATGTGGCCCATATGGAGCACGCCTGTGACATTGGGCGGCGGTATGACTATGGTATATGGTTCACGAGCATCAGGCACGCTCTTAAACAGGTTATGCTCTAACCAGTATGCGTACCATTTATCCTCTACATCGGCAGGATTATAGGTAGTAGCCAGTTCGTTCATGTTTGCGTTATGATTGTTGTGATGAGCGATTACATCATAATGTATAATTCGCCCACAAATTTACTCAAAATAGCCCACACTTTCGCCATACCTCTGACTAAAAAATGTCCCATCGGCATAATAATCGCCTGTCAAAGTCACGTGAGACGGTTATAATATCGCACTGATGAGGTCAGTGGCTGTTTTATTATTTAATTAAGGTTAAGAGATAAGGCAACTTCCTCTAGAAAATCGTAAATTTGTTAGTTAATTTAAGCTGACTTTAATGGCAAAAAAACATAAGGATATTCACCCGCATGTCATCGAGGCACACAATGTGAGGGTCAACAACCTCAAAGGCATCGATGTGACCCTGCCCCGTGACAAATTCATCGTCATAACCGGCCTGTCGGGCAGCGGAAAGTCTTCGCTGGCCTTTGACACGCTGTATGCCGAGGGCCAACGCCGCTATGTGGAAAGCCTCAGTGCTTATGCCCGTCAATTCATGGGCAAAATGCACAAACCTGAGGCCGACTGGATCAAAGGGCTGCCTCCGGCCATAGCTATAGAGCAGAAAGTCAACACACGCAATCCGCGAAGCACCGTCGGCACAGCCACCGAGATATACGACTACATGAGGCTGCTGTTTGCGCGTATCGGCCGAATATATTCCCCTGTTTCGGGCAAGGAGGTCAAAAAGCATACGCTGGAAGATGTCTACGCCTATCTCAACTCTCTGCCTCAGGGCAGCCGTGTGGCCTTGCTCTCCCCCATCACACTTCCGCCCAAACGTCGCGTACACACACAGCTCCAGCTCTTTGTCGATGCCGGATACTGGCGATTGTACCGTGACGGATCTTTCATTGACATAAACGAACTGCTGACTGACGAAAGCCGTCAGCCCGACTCGCTTGACGGCTACATGCTCGTCATTGACCGCTCGCGCATCAACCATGACGACAAGGACGAGATGAGCCGCCTGTATGAGTCAGTGGAAGCGGCCATGTATGAGGGCGGCGGCATTATGAGGGTAGCCGTGTGGCATACTGACGGCGCGGTCACTGCCGAGGAGTTTTCGAATCTCCTGTCGGCCGACGGCATGACGTTTGAGGAGCCAACCGAGCTGATGTTTAATTTCAACAACCCTTATGGCGCATGTCCGCGCTGCGAGGGTTTCGGCAAGGTCATCGGTATAGATGAGAAACTCGTCATCCCCAACCAGTCCCTGTCGGTTTATGACGATGCGGTGAGCTGCTGGAAGGGAGAGAAGATGGGCGAATGGAAACGTGCGTTTATCTATGCCGCCTCACGCCATGATTTCCCCATCCATACTCCCTACAACCAGCTCACACAGGCTCAGAAAGACCTCCTGTGGCACGGTGCTCCTGGAGTGGAAGGTATCGACGCCTTCTTCCGCATGGTCGAGAGCAATCTCTATAAGATACAATACCGTGTGATGAAAGCCCGTTACCAGGGCAAGACCGTATGTCCCGACTGTCATGGAGGCCGTCTTAACAAAAACGCATCATACGTCCGCATCAACGGGCTGAATATATCCGACATCGTCAAGAAGCCGATTGATGAATTAGTCCAATGGTTCGCCGCTCTGCCTCTCACCGCCAACGAGGCCAAGATAGCCGAACGGCCTCTCGAAGAGATACGTAACCGCCTGCGGTTCATGCAGGAGGTAGGTCTTGGGTATCTTACCCTTGACCGTCAGGCCTCAACCCTGTCAGGCGGCGAAAGCCAGCGCATCAATCTTGCTTCATCGCTCGGAAGCAGCCTTATCGGCTCGCTGTACATACTTGACGAGCCGAGCATAGGCTTGCATAGCCGTGACACAGACCGCCTGATCGGTGTGCTGCGCAGTCTCCAAAGCATAGGCAATACGGTAGTGGTGGTAGAACACGACGAAGACATCATGCATGCTGCCGATTTCATCGTGGATGTTGGCCCCAATGCCGGCTCCAATGGCGGCGAGATAGTCTACCAGGGACCGGCCGAAGGTATCGGGTCTGCCGAGAGAAGCTATACGGCCAAATACCTTGACGGCACATTGTCAATCCCTGTGCCAGAAATCAGACGCAAGACCAACAAATACATCGAAATCACTAACGCCTGCGAGCACAACCTCAAGGGCATCAATGTACGTTTCCCCTTAGAAGCACTGACAGTGGTCACAGGTGTGAGCGGAAGCGGCAAAAGCACCCTTGTCAGGGATATACTCTACAGGGCTTTGACTCGCCATTTAGGTGACCCGGCGGACGCCCCAGGAGCTTTCGGAGAACTAAAAGGCGACCTGCATCTCGTCACGCACGTGGATTTCGTCGACCAGAATCCCATAGGCAAATCTTCGCGTTCCAACCCGGCGACATACATGAAGGCCTACGATGAAATACGCGCTCTGTTTGCCTCCCAGCAGTCAGCCAAACAGATGGGACTGACAGCCAGCCACTTCTCTTTCAATTCGGATGGCGGTCGCTGTCCGGAGTGCAAGGGCGAAGGCACCATCACCATAGAGATGCAGTTTATGGCCGATGTGGTCATCCCCTGCGAATCATGCCATGGCGAGCGATTCAAGCGCGAGGTGCTTGACGTCACCTACCGCGACAAGAATATCAATGACATTCTCACCATGACCGTCGATGATGCTATCGCCTTCTTCAGCGAAGAGAACGGCTCCATCGAGAAGAGAATAGTCAAGCGGCTCAAGCCCCTTCAGGAGGTAGGTCTCGGATACATACAGCTCGGACAAAGCAGTTCCACGCTGTCAGGCGGCGAAAACCAGCGTGTCAAGCTGGCATGGTATCTGGCATCGGAGACAACGCGACCCACGGTGTTCATATTTGACGAGCCTACCACAGGTCTGCATTTCCATGACATCAACACCCTGCTCAAAGCTTTCGACAGGCTGATACAAAACGGCCACACGGTTATAGTCATAGAGCATAACATGGATGTCATCAAGCAGGCCGACCATGTCATAGACATAGGCCCCGAAGGAGGCGAAGCCGGTGGATACCTTGTTGCCACAGGCACCCCCGAGGAGATAGCCGCTTGCAAAGAGTCCTATACCGGACATTATCTCAAAGAGAAGCTAAAAGAACATTAACCCAACACTACATACAGGATATAATTATGGCAAAGATAGGAGACTTGGTGAGATTTCTCAACTCCGTAGGCGGAGGACGGGTGACACGCATCGAAGGGCGCATAGCCTATGTGGACGATGACGGCTTTGAGACGCCTATGCTGATGAATGAATTGGTGGTGGTTTCACCTGCTGAATCACAGATTGCCAAGGTCGCAGCGACACAAGCCGAGGAAGCCAAGCCTCAGCCAACTCCCTCCCAATCAGTATCCGCAGCACCCATGCACAAGCCGGAGCCTCCTGTAGAGGTATTCGAGACGCCTACTGGCGACAAACTCAACATAGTACTCGGATATGAGGCCGCAGATCTGCGTCAGATTTCCACCACAACATTTGATGCTTATCTCGTCAATGACAGCAACTATTATCTGTCGCTCTGCTATATGGTGTCAAACGACGGCAAAAACTGGAATCTCGTCACCGATACCGTCATAGAGCCGAATACACAGGCTCTCATGGACGAAATCAGCCGTGAAAAGCTCTCCGACATGACATATGTGGCCGTGCAGTACACGGCATATAAAAAGGGCAAACCGTTTGAGCGCAAACTGCCGGTATGGTTTGAGCAAAAGATGGATATGACCAAATTCTTCAAACTCCATTGCTTCAAGGAAAATGTCTATTTCGAGTCACCTGTCATCGCGCTTGAAATTGTCATCAATGACCGTCAGAACCAGCAACTCGCCATCGATGAGACGGAACTGAAGAAAGCCATAGCCATCAAGACCAAGGAGGACAAGCCACACCAGCGCCCTGTCAAGAAATTCTCTCACCGCAAGGATACTGAAGCACTCCTTGAAGTGGATCTGCATATCAACGAACTGCTTGACAACACAGCCGGGATGTCTACTGCCGACATACTCAACTATCAGATAGACACATTCCGTAAAGTCATGGATGCCAACCTGTCAAACCATGGGCGCAAGATAGTATTCATCCACGGCAAGGGCGAAGGCGTGCTGCGCAAAGCCATTGAGAAGGAACTCAACTACCGTTACAAGAAGCACCGCTATCAGGATGCGTCATTCAAGGAATACGGATTCGGTGCCACCCAGGTAACCATAGCATAGACATGATTTTCTGTTTTTCAGGCAACGGCAACACCCGCTTCATCGCAACTAAGCTCGCTGATATTCTCGGGCATAAAATAATCGACCTCAAGGGCCGGCTCCTGACAGATGCCGGTAGCGGAGAGATACAGATTTCCCCTGAGGAAGACATCATATGGATGTTCCCCATATATTCATGGGGAATCCCTCCCGTTGTGCGTGATTTCATCAGCAAGGTAAAGTTGTCCACGGACACAGGAGCTCTTCACCATATGGTCGCTACCATGGGCGATGATTCAGGCCTGACGGATAAGATGTGGCGCAGACTGATAGCTGTCCGTGGATGGAAACCAGCATCGGCCCAAGGAGTCATAATGCCCAACACCTATGTCCTTATGAAAGGATTTGATGTTGACAAGCACGAGATAGCTGACGGGAAGCTACACAAAGCCGTTGAATCCATCCCCACGATAGCTCAAGTAATACGCTCAGGCAAATGTGTCACCGATATAAACCGGGGCTCGTTTGCATGGATAAAATCGCGTGTGATATATCCCTGGTTTGTAAGATACAGCATGTCGCCGCGCAAATTCACTGTCCACGACTGCATATCCTGCGGCAAATGCGTCAAGTGCTGCCCCATGGACAACATCAGATTGGCTGACGGTACACCACAATGGGGTGACCGATGCGCCATGTGCCTCGGCTGCTACAATGTGTGCCCACGCCATGCCATAGAATACGCTTCCGCCACCACTTGCAAAGGTCAGTATCACTGCCCTTCCGACTTAAAATAATTTGTCATTGCATGAGCTGCTGCTTTATCTCTTTGCTCGCATCCTAAGAATCCTCTCCGTTGCAGGTCCGACGGTAAACTCCGCAGCATTGATTATCCCGGGAATCCAGACAATTACATCATTGCGCAGCAGTATGAGAGTACTTTCCTTCTCCTTGACGCTTAATTTCCTGTCGGAGAACACATCGCTGACAAGCTTTGAGCCTTTCATGCCAAAAGGCCGTATCCTGTCACCCACCTGCCACCGCCTTATGCTCCACACAGGATTTCCTTCAAGAATTCTTGCGTCAAAATAAGCCACATATGGGTCACGTATGGGCTTAAATGATGTCCTGTCGGAGATATAATCTATATTATAAGGCAGATTGTCAATTACAGATGTCTCAAAGTTGACTGCATCACTGACCTCGCTGCTTAGTCTCAGCGTGCCATGGTCTATGTACCAGCAGCCATAGCGGCTTCCGCTGTTAGTCCTGTGCTCGATTATTTTATCAGCCATATCCCGGGTCATCCCCTGCGGAGCAAACCATTCCCACAGCAGAAGTGATGCAAAGTTCTCAGACTCGGCTAAATGCGAGAGCTCCACGGCTCCATCAGCAGCCACATATTTATCGTATTTCAGTCTGCATATCTCGTTGACGAAGCGTGAGTATTCATCTATGTGCTGCGATGTAGCGCATATGTTGTTTTTAGCCTCGGGAAACTCGCGATACAGACCGGGTAATATGATATTGCGCAGTTTATTGCGCTTCACATCATTTTTCGCGTTAGAGCTGTCATCTCTCCATTTGATTCCCTTGTCGGTGAGATACTCGTGTATTTCCGCACGTGTTATATTAAGCAACGGACGTATTATACCAGGTTCACGATGCCACTTCATTGAAGCAAGTCCACGCAGGCCGGTGCCGCGGATAAGATTAAGCATCACAGTCTCTACCTTGTCATCGGCATGATGGGCCACCGCCACCACCCGGGCGTCATGCTTGCGTCGCAACGTCTCAAACCACTCATATCTGATGTCACGGCAAGCCATCTCCATTGATAACCCGTCACGCTCCATGCGCCCGGCGACATCGGCATGCATTATCTCCAACGGCACATTCAGAGTGTCGCAAAGCTGTCGGACATAATTCTCGTCACCATCGCTCTCCGCACCTCTGAGGCCGTAGTTACAATGTGCAGCCACGACATCATATCCAAGCTGCCACAGCACATGCAGCAGTGCCACCGAATCGGCTCCGCCGCTCAGTCCCACGACCACCGGTCGCTCATCGTAACGAGCCAACAGTCCATGACTCTCTATGTTGTCTTTAACCCGGGATAACATCATTATGCTTGATCTATAACAAAAGGATTACAAATATACATACTTTCATCCGCATATCCACCCATTCAGTCAATACCTGCCGTCAGTTTTTATCAATGTGGAGAGATTGCGAAAATAAGCTGGCCTTGAACATTTTTTCTGGCAGCGGTGCAACATGTAGGCGCATAGCTTTGTTAAATAATAAAAGTTAACAAATTAAGACCCTACGAATATGTTATGGACTGCGATAGGCTGCCTTATAGCGGCTATAATTATTTTCAACGCCATGTGGATATGGCAATCAAAGGCTTCAAAGAATCCTGAAAAATTAGAGACATACCTCCGATACAAGACAGCCATGCAGATAAGCTACTTCCTGCTTCTCGTGGCTGCAGCTGTGCTATTCATCATCTGGTAGAAAAACAATCCCGTGGTACACACCCATATGGGGGATACCGGCAGCCGCCGGTATCCCCCATAATTGTATGCCGATATGTCGTTATATCTCGTAAAATCCGTATATTTGCATCTGTGTTAGACATACACGTGTAAAACAACATAAACCTACCTGTTATAACGATATGAACCGTCAGGAATTAGTTGAAAATATACGCCGCAAGGGCTCATTTCTCTGCGTAGGCCTTGACAGCGACATTAAAAAGCTCCCGGCTCATCTGCTCCAATGCGAGAATCCCGTGCTGGAATTTAATAAAGCCATCATAGATGCCACTGCCCCCTACTGTGTGGCCTACAAGCCCAATCTGGCTTTCTATGAAGCATCAGGCGTAGACGGCTGGAAAACTCTCGAAGAAACCGTCAGATACATCCGTCAGAATTACCCTGACCAGTTTATCATAGCCGATGCCAAGCGCGGCGACATCGGCAACACATCAGACCTGTATGCCCGCAGCTTATTTGACCATCTCGATGTGGATGCGCTGACCGTCGCCCCCTATATGGGCAAAGACAGCGTGACCCCGTTTCTCGGCCGCAAAGGCAAGTGGGTCATACTTCTCGCGCTGACCAGCAACGCCGGCTCGGCCGACTTCCAGATGCTCCGCCTTGACAATGGCCGCAGACTGTTTGAGCAGGTCATAGAGACATCCAAGCAGTGGGCCGGAGATGACGAGATGATGTATGTGGTAGGCGCCACACAAGGCCGCCTCTTTGAGGACATCCGCTGTGTGGCTTCCACAAACTTTTTGCTTGTGCCCGGTGTCGGAGCGCAGGGCGGGAGTCTGGAGGAAGTGGCGAAATACGGCATGAGCAAGGACTGCGGTCTGCTCGTCAACTCATCACGTGGTATCATATTTGCTTCAAGAGACGAGGATTTCGCTCATGCAGCTGCAGCCGAGGCCGCACGTCTGGCCCAGCAGATGCGTCAGCTCCTTGACACCTATTCCGACCTTTAAGAGGACGCTTTTTAAAGTAATTTAATAGGCCGACACAAAGCTTTTAGATAATAACTGCTTAAATTTGCCATATATACAGAAATTTCATACAATATTCACTCTTTCATAATATTAACGACAATGAAAATTGACAATTATGATTTTGCCGGCAAGAAGGCAATCGTGCGCGTTGACTTCAATGTGCCCTTAGATGAAAACGGTCACATCACCGACGACACCCGTATCCGCGGTGCTCTTCCCACCCTCAAGGCCATCCTCGAGCGTGGCGGAAGCCTCATCATCATGTCACACATGGGCAAGCCCAAAGGCAAAGTCAACCCCAAATATTCACTCGCTCAGATCAAGGACGATGTAGCCAAGGCTCTCGGCCGTGACGTTAAATGGGCTCCTGACTGCGCAAATGCCGAAGAAGCAGCTGCCAACCTCAAGCCCGGCGAAGTGCTTCTGCTCGAAAACCTCCGTTTCTATCCCGAGGAAGAGGGCAAGCCCGTAGGCATCGACAAGGAAGACCCTGCTTATGACGCAGCCAAGAAGGAGATGAAAGAGCGTCAGAAAGAGTTTGCAAAGAAACTCGCCAGCTACGCCGATGTATATGTAAACGACGCTTTCGGTACAGCACACCGCAAGCATGCATCTACCGCCGTAATCGCTGACTACTTCACATCTGACAACAAGATGCTCGGTTACCTCATGGAGAAAGAGGTACAGGCCGTTGACAATATCCTCAGCGACATCAAGCGTCCCTTCACTGCCATCATGGGAGGTTCGAAAGTATCTACCAAAATCGGCATCATCGAGAATCTGATGGACAAGGTAGACAACCTCATCCTCTGCGGCGGCATGACATATACATTCGCCAAGGCCCAGGGCGGCAAGATCGGAGACTCTATCTGCGAGGACGACAAACTTGACCTTGCTCTTGACATCATCAAGAAAGCCAAAGAAAAAGGCGTCAACCTCGTGCTCGGCACTGACTGCGTGGCTGCCGACAGCTTCAGCAATGACGCCAAGACCCAGATCTGTCCTGCCAATGACATACCCGACGGATGGGAAGGCCTTGATGCAGGTCCTAAGACATGCGAAGCTTTCCGCGAAGTAATCCTCCCTGCCAAGACCATCCTCTGGAACGGCCCTGCAGGTGTATTTGAATTTGACAACTTCACCACCGGCTCTCGCGCTATCGCCGACGCCATCGTAGAAGCTACCAACAACGGTGCATTCTCGCTCGTAGGCGGCGGTGACTCCGTGGCTTGCGTCAACAAGTTCGGTCTCGCCGACCAGGTAAGCTACGTCAGCACAGGCGGCGGTGCCCTCCTCGAAGCTATCGAGGGCAAGGTACTCCCCGGTGTTGCAGCCGTGAAGTAATCACATAACCGATCTTACAACATGCGACAGCCATGCAAAGTTTGACTTTGCATGGCTGTTGTCTTAATAAAAATCGCTATATTTGTAACTGCGTGCCGATACATATCCGGCCTGCGACCAATCATGCGATTTTCTGACATACCCGGACATACTGAAATCAAGCATTGGCTACGCCAGCTCGTTGACAATGACAAGATACCACACGCCCTTCTGCTGGAGGGGCCGGAGGGCATAGGCAAGCTCGCCATGGCCCGTGCCATGATACAATATATCTACTGCGAGCACCGCACCCCTGACGGTGACAGTTGCGGACGGTGCCAGTCATGCACTCTGCTCAACAGTCTCAGCCATCTTGACTCCATGTATTCATATCCCGTGGTCAAGGATGACGACAACCCTATCAGCGACAAATATCTGCAGCAATGGAAACGTTTCCTTGCCGAAGAACCGCTATATGCCGGACTTGACCGCTGGACAGCGACATTTACAAAGACCAATGCACGTCCTGTGATATATGTCACCGAAGCCAATGACCTGATACACAAACTCAGTTTCCAAGCTCGTCAGTCACGTTACAAATCCGTGATAGTGTGGCTCCCGGAAAGGCTCAACGAAGAGGCAGCCAACAAACTGCTCAAGCTGATTGAGGAACCTTACCCCGACACCCTGCTCCTCTTTGTCTCCAACGAACCCCAGCTCATACTGCCTACCATCTATTCACGTCTCCAGAGAGTGCCCATGCGCCGCCAGCCTGACGACATAATAGCGTCGTGGCTACAGGATAAGCGTGGACTTAGCGTCCCTGACTCACGCGCCATAGCGCATCTCGCTGACGGCAGCTTTCTTGAAGCCGACCTACAGCTATCCGTATCATCGGACACCAAGCGGTACTTCGAGTTGTTCAAATCCCTGATGCGTCTCGCATATGCCCGTAAAGTAGCCGGATTCAAAGACTGGGCAGCCGAACTGGCCGATATGGGGCGTGAAAGCGAAATAAAATTCTACACTTATGCCGCGCGGCTCATACGCGAGAGCTTCGTCTACAACTTCCAGCGTCCGCATCTCAATTATCTCAACCCCGAGGAGGAGGCTTTCAGCAAAAACTTCGCCCGATTCATCACAGTCAACAACGTGGAAGGCATAATCCGTGTAATCGACAATGCCATCATCGAAATCGGGGGCAACGGCAACGGCAAAGCCATAAATTTCGACGTAGCAATGCGCATCATGATTCTGCTACGTAAAAGCAATTGAAACGTATATCGCTATGTCTGACGCACCCAAAGGATTTCTCCAGGCTGTAGCCGAAACATATTACGCTAATGAGCGTGACAATCTGGACCGCTTCTGCTTTGTGTTTCCAAACAAGCGAAGCGCAACACATTTCATGCAGAAGCTACAGGACGTAGCTACTCCGCCGATGGTTTTGCCCGGATGCACCACTATTTCGGAGCTTGTGGCAGACCAGTCGGACTATGTGGAGGCATCACGTCTTGAACGGATGTTCATCCTCTACAACGAGTACAACAAGCTGATGACTGACCCGGTGGACTTTGACCGATTCGTCTACTGGGGCGACATGCTGCTAAATGATTTTGATGACGTTGACCGCTATCTTGTAGATGCCGACGCGCTTTTTGTCAATCTCAAACGGTTTCGCGAGATCAGGAGCAATTACCTTACACCCGAGCAGATAGACGTAATCAGCCGCTACTGGAACGGCACTGAGGACCTTGCCAAAGACATAGAGAATTTCTGGCAACATACAGTGCCTGCGATGCGTGAGGAGTCGGACGACACCGACAGCTCATCGGCAGCATCACACTTTGTCAAGCTGTGGATGGTACTTGACAAACTTTATCACGCCTACCACCGCACACTTAATGACCGCGGACTGACTGCCCCAGGGCGCCTTTACCGCGATGCCGTCACCGCCCTACAGGCCCGTGATGACTGGGACTGGGACCGATATGTCTTTGTCGGATTCAACGTATTGTCAGCTTCAGAAATCAAAATTTTCAAGACGTTGCAAACCCGGGGTCGTGCCGATTTCTACTGGGACCTGCCATCTCCGCAATTCCAAGGCCTGATACACCATCGTGACGGAAGCACATCCCACAGCAACAAGGCCATGCACTTCATCAGGCGTAACATCAAGGCCTTCCCTTCGCTCTATGACATCACACCGCTTATCTATGACGGCCGCACGCTGCCCAAGATTGACATAATCAATGTACCGTCGCGCATCGGACAGGCCAAGGTAGCCGGTAATATAGTGGCGAAGCTGTCAGAGTCAGGCAAACTTGACCCTGCCAATGCCATCAACACAGCCCTTGTGATGCCCGATGAATCCATGTTTGTATCCGTGGTCAACTCAATGCCGGCAGATCTCGGCGCGATAAATGTCACTATGGGGTATCCCCTGCGCCGCACTCCTGTAGCAACATTTCTAAAAGCTGTCACATCCCTGCATCTCAGAGCGCGCAAAAGCGGTGGCGAATGGTATTACTTCTATGAAGACCTTTATGATGTGGTGACCCACTCGCTCATCGGGCTGCTTGACTCTGAGGCGGCGCATGCCCTCGTCAAGGATGTAGAAAAGCAACACCGCTTCATGGTGCCTGTGTCACTGATAGCTGACAACTACCCTACCATAGCCCCTCTGTTTACGCCAATCTCCCACCCCGATGACCTCAATGAGGTCGGTGCATACATCACTCGTGTCGTTACCTCACTGCGTGAAGGGTTATATCGTCTGCCGTCATCCCACGAAAGAGCCATTCAACTGCAATTTCTTCAAGCCTATCTGATAGCGCTGCGCCAACTGACCGATACAGCTTCGCGCCACAGCATATCCATGGGCGAAGGCACAGCTTTCCGCCTCATTGAGCGTTCGCTCTCCGGCGAAACCGTCAACATGAAAGGCGAACCTCTACGCGGACTGCAGCTCATGGGAGTGCTCGAGACACGTGCGCTTGACTTCGACAACGTGATAATGATGTCTATGAACGAGCGCGTGTTTCCTAAGAAAAGCTACAGCAAATCGTTCATACCCGATGCTCTCCGACACGCCTACCATATGTCCACCATCGAGCACCAGGAATCAATATTTGCATATTATTTCTACCGGCTCATCTCACGGGCTTCACAGGTGACACTCCTCTATGACGGACGAAATGTGGGCATGAACCGCAGCGAGATGTCACGATACATCGTGCAGCTCCTCTATAACAGCAATCCCGACATCCGTGTGCGGCATATAGGAGCGGCATTCCAGGCACGCATATACGAACCGCTGCCCGTCACGGTCACAAAAGACAGCCGCATTATCAGCAAACTTGCCGAATTTCTCACTCCCGACAGCGGCCGCGTTCTGTCAGCCTCATCCATCAACACGTATATAGATTGCCCCCTGCAATTTTATCTGCGTTTCGTTGAAAAATATGATGCCTATGAGCCGTCGACCGATTATATGGACGCCTCGACCTACGGTCAGATAGTCCATTGGGTGTTCGAGCATCTGTATCTTACACTGTCAGCATCGGGGACATATCCTGTAACCGTCAATGCGTCTGACATCCGGAGGCTGATAAATCCCGATGACCCCACTATATTCTCTTTGGTACACCGCGCCATAGACTCGATGTATCTCAACCTTGCCGATGACAGCTCGTCGATACTTGTCGGTGAAACCAAGGCCATATGCACACTCGTGTCTGAGATAGTACGCGAAACATTGCGCTGCGAACTGGAGTTTGCGCCTTTCACAGTGACAGGTGCGGAGGTAAAGCTCCAAGGAAACTACGAACTTGCACCCGGACTGCATGTCAATATACGACAGATAGTGGACCGCGTGGACCGTGTCAACGGCGTAATGCGTGTGGTCGACTACAAGACCGGCAGCGATGTCACCCGTATCAAGGATTGGGATGCGCCGTTTGACGCCGAGAGCAATAACCGCCCCAAGGCCATGGTACAGCTCATGCTTTACTGCAAGATTCTTGCCGCATCACTCCGTACTGACGAGCCCATCACCCCCGTAATCTACAACCTCCGCAAGATATATGTCAACGGCATCAACAAGCTTACATGCAACAAGCAGGAGATAACCGATTACCACACCGAACTTGAGGAGTTTGACAGGCGGTTTGCATCCGTGATTTCCGACATATTCAATCCCGAACTGCCTTTCATGCAATCGCCCGATGTCGGAGGACACGCATGTACATTCTGCCAGTTCAAATCCATATGCGGTGTCCCCGAGGACAATTCAGAAAAATAATGGGCGCAGGGCTATACATACATATCCCCTTTTGTCACAGCAAATGCAGCTACTGCGACTTCTATTCCATGCCTTTGCGACAGGAATCGGAGGATGCCTACATAGATGCGTTGCTTAAAGAGTGGTCGCTGCGACGACATGAAGTCGCGGAGCCTGTCAACACTCTCTATCTCGGAGGAGGCACTCCTTCAATACTGTCAGATGCAAACCTGACAAGACTGATTGAAGGCTTAGGGTTAGAGCTGTCCACGCTGACCGAATCAACGATAGAAGTCAATCCCGAGGACATAACACCACATCGCGCACGTCTGCTTCACGCACTTGGTCTTAACAGGGTGTCAATGGGTGTGCAGTCGCTTGACAACAGACTGCTGGAGTCTATAGGACGGAGACATGACAGCCTGACAGCCATCAAAGCATATGAAACGCTACGCTCTTGCGGCATCAGCAATATCAGCCTTGACCTGATGTACGGGCTGCCATCACAGACCATGGACCAATGGGAACAGACCCTGCGCACGATGCTCGAATCGCTGCATCCAGAGCATCTTTCGGCTTATATATTGAGCTATGAACCCGGTACACGTATGACCGCCATGCGTGACGCCGGCAAGCTGAATCCGCTTGATGATGAAATGACGCTCTCTATGTACACACTCCTGTGTGACATGAGCCGCGATGCCGGATACGTCCACTATGAGATTTCAAACTTCGCTTTGCCTGGCCGTGAGGCCCGACACAATTCGTCATACTGGGATATGTCGTCATATATCGGATTGGGACCAGGGGCACATAGCTTTGACGGCAAGTCGACCAGACGCTCCAATCCGTGGAATCTCAAGAAATATATCGCTGCCCTATCGGCAGGGCACACAGTATGCGAAGAGGAGAGAGAGGATGCCGACACTCTGCATAATGACATCGTGATGGTTGGGTTGCGCACCAATCGCGGTTTAGATCTTGCCTTATGGCCGGAATACGCCGGCAGGTGGCTGAATCTTTCAAGACAGGCCATCGACAGCGGCGAAATGGCCATTACACGGGATAACCGTCTTGTCATATCCGAACGGGCATGGCCTATGGCCGATACATTTATCAGCCGGCTGCTGATAGTAGACTGATTGGCAGTTACCTGCGACACTGACAGGTCCCAAACTGCTTCATACAGGCTTTTAACACTCAACTTAACGTTTTTTATACCCACTGGGCCTTTCCACTCCGAACTATTGCCCTGACAGGACGTTTTGAAGATATAACAGGCTAAGAAAGCCGTAGTTAACCTACAATCAGTAACCAACTTAATAAATAAAACTATGATATACACACAACCTCAGCTCCCCTACAGCCGCGAAGCCCTTGAACCTGCAATCTCAGCTACCACTGTAGATTTCCATTACGGCAAGCATGAGAAAGCATACATCGAAAATCTCAACAAACTCATTGAAAACACCATCTATGCCGATATGGACCTTGAGGAGATAATCCGCAAGAGTGACGGTGCCCTCTTCAACAACGCCTCACAGGCATGGAACCATATCTTCTACTTCTTCTCGTTCTCTCCCAACGGAGGTGGCGAACCTCACGGCAAGCTGCGTGAAGCCATCGACCGTGATTTCGGATCGTTTGAAGATTTCAAGAAGCAGTTTGTAGAAGCCGGCACCAAGGTATTTGGATCAGGCTGGGTATGGCTCTCACGCGACGACGAGGGGAAACTGCATATCACCCAGGCATCCAATGCCGCCAACCCATTGACCGACGGACTTACCCCTATTCTGACATTTGATGTGTGGGAACACGCATACTATCTCGACTACCAGAACCGACGCGCTGATGCACTCAAAGCCCTTTGGGACATCATCGACTGGGAAGTGGTAGAAAGCAGATATTAAGTGTAATAGTCTTAATGATACCACGTGACGCTACGCGATTTATGAGAGTAATTTATTGACGACATCGTAACAACATTACTCAACGTGACAGCGTAAACGAAGTTTGAATAGCACTACTTTTTAAGTATAATGTGATGAATGGAGAGAGAGGCAGCCGTGAGGCCCCCTCTCTTTTTTTCACCGCATAGGGGCTGATATTTTCGCATAGTGAGGGCGGTGTCATGGCGGTAATTTTGTGACATAATCACAAAATTACATCTGAAAAGCATGACAACAACCGCCCGTACCTCCTCCAAGCGCAAAGGGAAATGGGAGCGCCCCGTTTCCAAGAAATTCTACGACTGCATCATCTGTCAGATATGCACAGCCGCATCTCTCAGCAGCGACATCAACCCCGACAAAGTGATCCGCTGCTTAGAGGATTACCTCACCCACCGCACCGCCACAGCCGACTTCACCGAAACCGAGACCATCGTATTCACCCTGCTCCAGCCACTCATCGAACAGGCCATGCGCCGCTCCGACCGCGCCCGACAAGCCGCCGCACGTCGACGTGTCACCCGGCAGTCCACCGAGAACAATCCCATACAGCCACCATCAGAATCGCTCGAATCTGACATCCAGTCAACACCATCACCACAGCCCACCACAGAATCCAAACGAGCCCTGCGCCGCCAGGCCACCCTACAACGCCGTCGGCAAAAGCACCTCAAACGCCTCCTCTCCCGAATACGTAAACCCGAGTAGTCTACCGCATCTATAAAATATTTTAACCATCATCGTTTCAATTATATCAATGATTGTTTGTATCTTTGCAAGAGCTAATGTGTCTATTATCAGGCTGTTTATTAGTTAATATCTCATCTATGACCTCATTTGACCGCCGCAAACTTATAGAAATCGTTTTATATATCTTGGAAAAGACAGGTGGAGTGGACTTCTACCATACTTTCAAGATACTCTATTATGCGGAGATGAAACATTTAGCAAAATGGGGATCAAAGATTATAGGCGATGACTTTTGTTCGTTGCCTTATGGTCCGGTTCCAACCAAATTGTATGATGCAGTCAAGCAGCTTGGAAATATCCACCTAAATGGACTTTTAGCTCAGGAACTTGACCAGGCTGTGAGTTTTGCAGGAGAGGATGCACCACAGGTATTGTTGGGCAAACGTTCTCCAGATATGACATACATCTCTGAATCAGAGACAGAGGCTTTAGATGCCGCTATCAAAGAAAATGCAAATCTATCATTTGCGGTGTTGAAGCAAAAATCTCATGATGCAGCATGGGAAGAAGCCTTCATGAGTACTGGCAAAAAAGTCATCTCACCTGTCTCCATGGCTAAAGTAATTAACGCAGATGCATCTATTTTGGAGTACATACAGGAACAAGAACTTCTTCAGCAGTCTTTGTCATGATCAAGCTCTCTGATGCTATCAACTCAGATGCTATCCTTAATTTAGCAAGTCATGTCATTTCCATTGGAGATGTATATGAGATTACGATGGATCAGTCAAATGGCATTACGCCAAAACCCGGAGATACATCAAGAGACAAGTATTTTATAATTCTCGGCTATGACTGCAATGGCGTGATATATGGAGGCGTAATAATCAACTCTAACATCAATCCCAATCTGCCCTCTCATCTCAAAGACTTGCATATGCCAATCCGTAAAGACAAGTATGCTTTCTTGAAACGTAACTCATATGTCGATTGCGTCCAGCTAAAAACAGTCTCTCCTCAGAAATTCAACGCTTGGAAGTATTTAGGCAAGTTAGATGACGAAGATGTAGATCTAATAATCGGGACAGTTAAAGAAAGCCCAAGAGAAAACAAAGCCCGTCTGAAAACTTTCGGCATCATCTAAATTCATAGTCTTACTTGATTATACGAGTTTGCACCCGATATTCCAAGATTTATCACTGAAATGGAAAAGAAGTCTGAAAAAAGCATAGAAGAGCAAGTTGAAGACCAGTGCAAGCTTTGGCTTGCAAAGGAGAGATATTTCGTTAAAAACGCATCTATAAACCCTGAAATAGATGAAGCTTTGGAAAAAGCTCCGAGCAAAAGCGGCGGCAAAGGACATAATTACCCTGACATCAAGTTGTTACTTGATTCAGCGTATATAGCAAATGTGCCTGTTATGATTGAAGTTAAAGGCAAGCAAGGACTGACTATCAAAGAAGACGGAGCAGGCAGAATACTTAATACAAAAGCAAACGGCGAACCTAACTACGCAAACATTGCCAGATTCGCAGTTAACGGCTCAATACATTATGCCAAATCTATCTTAGAGCACTCGGATATGTACAATGCCGTAATTGCTGTCGGAGTCAACGGTTTCTTATGCCCTCACGGACAAATTAAATACGAAATTAAAGCATATTATATCAGCAAACGGAATCTTTTTGTTCCAAAAAAAATATCTGATTACGAGGATCTGTCATTTCTCCTTACACCCAACCACCGAATATTGGCTGAAAAGATTGAATTACTCCATCTATCCGATGACGAGGTCGAAAGCCGGAAACTTGAACTGGAGGATGAAATGGAGCGCAATCTTAAGGCCATGAATCAAAAAATGCGAGGAGAATTAAGAATCATGGATATTGACTCACGTATCCGACTTATAGCTGGTATGGTGATGGCTGGCTTAGGCGTAAGAGACGATTCCGGCATGAGATATATTGTGAGGCCTTTGGATGTTTCAAGTCTTAAAGGCGAATACGGAGAATCCTCGAATGATGGCGCAATAATTATGGGTAAAATCAACGATTTTCTCAATGCTCGCAAACTTCCACATGAGAAAATCAATATGATTATAAATGAGCTTAACAAGGCTTTTCTGTATTCAAAACTGCAGAATTCAGAAAATGGTATTTCCATTTTGCGCACCTTATATGCCGATATCAAAGATAATCTACTGAGATTTCTGAAGGGAGATCTTCATAATATTGATTTTACTGGACGTCTGTTCAATACTATCACAGAATGGATAAGAACTCCCGAGGATCCTGACAACGATGTAGTGCTGACACCCAGGTATGTTACGGAATTGATGGCCAAATTTTGTAATGTCAACATGAACAGCTATGTCTGGGATTTTGCCACTGGATCCGGAGGCTTTCTTATCTCGGCAATGCACTTGATGCTGCAAGATGCACGACAACATATCTCATCCCCTTCTGAATTGAAACAAAAAGAGGAAGACATCAAATTTAGGCAGTTATTAGGAATTGAAAAATTACCAAGCATGTACATGTTGGCTGTATTGAACATGATACTGATGCAGGACGGTAGTTCCAACCTCATACACGGTGACTCCCTCATAGATTTCGCAGGAAAGTACGAGCAAGGAGAAAACAAAGGCAATGCATTCCCTGCCAATGTGTTCCTCCTGAACCCTCCTTATTCACAAGAAGGTAAAGGCTTCATATTTGTAGCCAAAGCTTTAGAAATGATGAATCATGGTGGCATGGCTGCTGTTCTTATTCAAGAAAACGCGGGCAGTGGTTACGGACTTCCGTACACGAAAGACATACTCCGAAACAATACCCTCGTCGCATCTATAAAAATGGGAGACATTTTCCTCGGGAAAGCAAGCGTAAAAACTGCTATATATGTTTTTGAAGTAAATAAGCCTCATCACCCTGATTCATTGGTGAAATTTATAGATTTTCGCAATGACGGATATCAACGTCAAAATCGCAAAAAATCCAGCCAAAACGTTAATCTTAAGGATGTTGACAATGCTAAAGGACGGTATGATGAAATAGTCAGATTAGTGAGGTATGGGAGGACATATCTAAATTATTACGAGCAAGACTACATAGAGGATCAAATATCACTTCGAGGTGATGACTGGACTTATGAGCAACATGTAAAACTTGACACACGGCCTAAGTTGGAGGATTTCCAGGGCGTAGTCAAAGATTATCTTGCGTGGCGTGTAAGTCAAGTGCTTAAGGAGCGCGATGAGGAGGATAGCCTGGGAAAAAAGTAAGCCCTCGTGTCATGCTTGAACCCGAGGGCGGATATCAGATATTCAAATTAAAGGAATTATTTACAATTTCTTCATCCAAAAAGAAATTCAATGCTTCTGACATAAAGTTCGGGGGCAAATATCCTTATGTTGCCAGAGGAACATCCAACAATGGCATAAAAGGATATGTGGACTTAGATACACGGTACCTTAATCCTGCCAATACCATCTCTTTCGGTCAGGATACAGCGACTATGTATTATCAAAAAGACGCTTATTTTACCGGGGACAAAATAAAGATTTTCTCTTTTACAAAGAAGACTCTTGATGAGAGGCTGGCTCTATATCTAATAGCATGTATGAGGCATGCATTCCGACTGTTTAAATGGGGAGCCCAGTCGTTTGATGAAAAAGTGCTTGGCAACGTTGAAATTAGTCTTCCAGTCACTGCATCAAAAAATATTGATTTTGATTTCATCAACTCGCGCATGCGCGAACTCGAAGAGTCGCGCATGCGCGAACTCGAAGAGTCGCGCATGCGCGAACTCCAGGCCTACCTCCATGAGGCAGGCCTGGAGGACTTCGTTCTGACACTTGATGAATCGGAGGCGTTACAAATCATCAATGAGAACAATCTTAGATGGAAAGAATTTAAACTTTCTGACTTATTCTCCGCCACTCCTGGCAATGTGGACATTCAAAACAAAGATGTCAATGGTAAAGGCTCCTACTTTATCAATTCAGGCGTTACCAATTTCGGCATCAAAGGACGTACTGACCGGGCTGCTAAAATCTTCCCATCTAACACACTTACGATAGATTTCTTTGGTAATACATATTACCGACCTTATGAATATAAATTAGCCACCCACAACCATGTTTTCTCTTTTGAAGGGGAAGTCATTCAGGACGAATACATAGGCCTGTTTCTACAAAGCTGCATGCGATTTCTGACCAAGAAGTATTCATATGGCAACATGGCTACAATCCCCTTGCTCATGGACGAATCCTTAATGTTACCAGTGGATGAACATGATGCAATAGATTATAATTTGATGAGGTCATTTATCCGTGCCTTACAGAAAAGTACAATCGAAAAACTACACGCTTTCATAGAACATGAGCATTCTGCGTATAAAAGCATTGTAAACTCCTGATGAAAGCCTTGAGATAGGGATGGGTGCTATGTCGGGGATTTTTGCTACATTTGTGGTTTGAAATCACGAATTATTGATGAACGATAACGATATACTTGACTTGAAGGCTGTGGAACGGCTGAAAGGGCTGGTGGAGAAGGCTCGGAAGATTGTGCTGACCTGCCACGTCAGCCCTGACGGCGATGCCATGGGCTCAACTCTCGGTCTGGCACGAATGCTCCAGCTCATGGGAAAACACCCGATAGTCATCACGCCCGACCGTCCACCTAAATCACTGACGTTCCTGCCAGGCTATGACGAGGTGCTACCTGCAAGTTTCAAGCCTGTAGTAGCCTCCAATCTGCTCCGCTCGGCCGACCTGATTTTCTGCCTCGACTACAACGCATCAAAGCGCGTTGACAAACTGGAGGACAACCTTCTGCAATCTACCGCCACCAAGGTGATGATTGACCATCATTTAGACCCCGAAGGCTTTTGCGACCTCACGATATCCATGCCTCATATAAGCAGCACATGTGCACTGCTATATTTAGTCATAGAAGCTGCCGGATGGCTTGAATATCTTGACGAACAGGCCGCTTCATGTATATATACCGGCATGATGACCGACACCGGCAACTTCTCCTATAATTCCAATGACCCGCGGCTGTATATGATAGTGACCGATCTGGTCAGACGAGGAGTTGACAAGGACGCTATCTACAACATGGCATGCAATACGTTCAGCGAACCGTGTCTGAGGCTCAACGGATACGCACTCTCGGAGAAAATGCAGATAATGCGTGACCATCAGGCAGCTTTGATAACCTTGTCACTTGCTGAACTGCAACAGTTCGGCTACGTCAAAGGTGATACCGAGGGGCTTGTCAACAAACCACTGGCCATACCCGGCATAGCCTACTCATGTTTCTTGCGCGAGGATGAGCCTGGATTTGTCAAGGTATCCATGCGCTCCAAAGGCTCTTTCCCGGTCAACCGTGTATGCGAGGACTATTTCCACGGAGGAGGCCACAGAAACGCTGCCGGAGGTGAATTATATATGAGCCTTGATGAAGCCGTGGCCCTATTTATGAATTCTCTTACATCTAACGATCAATATCTCTGATGAAAATTACCAATATCATGCGCAGATATGCCACGGCTGCTGCGCTCATCCTGTCATCGTCGGCACTTCTGTCGCTCACATCATGCAGCGACAGCGAAAGCTACTCTGACCTGCTCAATGACGAGAACCAGGACGTAAACCGCTTTCTCGCTGACCAAATAGTAGTGGGCGAATGGCCTGGTGCAGGCAACTACGAGTACGGCGATGATGCTCCCTACTATCAGATCGACGAAGACGGCGCTCTGTATATGAAAGTGCTTGTACCCGGAGACCCTGACGACATGGCAGCATACAACGACCAGATTTATTTCCGCTTCGACCGTGCGCCTCTGCGCGAATATACTTCATGGAATGACCTCGTATGGTCAGGAAATGCGACCACTCTCCCGATGGGAGCCGCCTCGTTCAGATTCGACAATTATTCATTAAGCTCCACAAGCCAGTACGGCGAGGGCTTACAGGCTCCGCTTAAATACTTAGGCGTAGGATGCCAGGTGTATCTCGTAGTGAAATCGACCGTTGGCATACAGGCCAACAACGAGAATGCCTCTGTTATCCCGTTCATCTACCGCATCTCCTACAACAGGAGCCCTTTAACCGACTAAAAAATCCACATCGCACATCACGCAACATCTAACACTTACTACTAAATGTCACTTATAAAGTCAATCTCAGGCATACGAGGGACTATCGGCGGTCAGCCTGGAGAAGGTCTCTCACCCATAGATATAGTGAAATTCACCGCGGCTTATGCCTCATTCATACGCAAAAACACCACACGTGACACTAACGTAATAGTCGTGGGGCGTGATGCACGTCTGTCAGGTCGCATGGTCAACGACCTCGTTGTCGGGACGCTGACCGGCATGGGATTCAATGTGGTTAACATAGGCCCTGCATCAACGCCTACCACCGAGATAGCAGTAGTTGAGGAACAAGCCTGTGGCGGCATCATAATCACAGCAAGCCACAACCCCATACAGTGGAACGCACTGAAACTTCTCAACCAGGACGGCGAATTTCTCAATGACGCCCAAGGCAAAGAAGTGTTGCGCATAGCCGACGAGCAATCATTCGTATTTGCGGATGTAATGGCTCTCGGCCATGAGTTCACTGTCAACAACTACAACCAGCGTCATATACGCAAGGTGCTTGACCTGAAGCTCGTGGACCGTGAAGCTATCGAAAAAGCTGATTTCACTGTAGCCGTAGACGCGGTCAACTCTGTGGGCGGCGTGGTAATTCCTCAGCTGCTCCGAGCTCTCGGTGTGAAGAATATAGTGGAACTCAACTGCGAGCCTACCGGACGGTTTGCCCACACTCCCGAGCCTGTCCCGGCCAATCTCACCGAGATAGCCGGCCTGATGCGCCAAGGCGGCATCGATGTAGGTTTCGTGGTAGACCCCGATGTGGACCGTCTGGCCATAGTAATGGAAAACGGCGAAATGTTTGTAGAGGAATACACCTTGGTATCCGTAGCAGACTACGTTTTGAGCCATACTCCCGGCTCCACCGTCAGCAATCTCAGCTCTTCACGTGCCCTGCGCGATGTCACTAATGCCCATGGATGCACCTACAATGCTGCTGCCGTAGGCGAAGTCAATGTGACTACGAAGATGAAAGAGACAGGGGCTGTAATCGGCGGTGAAGGCAATGGCGGAGTTATCTATCCCGAAGCGCATTATGGCCGTGACGCTTTGGTCGGAGTGGCCTTGTTCCTGACACTGCTGGCCAAAAGCGGCAAAAAAGTAAGCGAGCTGAAAGCCACCTACCCCGCCTATGAGATAGTAAAGGACAAGGTGACACTCACGCCCGACATCAATGTAGACGCGGTGCTTGAAGCAGTCAAGGATGAGTACAAAGGCGAGCAGATTACCGACATAGACGGTGTGAAGATAGACTTCGCCGACAGCTGGGTGCATCTGCGCAAGAGCAACACCGAACCTATAATCCGTGTCATAGCCGAAGCATCCACCTCCGAAGCCGCCAAGGCGCTCACTCAGAAACTCATCGCAGTAATCAACCGCATTTCTGCCAAATAAAGTTTTCATGACATCATCACACATGAAAAAAATAGCGGTAGCCATAGCCTTGACGGCTATGGCACCGTCATTATATGCACAGTCTGATTCAATACCGTCGGCCGACAGCGTGGCTGTACCCCATCCGGCTCTCGTGAAGATTTCTGTCGGGACATTCAGAGGTGCACCGGCCCAATCAGCCGAATTGGAGACACAGATGCTCATGGGCACCCCCGTGCAGGTAGACACCATAGCCGGCGAATGGAACCGCATAGCCCTGCCCGAAGAGGGTGGCAATATATGGGTCAACGAGAGCGCAATACAGCGGTTGACTCCAGATCAGTTAGATGCGTGGAAGCAGTCTGACAGGCATATCGTCATCTGGACCATGCCTGTGTATATGACCACTCAGCCGGAATCCCCCCATCCGGGCAACATAGTGACCGACCTCGTGTTCGGCGATGTGTTGGAAGCTGCTCCATGTGGCAAAAAATGTGACAAACACAAGTCCACAGACGACAAATACATCAGACTAAAGACCCCCGACGGCCGCATAGGATTTGTTGAATCAAAATATGTGATAACGCTCACTGACTGGATTAGCCGGGAGCCTGATGTCGACAGCATACTCGCATATGCCGAAGTGATGATGGGCACTCCATATCTATGGGGAGGCACATCGGCCAAGATGGTTGATTGCAGCGGCTTCACATCAATCTGCTACATGACGGGGGGCGGCATCAGACTACCGCGCAACAGCCGCCAGCAAGCCACTACAGGTATAGAGGTGGATTTCTCCGATCTGGCCAATATCCAGCGTGGTGACCTCATATTCTTCACCAACCCCGAGACCGGCAACATCAACCACGTAGGCATCGCCATGGGCAACGACAAAATAATCCACGCCTCAGGCGAAGTGAAAGTCAACAGCCTTGACCCTACAGCCCCCGATTACATTAACCGTCCGATCAAATGCGTCAGACGTGTACTCGGTCATCTCGGAGGAAAAGCCCGTAGATACGCCGACCTCCCGGTGTATTTCAATCAGGAAAGCCGATAACCACCGCATATCTCCCTCATGCGTTTAGCCGCGATAAACACCACAGCATCCCCTTTCCACGCCCCTGCATCTCTTATGCTCGACGTGGTGAGGGGATTTGTTGATGCGGCTGAAGGCAACAGAGCCATGGTGCTATATGGACGAGGTGACCATGACCCTATCCCGGGCGTGATGTTTGACAGGCCCTGCAGCCGTCAGTCAGTCATCAACCACTATCTGTGGTCTCGCACACTTGACCGCGAAGGATTGATGTCACGACGGGCTACCACCCACATGGTAGAATATCTCAAAGAATTCCGCCCCGACATCATACATCTTCATAACCTCCACGGCCACTATCTCCACTACCCTACACTTTTCAGCGGTCTTGAGCGTATGGATGTACCTGTGGTAATCACGCTACATGACCTGTGGTTTCTCACCGGGCGATGCTGTTTCCCGGACACATGCCAGCTGTGGAAACAGAGATGCCGGCACTGTCCTGACCGCAGCAAATATCCACCCACCCTGGTGTCTCACTGCAAAATCAACCATCTGCTTAAAAGCGATTGCGTCAACCATCTGCCCGAAGTCACCTTGGTCGCGCCATCACAGTGGTGTGCCAGACATGTTAGAGAATCCAACCTGAGACTATGCCCTACGGTCGTCATACCTAACGGCGTTGACCCAAACATATTCCATCAAACCGCAACAGCTGAAAAAGGCAGCGAATCCTCCACAGTAATACTTGCAGTGGCCAACAAGTGGGAAGCGAGAAAGCGCCCTGACATAATCGCCGGGATAGCTGAGCGGCTCAATGACAACGAGCGTCTGATAATACTCGGAGATACCAACGGAATGCCCACGGGATTAAAAAACTCCACGTATATACCCAATATCACCGACTACGAGGAGCTTGTCAGACTTTACAACAGTACGGACTGCACCATAAGTGCCTCGACAAATGAGACCTATGGTATGACGATAGCTGAATCCATGGCATGCGGTGTCCCGGTCATAGTTCCGACCGAAAGTGCGATGGCCGCATACGTAACCTCTACCGACGGTATCACCGTCGCTCAGCCTACCGCCGACGCTTTTATAAAGGCCATACGCAACATCAGCGGCAACCATGACAAACTGTCGCCCCACGCACCCTATCGCCGACAGGATGCAGTAAGCGAATATATCAGGCTGTTTGATACGCTGGTAAAAGAATCCCATTGACAAGATGAAACTGCGTCAACTGACATCCGAAGACATTGCTTGGCTTGATGACAACAAACATGCCGACATCAATTCGCTCTGGCTGAAGCACAAGGGCAATGACGACATGGAATTTCTGATTACGCAGCTGCAATGCCGTCAGAAAGCACGAGGCAAATTAGACGGGTCTATAGTTGACGAACGTTTCGTGTATCCCAATGCGCTGGCCGTAGAGCAATGCTCAGGTGACAGCATGGCCACGCTGCATGCAACTATGGTCAGCCCTGATGACCGAGTACTCGATATGACCATGGGGCTCGGAATCGACGCATTGTCAATAGCCCGTCGGTGCCGCGAGATAGTGATGCTCGACCTCAAGCATGACAATGTCGATGCCGCCAATCTCAATATCGAGCGTCTTTCAATTGACAACGCCCGGGCAATATGCGGCAACAGCATAGAGTATCTGAAAGATGCCGCCGACGGAGCATTTGACGTCATCTTCATAGACCCTGCACGCAGAGGCGCGGACGGCAAACGGTTATATGCCCTCTGCGACTGCGAGCCTGACGTGACCGCCCTGCTGCCCCTCGCATCATCAAAATCCAAGAGGATGATAATCAAGGCATCACCGATGCTTGATATAGACAAGACTGTCAGCGAACTGGCTCCATATCACGCCGACATCACAATCACAGGCACACCCACCGAATGCAAGGAACTGATTGCCGACATCAGATTTGACACGCCATGCTCCACCGACTGCAACATCAGCTGTATTATTCCTCAAAAAGGGAAACTGGATTTCACACTGGCCGAGGAACGCACAGCGATGCCGACATACGCCCTGCCACAACAAGGGATGTATCTGTTCGAGCCATCTCCGGCTCTGCTCAAATCCGGCTGTTTCAACACATTGTCGCAACGATACGCGCTGCATAAGATTTCCCCTGCCACACACCTCTATCTGTCAGACCAACCGCTATCCGATATGCAGCTCGGCAGCTGGTGGCACATATCAGACGTCATGGCATTTGACAAACAGTCGCTCAAAGACATCCCACGTCGCTACCCCTCCCTGAGCGTGGCTACACGGAATTTCCCGATGGATGCAGACTCACTGCGCCGACGCCTGAAAGTCGCCGAAAACAGCGGACAATTAAAGTTATGGGGGGTCACCGACCACACCGGCAAGAAATGCCTGATCATAGGCACGCGGATATAAAAAATTCCTGCAACACTCGCATCTACAGCGGTATTGCAGGAATATTTCTTAAAAACTGCTCCTAAAGCTATATTACTTTACAAGCTGGATAAGCAGATCCTTTTCGTCTTCAGCTGAGGGCTGGAAAGATACTTTGCCTTCGCGGGCAAGCCATCCGAGAGCAGCATAGAGTTCTTTGTCCTTGAGCTTGGTCATTTTCTTGATTTGCTTTGTAGAGAGAGTATCAGCCTCTGCTACAGCGCCCCAAACGAGGCCGGCCATCTGGCCGATGGTGTCAATGTTCATTGCCATAAGATATTGTATTTAATAGGGGTTATGAATCTTTATTATTTGAAGCACCGTGAAATGATCGACACATCCCGGTCGCTGCCATATATAAATGTGTTTTTAAAAATTTTAACGAATACAAAGTTAGTGAAACTTTTCAAAAATCCATTTTATACGTATAACAAATTTTAATACAAAAAGTTTCGTGTTTTGTATCCCTCTAACTGCCAATTAGTTATAAAATAGATAATTGATTCTTACATATATCATACATCTATACTTATACATGAAAAAAACACCATATTCACGAAAAATGTGTTGATATATACACATGACATCAGGTTATTTAGTTAACTTTACTACCATAGAAAAAATCTTCACTCAATCATCATAGATGAAAGGGCTCGTAATCAAAAATACCGGCAACCGCTACGAGGTTGCGACAGACAACGGAGACATATACTACTGCAACGTCAAAGGCAATTTCCGTCTTAAAGGCATCCGTACCACCAACCCGGTGGCTGTAGGTGACAAAGTGGATTTTGTCGCATCCCAACGTGACGGACAACCCGGATATATCACCGCTATAGAACCTCGCGCCAATTACATAATCAGGCGTGCAAGCAATCTGTCAAAAGAAGCACATATACTCGCCGCAAATATTGACCAGATGGCTCTGATTGTTACTCTCGCCCACCCGACGACTTCACTGACATTCATTGACCGCATACTTGCCACCGCCGAAGCATATGGAGTCAAAGCCATACTTGTAATAAACAAGACAGACCTACTCGAAAGTGACGAGGACCGCGAACTGCTCGATGCAGTCAGCTATCTTTATGGCTCAATCGGATACCGGGTTGTGGCCGTCTCGGCCAAAACCGGAGAGGGACTGGACCATCTTCGGGTGATGTTAGGTGGAAAGGTGACCCTGCTGTCAGGCAACTCGGGCGTGGGCAAATCCACAATAATAAATGACATACTGCCGTCGGTGCAGCAGAAGACCGCCGAAATATCCACCGTGCACAACACCGGCATGCACACTACCACCTTCAGCGAGATGTTCGCTCTGCCAGCCGACATGGGTGGAGGTTTCATCATCGACACGCCCGGAGTGAAAGGTTTCGGCACTATAGATTTCGACAAGACCGAGGTATCCCATTATTTCCCTGAGATATTCAAGGCCTCGGCCGACTGCAAGTACGGCAACTGCACCCATACACATGAACCGGGATGCAACGTAAGGCGTATGCTTGACGAAAATCTCATAGCACAGTCACGTTACAACTCGTATCTGAGCATCCTTGAAGATTCGGCAGATGACAAGTATCGCAAACCCTTCTGACGCTCTGCCCTCGGTACACCTCTTCAACCCGGCCAACGATGAAGCTCTGGGAAGCAACAACCGGTGGTACACTCCGTCACGCCACGCGCTCCAATATCAACATGATTGCGAACTACTGCCGATATGGTGGGCCAAAGATGGCGATTATATCATAGCTCCACACCACAGCGACAGCGAGATAGAAGAAGCTGCACAAAAAGCCCATGTCAACGTCAGACGCTACCAACCGGGGCTTGCGGCTTCACCGGCTCCATGGGGATGGAGCCCGGATACAAAACGCCAGTTTGAAGAAGCCGGGCTACCGCTGATATATCAGCCCTCAGACCACACCATAGCCGATATACGTCTGTCAAGCCACAGGCGGCTCGCCATCACAGTCAACGATGCTCTCACAAAACACACCGGCATAGACGCCCCTAATCATCAGCGCATATATGCAAGCGCGGAGGATATGACCGCCCGAGGAGGTGACAACTGCATGCTGAAACGTCCATGGTCAAGCAGCGGACGAGGCGTTTTCCCCACCAGCACATTGACCGATGCAGAACTGTTGCGCCTGGCCGGAGGCATCATACGCCGACAGGGCAGCGTGATTGTCGAGGATGCGCTGCCCAAAGTGATGGATATGTCGGCCCTGTTTTATGCTGACACTAACGGAATAAGACATCACGCATGGTCAGTGTTCCAAACTACCACTGATGGAAGGTATATGGGGAGCATGGTGATGCCCCAAACCGATGTCCTGTCATTTTTACATGACGCCGATATAAGATATGGTGACAATCCGGCAGATTTCAGCCATATCAGCCATATGCTTGCTGATATTCTCGCCAATGTCCTGCCGCGATATAGAGGATGGATAGGAGTGGATATGCTGGCTTATGGTGACATAAGCAATAATGAAGCCATGCATCTGGCTCCATGTATAGAGATTAACCTGCGGATGACGATGGGGGTCGTCGCGACAATGTTAGCCTCCAACAAGGTTATCCCTGACATGCCGTATCTTTTACGCACAGTTCCCCCGGATACGACCCTCAACGATGGAAGCATCCGTCTGGCAGGAACTTCCTCCGGATTCTCGGTCATACTCCAGCCAGCCATGCAATAGCCCGATTCCTCTGCAAGCAACATTTGGCTTAAGTAGCGTGTTATTATCCATATAATCAATATCTAATAGATATTCATCGCTTATGGATGATAACAAAAACACCACGGCATCCGATACGTCTGCTGCCGAGGTTTCACCGATGACGTCAAAACTCGCATCCACCCCCAAATACTACTGGTTTGTGGTAGTGTTTCTGGTGCTTATGAGTGCTTTAGGGTCATTTGTCAATGACATGTACACTCCGGCACTCCCGGCAATGTGCAAATTTTTCGGATGTCAGGTGCCTGTCGCACAGATGGGATTGACTATGGGCATGATAGGTCTTGCCGTCGGGCAGCTGCTCCTCGGTCCCATGAGTGACCGCTACGGTCGTAAACCGGTGCTGATAGGATCTGTGAGCCTGTTTATCGTAGCTGCCGTGGCAAGTATATTTTCGCCCAGCATACACGTTTTCAACAGTTGCCGTCTGTTTCAGGGTATCGGAGCCTCAGGAGGATATTTTCTGGCACGCACAATCCCGGCTGACATATATTCCGGGCGTCCGCTCGCCAAACTCATGGCGCTGATAGGAGCCATCAACGGTTTTGCACCTGCATCCGCTCCGGTAATAGGCGGTGTGACAGCCGATACGTTCGGCTGGAAAGGCATTTTTGTCGTGCTTGCCATATTCGCCATGATTATATTGGCAGTGGCACCGTTTGTCAAAGAATCATTGCCGACAAGCCGACGCAGCTCCGGAGCATGGTGGAAATCCATGTCGGGTTATATGGTATTGTTGCGAAACAAGCCCTTTATGATACATGTATGCTTCAAGGGACTCGCCTTGGGACTCCTCTTTTCCTATATCTCATCATCTCCATTTATATTGCAGACCCATTACGGGCTTTCTCAGACCATCTACGGTGTGGTAATCGGCTGCAATGCCCTGTTTGTCATGGCAGGGTCATTGATAGCCCTCAGATTCAAGCCGCTGAAGAAGGCCGCAGTCATCGGTGCATGGGTCATGGCCGGAGGAGTGGTATGCCAGGCAGTCGCGCTCTATACCATTCACAATCTATGGGTTTTTGAAGCATGCATGGCAGTCATACTGTTTGGCCTCGGACTGATATTCACGACATCAAATTCGCTGGCCATGAACGAGGGACGCCACAAAGCCGGAGAAGCCTCTGCCATATTGGGCATATCGGGATATATCGTTGGAGCCGTAGCTGCCCCTATGGTAGGCCTGGGAGATGTGTTGCACTCCACCGCTATCACATATATCGTGCTGTCAATATTCGTGCTTATTTTCGCCGAAGCCACTCGCCGACTTGCCCCTGACCTGGAACAGTAATTCAAGGCCTCGCACACTTTCATAATAGGGTATTTTTCCGTAAATTTGCGGCACTATTTTCAGTCAATACAACTCTATGGAACTAAGTACTCTTACAGCCATCTCTCCTGTCGACGGACGCTATCGCTCCAAATGTCAGAAACTTGATGAATATTTTTCGGAATTTGCTCTCATACGTTACCGCGTAAGAGTGGAAATAGAATATTTCATCGCACTCTGCGAAATTCCTTTGCCCCAGTTATCAGGCATACCGGCCGAGAAACGTGATGCCTTGAGAGCTATCTACCGCGACTTCTCGCTTGCCGACGCGCAGCGCATAAAGGAAATCGAAGGAGTCACCAACCATGATGTCAAAGCTGTAGAGTACTTCATCAAGGAGCAGTTTGATGCCATGGGGCTTGAGAGCTACAAGGAATTCATACACTTCGGCCTGACGAGCCAGGACATCAACAACACTTCCGTCCCCGTATCCATCAAGGAAGCAATCAGCGACGTTTACCGTCCGCTGCTCGTGGAACTTATAGAGGAGCTGGAACGCCGCGCCGAAGAATGGAAAGACCTCCCCATGGCTGCCAAAACCCACGGACAGCCCGCATCACCGACACGTCTGGGCAAGGAAATAATGGTGTTTGCATATCGTCTGCGCCAGCAGCTGTCACAGCTTGACAATATACCTGTAAGCGGTAAATTCGGCGGTGCCACAGGTAATTTCAATGCCCACCTCGCCGCTTACCCTAACATCAACTGGCGTGACTTCGGCAAGAAATTCCTGGCTGAACATCTCGGCATAGTACGCGAGGAATACACCACCCAGATATCAAACTACGACAATCTCGCTTCGCTCTTTGAGGCCATGGGACGTATAAACACCATCCTGATTGACTTTGACCGCGACATGTGGCAGTACATCTCTATGGAGTACTTCAAGCAGAAAATCAAGGAGGGAGAAGTCGGTTCGTCGGCCATGCCCCACAAGGTCAACCCCATCGACTTTGAAAATTCCGAAGGCAATCTCGGCATAGCCAATGCAATACTGCTGCATCTGTCAACAAAACTGCCGGTGTCACGTCTGCAGCGTGACCTGACTGACTCCACTGTGCTCCGCAATGTAGGTGTGCCGATGGCCCACGCTCTTATAGCATTCTCAAGCACACTCAAAGGCATGGGCAAACTGCTGCTCAATGCCGATGCTATCAACCGTGACCTTGACCGCATGTGGAACGTCGTAGCCGAGGGCATACAGACCATACTGCGCCGCGAGGGCTATCCCCATCCCTATGAAACCCTCAAGCAGCTGACTCGCACAAATGCGGCAGTGACAGCCGAAAGCATATCAGCTTTCATTGACACTCTCAATGTCAGCGAAGAGGTCAAGGCTGAGCTTCACCGCCTTTCACCCCACACCTACACGGGATATTAATCCTGTCAGCCTTTTTTCGCCTAATTCATAAAAAGCAAACAACCACTACATCATCATGGAAAAACTCCAAAAACTTCTCGCAGAGAAACTTCTGAAAATCTCAGCAATCAACCTGCAGCCCGATTCTCCTTTCACATGGGCATCGGGATGGCACTCCCCTATATATACCGACAACCGCAAGACCCTCTCCTACCCTGAAATACGCTCGTTCATCAAGGTTGAGCTGACACGTCTCATCGAGGAGAACTTCAGTGATGTCGATGCCATCGCCGGCGTTGCCACAGGAGCCATCGCACAAGGTGCCCTTGTCGCAGATCTGATGGCAAAACCCTATGTCTATGTCCGCTCGTCGCCTAAAGACCACGGTCTGGAAAACCTCATAGAGGGCAATCTGCTTCCGGGCCAGAAAGTGGTAGTCATCGAGGATCTCATCAGCACAGGAGGCAGCAGTCTCAAAGCAGTAGAAGCCATCCGCAAGGCCGGCTGCGAGGTGATAGGCATGGTGGCAATCTTCACATACGGATTCCCTCAGGCCGAAGAGGCTTTTGCTCAGGCAGGAGTGCGCCTGCTGACTCTCAGCAACTACAACGCCATGCTCGATGCAGCCCTCTCTACAGGATATATCCACGAAAAGGATCTTGAGACCCTGCGCCAGTGGCGCAAGGATCCGTCAAACTGGATGAAATAATAAATCTGCGTATCACACGTTATTAGTATATGAATCAGGCATTCGCGATGCTTTACAATTCGTGGATGCCTGATTCTATAACTGATATACATACTACCATACACAAACAACCAAAATCCATGGCAAAATATTCAAGCCAACCGGTATCAATATCCGGTTCACAATCAGACGTATATAATAAGATAAGCAATCTCGGCGCATATCAGGAGCTGCTTGACAAGATGCCCGACGATTTGCGTCAGAAGGCTGGAGACGTGCACTTCACCGACGATGCCATCATCATAAATGCCAATCCCGTAGGGGAGATACGACTCGAAATCATCGACCGCCACGAGCCTGACATGATCAAGTTTAAGGCCTCTAATGCACCTGTCCCCATGTTCCTGTCGCTCGAACTGGCCAAAGAGACTGAAACTACCACCCGACTCATCGCAGTCATAGAGGTAGAGGTTCCGGCGATACTCAAGCCCATGATTGGTCCCAAGATGCAGGAAGCCGCCAACCAGATGGCCACCCTCGTCGGCCGTCTGTTCAACGGAAACAACCAACAGTAATAACCTGCATCATATGGCTCTCCTTAAGCATAGTCATCGCAGCCTTCTGTCCGGATTGCTTGCTTCATTAATGGCAATCGTATCGGTTTCATGCAGCAAGACAGATGATGAGCGAATACCGGTGACCAATGTCCACCTCTCTATTTCTCAGGCTGCATGGATCCGTTATGGTATCCATGGGGCTTTTGAACATGTATATTTCATAAAGCAACGTGGTATCCCTACAGGTTACCCCTACGTGGCATTTGATGAAACCGGTTATGCCGGCATACTTCTTATAACCGGCGGAGGTGGCGAAAGCGACCTTAAAGCCTACAGTCCGGCATGCCCTGTGGAACGCGACAATCAGGTGCTCATTGAAATCACCACAGATGACGAGCACCACCCGATAGCCCGATGCCCTAAATGCGGAAGCACGTTTGACGCATTCAACTACGGGACGCCTCTGTCGGGCGAAGCCGCCCAGCGCAAATTCAGTCTCTCCCCCTACTCTATCCACTCCGAGCCAGGCTACCCTGTCATAGTGACTCCCTGAATTTTATCCAGAGGGCACAGGTGAAAATTGTATGTTTGGATTATAACGCCTAAAAGGGTATATTTGTAATCCAAACATAATTTTATACCCTACTGACAATGGCCCTTTCTCTATCTGCCGAGCAAAAAGACCTAAAATCATTGTTTATCAATGATGACAAATATATAATCCCCCACGTTTCAACGTCCGTATTCCTGGACCGACGAACAGCTGTTGCAGCTATACTATGACATCACCAATGCTTTTGAAAACGGAGAAGACTATTTTTTAGGGAATATCATCCTTGCAAAAAGCCGAGCAGACAAAAGCATACAGGAAATCATAGACGGACAGCAGCGCATGGTGACACTGTGGCTGATGCTCAAGATACTTTCGGTGTTGCTCCCCTCAGTGCCGAAACTGAAATCAATGATTGAAATAGAGTCATGGGAAACCAGTCAGAAACAGCCTAAAATCGAATCTCTGATATACGAGGCAAAAGATGATGAGCAGCTTAAAACCATCATAGACTGGGAAGAGCGAGACTTCATCAAGACTACTTCGGAGGACCGTCTGTATCGCAATGCACAAAAGCTCTACGAGTGGCTGAGCGAATACTTCTCACGTCTGTCGGAAAATGAAAAATCCGCGTTCTGGAAATACTGCATCCAGTCTCTCTACTTATGCCGCCAATACAATCACAACCTCGATGACCCAATCAGCAAAATAAAGACGGACTTCGATAAGACCCGTCAGACATAAACGGCATAGCAAACCGACTGAGACGAAAATTTGAAAACATGATATCTGAGTTTGCGTAGTTCACTCTGGCAGATACTCATTCCGAGACAAAGGAACTGCTGCGACGGCTTCTGACTGATTCACCAATCTATATCAATGCAAGCGGAAACGGAATCAACCGCGCCGATGAACTCGTAAGACGAATACAGGAAACATGCCGCCACTGCCAACCCAACCGACTGCCCGGCCGAATACAGACATTGATAAACCAATATGACCGCACCGAAGAGCTCAAACCGATACGTGACCTTATAAAAACGATGAAACTTTATCAGAAAGTCATACTCCATCAAGGCTCTCACTCACAGCCAGGCATACCTACCATAACCACTCGTGAGCTCAACCTCATATTTCCACTCATGAGCAAACTTGAAGCCAGCATCAACGAACTCCTACGCAATGCCAATGTCTATCGCATGTAACCATAAGCATCATCATTCACGTACATAATCATACATGATTCATTAGCCCCGATATCCTCAATTTCCCGCTAAACAATCCCTCACATCTAATAAAATCAGACAAAATACACAGACGCCACAAAATTAATCCACCATTTATTTGCATAAGTCATCAAAACGGGTTAACTTTGCAGTGCTTTTTGAGAGGAACATCTCCATCGTCTCTCAGAAGCACCAACGGAGATTCGCTAGCTCAGCTGGTAGAGCACAACACTTTTAATGTTGGGGTCCTGGGTTCGAGCCCCAGGCGGATCACTAAGGTATCCGAACTTTCGGAGCAAAACGCTGAAACACTGACTGTT
>Gatling_p1__coassemble_113_pt1 | contig 105182 bp, 97 predicted proteins | sample Gatling_p1__metabat2_low_PE_016 | metagenome-assembled genome bin Gatling_p1 | reverse complement strand
GGTGCCAGCCCTAATTTTTCAACCGCTCAAAAAAACTTTAGCGGACAGTAATAAAAGAAAAACCTTATTCACCACACTGACACTTTATAACTATGATGACCGATGTTGTTATTCGCCAAGCCTCCCATGAGGACCTTGACACATTGCTGCAACTGCGCATGGAGGTCCTTCATAATTCAGGTCAGCTTAACTATGGCGACAGTGAAGAACTGGAAGAAGCAAGCTGGCACTACTATCAGTCGGCTCTCACCGACGGCTCGCATATCGCTTGCATAGCCACAGGTGACGGACGTGTGCTCGGTTGCGGAGGGATGTGTCTGCACTCGGAGATGCCCTCCTCATCCAATCCATCCGGCAAATGCGCATGCCTGATGAACATCTACGTGAGCCACGACGGACGCACCACAGATATCGGGCGCGACATAGTGGCATGGCTCATAGCCTATGCCCACCGCCAGAATATCACCAAAATATATCTGGAATCATCAGTGGCCGCGCGATACATGTTCCACTCCATAGGTTTCCGCTGCATGCCTGACATGATGATACTCACCGGCGAAGCCGGCTGAACGCCGATATACACAGCACCCTCTGACAATGCCGAAGGCGGAGCCGTAAAGCTCCGCCTTCGCTGTATATTCATCTGCCAGCCAGGAATCAGAATCCGAATGCGACATTGTCGACATACAGTGTCAGCCCCTCCGACCCGACATATGCCTCACCGCTGCCGGCGCTCATCATCACTATGGCATGCGTGGGGGTGGCATCGGCATCGTCCCACCCCTCTTCTATGACGGGGACCATCTTTCCCTTGGAGTTACGTGCATAGTATGAACGCTCCCTCGGAAGCAGTTTGAGCCATTTCTGATAGCCGGGCTGGGCGGAATAGTCACCGTAGTGCAGAGGAATCTGATGACCGTTTTTCCATCCGCTGCCCACCTTGAAGCGTTCGCCGCCGGTAGCCACACGCTTGGCGTGTATATTGCCCTTGGCATCTTCCCATCTGCGCTGCAGGAACACGAACACCACAGCCGCATCACGGCCAGGAAGTGTCTTTTTGCCACCGAAGCCTGTAGCCTTGGTGCGCGTCAAAGACGCCGGCATATCCACCTTGTAGTCAAACACCAATGCTTTGGGACGCTTGGTATAGGGGATGCCCATCTCCATCTTGGCGTACGGATTTTTGGTCGAAGTGATAGGTTCGAGCATCTGGCCGAGGAATATGGAGCCTGATACCATCACATCGAGATTGATGATGCCGAGCACCTTGAGCGTCTCGATCTTGCTGGTCAGCTTGGCACAGCGGTCAGAGCCGCTCCTGACATCGGGATACACGGCATTGCTGCCCTTGCTTATGCCGCTTACATGGGCATATACATTGCTCGTGCCCCACGGCGAGCCGCCTAATGGAGTGTATGCTTTGTTTTCGCCGGAGATGACAGTGTTGGGGCCTATCTCGTAGATGGTGCGTTTGTTACCGCCTATGACACGTGACTCGCCCACTGTGCGAGTGACCCACGAGTTCATGTCGCCGTACTTTATCTTCTCAAGGCGCAGCTGCGCAGCCTGTGAGGCCACGCCGGAGGCTATTGTGAGTGATATTACCGATGTGATTGCTATTCCGTATCTCATGTCATTTCAGTTTTGTAAATCTGTATTTTATCATCTCGCCGTCGGCGTTTTCATAGACAAGGGTCATATCCGACGATGTGAGCTGCGCCACATCCATGACCAGTATCTGACCCGAGGGAAGATGCAACCCCGGCGGAGGGCAGAACGGCGAGCCGCCTACTACCCCGTCGGCATTCTTATATGTGAAGTTGAGGCTGATGACGCGGTCCTGGGTCACCCACTCCCATGTGCCCATATTCTCAGCCCGGTCATGGTGGGGATACACCGTCATTATGCTGAGGTTGTGATTCTGGAAGTTCCACGTCATATTGTGGCCATATGAAGCATCAGGAGTGCCGTCGACTGTTATTTCCTGAAGCGTCCATGAACCAAACAGCGGTCCTATGTCGCCATTATTGTGTGTGCAGCCGGTCACCACGGCCATCATTATGGTCATTACGGCGAGCGGTCGGAGATATTTTGCTAATCTATGGAGTGTCATTTGCCGTTGAGTTTAAGAAGTCCGTCATATGATATGGTCACCATGCCGCCGACACTGTTGCCGGGCATCTGGCCGTGGTCCAGACCGAAAGCACCCGTAAGCTGCAGCCCCTTGACCTGCGGTATGCGCCACCAGGCCTCGGCCATCAGCATTGTAGAGTGCACGGGAGCCTGGAGAGGCTCATAGGATGAGCCCAAAGCCTTTCGCCATCCGAATTTAAACTTATAACCTGCGTTTTCCGACAGCGTACCGCGCAGAGCCACGTGTACGCCCTTGACACGGTTGAGGAGATACTGGGGGTATCCGTCACGGTTATATATCGGACTCATCACCATAGGGTTACCGAGACCCATGCCGAGATTGGTGTAGGCATTGTAATAGCCGCTGTTGTAGTAATTGTCGGCACCTGTGCTCTGATATGGTATGTCCGCGCCCTGGAAGTGCGGAGCGAAATGTATCGGGCCGCTGTGGTTGGTCAGGTCAAGATACTCTATGACCGCACCGTCTATCCACCAGGGGTTGGCAGATTTGTATTCCAACCCCCAAAGACCGTCCCAGCCATTGTGTTTCGACATGCCGCTGCCATCTTCCCATAGCCACTGGAAGTAGGCCTTTAGTTCGTGGCCCGAACGCAGTCTGTAACGCGCCTGGAAATCCCAGGAGCCGAGCAACGCTCCCTCGTAGAAGTCGTCGCCATTGTCAGGCGTGGGTATGAGCATCTTCCAGTAGTCGGATATAGACGAGCCGTGCTGCTCCACCGAATACAGTTTCCCACGGGAATAATGATAGGTGGTGCCACCGAAATCGCCGGCTATCTGCGCTCCTACGGTCACCGAAAACGGCTTGTCGGGATTGCTGCGGAAATATATGTTTTTGTAGCTGTAAAGCTGGTTACGTGTGATGTGGTAGTTGTAGAAATTATAATGGTTTTCAAGCCACTTGTTCTGTACGAACCATCCATAGGAAATCACACCCTTGATTTGCGCCCATTTGTTGGTGAACGGTATGTCCTGGAAATCTATGAATCCGGCCATAATCTGCGGTACGGGACGCGCATTGGCGCTGTGCACCATATCACCCGACGACAGGTCGTCGTCAAGCAGAGGCGAGCCTGACTGCCTCATGCCGCCCTCTATATACACACCCCGGAATTTAAAGCCGGCCCAAGCTTCCTGTAGCCATATGGCGGCCGGGCGTGCATCACGTGTCCCCCACTGCGGATTAGCCCCCTGATGAAATATATCATAGGATGTGGCGGATGTCCAGCCGCCTACAGCCCGGAGTCCGTAGCTCCATGTCACGCGCTTCGAAAGGTCGTAATCACGTGACGCCCCGACGTTAAGAAGCACATTGTCGCTCTGGGTCAATGTGCCCCATCGGTTGGCACCGAAGTAGTATGGAGCAAACGAACCCGACGATGTCTCAACCGTCAGCGAAGCGTCATAGTTTATGTTTTCTTCTGCCGCGACATATGTCGGCATCACGATGCCGCACAACGCGCAGACCAACAGATATCGCAAATTCATCGGTAAGTAATTATAGTTATCATATTGACAGTCATATCTGCCCAAACACCTTGCGAAGAGCGCGAGGGTAGATATCCATCTCCACGTGGTGGATTTTTGCAGCCAATGACTGCGGTGTATCTTCATCAGACACTTCGACAGTGCCTTGGAACACGATGTCTCCCTCGTCCATGATGTCGGTGACAAGATGCACGGTGGCCCCGCTCTGCTTCTCGCCCGAATCTATGACAGCCTGATGCACACGCATGCCATACATGCCGCGGCCACCGAACTTAGGGAGCAAAGAGGGATGTATATTAAGCATCCGGCCTTTGAAACGCTCCACAATCATCGGATGCACCTGCCGCAAGAAACCTGCCAGCACGACAAAGTCCACGCCATGATTGTCAAGCACATCGAGAATCTCCTCGGGACGCTCGGCCCAGACACTGTTATCAAATGTAAGCGAGGGGATGCGGAGATTCCGCATCCTCTCGTGTACACCTGCATCAGCTTTGTTGGCGAGAGCCACAACCACACGGGCGGTAGCATCGTCTTGAAAGCTTTTTGCTATGTTTTCTGCATTTGTCCCTGATCCGGAGGCAAATATTGCTATATTGTGCATGCTTTATGCGTGAGCAGGAACGTCGCCGAAACGGTTAGCGGTAGGTTCACTGGGCTGGCAGCACCATACGATCCAGAGGATTATGCCTACGAGAGGTATGAGGGTAATAAAAGCCCAGCCGCCACCCTTGCCTATGTCGTGCATGCGACGCCAGCAAAGTCCGAGACCCGGCAGGAAGAGGGCGAGATTAGCGATGTAGCCTACATAGGTGAAGAAGCTCGCCATCATGCCGAGGATGCTGAACACGCAGCCTACGATGAAGCAGAAGAGAGCAAACCACCAGTACTCTGCACGTGTGGCACGGCCTGAGAAGTTGCAGTAATTTTCGAAAGCGTTTTTCACAGCATCAGAAAATGACAGAGAAGGAGCTGGAGTGGGATAATAATTTTGGTCCATAAACTTAATTGATGAATAAATGTATAAAAAGGATTGCCTTGAGATTAGCCAGATTAAACGACGCCTGTCAGTCAGCCGGACGATACTCCACAGGCAGGTCGGCACCGTCAGAGTCAGACGCACCTGAAGCAGCCGAAGATACAGAGTCAGCCACAGCCACACTGTCGGCCGGGGCTTCCTCAGCCGAAGGCTCTGTGGTCAGCTCCTGACCATTGAGAGCGTCATATTCCGACAGGCGGTTGCGAAATTCCTTGTAAAGAGCCTCAAAATCAGCGGCAGGATTGATTTCGCGCGCCTGCTGCATCGCTGCCAGCATGCCGTCGCGGTCACGCTGCATCGACAGGTCATACACATCGACATATTTCCTGATGGTCACCAGGTCCTGCTCGCGGTCATCATTGCGCGAAGCTTCATTGTGTATGACGAGGTAGGCAAGCAACACGGCCACCGACTCGTTATTTGACAGGTCATCGACATCAAGAGCCAGCGAATCGGCTATGGAGGTTACACGAGGGATATCCACCACCTTCATGGCTTCAAGAAGATGGGTGTTGCGCAGTTCCTCCTGCACAGATTCCGACTCGTCGGACTTGTCGCCGCCGCATGCTGACACCGCCACTGCCATGACAGCAATGCCAAGGACCTTCAATGCTTTATTTTTCAGAGATGAACACATTCTGATATATTCGTAGCCGTACATTGACATATGTTTTCTTATATAATTGATATGGGCAAAGTTAATAATAATTTTTCACATTTCAACTCTATTTAACAATTGTCCCCCACGTATGCCCCTATGTCAGCAGATGGGACACTCATTCCATGGCATAATCAGGGGGAGCCAGGATAGACCTCATGCGCTTGGGGTCATTGATGACCTCCACAGCACGGAGATATATCGGGTTGAGCGGATTGGCTATCTGATAGTATGCACTGCTGTCAAACAGGTCACGGCCTATCAGAGCCTTGACTATCGTGGAGAGATAGTCACGCGAGGCAGACACCTGATCAGGCTCGGCTTTCACACTGTCGGCCACAGCCATGCTGTAAAGGTCAGCCAGCATGGCATCGGTCACCTTAAAGCCGTGGATGAACTTATCCACCGTATTGAAGTCTGATTTAAGCTGCTTACGCCGGCTGTCGACATATTGCAGACAAAACCTGTTGAGTACCCCCTTGGCCACAAGGTCGCGGTAATAAGGGGTGACACGTGTAGTGTCAAGAGCCACGAAGATGTCAGGAGTGATGCCACCGCCTCCATAGACCACCCTGCCGTTGCGAGTGGTGAAACGCAGTGAATCAGGGTGCGACACTGCGAGTGTCGAATCCGTCAGCTCGCCGCTCTGCAATCGGCGGTAGACGTCCTTATTATAATCATCTTCGCCGTCGGCATAGGGTTTCTGGATGCTGCGGCCTGACGGAGTGTAATAGCGTGAGGTAGTCAGGCGTATCATTGAGCCGTCGGGAAACGGGAATGGTCGCTGCACCAGCCCCTTGCCGAATGTACGGCGCCCGATTACCACGCCTCGGTCATTGTCCTGGAAAGCACCCGAAAGTATCTCACTGGCCGAGGCCGAAGACTGGTCAACCATCGTTACGACGTCAATGTCACGATACGGGCCGGTAGATACGGCGTTGAAATAAGCCGGGTGCACCCTGACGCCTTTAGTATATACGATTTCGTCGCCCTCGTTGAGAAACATCTGTGCCACACCAACGGCAGCGTTCATATATCCGCCTCCATTGCCCTGCAGGTCAATGATGAGACGCTGCATCCCCTGCTTTTTCAGGGCTTTAAGCGCGTCCTTGACCTCCTTCTCGGTGCTCTCGGCAAAACGTACTATCTTGATATATCCGGTGTGGGGATCGGCCATATAATGCGCATCCACGCTGTAGATAGGTATTTCGTCACGGGTAACCACAAAGTCTATCAGCTCCGGGACGTTGCTGCGGCGCACCTTCATCATCACCTTGGAGCCTTTGGGTCCGCGCAGAATCTTGCGGACATCAGAAGTGGAGAGGCCCGCACCTGACATCAGGGTATCATTGGCCATGATAATGCGGTCACCGGCCAGCAGACCGACCTTCTCACTCGGGCCTCCGATAGTCGTGCTGACCACAAACAGCGTGTCACGGAGCATGTTAAACGATATGCCCACCCCTGAGAAACCTCCGCTGAGAGTTTCGGTCATCTCGATGGTCTCCTCACGGTTAGAATACGTAGAGTGCGGATCAAGCGTGCGGAGCATGCTGATTATGCCCTCCTCAACTGTGCGGTCTATATCGATGCTGTCAACATAGTAATTTTCAATAATACGCTCGGTCAAACGGAGCTTCTGCTCGGGAGAAAACACAAACGGCTGCTCGGGGGCTTTGTTTTTAGCCGATACAGCGAAAGGCAGAGCGGCTATGAGAGCCGCCACAAACATATGATGGTATTTCATATCCTGTTGTAATATCTCTAAATTGTCAGATTATGATATGTCATGGGAGAAAACGGCTGACGTCATGCCCGAAATGCTCAAGCTCCCTGACAATGCTCGAACTTACGCTCTCCATCTCAGGCAGCGTGTAGAGCAACACCGTGTCAACACCGCACAACTGCCTGTTGACATCAGCTATAGAACGCTCATACTCGAAATCAACCGTGTTACGGACACCGCGGACTATGGCACATGCGCCTGTCTGGCTGACGAAATCCGCCGTCAGGCATGAGTAGGATGCCACCTCCACCTCCGCCATTTCGGGATACACACGTCTGATGGCCGCAATGCGCTCCTCCACCGAACGGCAGTCGGATTCCTTGGATGGATTATAGCCGACAGCCACTATCACACGGTCAAACAACCGCAATGCGCGGTCCACAATCGACTTATGTCCTATGGTAAACGGATTGAAGCTACCGGGAAACAGAGCGATGCGGCACTTATCAGTCTTATACATAGTTTACGGTTATGATATTTGCGAGTCATCCTCTACCACGAGGTTCTCGATGATGAAGTTCTGGCGGTCCATGGTGTTCTTGCCCATGTAAAACTCGAGCAGTTCGCCCACTTGGTCCTCCTTGCGCAGTGTCACCCTGTCAAGTCGCATGTCAGGGCCGATGAAACCACGAAACTCCTCGGGGGAAATCTCTCCGAGACCTTTGAAGCGGGTTATCTCGGCATTGGTGCCGAGCCTGTTGATGGCACTGATACGCTCCTCGTCGGTGTAGCAATAATATGTATCGTCCTGCGCCACTTGCCTTGACGCTTTGCCTGAGCGGCGTGCCGTCTTCTTGTTGCGGACTCGGAACAAAGGCGTCTGCAACACATAGACATGTCCCTTCTTGATGAGGTCGGGATAGAATTGCAGGAAAAATGTCAGCAGAAGCAGCCGTATGTGCATGCCGTCGACATCGGCATCGGTGGCTATTATCACCTTATTATATCGGAGGCCTTCGATGCCGTCCTCAAGATTGAGAGCGGCCTGTAGCAGATTGAACTCCTCATTTTTGTAGATAATCTGCTGGGTCAGCCCGAACGTGTTGAGAGGCTTGCCGCGCAGTGAGAACACGGCCTGAGTGGCCACATCACGGATTTTAGTGATAGATCCGGCTGCCGAGTCACCCTCGGTGATGAAGATTGACGACTCGCGCATCTTCTCTTCATCGCCACGGCTGTCGTTGAGATGTATGCGGCAATCAAATAGCTTCTTGTTGTGGAGATTTATTTTCTTCGCTTTCTCACGCGCCTGTTTGGTCAGTCCGGCCATGGCCTTGCGGTCACGCTCGCTCTCCTGAATCTTCTTCAGAAGCACCTCGGCCACGTCAAGATTGCGGTGAAGATAATTGTCAAGCTCTTTCTTGACGAAATCGCCCACAAACTTGGCCACGGTAGGGCCTTCAGGGCCTATGTCACGCGACCCGAGTTTGGTCTTGGTCTGCGACTCAAACACCGGCTCCTCCACCTTGATGGCAACAGCGGCCACCATACCGTTACGCACGTCTGACGGCTCGAAATTCTTGCCGTAATACTCTTTTATGGTGCGGCTGACCGACTCCTTGAAAGCGGCGAGATGTGTACCGCCCTGTGTGGTGTGCTGACCGTTGACAAACGAATAATACTCCTCGCCATACTGCGGCGCGTGGGTGATGGCTATCTCTATGTCATCGCCCGTGAGATGGATTATGGGATACAACGGCTCTTTGGTCATCACATCCTGCAGCAGGTCAAGCAGACCGTGTCGCGATATGTAGCGTTTGCCATTGAATATGAGAGCAAGCCCGGTGTTGAGGAAAGTATAATTCTTAATCAGCGGTATGACATACTCGTCACGATAATGGTAGTCACGGAATATGGTATTGTCAGGGGTAAACTGCACCAATGTGCCGTCAGGCTCATCAGTATCCAATATATCGGTCTCCTCTACAATGTCACCCTGCGCATATACTATGCGCTTCATCTTGCCGTCACGGTGGCTCGTGATGATAAACGAAGTAGACAAAGCGTTGACTGCCTTGATGCCGACACCGTTGAGACCCACAGACTTCTTGAATGCTGCCGAATCATACTTGGCGCCCGTATTCATCTTTGACGACGCATCCACCAGTTTGCCCAACGGTATGCCGCGGCCATGGTCGCGCACAGTCACCGTCGTGTCGGTCACTGTCACCAGTATCTGCTTGCCGTATCCCATCATATATTCGTCGATGGAGTTGTCAAGCACCTCCTTTAGGAGGACGTATATACCGTCGTCACTGTTGGAGCCATCGCCTAATTTGCCTATATACATACCCGGACGGCGACGTATATGTTCCTTAGGGTCAAGGGTTATGATGTCGTCTTCGGTATAAGCCGAAGTGTCGGCAGCCATCCCCTGGGATGTATCGTTCATCGGCTCAAAGAGGTCTGCGGTATCGTCCATGTGATGATTTTCGGGAGAGTCGGATGATTCGGTATTTCGGGTCATTTATTCTTGCTGTATTTTGCATATGCTCGTGCCATGCGCGTATGATAGCCGCGACGCGCATACGACGGACCGTTGTAGCCCCGGGCAAAAGCAGCCCAGTTTTTGGCCTTCAGTTGCTTGTCGAGCTTTGTAGTCTTGAGAAATTGGGCAAAAAGTTCCAGCTGGTCACGTTCAGAACGGCTCATGCGTTCAACGAAATCATTGATGCTGCTCGCACCGCACTTGCGCCAGTTGAAGCCGCCGATCTGAAACATACCCCAGAAAGTGCCTTCGATAGCCGTGCGCTCGTCGATAGTGCGTGCTGCCCTGAGACGCGCATGCTGGGCTTTCTGCCGTGAGCCATATTTGCGTGCCGACGGAGCATTGAACACCAGCGGATGCGACTTGCGGTATTTTGACAGATTCACCCCGTTGCGGCGGCAAAACTGGGTGAACATAGAGAAGTCAAAATTAATCAGCGGCATGCCGGGAGCCGAGAAACCCTGATGGGTCGGGCCGGCCTCGATTTCCACTACGGCCTTCACAGCTGCAGTCTCTACACCCAGCATCTCGGCCACCTCTTTATAATCATCCTCAGTCAGACGGAGTATCTCACCCGTAGCCGCAGCATCAGCTTCAGCGGCAGCCATGGCGTCGTCAATCCGGGTAGAGTCCTGAACTGACGGTACAGCCTGTGTCGTCTCGGGGCGATGATGCCTGACACGCTTGCGTGCATTGCAATCAGTAGAAATCAGTGCAAGCACGATAGATATAAAGAGGAGTTTTTTCATGCGGACAGGGGTATATCGTACTGTAGGACCGCAACTGCAAGATTTTGACAGGCCGTGATGCGGACAAGTCAGCAGTCGCGACCCTACAATATTAATTTATGATGTATAGCCTACGTGATTACGCTTTGTCCCGGGCAACCTTGGTCAGAGTCAGCTTAAGCTGCTCCCAGAAACGCTCTACTGTAGGGATATGCATCCTCTCGGACGGAGAGTGCACGTCACGGAGTGTGGGGCCAAACGACACCATGTCGAGATGCGGGAATTTCTGCAAGAACAGGCCGCATTCCAGACCGGCATGTATAGCGGTGATTTCGGGAGTGACACCGTATAATTCCTTATATGCGTCGCGAGCCTTCTCCATAATGGGAGAATTCATGTCAGGCTGCCATCCGGGGTAACCTTCGCCCTGCTTGACCTCCGCTCCGGCGAGGGTAAACAGAGCCTTGACCTGATTGGCGATGTCAAATTTGCGTGACTCGACAGAGCTGCGCTGGCTGGTGGTGACGAGAATCTTGTTGTCCTCAACCATCTTGACTGAAGCGAGGTTGGTCGAAGTCTCTACGAGGCCCTGAAGCTCACGGCTCATGGAGATGACTCCATGGGGAGCCGAGTATATGGCACGGATAAGATTAAACGATGTGGTCTGGTCTATCACAAACTCAGGCTTGTCGGTGCTCTCAAGAGTGAGCTTCATGCCTGTCTCGAGACCCTTGTACTCGTTTTCAAGCACGGCGATATATTCGTTGAATGCCACACGCACTTCCTCCTTGCGCGATGTGTGCACGCCAAACACGGCATGGGCAGCACGAGGGATAGCGTTGCGCAGATTGCCGCCGTCAATCTCGGCAATCACCACTTCGTGGCGCAGCGACATGTCATAGAGGAACCGGGCTATGATTTTGTTGGCATTGGCACGTCCGAGGTGTATGTCGCCTCCAGAGTGGCCGCCGAGCAGACCTGATACATCGGCCTTGAAATAGATGAAATCTGTAGGCGCAAACGAACGGCCATAGTGGAATGAAGCCTGGGTGTCGATGCCGCCGGCACATCCGATGAAGAGCACTGCATCATCTTCCGAGTCAAGATTGAGCAGTATGCTGCCCTGTATCATGCCCTCGCCAAGGTTGTAGGCACCGGTCAGGCCGGTCTCCTCATCGACGGTAAACAGAGCCTCAAGCGGACCGTGAACATAGTCCTTGTCGGTCAGCGCGGCGAGCGAAGCAGCGATGCCTATGCCGTTGTCAGCACCAAGAGTGGTACCGTCGGCCCTGAGCCATTCGCCGTCAACGATGGTCTTGATGGGGTTGTTGTCAAAATCGAAGTTCTTGTCATTGCTCTCGCACACCATATCCATATGGGACTGGAGCACCACCATAGGGGCATTTTCATGGCCCGGAGTGGCAGGGACAAACATAGCCACATTACCTATGGCATCTGTCTTTACCTCTATATCGTGTTTCTTGGCAAAGTCAAGAAGGTATTGGCGGATTTTCTCCTCCTTTTTCGATGGTCTCGGCACCTGATTGATTTCGTCAAAAATTTCAAACACTCGTGCCGGTTTAAGGTCCTTGATAGTCATAACGTGAATATATTAGTGGGGTTATGTTAATTTTTCTAATTTAAAGCACACTAAGGTACAAAATAAAATTCACTTGTCTGCAAAAATCATCTAAATTTTATAACTTTGCAACGCTAATAACATTATTTCAGACATTCCTTATTCATTTCAATGAAAAATCACTTAGCGATTGCTGCAACCGGTATGGTTGCAATGCTCTCCACCGCATTTGTCGGATGCTCAGGAGCAGCCGACAAATCTGCCGGCTCCAATGACAAAGCAGCGGCTTCCGACAGCACCAAAAGCGGTGTGACACTCAACATCCGCTACATCGACGCCGACTCAGTAAGTGCCAATTATAATCTTGCCAAGGACTTCAAAGAAGCCGCCCTGCGCACCTACAGCAAAATCGAATCCGCGCAAAACAGCCGCGCTGCCGAGATACAGCGTCTCGGTCAGAAGATCGAACAGAACATGCGCAGCAACTATTACGTAGGCAAGGAATCAGAATATGAAGCCGACGTGCGCCGCCTCAACAAGATGCAGCAAGACGCCGAGACATATATGGCCAACCTGCAGCGCACCTCCCAGCAGGAGATGGCTCAGCAGCAGGTAGAGCTTAACGACAGCCTCGAATCCTTCCTCAAGGAATACAACAAAAAGAAGGGTTACGACGCTATCCTCTTCAAGGCCGCAGGTGCATACTTCAACCCGGCTCTCGACATCACCAAGGAGGTGACCGCCGGACTCAACGCCCGCTACAACAAGGTCGAGAAGAAAAAATAACCAAGGCATCCCGACGGCACATCCTCCAGCCACGCCGCAGAGGATGGCCGACATATGAAACCTGACAGGGACGAGGCTGATGCTTCGCCCCTGTTATCGTCAAGACATCCCATCAACCCGAGTGCTTGCTACCTCGTAAAAAACAAGAACAATGCTACAGGATTCCCTCCAACCCACTACCCTCTCCTCATTAGGTCGCGAACGGTTCTCGCTGACCTTCCTGTTACTCACAGTAACTTTCTGCGTCTGCCTGATAATCTCCAATCTGATGGAAATCAAGACTGTAGATTTAGGCTTCATGACCATCACAGCCGGTGTAGCCGTGTTTCCCCTGTCATACATCATCAATGACTGCCTGGTGGAGATATACGGTTTCCGCAAGGCGCGCCTCGTGATATTTCTCGGATTCTCCATGAATCTGCTGACAGTGCTGCTCCTCCACCTCGGCCTCTGGCTTCCCGGCTCCGAAACATGGACCGAGCAAGAAGCCATGGAGGCGATATTCGGTGCCACACCGCGTATTTTATGCGCATCTTTCACGGCATTTCTCGCCGGCTCGCTGACCAATGCCTGGGTAATGGCCAAGATGAAGCAGTCAGCCACCTCTGACGGCAGAAACGCCACATCGGCCACACGCTTCTCCGCACGTGCCATACTCAGCACCATATGGGGCGAAGGGATAGACAGCATCATCTTCTTCCCGATGGCATTTGCCGGTGTGCTCCCATGGGGCGCCATCATATCTCTCATACTGACCCAGACGGTGCTTAAGACCGTCTACGAAATAATCGCGCTTCCCCTGACAGTCATGCTCGTCAAGAGGCTGCGGCGCATAGAATATACACCTATCATATCCGCTTCACGATGAGATACGACGGACAAGACATAGAGATGGTCTGGATCGACCTTGACGACACTCTGATTGACTTCAAGGGGGCATCACGCATCGCCCTACGCAAGGTATATGACGATGAACGCCTCGATCGTTTCTTCTCCTCGCCAAAGGATTGGGAGACATCATATGAGCGACACAACTACCACTTGTGGCAGCTCTACAGCGGCGCTCAGGTCGACCAGTCAACTCTTAGGATGGAGCGTTTCCGCTTGCCGCTGACCGAGGCAGAGGTGGCTGACGAGATAGCACGTGCCATGTCGGCACGTATGGATCCGGTGTACCTCCGTTATCTTGCCGATGCGTCGACTCTGCTTCCTGGCGCACTCCCACTTATTGACTCGCTGAAGCAGACGGGACTTCCGGTGGGCATCCTCAGCAACGGATTTACCGAAGTGCAGGAGCACAAACTGCACGTGACAGGACTCGACAAGATGATAGACATAATGGTGCTGAGCGATGAAATTGGCATCAACAAGCCCAATGTGGCACTGTTTGAGCATGCGATGAAACGTGCCGGACAGAGCGTCCCGTCGGCGCAGCTGATGATTGGCGACAATGCCACCACCGACATAGCCGGCGCGATAAGTGCCGGATGGAACGCCATCCTTTATGACCGCTCGCTGCCTCTGCTCCACACCCGTGGCAACGGCTACCACATGGTAAGCGACCTCGAGCACATACCGTTTTTGCTCAGTCACAACGATTAGACCTACTATATATATATTCCATCAAGCACTCAATCTTATTACATTAATATTATGAGACTTTACCCACTGGCAGTTGCCGCTTCAATACTTACGTGTGCATCATTCAGCGCATGCTCAAGCGATGATGAATCCGACATGCCTGAAAGCCCGCAATCTGACGTAAAGACAGTCAGAATCACAGCGGCAGAATACAATCCGGCTCCCGGACAGTTTGTCAACGAGATGCCGGCCTATCTTCCGGGCATGACTCGCGAACAGATGCAGGCGGCAGCCCTGTCGGCCATACAAAGCGGACGTGGAGTGTCGCTCGGTGCATTCGGCGGACATATCATAATGACGCTTGCCGAACCTATCAAGCACCGCGAGGATGGAAAGGACTTCAAGGTGCTGGGCAATGCTTTCAGGGGAAGTGCCGAGCCTGGAGTCGTGGAAGTTTCTGCCGACGGCACTCAGTGGTATCCCCTTTTCGGACAGTATTGGGTGGATGCCGAGCGTGATTTCAATATAACGTATCATCGCCCTCTGCCCGATGCAAGCCCCGAACAATACATACGCTGGACGTCGACCTCGGGCTGCTTCGGATGGATGATGCGCAACCCCGGCTTCCATACCGACCACTCTTATTTTCCTGAATGGGAAGATGGAGCTGCCACACTCACCTTCAATGCCATCAAGTTACCGAAAAACTGGACGATAGAGAGCGCAACAGGCAATTATTTCGGGATAGCATGGTGGGGTTATGCCGATTCTTACCCTAACAATGATGACGAAGCGTGGCTCAATCTCTCCAACGCTGTGGATGAAAACAACAGCCGTGTGAGTGTCGACAATATCCGCTATATCAAGGTCACAACGGGAGTAATCAACAGCAACCCTGTGACAGGCGAATGCTCCACTGAGGTAATGGGCATCCAGATAAAGAACGATTAACGGTCTCACGCTTATGCTACGCTATCTCTCCCTGACTCTAAGCACGCTTATCGTCATAATATCCGGCTCAGCACCGGCTGCTCAGGCAGCAGAGCTGGTCAGACTTGACCATGCCGTATCGGCAGCTGTCAACGATACCGCCAGGCAGCAAGCCATACTTGACTCACTGCGCCCTGCCATCGATGCGATGGCTAAAATAGGCATATTGGAGAGCCCCGACCTGCATGGCATGGAACAGTATGCCGAGAGCCGCGCGTTTAAATTCTTTGAGCCGGAGGTAAAGGCACGGCTTGACGGCGCAGCCCTTACGTGCAGCATTGACACCACCTTGCTACGCTTGCCAGCCATCCTGCCGGACATCAATACACCCCGACATATCTACGGTATTATCACCCCCTACAATCAGGCCGTGATGAATGTCGACTCGGTGATGCTTGTAGGTCTCAACCATTATTTAGGTAAAGATTTCGGAGCATACAGCTATTTTGAACCGTACATACGCCGCCAAAAAGACTCACGGCTTGCTCCTTATCACGTGGCAGAGTCACTTGTGCAGCAAAGTTACCCGATGCTTGCCGACAGCACCACCACAGCTCTCAGCCATATGATACGTGACGGTGCCGTAACGGCTGCCGTCATGGCCTCCGTGCCCGAGCCTTCGCTTGCCGATGCCGGCGGATGGACTGCCGAAGAGCTGCAATGGCTTAAGCAGCACGAGAAGGAGCTGCTGCAAGACATCAGAGAGAAAAAGATACTTGAATCTACCGACCCGAAAATCATATCACAGCTGCTTGCCCCCTCGCCCGGCACATTGATGTTTGAGAACCATGCCCCGGGTCGTACAGGACGCTACATAGGTTATCGCATGATACGCTCATATCTTGAGGCAAATCCGTCAGCCACTATTGCCGACCTCCTGATGCCATCGGGCTACATAGACCAGGCCCCAACAATAGCGCAAAATTACGCTCCCTGAACACACCGATCCACGGTTAAAGAAATCTTGGAATCCGCATCCCATATAAGCCGGAATTTCGGCTCAGGGTTGGAGGAGGTGGATGGCGGTAATCAGGGCGGTGGTGGTGGACTGGTCGATGATGCGTGAACGGTTGCCTCCGAAATGCCAGGTGGTGATGACCGGAGCCTTGCCACGGAGAGAGGCTCCGATGACTACCGTGCCTACAGGTTTATCGGGTGTGCCTCCGCCGGGGCCAGCTATGCCGCTTGTAGCCATGACGAGGTCGGCGCCACAGGCTGCATGTGCGCCACGGAGCATCTCGGCCACAGTCTGCTCGGAGACGGCTCCATGCTGTTCCAAAGTATCAGGGCTGACTCCGAGCACACGCATCTTCACATCGTTGCTGTAACTGACTATGCCCCCCGTCATCACGTCGGAACATCCGGGTATGGCGGTGATTTCATGGGCTATATTCCCACCTGTGCAGCTCTCGGCAGTAGCGATAGTCAGTCCCTTTGCCCTTGCTGCTTTTATAAGCACCTCAGGGAGAGGAATATCCTCTGTAGCCACGACATGACTGCCGAGCAGCGAAATCATCTTGGCATATTCGCGGTCAAGCTCCTCACTCAAAGCGGCTGCATCGGGCGATTTGCCGTCAAGGCGCAGCCGTATCAACCGGGCTTTGGGCAGATAGGCTATATGGAGATGCGGAGGAAGAGCGTCCTCCCACTCGGCAAGCGTCATGGCCACACGGCTCTCGCTCAGATCGGCTACAAGCGCCACGCGATGGTCAAGAGCGACATCAGACGGGAAACGGCCGAGCAGACGCGGCAACACGCTGCGCTGCATCATGGTCAGCGTCTCATGCGGCACTCCGGGCATGGATACAAGCACTTTACCGCCGCGCTCAAACCACATCAGCGGAGCTGTGCCGACCTCATTCTGGATGACTTCACACGATGTAGGCACTATGGCCTGTGCACGGGTGAGATCATTGAGTTCGCGGCCATTGCGCGTCATCACAGAGATGACATTTTCAAGCACAGCAGCATCTTCGCGCAACTCACCTCCGAAATAAGCGGTCAACACCCCCTTGGTGATGTCATCTTTTGTCGGGCCGAGACCGCCTGTGGTCAGCACAACATCCGTGGCCGCAAATGCGCGGTCTATGGCCTGACGGATAGCATCGGCATCATCAGCCACGACCTGCACATTATCGAGTTTCCACCCATATGGGTCAAGCATACGGGCTATGGCACCGCTATTGGTATCGGTGACCTGGCCAAGAAGCAGTTCGTCACCTATAGCTATGACAGAATATCTCATTGTCAACGAAGATTATACGGTTACACGTGCAAACGGCACTGCATCCAATGAGCAGAAATCACCGTTAAGAGCCTTGAAATGTCCGGCAATCGCTACCATGGCGGCATTGTCGGTAGTGAATTTGCGAGGAGGGATAAATGCCTTTAGTCTGTTGCGTTCGCAATAGTCCGCCACAGCCTGACGCACTCCGGAATTGGCCGACACTCCGCCACCTATGGCTATGGTCTTTATGCCGGTCTGCTTTACCGCCTTGTCAAGTTTGTCTATGAGGATGTCAATGATTGTCCGTTGCAGCGATGCCGCAAGGTCAGCCTTGTTCTCCTCAACGAAATTCTCGTTTTTCTTTTTCTCGTCACGCAGAGTGTAGAGAAACGACGTCTTGAGACCGCTGAAACTGTAGTCAAGCCCAGGGATATGCGGTTTGGCAAACTTAAAGCGGCCAGCATCGCCCTCCTGTGCCAGACGGTCAACATGAGGACCTCCGGGATACGGAAGCCCCATCACTTTAGCACACTTGTCAAATGCCTCGCCGGCAGCATCATCAATGGTGCGTCCGATAATCTCCATCTCCTCGGGCGAGCGCACGATAATGAGCTGACTGTTGCCGCCTGAAATCAGCAGACAGAGATAAGGAAATTCCGGCACCTCGTCATCCTCTTTCTCGCGTATGAAGTGGCTCAGAACATGTCCGTGGAGATGATTGACATCGACAAGCGGTATGCCGAGACCTATCGACATGCCTTTGGCAAACGATGTCCCGACGAGCAGCGAGCCTATCAGACCCGGGCCGCGAGTAAACGCTATCGCAGTCAACTCCTGTGGCGTTATGCCGGCTTGCCTGATGGCAGCATCGACTACCGGGACAATATTCTGCTGATGGGCGCGAGAGGCCAATTCGGGCACCACCCCACCCCACTGCTCATGCACCTGCTGGGAAGCGATGACATTGGAGCGAAGCAGTCCGTCGACTATCACAGCGGCTGATGTATCGTCGCAAGAAGATTCAATGCCGAGGATGACGTTATGTTTCATATAGATTATATTCGCTTAATTATGTAATTACGGGTTAAATCGTATGGCCATGCCGCGGCACAATGTCGCTAACCTAAGGAATGCTCTCATTGCCGTAGGGACATGCCATGGCATGTCTGCTAACGCAACACCCCTCATTAGCATAGCTTTAGGCGACATGCCATGGCATGTCCCTACTATATAAGAACGCCATTCAAGCATCAATGACTGCTTAAGTTAGTGGCATTGTGCCGCGGCATGGCCATACAACCTTATAGATTATTTTAACTGGTTGAGGAGGGCGGTCACGGCAGCCTCAATCTGGCGGTCGGTGCCTGTGACAACCGTGGCAGGGTCATTGAGCACAAGGATGTCAGGCTCGAGCTGCTGATTCTCAAGAAACGAGCCATCAGCTATCTGCATACCTACCACAGGTACCCCGAACAGCATGGATGGATCCTGAAGGTCAATCCAGTTGACCGAAGTCATGGTACCGGGAACAGGGGCACCGACAAGTTTGCCAAGATTCTTATGCTTATAGACCCAGGGGGTGCCATGGGCATTGCTGTAGTTTGCCTCACAGATGAGCATGATAGACGGTTTGTTCCATCGGCGCGATGGCATCTCTCCGGCTTTCTTGCCATGGACCATCTGTGTCATGTACTTGTCGCCTGACAGAAGCACCTCTATATCCTCATGCAGACGGCCTCCTCCGTTCCATCGAGTGTCGATAATCATCGCCTCTCGCTGATAATAGCGGCCGAGCATGTCGGCATATATCGTGCGGAAGCTGTCATCAGTCATGTCACGCAGATGCACGTATCCAAGACGGCCACCCGACAGGCTGTCAACGAGCTGGCGGTTGCGTTCCACCCAGCGCTCATACAACCTGTTATTAAGCGAACTGCGGCTGATCGGTTTGACAACCTCCTCAAAGCGTCGGCCTGTAGCCGGATCATAAATAGAGACGAGAGTATTGGTTCTGGCGGCACGTTTGAGCAACACGTCCATGGTCACCGAGTCAGACAAAGCCTCGCCGTTGATTTTCTCAATAATCATGCCGGGACGCAATTTCGACGAAGCGCGGCAGAAAGGCGTACCCTTTACCACCTCCGACACTTTCATGCCCGGGCCCGTATAGGTCATATCATAGAGGAGGCCGAGCACAGCCGACGGTTCTTTAGAGCCGTCAGGGAAGAAACGGGCTCCGGTATGTGAGACATTCAGTTCACCGAGGAGTTCGCTCATCATCTCGGCAAAGTCGTAATTATTGGTAATATGAGGCAGATAACGGCGATACTGGGCCGACAGACCATTCCAGTCGACACCGTTCATGTCGGGGACATAGAAACGCTCCGCCACCTCTCGGATTGCGAAATCATACATAGCCTCGCGCTCATCAGGAGCATTGACACGCAGCCTACCGCTTACCTTTACAGGCTTGACAGACTCCGATGCCAAATCCATCTTCTTGAGGCTGTTAGAGCCTATCATAAACATCGTCTTGCCCTTGGCATCGGTGGCGAGTTTCATGTTTCGTCCTCCGAGTTTCTCAGCAATCGAGACATCACCCTTGCGCGGTATGACCTTCCAGAGATCGTATCCGTCCTCAAAATTGCTCATATAGTACAGCACCTCTTTGCCGTCTTCGCCCACGAGTACGAAATTACCCAGATTGGACGAATTGGGAGTCAGGCGCAGCACACGGTCGCGGATGCCGTCAAGCTCCACTTTTATGGCTTTGGAGTCATCGGCAGCTTTCTTGTCTTTGCTGTCCTTTTTCTTCTTGTCTTTCTTTTTCTTGCTGTCCTTGTCAGCCTCCTTGGCCTCTTTGGCCTTCTCTTCAGCCTTTGACAGCAGCTTGAATTCTTCCTCATCAAGCATAAAGCGGTCCATGGCCTCCTGGTTAAGGAACACTATCATCACGTCGGACTGCGACCCCCATGAGGCGTGGCTCCGCATGCCGTAGCGGTCACTCTCAAATATGATGGCATTTCCGTCAAGCGCCCAGCGCGGATTATAGTCGAAATATCCTGTGCCTGTCAGATTGGTCTGCTCTCCGCTCTCCGCATTGATGAGCACCACATCATAGTAAGGCTCATGCTGGTTAGTGTTCAGGAATGTCACTATCCATCGGCTGTCAGGGCTCCAATGGTATTCCGTGTCAAGGCTGCGCGAATATATGCCGTTGCCATCGGTCAAAGCCTTGGATTTACCGGATGCCACATCCATCACCATGATAGAATCACGGTTTTGCAGGTAGACGATTTTCTTTCCATCGGGCGAATACTTCGCGCCTGTGCGGTCAATGCCGTCGGCCTTGAAAACCGGACGCTCATTTATGACGGTGGCATTTGAGAAATTAGGCTCCTCATCACGAGCTATAGATGCCTCGTAGATATTCCAATGTCCGTCACGCTGGGAAGTATAGAGCAGTTTGCGGCCTTCGGGATGCCACGATACCTCCATCTCCATCCCCGGGGTTTTGCTGACCTGCTTTGTGGTGACATAATCGGCAGCGGTCACAAACACCTCTCCACGCGAAATCAGAGCCAGTTCCGAGCCGTCGGGCGATGGAGTGCCGAACGAATAATCACCTAACGAGACAAATTGCGGCTGCTCCGACAAGTCATCCACTACGGCAATCGGAAGTTTTTGCGGCTCTCCCGACGGTTGCTGGGTATAAATCTCGCCATCATATGTGTAGACAAGGGAGCCGTTGCCGCCCATTGACAGGAAACGTACAGGCGCGCCTGTAAAATGTGTGACAGGCCTGATTTTATCAGGAGCGGCCATATCAAAGGCATAGACATTCATAGAGCCTCCGTCACGCTCGCTTAGGAAATAGACAGTGTGTCCGTCGGATGCTATGACCGGATTGCGGTCTTCACCGGCATGCGCGGTCAGATTAGTATGCCGTCCGGTCTGTGCGTCATATTTCCATATGTCACGTGTCACCGAAGATGTGTGATGCTTACGCCATACATCCTCCATACCCTTCTGGTCCTGATACAGGAAACTCTTGCCGTCAGGCAGATATGAGATGCTTTCGGCAGGTGACGCAAGAATCTGCATTGATGCCCCTCCGGCCACAGGCACTGAATACAATTCCGTCAGACGGGCCGACGGGAAAAGACGGCTGCTGACAGGGTCCTGTATTGACGCCGAATATACCACTGACTTACCATCGGGAGTAAAAGCCTCTGGGGTGATATTGGTGCTCCCGAAAGTCAACTGACGCGCAGCTCCACCTTTAGCACTCATCACATACAGATTCATGGCTCCGTCACGGTCGCTCGCAAAAGCTATCATGCTCCCGTCAGGTGACCATACAGGGGCTTTCTCCATGCCCGACATGGCGGTGATGCGTCGGGCCTCGCCGCCACGGGCCGGAACGGTGAATAGGTCGCCCTTATATCTGAACACTACCGTGTTGCCGTCAGGAGAGACCTTTGCGTCTCTGAGCCAGAGGGGAGAATCAGCGCCGACAGCCGACATTGCCGTCGCCACAGCCGCCGCAAATGTGATAAGTGTGCGTTTCATATGGTGAAGTTTGAGGGTAATGGTTGGTTTTTTACAAATAAGATATTCCGATATAGGGACGCAGCGATGTGCCACGTCCCTACATCGGTATGGTTATGCTTTCGGACCGCTGTTACAGCGCAAGCAGCTTCTCAAGGTTGGCGCGAATGGCATCGATAGGCTGTGCACCTGCCATGCGGAGTTCCTTGACTTGCTGGCCGTTTTTGAAGAAAAGCAGCGTGGGGATTGACATGATACGGTTAGCCGAAGCGAGTTCGTTTTCCTCATCAACATTGTATTTTCCGATGACCACCCGGTCTTCGTATTCCTTGGCAAGCTCCTCTATGACAGGAGTAAGACGGTTACAGGGGCCACACCATGTAGCCCAGAAATCGACCATTACAGGCTTGCCTGACTCAATGAGTTCGCTGACCGACGCATCGGTAAAGTTAAGTGCCATAAAAAAACAGATTAGATAATATCGTATTAAGGTTAATGTCACAAAAAAAACTCCGACACAAGACATAGTGTCGTCTATCCGCAAAGTTACCCTTTTTCCCCCACTATTCAAAATCCCGATGAATACCCGGCCTTCTATCAATTCGTCAGGCAATGGTTTTGCCGAAGGGGAATAGCGCGAGACGCATCAGTTTGAAGTGCTGTATGCCGAATGGGAGACCTATGATGGTGATGCAGAAAATGAGGCCCCACACGAGGTGTGTCAGAGCGATAGGTATGCCTCCGAGAAACCACCATATGACGTTCATCACCCCGGCCAAGCATCCCGACGGCCAACCGGTGCTGACCACATCAGTGCCGAACGGCCACAATGCCACCGCTGCCAGCTTCATGGTCTGCAAACCAAACGGTATGCCGATGATGGTAATCAGCATCAACACACTCGAAATGGCGTATTCAATGGCAATCATCAGACCGCCGAACACCACCCAAAGGATATTAAGGAATATATTCATAATATATAAATTAACTTTAACATTTAAGATTCCACATTATTATACTTGGAATCTTTGTTTTAGCTTCGACAAGGTTATATCTGTATATGTCCTCCATATATCTAATTTAATCATAACATAATCTTGAAACAATTGACATACGAATTCCAAATCAAATATCATTCTATATTCAATAGTGCCATTTTTATCGTAAGTTCCCACATGTACTTTCCGTACTATATACAAATCACGAATACCTTTACCTTTTATATAAGGCATAAAATAGAACATATTAGCAAGTACAACGGATGACGGGAACCGTCGACCGGTGTAATATCGCGTTGCAGTCCTGCTTTCAAAAGCATCAGCGTAGTCAGCTTTTACAATAGCTATTAATACATTTTTATCTTGAGTACCATCAGTTTCGGAAATCCATTCTAAAGAATCAGACACGATATTATTTTCTACAATAGGTCTATCTGCGAATTCCTCAAAAATATCAACCAGGCTTAGTTGACGATATGCCGTACATATTGTAGATGTCTGAGTTCTCTTATCTTTGACTGTAACTAACTTGGCTTGCACGTCCATGATTTTTTTCACAGCAACACTACAGTCCTCAGTGTGATTGATATGAATTTCCTCAATAGCATTCAACAAGCGTATCACTGACCGCCCTACAGCCCACGCCAAATTAACTGGCACAGCATTCCCTATTTGCTTATATTTATCACTTAAAGTACCTTGGAAAATCCAGTCATCAGGGAAAGTCTGAATACGCGCATATTCCCTTACAGACAACGGACGTGTATATAACGGATGACACCGTTCCGTCTGTTTCTGAGCAGGTGAGCAGGTCAAAGTCAGCGACGGCTCGTCAAGAGACAGGCGACGTGCCATGCCAGTTTTACCGCCGCCAAGCAACCAACTGCCACCCATATAATCCTTAGCCACAGACTCTGGTAAATCCCGCCAATCACCTCCTGGAGGTACCATAGCAAGTACCTTACGTTTTTTTTCAGGATAAGACGCCCCTTCAGAATCCGGCACATCAGTATCAAATATGACACTTTTAAAAAAAGCATCTCTGAGAGTCAATACCCTCTCATATGGAGACGGCCATTTAAAATTCACAAATTTGGCAAAATCGTTTCTTATAGCCACCAGGAATATTCGTTCTCTCTTTTGAGGGACCTGATACATTATCCCTTTAAGTACTCTGGGCGTGACAAGTGTGTAGCCTAACTCATCAATTATGTTACATATGGTTTTAAAAGTCTTTCCATTGTCATGCGACAATAGACCCTTTACATTCTCTCCGAGAAAAACTTTAGGTCTTATTTGTTTTACAGCACGAGCTAATTCAAAAAATAAAGTACCTCGAACATCCTCGAATCCACCCTGTTTGCCAGCAAAAGAAAATGCCTGACAAGGGAATCCCCCCGATAAGAAATCGATTTTTCCTTTAAGCGGAGAGAAATCAATATGCCGCACATCTCCTTCTACTATATTCCAATCAGGACGATTTATGCGCAACGTATCACATGCAGCTGTATCGAATTCGTTTAGAAGAACATGTTTAAATCCTGCCATTTCCATTCCTAATGCCATTCCACCTCCACCGGCAAACAATTCAACGGAAGTATATTCACGGTTCGGCTGAGTGCACAGTTCCTCATTCCAATTGTTATTGACCATCGCTTCTACCTCAGGTATATTGCATAAGTCTTTCATATCAAATCCTCTTATTCCAAGAGAATTGACACATGAAGGATATATTCCTCTTTCGGCCCACCCATGAGTGGTAGCATAAGAGGTGCTTGTAAGAGCAGCAAGATTGCTTTCGGAAATAAACATCAGAGACCTCCCTTGTTTGCTATTTCTACAGCTATATCTCTAACTTTATCAGAAATTAATCTGCTACCGTCAATTTCCTCCTCCTCAACAACTTCACCAAAAGCCTTGGATAAACGGAAATAAAACATCCTATCTCCTGTTAGATGCTCCCAAAAATCGACACCACATATAACAGGGTAATGAGCATCAATCAATTTATAATTAGCCGATAATGATTGCTGATCACCATATAAAACGCCTATTATAAGATCATCAATTTGCAATGGTAATTTGTCAAGGCGTGCTTTATTAAGGAGATATTTAAAATGTCCTAAAATAGTAGCAATATCATCTTTATTGATGGTCTGTGGGCCAGCTTTTAGTTGACAATATTTATGTCGGCCATCTATTGCATCAATAAACTCTATGTCAATACCCTCTATACCAGAAGCACATCCAGTCACTTCTTCCAGACTGGAGATAAATGTCTGTATATTTTGTCCAAAACTGGTATTTATACTCGTTCCAAGAATACGTGGATAAATTAGAGCTTTAGCCAAAGATTCAGGATTAGTATTGCCACATAAAAATGCAGCCAGATAATGTATAAGAAAAGGATTGATATTAAAATCCTTAAGTCGCAATTTAGAGAGTTGCCTGAGATGATTGGGTATGATTATAGTGCGAAAATAATTTTTTCCGCTATCTATGATTGCCAGTTTTTGTATTTCGTTCATAAATCTATCCATTAATTTTTACTATGCATAATTAATTTTATAAGGTTTACCCCATAGGGTTATTTGCCGGTGAGGATGGACTGGATATCGGAGAGCTTGTTGAGGGCCTGGAGGGGAGACAGGGAATTTATGTCTATGCCGAGGATTTCATCACGGACGGCACTCAACACCGGGTCATCGAGCTGGAAGAAACTCAGCTGGATACCATCTTCCATACGCTGGTTGGGTGCGAGGGTCGACATAGTGGCCGGGGTGACAGCCGACCCGTTGTCACGGTTGGCAGCCTCAAGCCTGTGAAGCACCTCATCGGCTCTGGTGACGATGCTGCGCGGCATACCTGCCAGTTTTGCCACATGTATGCCGAAGCTATGTTCGGAGCCTCCTTTTGACAGTTTTCGCAGAAATACCACCTTTCCGTCAATCTCCTTGACCGACACATTATAATTGACCACGCGCTCAAACGATTTTTCCATCTCGTTAAGCTCATGGTAGTGCGTGGCAAAGAGAGTCTTGGGGTGCATCGTGCCGTGCTGATGTATGTATTCGACTATCGCCCATGCTATGGATATGCCGTCATAGGTAGATGTGCCTCGTCCCAGCTCATCAAAGAGTATAAGCGACCGCTGGCTCATATTGTTGAGGATGGAAGCCGCCTCGTTCATCTCCACCATAAACGTAGATTCGCCCAAAGAGATATTATCGCTGGCACCTACACGTGTGAATATCTTGTCAACAACACCTATGCGTGCGCTCTCGGCGGCCACATAGCATCCGATCTGCGCCATCAGGACATTGAGAGCCGTCTGACGCAGCAAAGCAGACTTACCCGACATGTTGGGGCCGGTTATCATCATAATCTGCGTCTTGTCATTGTCGAGATGCACAGTGTTGGATATGTAGGGTTCGCCTGGAGGCAATTCGCGCTCAATGACGGGATGGCGAGCTTCAACAAGGTCTATGCACAGCGAATCATCGACCACCGGACGCGAATAGCGGTTATCTATGGCTACACGTGTAAACGAGCTGAGCACATCAAGCCGTGCCACCATAGTGGCATCAAGCTGTATGGCCGGGATAAACCCTGCGATATCTGCCACAAGGTCATTGTAAAGACGAAACTCTATAGAATCTATCTTGTCCTGTGCTCCGAGTATCTTCTCCTCGTATTCCTTCAGCTCCTGGGTGATGTAGCGTTCGGCATTGACGAGCGTCTGCTTACGCACCCACTCGGGAGGCACCTTGTCCTTGTGGGTATTGGTGACTTCTATATAGTAGCCAAACACATTGTTATAAGCCACCTTAAGGCTCGGGATGCCTGTAGCCTGTATTTCACGCTGCTGCAGACGGAGAAGATATTCCTTGCCGTGGAGCACTATATCCCTCAGCTCGTCAAGTTCGGCATCCACGCCGGGCTTGATGACAGTACCTCTATTGACAGCCGCCGGGGCATCCTCCACAATCTCGCGCTCTATGCGGTCATGGATGGCCTTCAGAGGGTTGATTTGCTCGCCTATTGTAGCCAGAGCCTTGTTGTCAGCACCGAGACATACCTCCTTGATGGGCTCAAGCGCACCCAAAGCATGCTTGAGCTGTATGATTTCTCGCGGAGATATACGCCCTGTAGCAGTCTTGCCTGTCAGACGTTCGAGGTCACCTATACGCTCCAACGCCTCCCTCAGCGACTCCCGCGCATCAGGGTCACGGAAGAAGTATTCCACGACATCAAGACGCGCATTGATGGCTTTCACATCGCGCAGAGGGAATGCTATCCAACGACGCAACAGACGTGCGCCCATCGGACTGGCCGTGCGGTCTATTACATCCAGGAGGCTCTTGCCGTCATCGCCGAGCGAGCTGAGCAATTCGAGATTACGCACCGTGAACCGGTCAAGCCTCACGTAACGGTCCTCCTCGATGCGCGAGATGGAGGTGATATGTGAGGTACGTGTATGCTGGGTAATGTCAAGATAATGCAATATGGCCCCTGAGGCAACGATGGCTGCCTGCATGTTATGTATGCCGAAGCCTTTGAGCGAGCCTGTCTCAAACTGTTTCAGCAGCCTGTCCATGGCCGCTGTCTCGGTAAAAATCCAGTCGTCAAGCTCGAAACTGAGGTAATGGGGTGCTATCTGTTCGTCAAGTATCGCACGCTTGCCACGCTCTACGAGCACCTCCTTTGGAGCAAAAGCAGCGAGCAGTTTGCCCACATACTCATTGTCGCCCTGAGCGGTCAGGAACTCTCCGGTGGATATGTCAAGAAATGACACACCCGTCACATGACGGTCAATATGCAGAGCCGCCAGGAAGTTGTTTTCACGGTGGTCAAGGATATTGTCATTGATAGAGACACCCGGCGTTACAAGCTCCGTAATGCCGCGCTTGACCAGCTTTTTGGTCAGCTTGGGGTCTTCAAGCTGCTCGCAGATAGCCACACGCTTGCCGGCTCTGACCAGTTTCGGCAGGTACGTATCAAGGGCATGGTGAGGAAATCCCGCGAGTTCTACATGCTGCGACACACCGTTGGCACGGCGTGTCAACGTGATGCCGAGTATCTCCGAAGCCGTGATGGCATCATCGGAAAAAGTCTCGTAGAAATCCCCTACTCTGAAAAGCAGCACAGCATCGGGATGTTTCTGTTTCATCTCGATGTACTGCTTCATCAGCGGTGTCTCAACTATCTTCTTGGCCACTGGTGAGAATTAAGGCTATGTGTCTTGGTTATTTACAGATGCGCAAAGCAATAGTATGTTACCGGCCGTTGACCAGCGACATGCCGCGCAATATGGCGTCACGGTTAAGCGGAAGAAGATGATGATGGCGCTCGGGCAACACCTTCTGCAATCCCTTCATCACACTGTCTACAGGCACTACAGGCACTATGGCGAGCAATGCCCCGAGCAGTATCATGTTATAGGTCTTGCTGTTTTTCATATCTATGGCCGCATCCATGCCGTTGACCTCATAAATCCTGATGTCGGTGCGTGTGGGCTTGTGGTGGATGCCATAGGGGTCATATATGAGTATGCCGCCGGGCTTCACACGGCTTTCAAACTTGTCAAGGCTCTGCTGGTTGAGTATGACAGCCACATCGTAGGTGTCAAGCACCGGGGAACTGATAGGCCGGTCACTCAGGATGACAGTGACATTGGCTGTACCGCCTCGCTGCTCAGGACCGTAGGAAGGCATCCATGACACCTCCAGATCGTCCATGAGACCTGCATAGGCAAGAATCTTGCCCATCGAGAGCACTCCCTGACCGCCGAAACCGGCTATTATGATTTCCTTTTTCATTGTGCAGAGGCAGTTTCGACACCCTTGGCCTTAGCCTCGGGGGCCGGGTTAACAGTATTCTTCAAATCACCTATGGGATACTTCTTAAACATGTGCTCCACCATCCAGTCATTGGCCTGTGCAGGGGTCATCTTCCATCCGGAATTACATGTAGAGACAACCTCCACTACCGAAGTGCCCTTGCCTTCCATGGCGTTTTTGAAAGCTTGCTTGATGGCGGCTTTGGTCTTGCGCACGGCAGCCGCAGTGTGGACACTCTGGCGCGTCACGTAGCAAGTGCCGTCAAGCCCCACGAGCAGATTGGTGATGGGAAGCGGATAACCGTTGAGATCTATGCGGCGTCCATAAGGCGATGTCGATGTCTTCATGCCCTCAAGAGTCGTGGGCGACATCTGACCGCCGGTCATGCCATAGATACCGTTGTTGATGAAGATGATGGCTATGTTCTCGCCACGGTTGGCGGCATGGATAGTCTCTCCTGTACCGATAGCGGCCAAATCGCCGTCGCCCTGATATGTGAATACCATGCGGTCAGGATTAAGACGCTTGACAGCCGTAGCCACCGCCGGAGCGCGTCCGTGGGCCGCCTCTATCCAGTCGATGTCGACATAATTATAAGCAAACACAGCGCAGCCTACCGGTGCAATGCCGATGGTTTTGTCCTGAAGACCCATCTCCTCCACGATTTCAGCTATGAGCTTGTGCACCACGCCGTGGCTACATCCGGGGCAATAGTGCATATGGTTACCGTTGAGCAGCGCAGGACGCTGATAAACGATATTTTCCGGTTTCTTTATATCTTCGTGTGTCATAATTACCTTTCAGGATTAATTTCAGGGAAATCACGATAAAGGGCTTCAATGACCTCCGACGGGTTAGGCACGATGCCGCCCATACGTCCGTAGTAATATACAGGCACTTTGCCGTTGACGGCAAGGCGTACATCCTCTACCATCTGACCGGCATTTATTTCGACGGTCAGGATGCCCTTGACACGGTCAGTCATAGCAGCAATGGCATCGGTCGGGAACGGCCACAGGGTGATAGGACGGAGCAGACCGACCTTTATACCCTTGGCACGGGCCTCCTCGATAGACTTGAGGCAGATACGGGCTATGGAACCGAAAGCCACAATCAGATATTCGCAGTCATCGGTGTAATATTCCTGATAACGTACCTCATTGCGGCGTATCTTCTCGTAGGTAGCTTGCAGACGGTGGTTGTTTTCCTCCATAGTGGAGCTTTCAAGCTCCAAAGTGGTCATTATATTAGGCTTGCGAGTGGCCGGACGGCCGGTGACAGCCCACGGACACTGCGCCGCAATCTCAGCATCAGTGCGGCGTGCACGCTGCTTGGGCAGCTTGACCTTCTCCATCATCTGGCCTACTATGCCGTCGGCAAGAATCATGGCCGGAGTGCGGTACTTGAATGCGAGATCAAATCCGAGGCACACGAAATCGGCCATCTCCTGCACCGACGAGGGAGCCAGTACAATCAGATGATAGTCGCCGTGGCCGCCACCCTTCGTGGCCTGGAAATAGTCGGCCTGAGAGGGCTGGATGGTGCCGAGACCGGGACCGCCGCGCATCACATTGATTATCAGTGCCGGCAGCTCGCCTGCGGCAATGTATGATATGCCCTCCTGCTTGAGGCTTACGCCCGGGCTGGAGGATGAGGTCATTACAGCCTTGCCTGTAGAGGCTCCGCCATAGACCATATTGATAGCAGCAAGCTCACTCTCGGCCTGAAGCACTACCATGCCGGTGGTCTCCCACGGCATCTGCTCCTCAATGGTTTCGAGTATCTCGCTCTGAGGGGTGATAGGATAACCGAAATAGCCGTCGACGCCATAACGTATGGCGGCATGGGCTATGGCTTCGTTGCCCTTCATTAATCTTACTTCTTCATCCATGTCTTAATTGTGTAAAGCACTACATGTGTAAGGCACTTATAGTGTGGATCTTGAATTTGTTTTCTTAAAAAACGTGTGAGTATGAGAGATGTCGGCTGACACGACAGACCGTATTACACCGGTCAGTCAACCTTCTGGCGGTACACGGTGATGCATGCATCCGGACAGACCATGGCGCAAGCCGCGCAACCTATACATTTGTCGGGGGCTGCCGTATATGCAAAGTGGTACCCGCGGTCATTGACCTCCTTAGGCTGGAGAAGCAATACATCTGTAGGGCATGCAACTACGCAAAGGTCACACCCTTTACATCTCTCGATGTTAATATCTACTGCACCAATTATTTTAGGCATATGACAGATAGCGTATTAGTGATGAAAAACATGTTTTAAAAACATCTTCTTCGTCAGGATGTTTAATAAATCAATACAAATATAGCTGATTTATTCTGCTCTTATACACTTTTTTACAATTATTTAACAAAAATCACACAAACGCAAAAAACGTGCAATCCGACGTCCCTGCCGCATAAAACAACCGGCTTCCCTCATCATTGCGACGGGGAAGCCGGGATATAAGCTTAACTATGTATGTAGGAGAGATGGGGCTACTGACCGAGATAGGTCTTGAGCAGCTTGCTCTTCTGCCCCTTGAGACGGCGTATGGCCTTCTCCTTGATCTGGCGGACACGCTCGCGTGTGAGGTCAAACTTCGCGCCAATCTCCTCAAGGGTCATCTCCTGGCAACCGATACCGAAGAACATCTTGAGGATTTCGCGTTCACGCTCGTGGAGCTGACGCAGCGCACGGTCCACCTCCTTTGACAGTGATTCCTGTGTCAGTGTGCTGTCGGCCATGGGAGAGTCATCGTTGGTGAGGACGTCAAGCAGACTGTTGTCTTCACCCTCTACGAAAGGAGCATCGACAGATATGTGACGGCCTGACACCTTCAGAGTATCGGCTATCTTCTCGACAGGGACATCCAGACGCTCAGCCAGTTCCTCGGGAGAGGGACGGCGTTCGTTTTCCTGTTCAAACTTTGACAGGGCCTTGCTGATTTTATTGAGCGAGCCCACCTGATTGAGGGGAAGACGCACTATGCGCGACTGCTCTGCGAGAGCCTGTAGAATCGACTGGCGGATCCACCATACTGCATACGAGATGAATTTAAAACCGCGGGTCTCGTCAAACTTCTGGGCGGCCTTAATCAGGCCAAGATTTCCTTCGTTGATCAGGTCGGGCAAACTGAGGCCCTGATTCTGATATTGCTTTGCCACAGAAACTACGAATCGCAGGTTGGCTCGTGTCAGTTTGTCAAGAGCACGTGCGTCGCCTTCGCGTATCTTCTGGGCGAGTTCCACTTCCTCCTCTACGGATATGAGTTCCTCGCGACCAATCTCCTGAAGGTACTTATCAAGCGATGCGCTCTCTCGATTGGTGATTGATTTGGTGATTTTTAATTGTCTCATCTAATCTAATGGTATATGCTTAGATTTTAACGCGCGAAATTACGATTTTATTTTGTATTGGCCTACACAACGCACATATTTTATGCTTTTTTAGAGTATCAGGCCTGACGCGCCCATCGCCACAAGTCTTTGAGCGTAGGTTTCTTGCCGTACATGAAAATGCCCACGCGATAAATCTTGCCGGCGAGCCATGCGACAAATATAAACGATGCTACAAGGATGACGAGCGACAGAGCCACCTCCCACGCAACGATGCCAAACGGCAGACGCGCCATCATAACCATAGGCGAAGTCAGCGGTATGTAGCTGCAGGCCACCGCAAGCCCCGACTGCGGGTCCTGAGCCGCCGACATCGATAGCACCAGACCGAGGATGATAGGGAGCATGGCTATTATGGAGAGCTGCGATGCGTCCTGCACATTTTCCACCGCCGAACCGATAGCGGCAAATATAGCCGAATAAAAGAGGAACCCGGCCAACAGGAACAGGAGCATCACAAAGAGGATGTTGAAGATATAGCTGACACTTCCGAGAGTGGCTATGACATTGACCATATCGGCATCATACTGTGAAGTGGCAGCATCAAACGTACCGGCCTGGACGGCTGACACTTCGGTCATCACTCCCGAAGGCAGAGTCGCCGGCAGTACAAATGCCGAAATGCAGCAGAGCAGCACCATCCATATGAGTATCTGCACGACGGCCACGCTGGCGATACCGAATATCTTGCCGAGCATCAGATGCACCGGCTTGACAGAGGTAACGACAAGCTCGAGCACACGATTGTTTTTCTCCTCGATGATGCTCGACATGACCATCTGGCCGTACATCAGCAGAAACATGTAGAGAATCAGCGACAGCCCCATGCCGAGAGCGAAGCTCAAGGCACTTGACTCCTGCGAGAGCTCGTCAGTGTCATTGCGAAATGTCAGCAACTCCACATCGGTGTGTATGTCATCCATCACCTGACGCAGATTCTCGATATTGCTTTTCTCTATGCGACGCGACTCTATGATGTCGTTAAGCTGCGATTCTATCTCGCCTTCTACACTCATGGATGCCGGGCCATTGCTATAATAGGCTATGCCGGAAGTATTTGACACAGCTTCAGAGGGGATATACAGAATCCCGGCAACATCCTTCATGGCAAGCGCCGAGTCAAGCACCTGGGCACTGCGTGTGAATGTCAGCTCCTCCGTGTCGTGGAAATCCGGGGCTATGACACCCGTCTCATCCACCACCACAATATTACGCTCATCGCCCGATGCAAACTCCATAATCAAAGCCGGAAGCACCGACAGCAAGAGCATCAGCAGAGGCATCAAAATGGTGATGATTATAAAACTCTTCTTGGATACGCGCTCCAGAAATTCACGCTGTATTATAAGGTATATATGATTCATGTCAAATCAGTTTTTGTGGATATGTCAGATGCGTGTAGATTCCACTACAGATATAAATATGTCGTTCATGGATGCCATGGCTTCATTGAACGAGAGCATCATGCCATGGTTATTGACCGCAGTGATAAGCTCGCGCACGTCGGCATCTGATGCAAGGTGCACTTTCAGCGTGTATGTGCCGTCAGGGTTGCACTCCATCGACTGCTCCACAGCCATCGGCTCGATGGACGGCAGCAGCAACTCGTCGCCCACGTCGGCCAGAGTAATCACGTAGCGGTCCTTGCAGAAGCGTCGGCGTATCTCATTGACATTGCCCGACAGCACATTGCGCGAACGATTGATGAGAGTGATGTCATCACATATCTCCTCCACGCTCGACATATTGTGGGTGCTGAATATGATGGTGGCACCTTCGCGGCGCAGCTCCAGGATTTCCTCCTTGAGCATGTTGGCATTTATGGGGTCAAAACCTGAAAACGGCTCATCGAATATAAGCAGCTTGGGCCGGTGCAACACAGTGATGATAAACTGTATCTTCTGCGCCATGCCTTTTGACAGCTCCGACACCTTCTTGCCCCACCAGTCCATGATGCCGAATTTATCAAACCATTTTTTGAGTTCCATCATGGCCTGGGCGCGGCTGAGGCCCTTGAGCCGGGCGAAGAAAATGGCCTGCTCGCCCACCTTCATCTTTTTATACAGGCCACGCTCCTCGGGAAGATAGCCTATGTGCGCTATATCGGAAGCAGCCAGCGGATGTCCGTCAAATATGACCTCTCCGCTGTCAGGCAGCGTAATATGGTTGATTATACGTATCAGAGTGGTCTTGCCGGCACCGTTGGGTCCGAGCAGACCGTATATGGAACCCTTAGGCACCTCCAACGACATGTCATCAAGCGCCACATGTCCGGTGAATCGCTTGCTGACATGGCTGACCTTTAAGAGTGGTTGAGTCATAATGGTCGGTTGTTTCTTTAACATTAATATATGAACGGAGACAAAGTTACACAATTTTTCACGACAAAATTGCCAAAGGTCTTGCAAAAGTCATTTTTTCGCTATAACTTTGCACTCGCAAATGAGGCACAGCCTCCTTGTCAACCTCCATGGCGGGATAGCTCAGTTGGTTAGAGCGTCGGATTCATAACCCGGAGGTCCCGAGTTCAATTCTCGGTCCCGCTACAAAAAAGATTTCTACCACGACGTCTCCGAGCTCTCAGCCCGGAGATGTTTTTTATACACTCAGCTCCGAAAAATTCGTATATTTGCACCGTGCCAGACTCGTAGGGAAACCGACACAATACCACCCGGCCACCATCCATTCTCTCCATTTATCATTTACCTGAATAATCACAACCAACACTTAAAATATTACAATCATGATCAGCAACAGACTTCAAGATGCTATCAACGAGCAGATCAACGCCGAGCTTTGGTCAGCCTACCTCTATCTGTCAATGTCACTTGACGCAGAAGCCAAGGGACACAAGGGTGTAGCCAACTGGTTTTACATCCAGTTCCGCGAAGAACAGGACCATGCACGCATCTTCATGAACTTCATGAACTCACGCGACGCAAAGGTAGTGCTTCGTCCTATCGAGGAGGTCCCCACCACATGGCCCAGCGTACTTGCCATGTTTGAGCAGACTCTCCAGCACGAGCAGAAAGTGACCTCTCTCATCAACAACCTCGCAGCCATAGCCCGTGAAGACAACGATTTCGCATCGACCAACCGCTTCATATGGTTCATTGACGAGCAGGTAGAAGAAGAGGACACCGCACGAGCCATGATCCAGGCTTTCCGTGCAGTAGAAACCAACCAATACGGCATGTACATGCTCGACAAAGAGCTGGCAGGCCGCACATACACCACTCCCTCGCCTCTGGCTTCTGCCGAATAATCCCCACCGTGATAAACAACGCACTTGCGGACGTGCTCACGGCGACACTTATCGCCATCGGAGCGCGTCCGCTTCTTTTTTTCAATCGGAGGCATCCTTTTTAACCGTTTTTATAACCTTAAATCGTCATTATTGATAATTATTGCATAATTTTGCTGATACCACATCTTTGCCACCGATCATCACTTACTCTCCACCATCAGGAAAAACATGAAACTTGCCACCGGCCTGTGTCTCTATGTGTTGTGTATATGCGTGTGCATATTCGCCGGCATAAGCATAGTGCTTGAAAAATACACCGCCACACGTGAGAGCGAACAAGCCCATCGCCTGACCGAACTGCTGCAGTCACAGATGGTCAGAAGCGTAGACGAGGACTTGGACAGAGCCGCCCGTAATGCCTACCGCACCGCCAGGGAGATATCAGAAATGACATCACCCGTTGACGAGACAGCCGCAGCCCGATTGCTCGGCATAATGATAGAGAGCGACCCCGTCATCAAAGGAGGATGCATGGCATATCTCCCGGAGCGCATTTCCGGCAATGCCGGGGAGTGGATGGTATATGCCCACCGCACCGCATCGGGCATAGAGAGCAGTCAGCTCGGCGACACCGACTATGCCTACACATCCCAGCCATGGTTTACCGACCCGATAGCCTCAGGCAACCCTACGTGGAGCCATGATAGAGGGCAAGCCGGCCGATGACATCGCAGCCCTGCAACCTGCAGCACCCGTGCAGAGCATCCACGTGTCGGAATTTGCCTCTGTGCTCGAGCGCAACACCCTCGATTCATACCTCAACGGAGAGATGCAGACCCTCGGCGATGTGCTTCTGACCGGAGCCACCGGATTCATGGGCATACATATGCTCCACGAGCTGCTCACCACCACCGAGTCACGCATCATATGCTTGCTGCGTCGCAAAGGCGACCTCTCGGCCGAGAGCCGACTGCGCACACTGCTGTTCTACTACTTCGACAACACGTTTGATGACGATTTCGCCTCCGGCAGACTCTCTGTCATAGAGGGCGACGTGACCACGCCGATAGCCGAAGCTCTTGCGCAGCAGCTCGATGTGCAGACAGTCATCAACTGCGCCGCCAATGTCAAGCATTTCTCAGCCGGCAACGACATCGAGCAGGTCAATGTGGAGAGCGTGCGCAATCTGATAGACTTCTGCATGCAGCATGACGCCCGACTGGTGCATATATCCACCGTCAGCATCGCCGGCGAGAGTGTCAACGGATACCCCGACCCTGCATTGCTGCTGACCGAAAAGATGATGGATTTCGGACAGAGCCTGGCCAACCAGTATGTACACTCCAAATATGAGGCAGAACGACTGATACTCACTGCCATACGCGACAACGGCCTCAGCGCCAAGATAATGCGTGTCGGCAACCTGTCGGCGAGAAGCACCGACGGAGAGTTCCAGATCAACTTCCGCAGCAACGCTTTCATGGGCACACTGCGTGCCTACGTCACACTCGGCTGTGCTCCATATGCCGTGCTTGACGCGCCATGCGAGTTCTCCCCCATCAACGAGGTGTGCAAAGCAATATTGCTGCTGAGTTCGACGCCGGCAGAGATGACGGTATTCCAGCCCTGCAACAACCACCGCCTCCCCCTCGGCGACGTGCTCCACATACTCGGAGAAACCGGGCTGCCCGTAAGGCCGGTAGAATCCGACGAGTTTGCCGCCTGTGAGCGTGATGCCATGGACGACCCGCGCAAAGTCGACGCCCTGCAGCCACTGATGGCCTACGATTCGGAAGCCGGCGCACGCACGGCATTCATCCGTTATGACTCCAGTTTCACCAACCAGATACTCTATCGTCTCGGATTCCGCTGGAACTACACCTCACGCGACTATGTAAGCCGGTTTATCAAAGCGATAGCCTCGCTTAACTTCTTTGAATCATGAGCACAGCATCGCGCACACCCTACCTCGTAGGCAAAGCCTTCAGGAGCTTCCTGTTCGCGTCAGTGCTGACAGCCGCGGCCTCGCAGATCGGAGCCTTGATTGACGGGCTCATGCTCAGTCACTTCATCAACGAAGAGGCCATGAGTGCCGTCAACATATCCTCCCCGGTCATACAGACACTGTTTGCCCTGTGCATACTGATAGGCACAGGAGGCTCGGTGCTTGCCGGCATGGCTATAGGCAACCACCGCAAATCCGAGGCGTCAGGCATATTCTCCGTCGTGACAGTAACCGCCGTAGGGCTCGGCATAGTCCTCGGAGCCGCCGGCATGATATTCATGTCGCCGCTGCTACGTCTCCTCTGCCCGGATGCGTCGCTCCAGGACTATACCTCGCAATATCTCATGGTCATGCTTCCCGGTGCGGCGATATACATGCTAATGGTTGTGACCCAGATGTTTGTCACCCTTGACGGCGAACCTCGGCGCGTCACGGCAGCCGTGACGACCTGCATGGTGGTCAACATTGTGCTTGACTACATCTTCATAGTCTGGTGCGGATGGGCCATGACCGGGGCCGCCGTGGCCACCGTGATAAGCTACGCAGCAGCCATCGCTGTGCTTATGCCGCACTTCCTACATAAAGACGCTCTCAGATTCAGGCTGCCGCGTACAGTCAGGCAATTGGGCCAGATCGCCTCGATGGGGTTGCCATTCGGCATAGCCACCGTGCTGATAGCGGTGCAGCTGCTCGGCAACAACCTCGTGGCCATCAACTACATCGGTGCAGCCGGCATCGTGACCCTGTCGATATGTATGTATCTGCTGAGGTTTTCCATGATTATCCTGACAGGAACACTTGAGTCGTTTCAGCCCGTGGCCGCCATACTCAAGGGGTCGGGCGACAACCGCGGAGTGGTGCTCGTACTCGGCCGTGCCTACAAATTCCTGGCGGTGAGCCTGTCGGTGCTCGCGCTTATCCTGATTATCTTCCCCGGCTGGATAGCCACGCTGTTCGGTATCGCCGACGCTCCGTCGCTGGCCATGCTCCATATAGCCCTTCCGGCCTATGCCGTCAATATCCTGCTGCAATGCGCCGTCTACCTCCTGATACCGGTCTACCAGATATACAGCCACAAGAACATGGCTCTGATTATCTCCGTAGGCCAGCCATTGCTCCCTATGGTATGCTACTGGGCGTTGTCAGCCGCAGTGGCGGCAGGCCACAGCTGGGTCAACCCGTGGTGGGGATTTGCCATAGGCCAACTGATTGTAGTGGCGATACTTGTGCCGTTTGCCCTGACACGCAAGGGACGCCACATACCGTTTATCCTCATCCCATCAGACAATCCCGATGAACTTTACGACATCTCGATAACCCCGTCGATTGACTGCATGGCGGATGCCCTTCTGGAAGCCGACGGATGGATGAAACGTCAGCATCTGCCCGAGGATCTGCGGCTACGCATCGGGCTGGCATGCGAGGAATCGGTCAAGAATATCATCCAGCACGCTTTAGGATCCAAGCTCAGACACTCGGCCATAGACATGCGCATAGCCCTGTCGGCCGACAAGGTCACGGTAATCATCATCGACGAAGGAACGCCTTTCAACCCTACCGAACAGGACCCCGGCACAGGCCTGGGGCTCATGCTCGTGCGCAAGACATGCGACAGCCAGAAATACGAATACCTGTTTCACCAGAATATCCTGACCATAGAGTGGCATAGATGACATCAGCCCATCTCATAGCGGAAACAGACAGGCAGCTGACACCTGCGCAACAAAGCGCACTGGCACGTCAGCTGCTTGCGCGTCTGCTCGCCGACCGATATGGCATCAGTCCCCTGCCGGCAATCACAGTGACGGCGACAGGCAAACCCTACTTCGCCTCGCATCCCGGCATACATTTCAGCCTCTCCCACTGCCCACGTGCCGTCATGGCTGTCATATCAGATGCTCCTGTAGGCTGCGACATCGAGGAGGTGCAGACCGACGCGCCCCCCGAACTGTTACAGGCGGCATTCTCTCCTGCCGAGCAGACTCGCATCGCCGAAGCAGCCACGCCTCCACTCGAGCTGACACGCATATGGACACGTAAAGAGGCATACGTCAAACGCACCGGAAGCATCCCTGACGACCCTGTCGATTGGCCGTCGGAGATGCCCGGTGTGTCTACTGTATGCGAAGTCGCTAAAGGCTACGTCTACTCAATCAGTCGTTGAGATGACGGACCAATTCGTCTACGGAGATGCCTAACATCGACATCTCATGGCGCAGACGCGGCAACGTGTCGGCAAAGAATTCCTCGCGAAGCTGATCGCGGATTATATCCTTGGCCTCTGAGGATACAAAGCACCCCAGACCGCGCTTCTGGTAGAGGATGCCGAGAGCCTGCATGTCGTCATAGCTCTTCAGCACCGTGCGCGTATTGACAGCCATGGCCACCGACAATTCCTTGACCGACGGCACACGTCCGTCAGTCTGCCAGTCGCCTGACAGTATGCGCCCGTAGCAGTAATCGGTAATCTGCCTGTAAATCGGTTTTGATGTGTTGAAATCCACTATATCTGACGTTTTTTGATTTTCCAAGCCGTTAATATCATCAGCCCTATCCATGCCACTATGTAGAAGATTGTCGAGCCTACTATCAGCGGTATCATAATGCCATGCACTGTCGTGTCTGCTACAGCCTCGACCTCGGCAGGATCAGGCTCCCCGTCGGCCGACAGTTCTACAATCCGATAAAACACGGTATAGACAGTGTACAGCATCAGGGCGATATACAGACCGATACCTATCACAACATCCCATAGGACCGTCTTAAACACGACATTATGCTTGAATAACACCACGAAAAAGAGGGTAAGCATAGCCGGCACGACACCGTTAATGTAGATGTTGAGTTTGGCTGACATCATCATCTCCAACATAGGAGGCAGATCCAGCTCTCCAAACGCCTTCATGGACAACCTCATCATTTTCATATTGACCTCGCCGGGAAATATCTCCATGCTCAGCACCGGGAGAAGCATCGTCAACAGGGGCACTATGATTACAGTATAGCCTATCATAAAGATGCTCTTTGCCTGCCATGACACAGGGAAAGTGATGTCAGCCTCCCTGGAATTATACCGGGCAAAGGCGAGAGGAGCGAATATCATCATCAGACTGACGAGACTCATCAGCATGAAATACAGGAATTTAAGATTGTAATGTGACACCACGGCTATAAGCACGGATATCACGAGCGACGCAATCGCATAACAGATGACCTGCCACTTCAGTCGGGGCCAGTAATAGCGTCCGGCAGATACGACCTGACTCCACAGCGAAGGCACAGGTGCAGTCACAGACGAAACAGAATCACACTCATTCATTGTCGGAATCATTTAACAGTTTGATAATACGGTCACGTGCCGGGCTGAACACAGCATTGTAGAGCATGGTCAGATCAGGCTTGCCGTCGGCATGGGCGTAATCGCCCGACATCTCCATGACGGCACGGTAGAGCCCGGTGCGCATCTCGCTGTAGAGAGCTCCCGGAAGTGGCTGCATCGAGGCAGTGAAAGCCAGGCGCGATGCCACGCGCTCCATGGTGGTGTTAAAGAGCATCGCACCGTCTGACAGCATGGCCACACCGTCAAACAGGTTTTCAAGATCCTGCACCGTGTGGGTGGATATGATGACAGTCTGGTCCATGTCAATGGACGACGCCATGATATTGCCAAGAGTAATCTTTGACTTGATGTCAAGGCCGTTGGCCGGCTCGTCGAGCAGAAGCACCTCCGTGCCGAGCGACAGCGCATAGGCCAGCTGAGCCTTGTGGCGCGTGCCGAGTGACATCTTCATAAACGAGTGGTGCTCGTCTATGCCGAATGCCGTCAGATTAGACTTGAGGAGTTCAGGATTGAAGCGTGGATACAGACAGGCGTGGCATCGCACCATCTCAGCGATGTTTTTGGCCGGGAAAGTCATATTGTCGCCCAGTAAAAACACCCTGCGCATCACCTCGGGAGTGCGGGTGGCCACGTCGATACCGTCGATCAGACATCCGCCATACTGCGGACGCAGCAGACCTGCCATCACTTCAAGCAGAGTGGTCTTGCCGGCACCGTTCTCGCCAAGGAGCAGATGTATGCCCGGAGGAAAGGAGGTCGTGACATCCTTGATTGTCACGACTCCTTTACGGTAGGCAAAGCTAAGGTTTTGAAGCTTAATCATTGCTCAGTGCATCATTTGTTTGTTTTAACCAATATATTTCAGTATTCATGTTCACTTGACAGGTGTCACTGTGTAACCGGCCTCCTGCAGAGCCTTGATAAGTCCCTTGTCACCTACGAGATGTCCTACGCCTACGGCTACAAATACTTTGCTTGAGGGGAGGATGTCGGTGGTGAGTTTCTTGACCCACGAGGCGTTGCGATTGTCAAACAGACGCTTGAACATAGGATCGTCGGGGTCCATGTCCTCATCCTTGAAGAGCACCTCCGAAATAGCATCGAGATTTTCGGTCATGTAGGCATCGGCCAGTTTCTTGGCTTTCTCGCCGCTCTTGCTGTCATTACGCACAGCCTCCATCAGGTCATCTACCTGGTCCATGATAGGAGCGTTCATCAGTATGTCAAATTGCTCCTCCATGGTTTCAAGACCCTTGACAGGGAGATTGGCAGCCGCCGCACGCTGCTGTATCTGGGTGTCAAGCTGCTGCATGGGGTTGAAATCCGGGAAATTCTTGGCGCTCTGGAGCATGGCGAGCTGGGTCGATACCATGGAGGGCTTGAAGGCGTCAAGCTGCTTGGCGTTGAGCATGCCGCCGGTATAGGAGGCGAGCAGCGTGTTGAGCGAGTCAAGCTGTGCGGCAGTCAGCACCTTGGTCAGCGTGGAGTCAGCCGGAGCCGAAGCATACTTCATGGTCAGCTGCACCATCTCGGGCGACTGGGGATTCTCGGGCATCTCGACCTCGCCGTACATCTCCTCTACCGAAGCGAGGGCAGGAGTGAAGCCTTTGATGCTGTCCATGACACTGGCCGGAGCCATGTGGTGGGTGCCGAAGAGGTAGCTGTCGCCTTTGGCGTTATTGCCGCTGACGCGCCACAGGAGCTGGGCGTTGGCACTGCTGATGCCCATGATGAGAGTCGCGATGATAAGAGCTGTCTTTTTCATTTCTGTTATTATTAGTTTATTATCGGAATATTATATGATTTGGTTTCAGTCATTCTCTTGCAGTGATGTAGTAGTGTGCATCACTATCACGCTGCAAATGTACGTCATTTTTCCCAATTACCAAATTTTCTTGCTGTTTTTTTGAAAATAATTTCTGTGCAATATGAGTCTCTGCAATATAATTCGGATAAATCTTATAATTTGAGCATAATCATGGCGATTATCCGACAAATCATTAACTTTGTCCCTGGTTATAGGGACATGCCGTGGCATGTCCGCTTCCCCCACCCCGTCAGCCATACCCGATGAAATATCTCGCCATCCTCTTCATAATCGCAATCGCGGCGCTGTCGGTGTCGTGCGGCAGACACGCCCCCACCGAGGCGGTCATTGACCGCGCCGACTCTCTGATGACTGAGCATCCCGACTCGGCTCTGACACTGCTCAGTGCCATCGACGGCTCAGCGCTGCCCTACGGTTCGGAGCTTAACGCCCGTTATGCCCTGCTGCTGACGCAGGCACAGGCAAAGTGCTTCAAGCCTTCTGCTGACGATTCGCTCATATCCATAGCCGTTGATTATTATACGCGCCATGATGACGATCTGCTGCAGCTGACCAAGGCACATTTCTATCGTGGAAGTGTGCAGTATAAAGCAAAACACTACGCCAAGAGTCTGATGTCGATGTTCCAGGCACTGGAGCTGGCGCGTGAAGCCGGTTCCGACTTCTGGATGGGACTTGCGAGCCGCGGTGTCGCCGATGTATATCTCGCCACATACAACGGCGAGGAGGGAGTGCGATACGCGCAGAAAGAATATTATTGGTGTCCGGTAAATGTGTTTACTCGGCTATTTTGAGTGATTTTATGCATTGACAAGCCCCCTGTTTCAGTATTTGTATCGGCTGTCCGAGGAAAATAAAAAGCCAAATAGGGCTTGAAAGTTTTAGCGGACACCAATAGTTGTTAATAAAAACATAATGCTCAACCAACGAAAAAATCTACAATGCTTCTAAACATACTGATAAACATTGCAATAATATTTGGTTAAGAATCGGGGATGATGGCCTTTGCACATCATCCCCTTTAAATTTTAATCTTGCAGGTCTGTGTCGTCCTGCTTTTGGTTTACTGTCATGGACTCTACCTTAAGCCCGTCCCCGGAATTTGCATTGAAGCCCCCCTATAAAAAGAACGTCATTAGAATTAACTACGGCTTATGTTTGTGCTTGAATGGCGTTTTTTAGTAGTGACATGCCACGGAATACCAACGAATGCGTTTAGAATGAAATCGTTGCATTAGCAGACATGCCATGGCATGTCCCAATGCTGTTTAATTAAGCAAGCGTAAATGCTTGAAAGGCGTTAATATGTAGTAGGGACATGCCATGGCATGTCGCCTAAAGTCATGCTAATGAGAGTGTTGCGTCAGCAGACATGCCATGGCATGTCCCTACTACGATGTGTGCATTCCTTAAGTGAACAGCATTGTGGCATGTCCCTACTACATTATGAGCCATCGTATGCTGATAGGGACTACGTTTACAAGATGGATACTGACTGCTGAAATGAAGAAGGCTGCGTCAAAGAATTGGCGCAGCCTTACTTATGGGTTGTTGGGATGCTGTTACATCGGGTTTTCGGGGGGTTGGGCAGCATCAGCGAGAGGATTCCAGCCTTGGGCCTTGATGGGCAGCTCGGCACCGTCACGAGTTACCAGCATGCAGCCGAGGTCCTCCTTGGTGATGTGGCCGATAACCTTGATGCCCTCGAGCTTGCTGACCGCATCGTGCATATGCAGAGGCACCGTGAACAGCAACTCGTAGTCCTCGCCGCCGTTCATGGCCGCAGTGACCAGATTCATGCCGAGTTCCTCCGCCATGACTGCAGTCTGGTAGTCGATGGGGATGCGGTCTTCGTAGACGCGACACCCGGTGTGGCTCTGCCTACATATGTGAAGCAACTCCGACGACAGACCGTCAGAGACGTCCATCATAGCCGTAGGTTTAATCCCGGCTTCCGCAAGCTCCCTGACTATGTCACGGCGAGCTTCCGGTTTGAGCTGACGCTCAACCAGATACTCCTTGCCGGCAAAATTAGGCATGAAATCCTTTTGTCCGGCCGAAGCCACCTTCTCGCGCTCAAGCAGCTGCAAACCCATATATGCCGAGCCGAGATCTCCCGACACGCATATAAGGTCAGTGTCTTTGGCTCCGTCACGATACACAATCTGATCCTTAGGAGCATCGCCTATACATGTGATGGAGATTACGAGACCCTGACGCGAGGATGTGGTGTCGCCGCCGACCAGATCCACTCCATATATCTCACAGGCAAGGCGTATGCCGGCATAAAGCTCCTCGATGTGTTCCACCGTGAACCGCTTGCTTATGCCGAGCGATACGGTAATCTGACGCGGAGTGCCGTTCATGGCATATATATCACTGAAATTGACTATCGCCGACTTGTAGCCGAGATGCTTCAGGGGCACGTATGTCAAGTCAAAATGAACGCCTTCAAGCAGCAGATCCGTTGTCACGAGGACTTCCGTATCGGGATATTCGAGCACAGCGGCATCGTCACCGACGGACTTCCTGGTGGATGCGTTGACCACGGGAAGCGTTTCTGTCAGGCGGTGGATAAGTCCGAACTCGCCTAATTGAGATATTTCGGTCATGTATGTCTTGGGGTTAATTTTCTAATATCTTACATCTGCTCAACCATGCCGCGAATCAGCGCGAGCATCTTTGGCTGGGCGTTGACAGCAGCCTGCTGCACCTCCTCATGTGTAGGCACCTGCTTGATGTCCTTTCCGCCGAGATCGGTGATTACAGAGAGGCCGAACACTTTCATGCCTCCATGTACGGCCACTATCACCTCGGGGACAGTAGACATGCCCACGGCATCGCCGCCTATCACACGGAAATACTCATATTCCGCCGGAGTCTCGAATGTCGGGCCGGTAGTGCCGACATATACACCGTGCATCAGACGGATGTCTTTTTCAAGTGCCACTGCATCGGCCAGGGCGATGAGCTTATGGTCATAGGCCTCGGTCATGGCCGGGAAACGTGTGCCTAATTCCTCATAGTTCTTGCCGCGGAGCGGATTTTCGGGGAAAAGGTTGATATGGTCGGTGATGACCATCACATCGCCCACCTTAAATTCCTTGTTCATACCTCCGGCGGCATTGCTGACAAAGAGCGTAGTGATGCCGAGCATCTTCATCACCCTGACAGGGAATGTCACGCTCTTCATGTCATAGCCCTCGTAATAGTGGAAACGGCCCTGCATGGCCATTACGCGCTTGCCGTTGAGAGTGCCGAATATAAGGTTGCCCGAGTGACCCTCTACTGTCGATACAGGGAAGTTGGGGATGTCGGCATAGCGCAGAGTCTGTTTGTCCTCTATATAGTCAACAAGAGACCCGAGGCCTGACCCGAGGATTATGGCAATCTGAGGCATTTCGCCGGTGATTTTTCCGCGAAGGAAATCAGCAGTCTGTTTGATCTGTTGTAACATGGTAATGGGTGTTTTAAGGGGATATGTAGTAATAACAAAAAACAAGGCGACATATCGGCATGTCAAGCCTTAAAATTTGCTTTTTTAGCCAAACGTATGTTGCGTATGAGCTGGCGGAGCGTCGGTTCGAACTCCTCCTCGTTCTGAGGCATGAATTCCACCTTGATAGGCAGATAGAAGATTGATGACTTCAGGGCATGAGGGAAATACGGATTATTTGACAGCCTGACAGCATCCTTCTCCGTAGTGACTATGAATTTACGCTGTCCCGGCAGTTCTTCAAACTTCTTCTTTAGCAGGGCCATGTCGCTCTGCGTGAAAGCATGGTGATCAGGGAAACGGAGCATCTTAACCTTGGCTCGGTAGTTACGCAGATGCTGCACGAACGGCCTGGGATTGGCCACACCGGTAAGCGTCAGTATGGAATCATTTTCAGTCAGCCAGTCGAGATAAGGTATGTAAGTCACGCTCTCGGGGAAGACACTGACTAGATGTCCGTAGGCATATTTTGAGAAGAACAGCTTCTGAAACGGAAACAGGTTGAGATTTTCCTTGAATATGCGGCAATCCATCGGCTTCATATCGTCGGTACACTTGGTGACCACCACCACATCCGCACGGTTGAGAGCCGACATCGGTTCACGGAGACGCCCCAACGGGAGCAACTTGTCATAGAAAACAGGACGGTTGCACTCCGTCAGCACCACCGACACCGCCGGCTTGACATAACGGTGCTGGAAAGCATCGTCAAGTATCATAAGGTTAATATCCTTATTGATTTCCAGAAGCTGCCTGATGCCTTTGACCCTGTCCTCACACACGGCCACAGTGATGTCATCACCATATTTCTGGAATATCTGATATGACTCGTCACCTATATCCTCGGGGCGCGAACGGTGGGTAGCGAGCACAAAGCCCTTGGTGCGGCGTTTGTAACCGCGGCTAAGCACACCTATGTTATAGTTGTAGCGCAGCGACTCTATAAGGTACTCGGTGTGAGGAGTCTTGCCGGTGCCGCCTATGGCTATGTTGCCGACAACTATGACAGGCACATCAAATTCATGCTGCTTGAGTATGCCGGCATCAAACATCTTATTGCGCAACGTCATCACCGCCCCGTAGATTTTCGACAGGGGGTAAAGCAACAGTATGTCTAATATCTTGCTCCTTGACATTGCTTTTCAGGCAGACGATTTTTATCAGAAGTCAAGGACAGTCATGGTACGGGTCTGCATCTGCTCCATCTCCGAGAGCTGCTGTACCTGTTTCCACACAGGATATGCCGCACCGAGCTGGTGCATGGTTATGCGCTCCTCGATGGAGTTGCGCATCAGCAGCAGATCATAGAGGAAATCATATTCCGACTTTGGATATGCCATCACGTCGCTACGCTTCATGTCAAGCTGCTTGGTCATATCAGCGATAGCAGCGTCAAGGCCGCCGAGCTTGTCAACGAGGCCAATCTTAAGGGCAGTCATGCCGTCCCACACACGACCCTCGGCTATAGACTGCAACTTAGCCAGAGGCATCTTGCGGCCTTCGGCACACCGCTTTGTAAACAGTGCATAGCCGCGGTCAACCGAACGCTGGAGAGCCGCCACCGAACGCATGGACGGTTTTTGGAACACATTTATAAGCTCGCCCTGGGGATTGGTCATATACTGGTCATAGTGTATGCCGAGTTTGTCATTCATCAGCCCCGATACATTGGGTATCAGGCCGAATATACCGATGCTGCCGGTGAGAGTAAGCGGTTCGGCATATATCTTGTCGGCACCGCAAGAGATATAATATCCGCCCGAAGCGGCATAATTACTCATCGACACATAGAACGGTTTGCCTGTAACCTTCTTGAACTGGTCAAGAGCCTCCCATATCTGCTCCGATGCAAATGCACTGCCGCCGGGAGAATTGACGCGCAATATAAGACCGGCCACATCATCGTCATTCATCAGGGATTCTATTTCAGGCACCATACGCTCAGCCGAGATGCCGGAGTTACCCTCATCGGTAATCTCACCCTCGGCATAGAGCACGGCCACATGCTTTTTCTTAGGTTGTGTGGCACCCATCACAGCCTTTGTAGCAGCATATTGCTTAACATCCAGCAGACGCAGGTCACTCGGCTCGTCACGCTCGGTCAGATCCGCGAGGAGGCTGTTGACTTCATGGCGATAGGCCAGACGGTCCACTATCTTCTCACGCACAAGAAACTGCGGGTCCTGGAAAGCGAGCATCGAGTCAGCCCACTGGTTGACTTTCAACGGAGTCACGTCACGGTTATCGGCAATGTTTTTGGTCAAGTAGCCCCACATAGCCCCAAGGAATTTAGCATCCTGCTGACGGGCCGCTTCGCTCATGCCATTGAGCAGGAAAGGCTCCACAGCACTCTTGTAAGTGCCGACCTTCACCACCGTAAACGACACACCTGTCTTGTCAAGGAAATCCTTGAAATACATGTTGCCGGTGCCGAGACCGTGGATGTCAATCATACCGATAGGATTGAGGAAAATACTGTCGGCTACCGACGCGATATAATATTCGCTCTGCGAGTAAGTATCGCCATAGGCATATACCCACTTGCCCGATTTCTTGAACTTCTTGATGGCGCGTGTCAGCGCATCGGCCTGTGCGGTTCCGAATCCGCCGCTCTTGGCCTCAATCAGCATTCCATCGATGTGGTCATCTTTAGCAGCCTCCTCTATGGCCTTGATGGCTTTGGCGAGAGGTAGCGGAGTCTTTATGTCGTCCATGAGAATATCAGTGAGCGAAGGGCGGTCACTGTTGTGTTCTACTATAGACATATCCAGGCTCACATGCAGCACAGAGTGGTCTTTGGTCTCCATATTGGCATATTCCTCTGAAACAGACGAGGAGCTGACGGCAATCACGAGCACCACCGTACCCAGCACTACAAGAATTCCTGTGATCCAAAGAGCAGCCATTGAACCCAGAAATGCGATGAAAAACTTTCTCATTATATCAGTCTGATGATGTGTTATCAAGTTGGTTATCTGCAAAGTTAAGAAAATAACCAACTTAATAAAACATTTACCACTCCTTAATTTAAAAGTTTTTTATAAAAACAGCCCGACGGATATACTTATCAAGGTATTCAGCCACGTCCATATGCACGACATAAATTTAGCCATGAAATTTGGAGATATGACGTTAAAATGCTAAATTTGGGATAGATATTTCACATAAATCAATCATTAACTGACAATACGACACTATGGAAGTATGGATTATATGGCTGATATTTGCTGCAGCCCTCGTGATAGTAGAACTGCTGACACAGTGGATTTCATCGTTTTGTCTCGCCATAGGCTGCATGGCTGCCATGATAGCCGAATTGTGCGGCGCATCGGTGGTGTGGCAGCTCGTATGGCTCGCCATAGGTACCATAGTGGGGTTTGTATGCTTCATCCCCATGTTTAAGCACCGCATTGAGCGCAAGAAACTCGCGTCAGACTCCACCGGAGCCAGCAATATGGACGCACTCGTAGGGCGCAAGGCCCGTGTTATAGTGGACATCCCTTCCGAAGGGCTCGGACGAGTGAAGCTCGACGGCGACAACTGGCAGGCAGAATGCGCCATACCTGTAGCGTCAGGCTCCGAGGTCAAAGTGGTAGGATATGACAGCATCATACTCAAAGTGATTCCGGCCAATTAACCGGCGAAACAAATTACCAATTACATTAATACAACAATCTCACAGACATGTCAGGAACCCTAATCCTCGCAGTGGCTCTCATAGTGGCCGCTATCATCATCGTGTCTGCCGGCGTCAAGGTGGTGCCGCAGAGCGAAACCAAAGTCATAGAACGTCTGGGCCGTTTCCACTCGGTGCTCGGCCCCGGTCTTAACATCATCTGGCCTTTCATTGACAAGCCCAAGGTGGTCTACACCCGTCGCATCGAGACAGCCGTGGGCGGACGCACCATAGTGCGCATGTCACAGTCGTCATCAATCGACTTGCGCGAACAGGTCTATGACTTCCCCTCCCAGCAGGTAATCACACGTGACAATGTGATGACGGAAATCAACGCACTCATCTATTTCCAGATTGTAGATCCCAAGAAATCAGTCTACGAGATAGACAACCTCCCCAACGCCATCGAGAAACTTACACAGACATCACTGCGTAATGTAATCGGCGAGCTTGAACTCGACGAGACACTGACCTCACGCGACACCATCAACACCCGTCTCCAGGCCATCCTTGACGATGCGACAAACAAATGGGGCGTGAAGGTGAACCGTGTGGAACTCCAGGACATCACACCTCCCGAAAGCGTGCGCATAGCCATGGAGAAACAGATGCAGGCAGAGCGCAACCGCCGTGCCGACATCCTCAACGCCGAGGGCGAGAAGAAATCTCTGATATTGCGTTCGGAAGGTGAAAAGGAATCGCAGATTAACCGTGCTGAGGCTGCCAAGCAGGCCGAAATCCTCAAGGCCGAGGGTGAATCCCGCGCCAAAGTGCTCCAGGCCGAAGGCGAGGCCGAGGCTATTCGCCGCATCACCGAGAGCATCCGCCAGTCAAACACTGACCCGGCCACCTATCTGCTCGCCACAAAATACATCGAAGCTCTCGAGCAGATGACCAAGGGTAAAAACGACAAGACTGTATTCATCCCCTACGAGGCTTCAGGAGTGCTCGGGTCACTTGGGACAATCAAGCAGCTGTTTAATAAGTAGGATACGGATAAGTCTTATAAATCTTATAAATCTTATATGGAGCGCGGCCTTGGAAAGGGGCCGCGCTTTATTATTTACGCCAGAACTCCGGGACAAAGAGGACAAAGATGGTGAAAATCTCCAGACGGCCTATGAGCATCACAATCGAAAGCACCCATTTGCCGGCATCGGGTATAATATCGTAGCTGCTGCCATAGCCTGTTATACCGGCACCAAGGCCATTATTGCCCATACATGAAAACGTAGAAAAAAACGCATCGACAAGCGGCACGTGCATCCCTGTCAGCAATATGGCACTGAGAAATATAGTCACCATATATATCACAATGAATGACATAATCTTGCCGATTATGGTGCGCGAGATGACACGGCCGTTAACCCTGACAGTGTGCACCTCGTTGGGATTGACCACCATACGCAACTGATGCCATGTATATACTATCACGCATCGGATGCGGTCAAGCTTGGCACCACCGGTGGTGCTGCCGGCACATGCTCCGATAAACATCAGCAGAAACACGAGCACCAGCACCGTAGTGCCCCAGCTCTCGAAATTGGTGACCGTATAGCCCGTGGAGGTTATAGTAGAAACTATCTGGAATATGGGCTCTATGGTGATGTCCTGTAGGTCATGGAACTGGTCACGGACTATAATGGCTATATCGAAAAGGATAAACATGCCGAGAATGACATACACGTAGGTGCGGAATATGTCATTGCGCCACAATGTGCGCAGACCGCCGCCATGCACTGTGGCAAACAGCAAACCGAAGTTGATACCACCTATAAACATGAATATGGTAATCACAATCTTCGTATAGTACGAATCGTCCCAGGTGCCGATGCTGCCGTCGCTCGTCGAATATCCGCCGGTGGATATGGTGCTCATGGCATGGCATATGCTCTCAAACAAATTCATCGGGCCGAGCAACAAAAGGAATATCAACACGATGGTAAGGATGAGATATATCATCCATAATGTTTTGGCCGTCTGCGATATACGGGGCGAAATCTTGTCATGCGTTATACCTGTAACCTCGGCATTGAACATCATGAGGCCGCCGGAATGATTGAATTTCGGGAGCACGGCGAGCGTAAACATTATTATACCCATACCCCCGAGCCACTGCATCAGACATCGCCATATCTGTATGCCATGAGTGAGAGTGGAAACCTGTCCTATGACAGTAGCCCCCGTGGTCGTGAAACCCGACATGGCTTCAAAGAAACCCTCGCTTACAGTCAACGGCGTAGGCCCTATAAGAAGCGGCAGCATCCCGAAGGCCGAGAACACCACCCACACGAGAGCAGTCAGCAGGAAGCCCTCGCGTTTGCCCATATTGGCCAGACGCGGACGGAAACACAGGATGGCCAGCAATCCGGCTCCGGCTGTGATGGCTATGGACTCTACAAAAGCCATGGCATCATTTTCGCCATATATCAGTGACGTGGCCAACGGTATCACCATGAAAGCAGCCTCAATCAGCAACAGCCAACCGAGCAAACGACACACGGCAGAAATATTGACCACCGGGGCCTTTATACCAAGATGAAACGGCTTTATAAATGCCATATGTCAATAGAACAATTTATCAAGCTTATGTATCGCTCCACCCAGAGTAAACACAAGCACGTGGTCACCAGCCTGAAGCTCTGTCTGACCGGAAATAAGCATGCCCCGTCCATCTCGTATCATACCTGCAAGAGTGATGTCACGCGGAAGTTTAAGTTTGTAGACAGGCGTACCAATCACCTTGGCACCCTTGTGCACCTCCAGCTCCGCAACCTCGGCATCGGCCAAAGCGAGGCATTTGGCAGTATCGGTGTCGGCATCAAGCAGTATCTGGAAAATCTTGCTCGAGGCTATCAGCTTCTTGTTGATAATAGTGCCGATATTGAGATTTTCAGCCTGAGAGATAAACTGTATGTCTTCAACCTCCGCCACAGTCTTCTCAACGCCTAATTCCTTAGCGGACAGACATGTAAGTATATTAGCCTCGGAACTGTCGGTCAGAGCCACAAAAGCATCGAAATCCTGTATGCCCTGATCACGCAGAGTATCTATGTCACGGGCATCGCCATAGACCACACGGATATTATCGCACTTCTCGGCCACCTTGTCACAGCGACGGCGGTCAATCTCTATCAGTTTGATTTTGAACTTGTCTTCGGCGAGATTGGCAAACCGCATGGCTATGCGGCTACCCCCCATGACGAGAACACGACGGATGACAGTATCCTTCTTGCCACACAGCTCGCGTATATCCTTGACATGGTCTTTGGTTGTGGTGAAATATATAATGTCGCCGGTCTCTATGTCGTCATCACCACGAGGTATGATGGTCTCATGGTTGCGCTTAATGGCAGCGACATGGACATTATGATTGCTGGATGTCATGTCGCGCAGCTTTTTGCCGGTCACAGGAGCGTTGTCACGTATCTTGACCCCTATCAGTATGAGCTGTCCGTCATGAAGTTCAAACCAATGGCGTGCCCAAGAACGCTCCAAAGCCGTCATAATCTCATGGGCAGCAAGCATTTCGGGATATATCAGGAAATCCACGCCCCTGTCATCAAAAAAACCGCGGTTTTTCTCCCGAAGATACTCGTAATTGTCAATACGGGCCACAGTGCGGTCAGCCCCGAGTTTTTTGGCAATCTGGCAAGCCAGGATATTCTCCGTCTCAGAGGGTGTCACGGCTATAAACAGATTGCAGTCCTGGACACCGCTCTCCCTCTGGGCATCGAAAGATATCGGGCTGCCCTTGTGGGTCATCAGATTATAATTGGCATCAAGAATCTCCAGCTTGGCGGCATCCTTGTCAATGACCATTATATCCTGGTCCTCGCTTGACAACATCTTAGCGAGATGTGTACCCACCTCTCCGGCTCCGGCTATAATTATCTTCATAAGACTATAACAATTTTGTAGATCATATCACTTGCCGCCAGTCTTGACGGCTCTGACAACGGCTTCCTCGATAGAGCGCGGGTCAATACCGACTATCTCATGGAGCTGAGCCACGGTACCGTGGGCGATGAAACTGTCAGGAGCGCCAAGCATCGTGATGTCAGGATGGAAGCCATTGGCACACATCCACTCTGCCACGGCACTACCCATGCCTCCGGCTTTGGCTCCGTCCTCAAGCGTGATTACCGGCACATCCATGGTAGCGACTTCGCGGAGTATATTCTCGTCAAGAGGTTTGGCGAATACCATATCGTAAACGCCTACAGATATGCCTTTAAGCCTGAGACTCTCCGCGACCTCCACTGCACGCAACGCCAACGGACCGATGGCGAGAATCACGCACTGGTCTCCATCGGCGAGTTTTTCGCCGCGCCCGATTTCGAGTTTCTTCAAATCGCACTCCCAATCTACCAACTTGCCGGCACCACGAGGATACCTGATAGCAAATGGGCCGTCATGGAGAGATGCAGTGTACATGAGATGCCGCAACATATGCTCGTCACGAGGAGCTGACATCACGATGCCGGGGATAGTGCGCATGTATGCGATATCGAAGAGTCCGTGGTGTGTGACACCGTCCTCCCCTACCAGTCCGGCACGGTCGATGCAGAATGTCACAGGCAGATGCTGTATAGCCACATCATGGATGATGTGGTCATATCCGCGCTGTAGAAATGAGCTGTATATGGCACAGAACGGATGCAGACCCTCCTTGGCCAGACCTCCGCTGAATGTGACCGCATGACCCTCGGAAATGCCCACATCAAATGTACGCTCCGGAAACGCCTCCTGCAACTTGCTTATAGACGTTCCCGAAGGCATTGCTGCGGTTATTCCCACTATCTTGTCGTTGCCACGGGCAAGCTCCACAAGGGTGTTGCCGAATACATCCTGATATTTCAGCGGATGCGGTTCCTGACCTGCCTTGGGACGCTCACCCGTCAGAGGGTCAAATTTACCCGGGGCATGCCATGTGGCCGGGTCACGTTCGGCCGGAGCAAAGCCCTTGCCTTTGAGCGTGCGCAGATGGAGCAGCTTCGGGCCTTTCATATCCTTTATATCGGTAAGCACACGTATCATGCGCTCGATGTCATGCCCGTCAAAAGGCCCGAAATAACGGATATTGAGGCCTTCAAATATATTTTGTTCGCCTCCGAGCAGTGACTTGATACTGTTGTTGAATCTAAGTATCCGGCTGCTTGACTGGCGGCTGATAAGATTCATCCGTCTAAGCAGCTTATAAGTCTTGTAGCGGAGATTGTTATATCTCTTGGAGGTGTTGAGCTTGGCAAGATAACTGTTGAGCGACCCGACATTCCTGTCAATCGACATATCATTGTCGTTGAGGATGATGAGCAGGTTGCTTGCAGAGTTGGCCGCATTATTCAAGCCCTCGAATGCAAGACCGCCGCCGATTGAAGCATCGCCTATGACGGCCACGACATGACGCTGCGGTTCCCCCTTGAGAGCCGAAGCCACCGACATGCCCAAGGCTGCGGATATGGAGTTGGAGGCGTGGCCGGCTGTGAAAGTGTCATACTCGCTCTCGGCCGGATTCGGGAAACCGCTTAGTCCCCCGAGCTTACGGTTTGTGTCAAACAACCCGGCACGACCAGTCAGAAGTTTATGTGGATAAGCCTGATGCCCGACGTCCCATACGATGCGGTCATCGGGAGTATCGAATACATAGTGCAGCGCCACTGTCAGCTCCATGGCCCCCATGCTGCTTGCAAAATGCCCCGGATTATGCGACAATTCCTTAATCAGAAACTTGCGCATGTCGGCACAAACCTGCTTGAGACCCTCGATATCGAGCTTGCGCAGATCTGACGGATATTTAATCTTGCTTAATACAGGATAGTCACTTTCGTTAAGCTCTACCATTGCCTTTGTCGTGCTTTTCGTCGGTATTATTGTTCTTGCCCCTGAAATGTTTCTTGTACAACGGCACGAAAACTATGATGCCTGATGCCACAATGACAAACAGGGTCTTGAGCGTAAACGGACCTGATGAGACAAGAAGATAGCATAGCGCAATCCAGAGGAGCACTATACAAACCATGCGGAATTTAGTCGCGTTGTTCATCCTGTCACGTGATATGAGGATTATATCCTATTGCAAATGTACTAAACTTCCACCAAGCAGCCAAATCCAATCATCCGATTAGCCACCTTGCTTCGCCATCATCACCGGCAAAACAGATACACCGGCGGCAGCTTTGGGAATCCAAAACTGCCGCCGATATTATAGACGGGCCGGTGACCGCTGATTAATAGGCCTGCCAGGGTTTGATTTCCACCTCATCGAGGGGAACAGATGTAAATGCCTCGATGAAAGCCGATGCCAGACGCGCATTGGTCAGCAGGGGTATGTTTAGGTCTATGGCCGCACGGCGTATCTTGTAACCGTTGGTAAGCTCTGCACTTGAGAGGTTCTTGGGGATATTTACCACAAGGTCCACCTCCTTATTGTGAAGCAGCTCGAGTGCCTGCGGCTGCTTGTCAGGTTCGCTGGGCCAGTGTACGCAGATGGCAGGTATCCCGTTTTCGTTGAGGAACTTATGGGTACCGCCTGTAGCATAGAGCTTGAATCCGGCATCGTTGAGCTTATGTGCCGAGTCAAGCAGGTCGGTCTTCTGCTTGGTGGTACCTGTAGAAAGCAGCACTCCCTTTGAAGGGATGCGCAGACCCACCGAGAGCATCGACTTGAGCAACGCATCGTTGGTGTCGGTGCCTATACATCCGACCTCGCCCGTAGATGACATGTCGACACCCAGCACAGGGTCAGCACCTTGCAGACGCGAGAAGCTGAACTGCGAAGCCTTGATGCCTACATAATCAAGGTCAAAGGCGTTTTTGGCCGGACGATCCACATGGATTCCGAGCATCACCTTGGTGGCTATGTCGATAAAATTGATTTTCAGCACCTTGCTGACGAATGGGAAACTGCGAGATGCACGCAGGTTACACTCTATGACCTTAATGTCATTGTTCTTGGCAAGGAACTGGATGTTGAACGGACCTGATATATTGAGAGCCTTGGCTATCTGCGAAGACACTTTCTTGATGCGGCGCATGGTCTCTACGTAGAGTTTCTGCGGAGGGAACTGTATGGTCGCATCGCCCGAGTGCACACCGGCAAACTCGATGTGCTCCGAGATGGCATACACCACGATTTCACCGTTCTGAGCCACGGCATCCATCTCTATCTCCTTGGCGCCCTGGATAAATTCGCTTACCACCACAGGATGCTGCTTGCTGACATTGGCGGCGAGACGCAGGAAGCGTTCAAGCTCGTCATTGTTGCTGCAAACATTCATGGCCGCTCCCGAAAGCACGTAGCTTGGACGGACGAGCACGGGGAACCCTACCTTGTCGATAAACTTGTGTATGTCCTCGAAACTTGTCAGCTCGCTCCAACGCGGCTGGTCTATGTGCAGACGGTCAAGCATGGCCGAGAACTTGTTGCGGTCCTCAGCATTGTCGATGCTCTGCGCCGATGTGCCGAGTATGTTGACATGGCTCTTGTCAAGACGAGTGGCAAGGTTGTTAGGTATCTGACCACCCACACTGAGTATGGTGCCGTGGGGCTGCTCAAGCTCGATGATGTCCATCACGCGCTCGTAGGTCAGCTCGTCAAAGTAGAGGCGGTCACACATGTCATAGTCAGTGGAGACAGTCTCGGGATTATAGTTGATCATCACCGAACGCCAGCCCTCCTTGTTGACGGTCAGAAGCGCGTTGACCGAACACCAGTCAAATTCCACCGAAGAACCGATGCGGTATGCACCGGAGCCGAGGACTATGATGGACCTGTGGTCATGGAGGTAATTGACATCGTTTTCAGTACCGTTGTAGGTCAGGTACAGATAGTTGGTCATCGCAGGGTATTCAGCCGCGAGGGTGTCAATCTGCTTGACCACAGGAGTCACGCCGAGCGATTTGCGATAGGAACGCACGCGGTCGCTGCCCTCCTCGCTGTGCTGATTCATCCAGTCGCCAAACACAGAGCGAGCAATCTGGAAGTCGCTGAAGCCCTGGGATTTGGCCTGGCGCACGAGTGCTTCGGGCAATTTCTCCACTTCATCATACTGCTCCATCTCCTTGGCTGTCTCAATGATGTTGTGGAGTTTGTGGAGGAACCACTTGTCTATCTTGGTAAGCTCATGGATGCGGTCAACGGTATATCCTCGCTGCATCGCCTGAGAGATTACGAATATGCGTTTATCAGTAGGAGCCGAGAGAGCCTTGTCAATGTCGGCTACATCCATGAATTTGTTTTCAACAAATCCGTGCATGCCCTGTCCTATCATGCGGAGACCCTTCTGGATGACTTCCTCAAAAGTACGTCCGATGGCCATCACCTCTCCTACCGACTTCATGGATGAACCGATTTCACGCTTCACACCGTGGAACTTGCCAAGGTCCCAGCGAGGAATCTTGCACACTATATAGTCGAGAGCCGGCTCAAAGAAGGCCGATGTCTCTTTTGTGACGGAGTTACGGAGGTCAAACAATCCATATCCCAGACCGAGCTTAGCTGCCACGAAAGCCAGAGGATAACCTGTGGCCTTGGAAGCCAGAGCCGATGAGCGGCTCAGACGCGCATTGACCTCAATGACACGGTAGTCCATGGACTGTGGGTCAAAGGCATACTGCACGTTACACTCGCCCACGATGCCCACATGGCGGATGATTTTTATGGCAAGCTGACGCAGATAATGATAGTCTTCGTTGCTGAGGGTCTGCGAAGGAGCCACCACGATGGATTCACCGGTATGGATGCCCAGCGGATCGAAGTTCTCCATGTTGCAGACTGTGATACAGTTGTCAAAGCGGTCACGCACCACTTCATATTCCACCTCTTTCCATCCCTTGAGCGACTTTTCGACCAATACCTGAGGCGAGAACGAGAGAGCCTTCTCACAGAGCGCAATCAGTTCCTCCTCATTGTCACAAAAACCGCTGCCGAGACCTCCGAGTGCATATGCGGCACGCACGATGACAGGGTAGCCCAACTCATTGGCCGCCTTGATGGCATCAGCCGTAGAGTTGACAGCCTCGCTCTTGATGGTCTTGACATCGATTTCATCAAGTTTCTTGACAAACAATTCGCGGTCCTCGGTGTCCATGATGGCACGGACAGGAGTGCCGAGCACCTTGACATCATACTTGTCAAGCACGCCGCTCTCGCTGAGAGCCACGCCACAGTTGAGGGCGGTCTGTCCGCCGAAAGCGAGCAGGATGCCGTCAGGACGCTCCTTCTCTATGACTTTTTCAACGAAATATGGAGTCACGGGCAAGAAATAAATCTTGTCAGCGAAACCGTCGGAAGTCTGCACGGTGGCGATGTTGGGATTGATGAGAATGGTCTCTATACCCTCCTCCTTCAAAGCCTTCAGAGCCTGCGAGCCGGAATAGTCAAATTCGCCGGCCTCTCCAATCTTGAGGGCACCGCTTCCAAGCAGAAGCACTTTGTGAAAGTCAAATCTATTAGTCTGCGACATGTGAGTATGTTGTGTGGGATATGTAGTGTTAGATGGATAAAAATGTGAAATGGATGTCACATAGCGGCTGCATGATCAGAGCAGGGCGATAAATTCGTCAAAGAGGAACTCGGTGTCCTTGGGTCCGCTTGATGCCTCGGGATGGAACTGGGCAGAGAAAAACGGTTTGCTCTTGTGGCGTATGCCTTCGTTGGTGCCGTCGTTCATGTTGACAAACAGCGGCTCCCAGTCTGATGGAAGCGTGGTGCTGTCGACAGCGAAACCGTGGTTCTGCGAAGTGACGAAACACTGGTCGGAGTTGACGCGGCGCACCGGCTGGTTGTGGCTGCGGTGGCCGTACTTGAGTTTGTATGTCGTAGCTCCGGCGGCCTTGGAGAGGAGCTGGTTGCCCATACATATACCGCAGATGGGCTTGCCTATCGCTATGGCCTTGCGTATATTTTCCACTGTCTTCTCGGCCATATCCGGATTACCGGGACCGTTGGATATAAACAGTCCGTCGTAGGGTATCGTCGTGAAATCATAGTCCCAGGGCACACGTACCACCTTGACTCCGCGGCGAGTCAGGCATCGGATGATGTTGTGCTTCACACCGCAGTCCACGAGCACCACTGTCTTGTCGCCCTGTCCGTGGTACTCCACATCCTTGCATGATACCTTTGCAACGAGATTTTCCTTGTTGGGGTCGTAGAAATCGACATCCTCGGCACCCTCTACCACGATTTTTCCGAGCATTGAGCCGTGTTCGCGCAGATGCTTCGTCAGAGCGCGTGTGTCTATGCCGTAGATGCCTACGATTTTTTCTTCCTTGAGCCAGTCAGCCAGACTGCGGTCGGCCTGCCAGTGGCTGTGGTCATAGGTATAGTCCTGTGCCACTATTGCCTTGCAGTGTATGCCGTCGCTCTCGTAATATTCGCTGACATCATCCTTCTGACGGCGCGGAGGCACTCCGTAATTACCAAGAATAGGATAGGTCGTGACCAAAATCTGCCCTTCGTACGATGGGTCGGTCAGACTCTCAGGATAACCCGTCATGGCGGTGTTGAAAACTACTTCACCGGCTGTGGAACCTTCATAGCCGAATGATTTCCCTTCAAAGGTGGTGCCGTCTTCAAGTGTGAGGACAGCGCGTTTCGTTTCACGCATAGTCTGTAGAGATGGTGGAGAATTTTTCCGTTTGATTGAAAAACCTATAATCGGGGCAAAGTTACTCAAAAAATCCCTACTGTGCAACTATGACCCAGAGATACATATATATTACATTTTTTAACGGAGCGTGCACAATCACCGATAAAAATCAGTATATTTGTGGCATATCTTATCACATCCAATGCATCACATAACCAAACACATCCTTTCGGTCGCAATCGCATTGACCGCACTATGCGCCGAAGCCACTACCGAACTGCCGGCATTTGTCAAGAAACAGATGGTAGACAGCATCAAATCAGAGTTACCAAAAGTCCAGTCGCCGACAGAGAAAATCAAGATGCTTACAGACATCTTCGACCTTAGCACCAACATCGCCCTGAAAGACTCTGTAGGCTCCGCAATCTACAACATAGCATTGCAGAACGGCGATACCGATGCCGGCCTCAACATCCTGCTCCATCTCGGCAACATGCACGTCAAGGAAGACTCAATGCTGGCCATTGACATCAGCAGGGCGCGACGCTTCCAGCCATCGCCTACCCGTGACATGACAGTCGCATTCCTCAGGATGCTGTGCAACCACAACAGTCTCTGGTATGCCGACGAAAAGACACGCGACCACCGGCTGCAGCAGCTGCTTGACATGGTCAACACCAACCCTCCGACAGACACGTATGAGAAAATCGTGCTGCTCCATGCCCTATGTATCTATATAGGCAACACATCGCATGGCGACATGCTGATACACTACATGAAGAAACTCGAAGAGCTTGTAGAATCTCTCCCCGAGGACAACACGCCTCTACGAAATGCCTTTTACACACAGGCCGCCATCATATACCGCCTGAACGACGATTATGAAAAAGGGCTACAGATTGACCGCAAGCGGCTTGAAGGCATCAAGCATCTCGAGCAGGAGAACGCCAAAGCCGGCCGCAAATACCGTAATTACAATGCACATTATTATGTGGTATAAACCCACATGCTCAGCAACTACCCTCTGCTGTCGGACAACGAGGTAGAAGACATATATGCCAAAATACAGGCCCTGCTCAAGACCAACGACCTGGCGGCCAACACCGAGGCGCAATCCGGACGAGCCGAGATATATTACGCCATGCACCACAAACGCTATGAGGAAGCCCTTAAACTCATATACAAATACAAGGACAACTACTACAACCGTTCCTACCTCAACATCCTGTACAGGCTCATGGTAGAATGTGGCCGCAAGACCGGCAACAAGGAAGCCCTGCTGGAGGGACTTGAAGGATACAACAGCATCCTGGAAAAGACGCTGAAGACCCGTATGCAGGAAAAAGCCCAGGAGCTCCAGATCATATATGACGTCAACGAGCTTAAGGAACAGAGCCTCAAACGTGAACATCAGGCCAACCAGACACGCACCATGATGCTTATGACAGGCACCATAGTGCTGTTCATATTACTCGTAGTCATGTTTTTCATGTATCACCGCATGCGTAAACTCGCATCAAATCTCAAGAAAAGCAACGATAATCTGAAAACCGAAAAAGCCAATATCCAGAAAGCCCAGTCAGACCTTGTCAAAGCCCGCGACGAGGCCCAGGCCGCCAACCGCACCAAATCGGACTTCATCAAGAACATGAGCAACGAAGTGGAGGGACCGCTGCATGTCATCAATGAATACACTAATCTGCTCATAGACTGTGTGGATACCGGCGACAAGCCATATCTGCGTGATTTCTCCCAGAAGATACAGTTCAACTCCGAACTGCTGATGAATCTTTTCTCCGACGTGTTGACCTTAGCGCAAGCCGACAACAAGACGCTGACCGTACATCCTAAAAAGATAGACCTCAAGATGCTATGTGACAACGCCATAACCGTCATACGCCATCATGTCAAAAAAAATGTGAAAGTCAGCGTGGCTCCGGACCTGCCGGATGTACATATCGACACAGATCCCCACAGGCTGTCGCAGATACTATACCAGTTGCTCTCGAATGCGGCAAAATTCACCATGGAAGGCTCCATAGAGCTATCCTACAAAATCTTCCCGGCTGTCAACACCGTGAAAGTCATCGTGACCGACACCGGCAGAGGCATCAACGAGGACGACAAGGAAAAGATATTCCAGAGATTCAGCAAGCTCGACAGCTCTTCGCAGGGGGCCGGACTCGGATTGGCTCTGGCACTCCAGCTTGCCCAACTGCTTGGCGGACATATAGAGCTTGACACCACATATGAATACGGTGCCCGCTTCATCCTGACCATACCTATGACAGTAGCACCCACGGCATAAGCGCAACCCCATAGATGCTACAGGCCGCCATGGAGCTCCACGGCGGCCTGTCATTATTTCTATTCAAACATCTATTTCAACGTGACTGCGACTGAAGCTCGTCATATTCCATGGAAGCCAGTTCCCACAGGCTCATGGCATTTTCAAGCTGCTTGGTCAGAGACGCATGCAGAGCGTAATCCTCCTCAGTCAGCGACTCCCCGGCCGACATCCTTGCCTCCAGGTCTTTGATGGCCTGCTCGCGTTCTGACACATCTTTTTCAGCTTCCTCAACCTTCTTTCGCGCCCTTCGCAGAGCCTTGTCCCGCTCTCGCTGCTCGGCATAGCTGAGCTTTGGAGCCGGAGCTTCGTTGGTGTCGGCGGCAGGTTTAGGGGGCTCAGCTTTTGAGACCGGCTGCACTTTGGCCGCAACCTGTTCAGAGGGCCGTGACATCTCAAGCTGGGCGAGAGAGTCAAGTTTCTTCTTCTCCAGAAATTCATATATCCCGCCGAGACACTCGCGCACCTTGCCGTCGCCAAATTCATAGACCTTCTCCACCAGCCCGTCAAGAAACTCGCGGTCATGGCTGACTACTATCACAGTCCCGTCAAAATCCTTGATGGCCTGTTTGAGCACATCTTTCGATGCCATGTCAAGGTGGTTGGTAGGTTCGTCAAGAATAAGCAGATTGACAGGCTGGAGAAGCAGACGTATCATGGCCAGACGTGTGCGCTCGCCACCCGACAGCACTTTGACCTTCTTATCCGAAGCCTCGCCGCCAAACATGAATGCGCCGAGTATGTCGCGTATCTTGGTGCGTATGTCACCCACAGCAACACGGTCGATGGTGTCAAACACCGTCAGTTCGCCATCAAGCAGTGATGCCTGATTTTGGGCAAAATATCCTATCTGCACATTGTGGCCTATCTTCAGTTCGCCGGTATAAGGGATTTCACGCATGATACATTTTACAAGCGTAGACTTACCCTCGCCGTTTTTGCCCACGAATGCCACTTTCTCGCCCCTCTTGATGGTGAATGTAGCGTGGTCAAATACCTGATGGTCTCCATAGGCCTTACCTACATTGTCTGCAATGACAGGATAGTCGCCCGAACGAGGAGCCGGGGGGAAACGCAGATTGAGGCGCGATTTGTCCACCTCATCCACCTCTATACGCTCTATCTTGTTAAGCTGCTTGATGCGGCTCTGCACCTGCACACTCTTCGTAGCCTTATAGCGGAAACGCTCTATGAAGTCCTCGGTGTCCTGTATCTGCTTCTGCTGATTGAGATATGCACGCATCTGCTGTTCGATGCGTTCTTTGCGAAGCTCCACGAATTTAGAATAATTGACCGAGTAGTCATATATCTTGCCCAGCGATATTTCTATGGTGCGGTTAGTGACATTGTCGATAAACGCACGGTCATGGCTGACAAGCACCACCGCCTTGGCACGGTTTATCAGAAACGATTCCAGCCACTGGATGGATTCGATATCAAGATGATTGGTAGGCTCGTCAAGCAGCAATACGTCAGGGTGACCGAGAAGCAGTTTGGCAAGCTCTATGCGCATGCGCCAACCGCCCGAGAACTCACATGTAGGCCGGGTGAAATCGCTGCGGCGGAAACCGAGGCCTATAAGCGTGCGCTCCATCTCCGCGTCATGATTTTCCGAAGCCTCGTATGTCAGCCGTTCGGTCAGGGTTGTCATGCTGTCGATCAATTCCTGATATGATGCGCTCTCATAATCAGTGCGTTCAGAAAGCTCTGCCGTGTAACGGTCAAGCTGATGCTGCATGGCATCGATATGCGCAAACGCCTTACGCACCTCCTGCTCCACCGTCAGCGTGTCGTTGACCTGCATGTGCTGCGGCAGGTACCCTATTGTGACATCTTTAGGCACAGCCACCATACCCGAGGTCGGAGACTGGATGCCTGCGATAATCTTGAGCATGGTTGACTTGCCCGCGCCGTTTTTGCCCACGAGGGCTATGCGGTCACGAGGATTGATGACATAGTTGATATTGTCAAAGAGAGCCTTGGCAGAAAACTCCACCGAGAGATTCTGTATGGAAATCATGTTGTTACAAGAGGGTGGTTCTACAAAACAGGCTGCAAAGTTACGGACTTTACGGCCTTTATGCAAGCCGCGCAATCATACTGTTATCTTAATGATTCAGCATATTGCTGCCATATGGATATGAAAGCGGCGGAGCGCCTTGTGACACTCCGCCGGTTGAATTTCTTAGAAAACTCAGGTCGTATATCAGAATATCACCTGAAGACGTGCCTGGATAGTGTTGACATGACGGTTATACATTGCGTCGCTTGAAGACACGTTGGTATAGCTGTAGCGCAGACGGGCCAGGAAATACTTGTTGAAGTAGTAGTTGAAGGTTATCGAGGCATCGTTGGTACGACCGCCATAGATACCTGCATCGGCATATGTGGCATCAGTGTAGTTATAACCGAGCACACACTCGAGAGTCTTGGGACCGGGGGTAGCCAGACCGGCATCGCCATGGGAATAACCGTAGCTCTTACCGATAAGTATGCCGCGGAGAAGTCCGTAGACGCCCTGGGCCTGATAGTGCGTCATGCCCTTACGGTTGACATTCATATAGTAGTACTGACCTTCAAAAGCGAGACGGTCCTTGGCCACGAGCCACTCAGGCGACAGCTTGAACACGCTGCGGGCATTGCTGATATTGGCACCGAGCATATCCACACTGCACACACGTGTGGGGAAAGTAGCGGAATACTCGAAGTATCCTTCGGAGGCCTCCGATTTGCCCTCATCGTTTTCTACAGCGACATGGCGTGCACCCTGGTACCAGAGCGACAGACCGAACTGAGCCACCTTGCCGGTTCCATGCCACGGACGGAAGACGAAACGGTTCATGGCTCCGAAACTGGTTTTGCCAAACTCATTGGCATGCTTCTTCATGGCCTCACCATCGGAGAAAACACTGACACTGGAGAAGATGCTGCCCTTGTCATATACATACTCAACACCTATATTACGGCCTGTGGCATTGAAATACGTATCGGTGGTGGGAGCTTCCATCGAAGGTTTCATTGATGACGATGTAGCAGCCTGAAGGCCGAACTGATGGACGAAGTAGCCGGCACGCAGATACATGTTGTCATTGATATTATATTGCATATACACGTCCTTCATGCTGAGCTTGTTGAAGCTGTAGCCTACGTCAATCTTGGCGGCCCATTTGCCATAGCTGGCCTTAGCTCCCATGCGGATGTCGGGCATAGCGACACCATCGCTGAAACCGTCGCCGTCAGGCATATACACCGCTCCGTCAAGGAGCATACGGCCTGTAGGCTTGATGGAGAACTTAGGTTCGTCGTCAGCGGCAAACGCCGTAGACACGCCTGTTAACATTAAGGCTGACGCAGCAGCGAGAGTGATGAAATTTTTCATACCTTTGGGGATGTTTGTAGATGTGAAAAATGGAAGTTTGTTAGTGGAGAAACGTGGATGTCAAAGATTGTGAATATCCGGGGTCAGGAGAAAAACCATGCAAAGTTACATGTATTTTTCATAGCCTACAGCATCACGCTTTAACATTTTTACTCATTGTTTCGGGTTATAAATCCAAGGTATGGAGCCTTGATGCTTATTTTCGGAATAATAACATCACCATGCGGCGAATAGTTTATACAACCGCAAAAATTTGTGAACAAACATTATTGCATAGTGTCTCAGAACATTTTTTAGCCAACATTCGTTAATATCACAAAATGATAAGGCATGACCTTACCGATGCTTATTTTCATAATGTGATTTTTAACTTTACAACTCTATCTAATCCACCAAAAACTATCTTCACAATGAAACGAATGTTTTCCGCCGCAATGTTGCTGACATTGCTTGCTCTGCCTCTGACAGGTTTAGCCCAAGCACAGAGAAGCCAGGAATTCAAAGATAAATATAAGCTGAAAGAAGCCGTGGTGCTGAGCCGCCACAATATCCGCTCACCGCTGAGCGACAGCAAGAGCGACCTCGGCCGCATGACCCCCCACCAGTGGACCAAATGGAGTGCCGGCAAAAGCGAACTTACCAGCCGCGGCGGTGCACTGGAGACTATGATGGGACAGTATTTCCGCAAGTGGCTCGTTGACGCAGGGATGTTCCCCGAAAACTACGTCCCCACAGCCGATGACCTTAATGTCATAGCCAACTCAATGCAGCGTTGCATCGCCACAGCACAGTATTTCACATCCGGATTCATGCCCGTGGGCGGTGTCACTGTCAACCATCGCTACACACCCTCCAAGATGGACCCCCTGTTTAATCCGCAGCTGACCAAGGTGACACCCGAATTTGTCGCCACAGCCATGGAGCAGATCAATGCCATGGGAGGCAAAAAAGGTATAGTAGGCATCAACGAAGCCATCGCCCCCAACTATGCGCTGATACAGGAGGTGCTTGACGTGCCCAACTCGCCTATGGCCAAGGAAAACGACCCCAAACTCAAGGACTTCAAGAACTACAACACCGAAATCGTCCTGGAAAAATGGGCAGAACCGGCCATGAAAAAAGGTTCGGCACTCAAAGACCTCAATGCCGCCAGCGACGCATTCATACTGCAATACTACGAGGAGCCTGATTCGATAAAGGCAGGCTTCGGCAAGAAACTGTCACGCGAAGACTGGGCCAAGATAGCACAAATCAAGGATACATATCAGGATATGCTGTTTACGGCTCCTATCGTGGCTGCAAATGTGGCTAATCCACTCATCCAGTATATGTATGACGAACTCCGCTCACCCGACCGCAAATTCACATTCCTCGTTGGCCACGACTCCAACCTTTCAAGTGTGCTGACCGCTCTGGGAGTGGAAGAATACGAGCTTCCCAACGCCATCGAACGTAAGACTCCCATCGGTTCAAAGCTTGTCATCGAGAAATTCGTAGGCCCTGACGGCAAAGAATACGCCGATCTCAACCTCGTCTACCAGTCAATCGACCAGCTCCGCAACATGGAGCTCCTCAGCCTTGAGAATCCTCCCATGGTCTATCCAATCAGCCTCAAGGGTCTGAAGAAAAACGCCGACGGCCTGTATAATCTCGCCGACCTTGAGAACCGCTTTGAGGAGGCATTGGCTGCCTATGACGCCATCTGACACTCCTCTACCCGATAAATGATACTGGCTGCGCCCTCCACTCCATCCTGCGGACCGGCGCAGCCTATTTTTATATCCACGTATCATAATCCATCACCTGCATAATTTTTTCCAAGTGTTACATCAACCATCAAACCATCGGGCGCCATCCGATGTTATATCTCAGTGACAGCGAAGCTCAGTTGACCAGACTGATTATTAAATATCCTGATTATGAGAATATATCACTCAATGGCCATCGCCTCGGTGGTATCAGCGTCTGCAATCGCCTTTGCACTAACCCCTACCGAACCGAGGGGCCTCGACCGCAAGCATACTGATTATGAATACGCTTCCACGATACGGCAAAACTGCACCATCTGCAACGAGACAGGAGCAGTAACCGTCATGTCAGACTCCGTCAACAGCTACAACCCATGCCCTGCCTGTGGAGGAACCGGAGAATTGACCTCAGCAACACCGTACTGACACAGTCATATAAACAGCGACCTAACAGAGCTGCACCATCTCCGCCATAAACCAAGCGGACGATGGCGCAGCTTTCGCATATATGGCTGGCAGTCCCAAGTCAAGATGGCAGTCGGAATATGTCATGGAATCAGGATGCAGTTGGCAAATGAACAGAATTATAATACTATGCCGAGAGGGCTATCGAAAAAGGATGGAATTGCGATTTATTGGTAAATGCCATCAAGTTGGAGATGGATTGAGCTTACCCTCTAAGGCTTTACAAAACCCATCGGTGTAGCCGAATACAGACTTATTGCACCTCAGAAAGAGCTGAAACAATTAATCACCACTGAAATAAGGACCTTCAACCAAGAAATAGCAGAAAAAAACGACAGCATTTGAATCAAGCCAAAGGGGATAAGTGTCGCTATGATGGTTTGGTGTCAATCGAATTGCTTGCGGTGGAAGATGAAGTTTCGGCCGAGATATTTTTCGCGGACTATGGGATTGGATGCAAGCTCCTCGCTGGTGCCTTTAAACAGGATTTTGCCTTCGAATAGCAGATAGGCGCGGTCGGTGATGCTGAGAGTTTCCGGAGCGTTATGGTCGGTTATGAGGATACCGATGTTTTTCTCCTTGAGTTTGTAGACGACTGACTGTATGTCCTCCACAGCGATGGGGTCCACGCCGGCAAACGGCTCGTCAAGCATGATAAATTTAGGATTGATGGCAAGGCAGCGGGCTATTTCCGTGCGGCGACGTTCGCCACCTGACAGCTGGTCGCCGAGGTTCTTGCGCACCTTCTGGAGCGAAAATTCCTCGATAAGCGACTCCAATTTCTCCCGTTGATATTCCTTGGAGGTATTGGTCATCTCAAGTACCGAGAGAATATTGTCCTCCACCGACAGCTTGCGGAACACCGACGGCTCCTGGGCAAGATAGCCGATACCGTTCTGGGCACGGCGATAGACGGGATATTTGGTGATATCGAGGTCGTTGAGGAAGATGCGCCCTTCGTTGGGGGTGATAAGGCCAACGGTCATGTAGAATGTAGTGGTCTTGCCGGCTCCATTAGGGCCGAGAAGCCCCACGATTTCACCCTGAGTTACATCTATCGATACATGGTTAGCCACGATGCGGTTGCCATACTTCTTGACAAGATTGTCGGTACGGAGCACCATCTTGTCATCGGCAAGAGGCTGCTCCGAAGGTGTCTCAGATACGGGGGATATATCTTCCGGCTGTTCTATCATTTTCTCAGTCGTGATTCTATGTAATCAGTGAGCAGATTGACTGCCACAATATTGTTGCCGCCCTGCGGCACTATAAGGTCAGCTTTCTTTTTTGAAGGCTCTATATACATATTGTGCATCGGCTTAAGCACCTCCTGATAGCGGTTTATGACCATCATAGGGGTGCGTCCACGCTCCACGCAGTCGCGTGTGATGACACGTATAAGGCGGTCATCGGCATCGGCGTCCACAAACACCTTTACATCCATCATGTCGCATAATTCAGGCTGTGTCAGCACCAATATGCCCTCCACAAGCACCACGTCGCGAGGCTCCAGTGTGATTGTCTCCTTCTGGCGCGTACAGGTCAGATAACTGTAGGTAGGCATCTCTATAGTCTGTCCGTCACGCAGAGCCTTTATCTGGTCAACGAGGAGAGTCCACTCTATCGCGGCAGGCTCGTCAAAGTTGATTTTCTGGCGGTCTTCGGGTGGCACGTGGCTTGAGTCCTTGTAGTAATTATCCTGGGAGATAACAGCCACTTCGCCAGGAGGAAGAGCAGAGATAATCTTATTGACTACTGTGGTCTTGCCGGAACCTGTGCCTCCGGCTATGCCTATGACTAACATGGTGTAACTGAACTTTAGAGGGTGAGGAGAGGTTAAAAAAGATGTTAAGGTAATGAACTGGCCGATGCGCCGTTTGGACGCATATATTGGCAAAGTTAACCATTAAATTTCATAATTCAAGTGAGAGATGGCGATTTTTTCAGTAACTTTGCGACGGTCAACAGGCCTACATACTTATATATAAATATACCGACAGATGATTTTCACAAAATCCATAGCTAATTTCGGCAAATACTGCCTTTTCATGCGGAGGGTATTCAGTGTACCTGACAAATGGAGGGTGTTTTTCTCCCGGACGGTTTTCGAGATACAGAAATTAGGAGTGGACTCCATCCCTCTCGTCATCATCATAGCACTGTTTATCGGAGCTGTAATCACCATACAGATGCAGCTCAACTTCTCCTCCCCTCTCGTGCCGAGCTACTCTACAGGTCTGGCCACTCGCGAGATAGTGCTGCTGGAGTTCTCCAACTCCATATTGTGTCTCATCCTTGCCGGCAAGGTCGGCAGTAACATCGCCTCTGAAATAGGCACAATGAGAGTGACTGAGCAGATTGACGCTCTGGAAATCATGGGCATCAATTCATGCAACTTCCTCGTGCTTCCCAAGGTAATCGGATTCCTTTTCTTCATGCCGGTGCTGGTGGTCTTCTGCATATTCACCACCATGCTCGGCGGCTATATCATAGCGGCTGTCACAGGCATCATATCTGTATCAAAATACATCTACGGCATCCAGACCCAGTTTCAGGAATGGTATGTGTGGTACGGACTGATAAAATCCCTGTTCTTCTCCGTAGTCATCACCTCCGTGGCAAGCTACTGCGGATACTACGTAAAGGGCGGCGCACTTGAAGTGGGCAAAGCCAGCACCAATGCCGTAGTGACAAGCAGCATCATGATACTGCTTCTCGATGTAATACTCACCAAACTCCTGCTCCAATGATAGAAGTTAAGGGCGTAACAAAGTCATTTGACGACAAGACCATCCTCCACAGCGTGGATGCGACTTTCTATACCGGCAAAACCAATCTGATTATCGGCCAGAGCGGCTCGGGCAAGACCGTGCTGATGAAATCGCTCGTCGGACTGCTCCGCCCCGAGGAAGGCCAGATTCTTTATGACGGCCGCGATGTCATGCAGATGTCGGTCGACCAGACCAAGAAGCTGCGCGAGGAAATCGGCATGCTGTTTCAAGGCTCAGCACTGTTTGACTCCGAGACCGTATTGGGCAATGTCATGTTTCCGCTGATGATGTTCACCGACATGACCCCGGCAGAGCGCAAAGACCGTGCCCAATTCTGTCTCGAGCGTGTCAACCTCAAAGGGGCTGACAACAAATATCCCTCGGAGATTTCCGGTGGTATGCAGAAGCGCGTGGCCATCGCACGTGCCATAGCCCTCAATCCCAAATACCTGTTTTGCGACGAGCCTAATTCAGGCCTTGACCCACACACATCCATCCTCATCGACGAGTTGCTCAGCGACATCACCCACGAGTACAACATCACCACCGTCATCAACACGCATGATATGAATTCAGTGCTCGGCATCGGCGAAAACATCATCTATCTGCGCAACGGACGTCGGGAATGGGTAGGCAACATGAAGGAAATCTATACCGCATCCAACGAGGCTCTCAACGACTTCGTGTTTGCAACCGATCTGTTCAAGCAGGTCAAAGAGTACATAGTGCATAATGCTTCCCCAGTGACTCCATCCAAGTCATAAGACATGGCTGAGCACCATAATGACATATGATTATGGTACATACATGTTTTTTTTGTAACTTGCAGCGAATTTCACGATATAATACATATAAGTCTTATTCTTATACGTCATATTCCTACAAATGAAAAAATATCTCGTTACCGGAGCCGCCGGATTCATCGGCGCCAACTTTGTGAAGTATCTACTTAAGAAATGGGGCAACGACGTAGAAATCGTCATTCTTGACGCTCTGACATATGCCGGCAATCCAATGACCATCAAAGATGAGATGGAACTGCCCAATGTGACATTTGTCAAAGGCGATATTGGCGACCGCGAGCTCGTAACCAAGATAATGAAAGAATTTGACCCGGATTTCGTGGTCAATTTCGCCGCCGAAAGCCATGTGGACCGCAGTATCGAAAATCCGCGTCTGTTCTTGGAAACCAACATCCTCGGCACCCAGAACATGCTTGACTGCGCTCGTGCAGCATGGTTTGAAGGAAAAGACGAAAACGGCCACAACCGTTACCGCGAGGGGAAAAAATATCTTCAAATCTCCACCGACGAGGTCTACGGCTCCCTGCCTAAGGACTTCAGCGAGGCACAGCCCCTCCACCTGACAGACGATGTCAAGGAGGTGGTCAAGGGCAGAAAGAACCTCCAGACATTCGGCCACGGATTCTTCACTGAAGAAACTCCCCTCTCACCGCGCTCGCCCTACTCGGCAGCCAAGACCGGTGCCGACCTCATCACACAGGCCTATCACGAGACCTATGGCATGCCCATCAACATAACCCGCTGCTCCAACAACTACGGTCCCTATCACTTCCCTGAGAAACTGATACCTCTGATCATAAAGAACATCCTTGAGGGCAAGAAACTCCCCGTATATGGCAAGGGCGACAATGTGCGTGACTGGCTCTATGTCGAGGACCACGCCAAGGGCATAGACATGGTGCTCCGTAATGGCCGTATAGGCGAAGTCTACAATATCGGCGGCTTCAACGAGGAACAGAACATCAGCATCGTGCGCTTAGTCATCAATATCATCAACCGTATCATGCACGAGGAGCCCAAATATCAGGCTCTGCTCAAAGGCATCACTCCTGATGAAATCACCGAGGACCTCATCACATATGTGACAGACCGTCCCGGACACGACATGCGGTATGCTATAGACCCCACCAAGATTGCCACAGAGTTGGGATGGTATCCCGAGACACCATTTACCGAAGGTATCGAGAAGACCGTCCGCTGGTATCTTGACAATCAGGACTGGGTGGAAAGCGTCACATCAGGCGAATACCAGAAGTACTACGACCAGATGTACGGCAACCGTTAACATCATATTGTCACAGGCGACACATACACACATTTAGCAGACAGAATCACATGAAAGGCATAGTACTTGCAGGCGGCTCCGGCACACGCCTCTACCCCATCACCCGCGGTATCTCCAAGCAGCTCGTACCCATCTATGACAAGCCTATGGTTTATTACCCCATATCGGTGCTCATGCTTGCCGGGATACGCGACATACTGATCATCTCCACTCCCCATGACCTGCCAGGCTTCAAACGTCTGCTTGGCGACGGCAAGGAGATGGGCGTAAACTTCACCTATGCAGAGCAGCCGCGTCCTGAAGGCCTCGCCCAGGCATTTATCATCGGCAAAGATTTCATCGGCGATGACGACGTATGTCTGGTACTCGGCGACAACATATTCTATGGTCAAGGTTTCACCGGCATGCTGCGTCAAGCTGTAGAACGGACAGCGGTGAGCCAGGAAGCCACGATATTTGCCTACAAGGTCAAAGACCCCCAGCGCTACGGCGTGGTCACCATTGATGACCGTGGAAAAGCGGTAAATATAGTCGAGAAGCCTCAGAATCCCGAGACAAACTATGCTGTGGTAGGATTGTATTTCTATCCTAATGAAGTGGTCAAGGTAGCACATGAAATCAAGCCCTCGGCACGCGGCGAACTTGAAATCACCACTGTCAACCAGGTATTCATGGACCGTGACAAGCTCAATGTGCAGCAGTTCGGACGAGGCTTTGCATGGCTTGACACAGGCACCACCGACTCACTGATGGAAGCATCTAATTTTATCGAGACCATAGAGAAACGCCAAGGCTTCAAAGTGGCAGCACTGGAGGAGATAGCTTTCCGCCGTGGCTTCATTGATGCTGACCGTCTGCGCGAACTGGCCCAACCGATGCGCAACAATGCGTATGGCCAGTATCTCATTGACCTTGCTGACAATGGCATCAACTAAACCATGCCTTATAGAATTGCCGCGCATCTATGATCCGCGCGGCAGTCTTTCATTTGCCCAGAACTCTGACCAGATACCCTTTGAAATAAAAAGGGTATTTTGGTTATATGATGTGCCTGGAGGGGCGCTACGCGGCAGCCACAGCCACAGAGAAGCCCACGAGCTGATAGTAGCGACCGGGGGCAGCTTTGATGTATCACTCCACGACGGACATACATCCACAACCTATACCCTCAACCGTCCCTTCATAGGTCTATACGTGCCGCCGGGGTATTGGCGTACCCTTGAAAATTTCTCATCCGGCAGTGTGTGCATGGTACTTGATTCAATCCTATATGATGAGAGCGACTATATAAGGGATTTCAATGAATTTCTCCTATGGGTACAAAATCATCGCGATAATCCCGACCAGCATCAAAATTAACCTCCCTCAATCATTGTATCAATGAGATATCCCTTTCTTGACCTCACACTGCTCAACCAGCCATGGCTGGAGGAACTGAAAGACGCAGCTATGCGTGTGATATCCTCAGGCCGATACATAGGCGGCGATGAAGTAGAAGCTTTGGAGGCTGATATGGCCGAATTATGCGGCACCACACATGCTGTAGGCGTCAGCAACGGCCTTGATGCCCTGACTCTCATATTGAAAGCATACATCAAGCTCGGACGTCTTAATCCCGGCGACGGAGTCATCGTTCCGGCCAATACATACATAGCCACTATGCTGGCTGTCACGGAAGCCGGACTCACAATCATGCCTGTCGACATAGATGAGACGAGCATGAACATCAGCGCATCGGACATACCGGCGGACATGCTTAATCAGGCCAAAGCAATCATGCCTGTGCATCTCTATGGACGCACTGCGTGGTCATTGGCTCTGCGAGACATTGCAAGCTCTCACAATCTGCTTGTCGTAGAGGATTCCGCACAGTCCATCGGTGCCAGATCATCTGCGCCGGGCATTAATGGAGGTCACACTGCAGGAGGTCTCGGACATGCATCAGGATTCAGCTTCTACCCTACCAAGAATATAGGGGCTCTCGGCGATGCCGGGATGGTCACTACAGATGATGCCGAACTGGCCTCGACTGTCAGAACGTTGGCCAACTACGGCTCTGACCGCCGCTACCACAACATTTATTGTGGCAATAACTGCCGCCTTGACCCTATTCAGGCGGCAATGATACGTGTCAAGCTGCACCACATAGATGAAATAAATACTCGCCGCAGGGAAAATGCGACGGCATATGACACATATCTGACAAATCAGCTGATTACCAAACCGGCTATGCCATCTGACGCCGGCGAACACGTATGGCATCAATATGTAATCTACTCCGGCGTTTATCGTGACCGTTTGCAGTCATATCTGACAGACCAAGGAGTGGGCACGGATATACACTATGCCACTCCTCCCCACCATCAGCCATGCTACTCCCACCTTGAGTGCCATCACGATTTCCCGGTCACCGACCGTCTGGCCGATGGCATCCTGTCTCTCCCGATTTCGGAGATGACGACCCCTGATGACATCAAGGAGATAAGCGCCATTATTAACCGTTTTGAACCGTAACGATGAAGAAATTCCTCCTCATACTTGCCATTGCCATCGGCATAGCCTGGACTGTCCGTAACTATGACAGCCAACCACAGGGTGGATGTCAGACGGACGTATCTGATCTGACTTTCGTGGAAATGCCATCCGGGCTGCCGTCGCAAATCAAGAAGTATGCCCACTACACCGTATCATTCAATCCTGAAACCCACACCCCCAACTGGGTGGCATGGACGCTTGAGGGAGCTAAGACTGACGGGCAGATAAAGCGTTCAAACAAATTCTGGACGGATGAATCCATTGACGGATGTGCCCAGACATCAGATTATCGCAACACCGGATATGACCGTGGCCACATGGCTCCTGCCGGTGACATGAAATGGGACAGGACAGCGATGGAGGAATGTTTCTCACTGGCCAACATCGTTCCTCAGGCTCATACGCTCAACAGTGGCTCATGGGGCAAGCTGGAAGAGAAATGCCGACAACGGGCCGTAGCCGACAGTGTCGTCGTAATAGTCTGTGGTCCTGTGCCTAACGAAGCCCCGATAGCACATATAGGCTTGACAGGCGTAGCCGTGCCTCAACGCTTCTTCAAGGTCGTGCTCTCCCCCACCGCACGTCCGCCCAAGGCCATAGGCTTCATCATGCCTAACGGATATGTCGAAGGAGGCATGCAGCGGTGTGCCGTAAGCGTTGACAGCGTAGAGTCACTGACAGGCTATGACTTTTTCTCGGCACTTCCCGATGACATAGAGTCACAGGCTGAGTCACAATGCAATTTTCCCCAATGGAGCCATACACGCAGATGATCAACAACGACACCATATGTGCCATATCTACACCACACGGTTGTGGCGGCATAGCCGTGATACGTGTAAGCGGTCCGCAAGCCATAGAAACTGCGGCCAAGCTATGGCAAGGCAAAAGCCTCGAGCAATCGGTTTCCCACACAGCGCATCTCGGCACAATCGTTGACCGGGACGGTAATGCTATTGACGAGGCTGTCGCCACAATATTCCGTGGGCCTCGTTCGTTTACAGGCGAGGATGTTGTAGAATTGAGCGTGCACGGCTCTATATACATTCAGAAACGTGTACTGGAATTGCTGCTTGACCATGGGGCACGACTTGCCGAAGCAGGTGAATTTACCCGACGTGCATTCGCCAACGGGCGCATGGACCTGATACAGGCCGAAAGTATCGCCGACATCATCGCATCGCGCAATGAGGCATCACACCGCGTGGCCATGTCACAGATGAGAGGTGCATTCTCGTCACGCATCCAGGACCTCCATGACCGTCTTCTGGAAATGGCATCTCTCTTAGAGCTCGAACTGGATTTCAGCGAAGAGGATGTTGAATTTGCCTCACGTGAAAAACTAATATCTTTGGCCGAAGAAATCCACCGATATGTAACCCATCTGGCCGATTCGTTCTCTCGTGGGCGCGTCATCAAAGAAGGTATCCCCGTAACCATCGCCGGAGAAACCAACGCTGGCAAATCGACACTGCTTAACAGTCTCCTTGGCGAAGACAAAGCCATAGTCAGCGACATACGTGGCACAACACGTGACTCCATAGAAGACACCGTAGAAATCGGCAGCCATCTCTTCAGATTCATAGACACCGCCGGACTGCGTGACACCTCTGACCCCATAGAAAGCATCGGTATATCCCGTGCAATAGACAACATCGCCAAAGCATCCATAGTCATATGGATGGTCGACAGCACCTCTACCCTATCGGCGGCCGAAGAATCATGGGCACGCATATCCCCGAAAATCCAGAGCCATACCCGTCTGATAACTTTCATCAACAAAGCAGACATCAACCGTGATGCTTCAGCTTTCATGCAGACATTAGGACAAGCCATCACACTCCCATCCGACACAATCTTGCTGACTGGTAGCGCACAATCAGAAGCCGACATCACCACCCTGCAGCAGCACCTCTCAGACATAGCCACCGCCACCACAGCCCCCGACGGAGAAATCACCATCACCAACATCCGACACCACCAGGCGCTCAAAGCCGCCGCCCAATCCATAAGCCAAGCCATCCAAGGACTCCGCACCAACCTCCCCGGCGACCTCGTAGCCCAAGACATCCGCGAAACCCTCCACCACCTCTCCACCCTCACCGGCTCCATCACCACCCCCGACCTCCTCACCCACATCTTCTCCCACTTCTGCATCGGCAAGTAATTAGTTGGTTATCAATGATTTATGCTAATAACAACTGACTGTTACTGAGCGATAAAACTTAACTCCTACAAGAACGCCTAATGCTGATAACTGTCAGTGTTAGGCGTTTATATGCTCCATTTTGTACGGATTTTGTACGACAGCGACTCATTTCACCCCAAGCGTCAGCAAGGTGGTGGAGGTTTGCGGACGTAGACGGACGTCAACGGACGCGCACGAACAAACTAAGGCGAAATTAACACCAACGAAATGAGTAGCAACATTAGAATTGAAAGAATCTGCGAGTGGTGTGGCAACCGTTTTATGGCTCAAACAACGGTAACCCGATTCTGCTCCAAAAAATGTTCCGAACACTCCTATAAGGAGCGTATGAGGCAGAAGAAGATGGCTCTCTCCAATCTGGAGACCAGCCAATGTAATCCGGACCGTAAAAGTCGGGATAAGGATTTCTTGACACCGACCGAAACGGCTCAATACCTCGGTGTTTGCCGAACATATATTTATGACAGCATCAACCGAGGTAAAATCAAGGTGACTCGAATCGGCAGAAAGACCCTAATCAGCAAAGCCGATATTCAGGCGATGTTTGATTTTCTCTCACCGAAAGAAAGTGAGCCGAAAGAGACCACTGAGAAAAAAGGAAAGTCCCTTTCCGACTTTTACACCCGTGCCGAGATTCGGGAGAAATTCGGGGTCAAGGATTCGTGGATTTACAAGGTGGTCGCCGAGAACAATGTGCCCAAGACCATTCTTCGTGGCAAAGCTTATTTCAGCAAGAGCCATATTGACCGTCTTTTATCGGCGAGAAAGGATTATCCGGAGATTACCGAATGGTATTCGGTTGAGGATATTCAGGAAAAATACGGCATGACCCTCTCGGCTATTTACACTCTGGTCTCCAAAATCGGTATTCCGAAGCGCAAAGAGGGTCCGAAAGTATATTACTCCAAATATCACTTTGACGTGGCAAAAGGTGCCAAATCAGCCGAGGATGTGGAGTTTATTTCTGTGGCTGATGCCATGGAAAAATACTCTCTGACGCGCGACCAGCTCTATCACTATGTCAAGACATACAAGATAACCAAGCTCCGCTGCGGCAAGTATGTCAAGCTGAACGCCAAGGAGTTAGAGGCGTTATTCAACCCCGAGATTCGGTTATAAGTCGGTGATTTTTGTCACCGGGCAACCACCATTTACCTTTGCTCCTTATAATCAAAACAGCATAATATGGAATCAGCAACCATCACCAAAGTGACACTCCGTCAGGAGAAACTGCGTAGCGGCAAACTGTCGCTCTATCTCGACTATTACCCACCAATCTGGAACCCGCACATCAAGAAGATGTCGCGGCGCGAGTTCCTCGGTCTCTATCTCATCGGCAACCCAAAAGATAAGTTCGAGCTTGATTACAATGAGGAAATCATGCTAAAGGCCCGAGGTATCCGTGCCACCCGTGAACTGGCTATCATCAACGAGGAGTTCGGCTTTCTCGACCGCACCAAGAAACAGGCGAACTTCCTTGAGTATTTCGAGAGCAAGACCAAAGAGAAATACCAGAAATGGGAAATCGTGTATAAGCATTTCAAAGACTTCTGCAATGGCAGATGTCTGATGAAAGACGTGACCATCGGGCTGTGCAACGACTTCCGCACCTACATTCTCAAAATCCGTGTCAAGCAATCCGGCAATATCATATCCCGCAACTCTGCCGCCGGATATTGGTCAACCTTCCGCGCTCTGCTGAAGCTGGCATATAAGGAAGGCTGGCTCCGCGAGAACATCAACGACTACCTTGACCGCATTGATTGGGAGGAACCGAAAATCAACTATCTCGAAATCGAGGAGGTGAAACGCCTTGCCGCCACTCCTTGCAAAGTGGATGTTCTGAAACGCGCTTCCCTTTTCGCTTGTATGACCGGACTCCGTATCAGTGATATTCTGCAACTTCGTTGGGAGAATATCGAACTGTCTCCCGATGGTGGATACTGTATGCGTATCCGCACCCAAAAGACCAAGTCACAGGCAACATTGCCATTGAGCGATGAAGCCCTGTCGTATTGTGGCGAGCCCGGCCGCGGAATGGTATTCAAGGGACTGAGTCGCGCACATACACGCGAACCATTCAAGAAATGGCTCAAAGATGCCGGCATCAAGAAGAAAATCACCTTTCATCTTGCGCGCCACACTTACGCTACATTGCTGATAACCAACGGCACTGACATCTATACCGTCAGTAAGATGCTTACGCATAAAAACGTGGCCACGACGCAGATCTACGCCGAAGTCGTGAATCAAAAGAAGCGCGATGCCGCCAACTCGATCTCATTGAAATAACTCACAAATAATTTTGTCAAAGTAAACTTTTTAGTTAACTTTGCAGTTGTATTAGAAGAATATGGCAAATCGAACCATAAAGCTATACAAGAACTACTTCACAGAGTTCTATGTAGCTCAATCAGATACAGTAAGACGTAAAATAAATTACTGCATTAATGTTGTCAGGACTGTGGATAGAGTTCCAAGAACCATCCTCAAAAACATGGAAGATGCAGACGGATTATATGAAATCCGTGTCGAAGTCGGAAATAATATATTCCGCATCTTCTGTTGCTTTGACGAGGGATCTCTGGTGATTCTCTTCAATGGCTTTCAGAAGAAGACCCAGAAAACTCCGAAGCAACAAATCGAGCGAGCAAAGAAATTGATGAAAGAATACTTCAACGAAAAAGAAAATGGATAAAGCAAAAAAAGAAGCCATCATGAACGCTCAGACTTTCGACGAGCTTCTTGATGCGGAATATGGCAAACCCGGAACTCCTGAGCGTGAGCAGTTCGATGCTGACGCAGCGGCATTCTGTCTGGCAGAGACACTCAAGGAAGAACGACTCAAAGCCGGGCTGACACAACAGCAGCTCGCTGAACGTATCGGTACGAAGAAAACCTATATATCCCGTCTGGAAAACGGCAAATCAGATGTTCAGCTTAACACCCTCTTCCGAATCTTTGAGGGTCTTGGTAGAAGGGTGTCTCTGACAATCCTGTAAATTTCTGTGATACAATTTTTAGGGAGGCTGGAGGAATGTAATGATACTTTCCTCTAGCATATGCTACAAGATACGAGACTACTGCATCTTCCGCGTCAATGACTGCGATGTATTTTGTACCTATTACACCTATTTCACTGAAAAATGCTTAACTTTGTATTAACTAAATCTACTAATCATGAAAAGATTATTACTCCTATTTATTCTCATCTTGAGTTATGTGGGTTATGCAAACGCGGCTGAACCTGCTACTATTGTTGCACCAGCAACAAACGCTGTCAACAATTATCTACTTTATCCTACAACTAACATTTATACTTTCCTAAAACTCGATACGAGGAATGGTAAAATTTGGCAAGTTCAATATTCAATGGATGACAACGAATTTGAAGTGGTTCTCAATTCTCGTGAGTTAGTTACCGCGGGTAAACCCGGACAATTCGCGTTATATCCTACTACTAATAACTGGACTTTCCTTCTCCTTGATACAATTAATGGAGATGTTTGGCATGTACAATGGTCTCAAGAAGTAGAAAACCGTGGTATAATTCCAATTCGCTCAATATTCTAATGAAAAAGGTTTTCTTGCTATTTATGTTAGCATTCTTTGCTTGTTCAAATTTACAAGCAAAGAAGTTGTTCGTTGAGATGGAATTTCACAAAAATTCCATAAAACTTGACGACGGTTCAAATAAAAAGCGACAAGCATTAAAGGATAAGGACGGCAAAGATTTGAAATTTACCTCCCTTATAGGAGCCCTAAACTATATGTCATTACAAGGTTGGGAGTTAGTAGATACTAAATCTGTAACCTCTGGCAGCGGATATGTTGGAGCTTATGGAGGAGCAAGCTCCACAAATACAAAAGTTTACTACATCTTCTCCAAGGATGTATCAGATGAAGAATTAGAACAAGTTGTCAACAATAGCTACAAAGACGATTAACCACGTCTTTTCGGGCACTACATACAGTCCATAACTCTGTGGAAAACAACAAAAAGTTATGGGCTTATCTGTTTTCAACCTCAATTACAGCTCCGTCGAGATGCTGACGGGCTATGAACCCCGCGTCAGCGTTCCGCGAAGACGTTGACATCATATCACCATCGTTGACGATAGACTCTCATAATCTCGTAGAATAGCGGTAACCAAACAGTCGTAGTTTGAACTATTATTACCTTATTTTCGGTCTAAAAGGCCTAAGTACGACTATCAGAATGTTATCAGGCGTGGGAGTCTACCGTTGACTGGGTGAACAATTCAGTGGGTTAAATTGTCTATAAAAACGTGAATATTTAACCCACTGTTATTTTTATGAAAGATACGCCCCAGTGCTTGAGGAGCTATGCTCCCCCTACCCGGGACAAAATTTTTATATGGTGTGCCGTGATTGCCGGATGCGGCATCATGGCTTTACTTGGTCGTCACGCTGCCATAACCCGTTTCGGCACTGATGAATTTACCGGCAATGTTCTCTTTGCTGTTTTCTTTGTCCTCTCAATCGGTCTCTATTGCGGTTTCCAATCGGTAATCGAAAATGTGTTCAACCGCCTTCAATCTCTTTTTCGTCGCCGTGAAATCATGGCTATTGCTGAAACTGCCAACGGTGAGAAAATGCACGTTTCAGTTGAAGAACCATCAGTAACAATGACGCAATATTACGGGGCTGACTCAGATGTGAACGGTATTGAGGAAAGCATTGCAACTTTTGAGAAATCAATGGACAAAGCACCGTTTGAGGTCTTGGAAGTTGTAGACGATATGCGTCATATCCGTTTCTCGGACGGAGAGGAAGCCTATGTGGGTATTGGTCTATCTGATGAAGAGATTCTCCTTGAAAAAGCGTATAACGATTCAAGAGATTATGATGCCGAACTTGAAGAGGCATACAAGGAGTATCTTGACTCCATGACTGCGGAAGAACGATATGACCACGACCACGGTATTAAACGCGTTAAAAAGAAGAGAGAGTATGATGAAGAAGTCGGTTTCTTTTCATCAGTATCAGTTCAAGAGATTCACAACAATCCTGATGGAACCACTTTGATTGAAGAGACTGAGCAGGATGTGTATGTGACACCCGACGGCTCGGTATATTATCTTGAAGATATGGCCCCAATCTGTGACTTCTATGAGAAACACAAAGACGATATAGAATCACACAAGGAGATACTGACGCGAAAGCAGCGTTGTGATGAAGCATTTGACAAGATGAAACGCCACGAAGAATTATACAATCTTGAACAAGTGTCGTTTATTTGTGCCTATATCACACATACCATGGAGCAGTTTATGGAGTCCCACGAACTGGATAAACTTCATAATAACGCGAAAATATGGACGGTCAATCCGTTAGCTCAATTCGATTCGGTGCAGCTACGTAGCAATCACCTGTCGAAAGAGGATCTGAAGCATCTGGGCTACAATGTCGGCAAATTCCTGAAACTTAAAGGCGAAAACATTGCCTTGTTCATCAAAAATGTATTCGCAGACAGTTTTGGCACCGTGCAGGTTGGAACAATCATAGCGAAACTTGCAGACAGGAACCCAGACAAAGACCGAATACCTCTGCTGAGTGCCAAAGAAATGAATTATCTCTTTGATCACTATAAACGCTATAAGACCATCAACCTTGACATTATCCCCAAAAGATTGGCTGAGGAAGAGACAGCAAAAAAGAAGAGCAGGAAATAATAGGGACATCCCCAGTAAGTATTGGCGAATAGTTGTGACTTTGTCATGGCTATTCGCCTTTTTATTTTATACAGCACATGAATACACAGCGGAGAATCATCCGACAGATTAGGATGCCTGAACTCTCCGGCCTTTACCATTCCAATCTTTTGCATCACACGCTCTGACGGGGTATTTATCTTTGCAGTGAAAGAAAACAGCCTTTCAATTCCCGCACTCTTTGCCAGACTCAGCACAGCCTTGGCGGCTTCGGTTGCATATCCCTGATTGTGATAATCAACGGCAAGACGCCACCCTATTTCAACTCCGGGAGTGAAGTCTGCATCGAAACCAATCTCATGCAGTCCAACATATCCGATAAACTCACCTGTGGATTTTATTTCCACAGCATATAATCCCCATCCTTTAGAGTCAAACTCATTCTGAATACGATTGTAAAAAGCCTCTGTCTCAGCATCACTCAGTGTTGCCGGAAAATAACGCATAACACGTGAATCCTTGTTCATCTTGGCGAACAAAGGTAAATCCCCCTGTTTCCACGAGCGAAGAATCAATCGGCCTGTTTCAATGTAGTTCATTATTTCTCAAATTGAGATTCGATATAAGCAAACAACTCAGGATTGTTACACATCGGATGTTGAAGACTTTTACCTCCTTTGAAGCCATGTAATTTCAAAACTGATTCATCAAGTTTCTCTCCTGTATATTCCTCTATCGCCTTTAATCTCCAAGTCATGTGCATTGGCGGAGTTTCAATCCAATAATTGCCGTCAGCACGCAGTTCCTCAGCGACAACTTCTGTCTTATAAATAATCTTACGTTCCTTTGAACTGAAGACATACACAATGTCACCTACCGCAAAATTGTTTCGTTCACGTTTCCAACTGATAAATCCTGTTTCTTTCAGTGAAGCATAATGATTGCATCGTGAAGCATTAGCATATACCAGCCATTGTTTGGCTGCTCTTTTGTTGTTATTCTTTCTCATACTGCAAATTTACTCATTTTTAACGACTGTTCATTCGAGATTATTGCGCGGCTGGAGTGATTGGTCATCTTAACCTAGAAATCACTTCAAATTCCACTCAATCACCATACAATTTTTATGCGAGTAATTTATGCTGATACTCAATCGGTTACAAGTCACCACGTAGTTATCTGCGGTTATTTCAAGGTGTCCGTATGACACTGACAACTCACTTTCAATCAGTGCGGTTCTATTTCTGTAAAACAATTCAACCCCGTACTGAAATGGAAACATCAACACCAACTTTCGACCAGCTGCCACATGTGGTAAGCGGTCTCTCCGAGAAACTCGACCGAGTGCTTGACCTGCTTGAAAAGGCAGGCATCGCCAGCCACTCCAAACAGTCCAAGCCCTCACGCAGACTCGTGTATGCGAAAGAGGCTTGCCAGATAATCGGCAAGTCACTTTCTACCCTCTATCGCGCCGTCAAAGCTCCGAATGACCCCATTCCGAGCTACAAGCGCGGCAAGCTCCTCTATTTTTATGAGGATGAAATCTACGCATGGATTGAGGGCGGTCGCAAACACTCCGTAGCACCTTCCCTCGCCGAAACTGCAGCGGCCATCACTGCCGGTATGAAACGCCGCCCCCGTGGAGGCTATAATTTCTGAGCCTATGGAAAAGAATATTACCCCGGGCTCAGTAATCAGCGCGTTGATGAATCACGCCAAGACATCCGACAGTGATTTCCCGGTACACGTGTTCCCCGCCAAGATGCAACGGATCATCCTCGAACTTAACACCACCTGCGGATTTCCGATTGACTACACGGAATCGGCTATGATTGCCGCAATATCTGTGGCAATCGGCAACACCCACCGCGTAGAAGTGAAACGCAGCTGGCAAGAATCGGCAATCGTGTATATCGCGATTGTCGGACGCCCCGGAGACTGCAAATCGCACCCGCTTACATTCGTAATGCGTCCGCTCGTCAATGCCGACTGGAAAAACAATCAGGAGTTTCAGAAAAAACATTGCGAGTATCAGCAGGCTATAGCGATGAGCCGAAAGGAACGAATCAGTGCCGGACTGGAAGAATTTCCGAAAGAGCCTAAGCGTCTGCGTTACCTCGTGTCGGACGTGACGCAGGAGGGTCTCAGTGCCATCCACTCCCATAATCCTCGTGGATTATGCCTTTGGGTTGATGAACTGTCGGCATGGTTCAAGAATTTCACCCGCTACAACACCGGCTCGGAAGAACAATTCTGGCTTTCGGCTTTCAACGGCAGCACAACAATGTCAGACCGCAAGAACTCACAGAACTCCATCTTCATCAAGCGACCTTTTATTTCGGTGGTAGGAACAATACAGAAACGTCTGCTTACCGAACTTGCCAACGGTGAGAGAACAGCCAACGGATTCATTGACCGCATTCTATTCGCCATGACGGAAACATCCGGCAAACCGAGATGGCAGGAGGATGAGGTAAGCGAAGACCTCGACAACGCATGGGAATCCATACTTACCGCTATTCTCTCGGTGGAGTGCCGACTCGATGATGAAGGGGAACCGATACCTATAATTGTGCGGTTTACTCCGGCGGCGAAGCGAATACTTTATGAATGGCAACACCGGAATGCCGAGATGTGCGACAACGAGATGAACGACACGGTTGTCAGTTTCTTCTGCAAGCTCGAAATCTATGTAATCCGATTCAGCCTGCTGTTGCGAATGGTGCGATGGGTATGCGATGAGGAGCAGTCGCCACCCGAAGAAATCGGAGATAACGAGGTAGGCGGAGCAATCGAGTTGGCGGAATACTTCCGACACAACGCCCTCGGCGTACTCACTTGCATCAGCGAAGAGAAGCTGAACGAACTGCACCGCACAGTGTATGATCATCTTGCCGAAGAGTTCTCAACTGCCAACGGTATCCGTGTGGCCGCACGATTCGGGATGAAGGACCATACATTCAAGATGTTTCTCACCCGCAATCTCAACACTCTCTTTCGCCGGGTTCGTCAAGGTCTGTACCGTAAACAGTCATGTTACTCCGCTAACAATGTTACTCCGCACGAAAATGAAAGCGAATCAGAGTAACAGAACAATGGCCGGCACCGAAACACTCGGCAAACGCATGTGGCCACCCATCCGCGATATGCTGCAACTGCGGTATTCCGTGCAATCCAAACAACACCAAAGTCAAACCGAGCGCAAGCTCATAAAAAACTCAAAAAAGTGAAAGCAGAAAAATCTACAAATCCTCAGTCATCCGAAATGACTGATATGTCTAACAATTCAATTTTCTCTGAATCTATGGAAAATACTACCATTCCCGATGTCCAGCCAATCGCCGGACAGAGCGAAACCGCTCAACCCAAATCTAACCGTCCCACCGCCAAGCAGCGCAAGAGCGACCTCGAAGATTACCGCAAGGCATACTTTGGTCTGATTAAGCTCGGCAAGGACAACAAGCATCAGGTGGCAATCAGCAACGACACGTTTGACCGTGTCGAGCGTATCGCCCGATTCTTCGGCGGTCCCGGTTACAGCGTCAGTAACTTTGTCGAGCATATCATCAACGACCATCTCGACAGCAACTCCGCCAACTACGAGAGTTGGTTCACAGTAATCAGTAAATCGTTCTGACCACTGCCCCGAGGCAGTGAAATGGCGAAGCCATCGGCAACGCCGGTATCCGGAAAAACCTGATAAGGTTTGGAGGATAGCAAGGTAGTGGCAATGTAAACATTCCCGACCTTGCATCCTCCGTTACCGGGCGGCTGGAGTCCGTTCCCGATGGTCACAATGTCGAATCTCAAAATTCCGAAAATGACCTTTTCAAAACGAAAGAAGGCTCCTCCGGGAGCAGTAAAGGAGTCAGACAAGACAGTCGTTGTCAGCGTCAGACTCAAGAATGAACAGTATCAGATCGCGCTTGAAAAATGCCGCAAATCCGGCAGAAAACTGTCCGACTATTGGCGATGCGCCCTGACAAAATCCGAGGTAATACAGGTTGCCAAGCCTGAAGACATGGCACTTTTGCGCCAGATCGGAAGCATGGCGAACAATCTCAATCAGCTTGCGAAGAAAGCAAACGAAGGCGGTTTCAAACTCGTCCAATGGTCGCTAGACAAGCTGAGCAAGGAGATAAAATCACTTTACACCAAGCTATCGCATGATTGGAGGCATCACTAAAGGGAGCTGTTTCTCCGGCTGCGTGGAGTATGTTCTCGCGCTGAAAGAGGAAAATAAAGAGGCTCGATTACTCTATTCCGAGGGTCTATTGACCGACTCGCCCAAAGATATTGTCGATGGTTTCGAGTGTCAGCGGCATCTCAACAGTCGCGTCCAGCATTGGTGCGGACACATTTCTCTATCCTATTCGCCGGAGGATTCGGCACGGCTTTCAGATGAAGCCATGGTGAAACTCGCGCTGGAATATATGGAGAAAATGGGCATCAAAAACACCCAGTTCATCATCGTCCGGCACCTCGACAAAGAGCATCCGCACTGCCACATCGTGTATAACCGCGTCGACAATGACGGCAGATGCGTGAGCGACAGTTTCGAGTATTACCGCAGTAATGCGATCTGCAAAGAGCTAAAAATTAATTATGGTTTGACCTTCGGTGAGAACAAGGACAAGGTGAAAGTCGACCGTCTGAAAGGTCGTTCAAAGACCCGTCAGGAGATTTATCTCGCGGTTCAGGCTGCCAAACGGACTGCCAAAGACTGGACTACTTTCCAACGTGAACTGGTACAGAAAGGTATCTCCGTGAAAAAGAAATTCCGCCGGAACACGACCGAAGTCGAAGGGCTGTCATACACAAAGGAAGGCCGGAAGTTCAAGGCTTCGCAGATTGACCGCGACGGCAGATGCTCATACGCCATAATCTGCAAGGCACTCGAAAGGAATAAAAACCGTCAGGATCAGCCAGCGACATCCGTTCCGAAACATATGCAATCCCAACCCAAACAGGAGCCCGGTGCCATTGGCAAAACCATCGAAACCGGAGCCGATATTGCCGAAAATCTCGGCAACGCAATCGGCGGACTCTTCCAAGTCGGTCCTGCCTACGACCCGGAAGAGGAGGCATTCATCCGCGAGATGAATCGCCGCAAAAAGAGAAATAGAGGCAGAAGTTTGTAACACTCAACGAAGAAAAAATGAAAACAGATTTTGAAAACTCCCCGGAGAACTTTCTCCAAAACATCGCTGAAGACCTCAGCGCAATCAACGGTACGTGTACCGAAATCAAGGAGTCGCAGCTCAGCTGTGCCGCCACCGACGACCTGAACAATATGGGAACATCCGTCACTTCAGCCGTCATAGAGAAGGTAGATACGATGCAATCTTCTATCGAAACCCAGACTACAACCGTGAAAGAAATCGGAAACAATCTGACCACATCGGTTGATAATCTTAAGACCGAAATCGCAGAAAAGATTGACAATTTCACCGCCAATCCTCCGGTGCAGAAGATTGAGAAAACCATCCGTATTGCCAAAGAATCGTGGCAGGTATATCTCGCCATGTTCTTCTCGGTGTTCACCTTTATCCTCTTCGGAGCTACTTTCATCTGGCAGGAGTCGCGCATCGAACAGGCCCGCATCTCCGACATCAAGTATCACTATATACTGATGCACGGCGGCGTCAACTCCGAGGGTCTGGACAGCATACAGAGCTGGTTCCGCGACCCTAAGCGCGTCAAGCAAATCGAATCGGAGGTGAAAGCGTACGAAGACCGTGTCCAGGAAACCGCTCGCGCTCTCGACCAAAAGCAACGCCTCGAAGAAAAAATCAACGAACTCAATTCCAAAACAAATCCTAAATCCAACAGAAAATGAGAAAAGCCAACAACCTCAACCAGCTCCTCTCGCGTGTGAAATCCATCTTCGGCCGCAAGGCAACTCCGGCTACTGCCACAACTCCCAATGCAGAGCCGCCCACCGACATTTCGATAGTAAGCGACCCTCGTCTCAGCGCGGCCTTCGCCGACATCGAGAAATATCTCGCCGAAAAATATGGCACCCCGACAGCCAAACTCAGCTATCAGGATTACGCCAACGGCGCAAGCTTCTTCTCGAAAGACGCGCTATTTGCGCCCTCGCTTGTTATCCTCACGGACTCTGACGGCCTCTACAACCTCCCCGACAACGTGATGATGCTCGTCTCCGTCACCTCTATCAAAGATGAGAACTGGCTCATTGAAGAACTGGGTAAGTTCATCCTGTTCCTCAAAGAACTCGGCACGACCTACAGTATCCAGCACTTCGCCATCGCCTTCTCCAAAGACAAGCCCGACCATCCCGCGACCGTCCAGACCGCCGATGTAACGTGCATCCGCCTCTACTAATCCCTACCCATCCCCGACACCCCGACAAGACTCGTCCCTCTTGTCGGGGCGTTTATTTGTTCTTTTTACCTTTTACATCAAGCGATAAAGGATTTTATTCTGCGGTAATGAAAACATTTGAAGAATACATCAACAATGAAAGTATAATTCTGCTATTTCGAAAGGAACAATGGTAGACTACTGTTTCCTTCATACTAAGCATAATGATTTATTTAAGAATGATATATCAAACTGACAAATTGACATCTACATAATATTTGGCACGCTATTTGCTTATTTCAAAGTATGATCTTATTCCTTTCTTATTCATATTTCAATCATGGCAAAAAGTAGAAATTTTTCGGTCTATCTTTTGAAGCGAGGATTCAATGCAGATAACGCATTGAAGGACGAGAACAATCTTACACGGCTTACGGAAGATGAGACAAACATTCCCGAAGGAGGAGTAATGTATTTTGGTCAAAGCCCAATTAGGCAACCATGGTGGAAAGAATATTGGGGTATTAATCAAGATCTAAAGCAATCGTCAGCAGGAGCTATTGTATTTCTTCCCGTTAATGACCGCTGGTTTGCCATAACTTTTGGTTCAAGTTATCATAATCTAAAGGAGAAATCTTATGAATATGACTTCGGAATAAGAACGACATTAAACAGCTTGGATCCTGAGAAAATCAAATCGACAGACTTACTCATACCTGAAACAGCTAAGAGACAGCGCATTCAAATTCCTAATGCAGCAAATCTAACATATTTTGATTTCAATAAGGATGAGTCAATCGTAAAGAAGTTGACTGGTGCTGTAAAAGAAGAGTATGCTGATTTGATTCGGAATGCTACTGGTTCGAGCAATCTTCGTTTTGCTACTGTATGCGAACCGGATGAACTTATTGACTTGTGTTCGCGCCTTCTTGAAATTTACACCCGAAGAGATTACGAAGAGACATTCCCCGACTTACAAAATATTACACCAGTAAGGGACCCGGAGTTAATTGCATCTCTTGAAGCAAAACTTTTTGATGAGTATCAAGCTTGTTCACCATCTCTTACACTAGCAATACCTGAAATCATTGATTACGCAACTAATTTCAAGGTAAGGTATCGTGGTGTTTCTCGTATGTCCGAAGAATACGATGACGTTTTTATTGGAAATTATCGCAACTACCTAACAGAGCGTGGCGTTGAAATAGATAATGTAGAACTATTCAATAAACACACATTGAATGTTTACGATGAAAATGGCCAACAATTACATTCGTATTCAATCTATAAATCTCTTTTATTCGATTGTCTATTAAATGGTAAGACCTATCATCTTTGTGAAGGAGCGTGGTACGAAATTAATTCCGACTTTATTGCGAAGCTTAAAGCGGAATTAGACCCCGTTTTTATAGATACCCATGAAGTCTTATGTGAATGTAATAAGAAATTAGAAGGTGATTATAACAAAGATGCAACAAATCTTGCATCCGAAGGATTGGAGGCTTGTTGCTTAGATACGAAATCTATTTCACCCCGCGGAGAGAGAGACGTAGAGCCATGCGACATAATCGCATTGAAAGGAGACAGTGTGGAATTGATGCATAATAAGATATCCACTCGCTCTTCTTTACTAAGTCATTTGTTTAATCAGGGGGTAAATTCTGCTGTGCTTTTGTTGCGAAGTACAGAAGCGAAAGAAAAACTTAAAGGTCTAGTTGAGAGCGAGTCTTTAAAAGAACGTATCGATAATGATAAATACCATGTTACATACGGCATTATTTCTAATAAAAGGCCTGATATGAAATCTGATTCATTACCTATATTTTCACGAATTAGTCTTTTGCGTTGTGTACGGAATCTAAAGTTAATGAGGATTCCTGTGTCAGTATATCTTATTAAAGACAACGTGGATCGAAAGCGTCTTAATGACGACTAAGCGGAAGCTGACAATACAGTTTTTCGCGGCTTCTAAATCGCAATTTACCTCTGGCTGCATGACCGATACCTGGCCGTTCATCAGTAATGGAAGCAATTCATCACGTTGCTTGGATAATTGAATGACCTCAAAAATTTGGCTTGTCCATTCTGTAAAAACTGGTTCGATTACTTTGGAGAATTCATCAGTAACAGCCTGAGATGGAACAATTATCAACATTTCTTTGAGATATTTGAAATGTCTTGAATATCCGGGATTCGGAATAGAGAGTGAAGATACGAAAAGATACAGGTACCATTGGGAAATCTTTGAAGACTTTGAATACAATATTTGTGTTCCATCAGCACCTCTTCCAAAAGGGAAGTCAATAAATTTGACTCTTGTAGAATGATCTCCAAATAATACTGCGGGATACTTATGTAGCACATTAACTGTTTCATTAGTAAATCCTACGATATAGGAATCTCCTTGATCAATAATTGGGTGCAATCCTTCATTAAGATATTCGGACGTGTCGAATCTCTTAGTAGTTGGATACTTATCAAGTATGTCTCCAATCGCAGCGACTTCCCAACCATAAGGAATTTCATGTTTCAACTTCTCATTCCAGATCATCTTGCCGCCCGACGACTTGTAAGGTCTGCCGTTCTCGTCCGGAAAGTCAAACTGCACGAACCAGTAGTCATAGAGCTGGCGCGCCATGGCCTCTAAATTGCGATTTAGTCGCATGACTGTAGGGTGGAGAGCGACCTTTATGTTTTTTAAGCTTAATCATCTTTGCGCCACCAAGGGTCTCGACAATCAATGCAATAGATTTCATACTCAAGACCTTCTTCCTCGAAGAAAGCCTCACCACAACATTTGCAGATGTGGATTTTATGTTATCCATCAATTAGATATTTATGGGGACGCTTCATTGCCCCCTCTAATGATATATAGTCTGTTGGTGTAAGAAAAGGGTTAAATGCTATGATATTTTTCATTATCTTTTCTGAAAAAACGCCAATGAAAGAGGCTATTATAGATGGTACTATCGCCAAGATGAGCGGTTGTTTGACCCCGGCGCAGTTATATGAATTGCGCAAGACGCTTGAACAGGAGCTAAGCGGCTATGAAATAGTGGTAGCTCCTTGCCAAAAGGAGCGCACGAAACAAGCCAATGAAGAACTTCTTGGCAGCTTTATATCCGCCAAAAGAATCGAGGGTTGTTCCGAGAAAACGCTCAATTACTACCAGAATACAATCTCGGCTTGGTTGGCAACAGTCAATATCGAGATGCGGGAGGTAACAACAAATGACATCCGTCGTTATCTCTCGGAGTTTCAGGCGAAGAATAACTCCAGCAAGACAACGATTGACAATATCCGACGTATATTCTCCAGTTTCTTCTCGTGGCTTGAAGATGAAGACTATATCGTAAAAAGTCCGGTGCGACGCATCCACAAGGTACGTTCCGAAATCACAGTTAAGGAGACCATCAGCGATGAACAATTAGAGACACTTCGTGACTCATGCTCAGAACTGCGGGACTTGGCGATGATAGATTTCCTTGTATCAACAGGTGTGCGTGTCGGAGAATTGGTTAACATCAATATCTCCGACATCAACTTCAATGAGCGTCAATGTGTTGTCCTCGGCAAAGGGAATAAAGAAAGAACGGTCTATTTCAATGCCCGTGCTAAAGTGCATCTTCAAAACTATCTCGCCACGCGCAAAGATTCCGAGGCGGCTCTTTTCGTTTCCTTATCTAAACCTAACAATCGACTGACAATAAGTGGTGTTGAAAACCGGCTCCGGGAATTAGGGCGAACTGCGAAAGTGGGTAGAATTCATCCGCACAAGTTTCGTAGAACTTTAGCGACTATGGCGATCGACAAAGGGATGCCTATCGAGCAGGTGCAGCGACTTCTCGGTCATTGCAAAATTGACACTACCTTACATTATGCAATGGTAAACCAGAACAACGTAAAAATAGCTCATCGCAAGTTCCTCGGATAGTCCGAATATCTGCGATTTTCATTAACTTTGTAGTCTAAAAAGCATCTGCAAAGAATGAAACTCAAAGATATTTTTAAACTTGAGACCAAAACGATTGCACCTCAGTCAGATGTTCATTATCACCTTTATAGTCTCCCTTCGTTTGATGACAATCAAACAAGAGAGGAGGTTAAAGGACAAGATATCATGAGCAATAAACTCGTTGTGCCTAATAGGTGTATTCTCTTCAACAAACTTAATGTTAGATTTAAGCGTGTTTGGAGAATTAATAATCAGGATGAAAACAAACTTGCTTCTACGGAATTCTTGCCACTAATTGTGAATGAGCAACTCGTAGATTTCAATTTTGCATACTTTTTGTTAGTGTCCGATTCGCTAACAAATTATCTTTGTGGACAAAATTCTAATACATCGGGAAGTCACAAGAGGATAGACCCCAATGTATTATTGAATATGGACATAACCCTTCCTACTCGTTCCGAACAAGAAAGGACTGGGAAGCTGTTGACTGAAATTGACGAAAAAATTGCGCTTAATCGTGAGATAAATCGCAATTTAGAGGCCATGGCGCGCCAGCTCTATGACTACTGGTTCGTGCAGTTCGACTTCCCCGATAAAAACGGTAAGCCATACAAGTCCTCCGGCGGCAAGATGGTTTGGAATGAGAAGTTGAAACGAGAAATTCCGGCTGATTGGGATGTTAAGGAATTAGGAGAACTAGTTGTCACTAATCGTGGTATTTCATATTCAACAAAAACTATCAGCGGAGAAGGTGTTCCGATGATAAATCTCGCATCTTTTAATGTTGATGGCTCTTATAAACCTTCTGGGTTGAAAGTATACTCAGGGGAATATAGTGAAGAGAAAATTCTTTGCCCATTTGATTTGGTAATGTGTAATACACAACAAACTGCCATTGACTACTCCAAAGATATAATTGGGAAAGCATTTCTTGTGCCATATATATTTGACACAAATGTAGTTTCTTCACATCACGTTACGACAATAAGACCCATAATTAATGAACTAAAACCGTATTTGTCTTGCCTAATGAATACGTTATATTTTCATCGATATGCCGCAGGATGCTGCTCTGGGACCAATATAATGGGGCTCAATATGAGTGGTCTCATGAAATATCGTATGGAAATACCACCCAAAAACATATTGACTAAATTCTATGATCTCATACTCAATGTTGAGCAACGGAAGGGATTATTAATAAGAGATACTGACTTTTTAATTAGACAGCGCGACGAACTGTTGCCCCTTCTGATGAACGGTCAGGTATCTGTAATACAGCCAGAGGTAAATTGCGATTTATCTCACGATTAAGCGCAATTTTCCGATCTATATCACGAAGTAGTTGTCCGATAGTCTTCTGATTTGATAAATCCGGAATAAAAACTGTCAAATCTTTAATTCTATCGGGCGTGGTATGTCTAATTTTTGTTTGTTGGGCGCCTGCAGCCAACTGTTGCTTTACTATCTTAGACGGCAGAAGGTAGTAGCAAAAATTTCGGTCGAGTTTTGTTTCATCAGGAGTTATCAGAGCCACATCTTGACTCTGAATATACTTCCCGGATTCAGGAATCATTGCGGTACTTCCGAGAAGCCCTGGAGTCTGCTCCGTCAATGGCGTGATTATGTCACCTTTGTTCAGAATAAATTCAGGCTTTATAGGTCCTGTAAAATATAAATTATCTTTCGAGGTATTATCTTTGAATCCACCGTCTTGATAATCAAAATGGCCGAGAGTGAGGCGCACTAACTCACCCTCAGTCGCATAATATTCACCAGCAAGGGAAGCTCCACGACGAACATCTATCAGCTCGCCAAGTTTATATTTCTGTAGTTTAGTGCTCATTCTTGTATATCTTGATGATAAAATCAATTGCTGTTGGTTTATAAATAGAAGGTGTACCCTTGGGCAATTTACCAGATTGTTCAAACTGTTCTTGTTGATGTTTATTCCTGAAATTATAGGTTGAATAATCCGGATTCGTTTTTATTCCGTTCTCTTGAATAATTCGCCATATTTCATTTTGGGGTATAGTATCACATTTAACTTTTATCTCATGAGCAAGCTCGGATGCAGACAATGGATACTCCTTAAGTTTATCGGTCCTTTCTTTTTTATAACTTCAACTGTATCGATTGGCTGAACCTCTCCTACTAATTTAAGCGCAGGTGCGCCTTCTTTTTCATCAAAAGAACCCTCTTTTATCCATTTAATGCCATCGATAAGCTTATCATCTACAACTAGGATTTGGGCATCATTTTTACTGATTGCTCCCTTCTCCATATCAAGAATAGCAGCATTTTGTGGGCCAGATTTACCTATTTTTGAAACCAGATCTATCCACTCTAAATTTTGTCGTTCGATTCGATGATTTATAATTGCTTCTAATTCCGCATATTGTATTTTTTGTGTGCGACCACCATAACGGAAATAAATTTCTCCATTTTTCAAGTCTCCTTCATCTTTCTTGCAAATCACAGGCTTAACTTGAGCTTCTTGGATATAGAAAACACCATACTTATTTCCATCGATGGCAATGACATCATGAATCCAAGTAATATTACTTGAAAATAAATCAAGCAAATATCCTGAAATTTTCTCGGGATCAAATTTGTCCAACTGGTTCGAGGCTTTCTCATTCAAACCAATCAATTCTCTTTTAGGACGATCCTTTACTCCAAAAATAAGCCAGCCACCTTTATTATTTGCGAAGGCTGCAAAATCTCTAAAATACTCTGCCAAGCCAGCATAATTGAACGATTCCTTAAATTCGAGAGTTTGACTCTCGCGATGATATAGATTGCCATCATCTCTTAATTTAAGTAGTTCCTCAACAACCTCTTTGGATATAGCGGATTCTAAAGTTTCAACCATTGAATTTAAGGGTTTTGAGTTGCTTGAGAATTTCGGATTCCAGACGATGGCTCTCGGCAAACATTTCTGTTAGTTTAGTCTCATAGTCTGCCATGCGCTTGTTGAACTCTTCCTCGGTTATGTCAACATAATCAATCTTGATGTCGAAATACTGACCGGCAGACAGTGAATATCCTTTCTCCTTGATTTCATCGTAGGATACGGCTACAGATAAACCGTCAACTGCTTCTTTGTTGCGGAATGTATTGACTATCAATTCAACCTCTTTATCAAGAAGGCGATGCTTTTTGTTATTGTTGGCATCCTGATAGTCTTCGCCGAGTTTACTTGCATCAACAAGTATCACCTTGTCAGATATGGTGGACTTATCGAAGAACACCACCGATACGTTGGTGCCGGTGTCGGCGAATACATTTGAGGGCATGGAGATAACGCCATACACCCATTTCTCATCCACAATGCGGTGAAGAATTTTATTCTCAATGCCGGATTTAGCGGTAATAAAACCAGTCGGTACAACAATCGCGCCTTTCCCTCTCGATGACAGTGAATTGAGCACATGCTGAATGAAACATGTGTAGATGGCCATTGTGGGCTTCGGCTTGATCTGCTTTACTGCATTGGGCACACCTGCCCAGAAACGAATACCATCGGAGGCGAGAGTGTCACGATACTCAGGGAAGTCAAGTTTGAACGGAGGATTGGAAACCACATAATCAAACTTCTTGATTGTGCCGTTCGCTTCCTTGTGTGCTGGTTCGAGAAGTGTGTTTCCCTGACGAATATTCGGTAAGCTCTCTGACAGTCCATTGAGAATCAGGTTCAAACGGAGCATCTCCGATGACTTCTCTGAAATATCCTGACTGTAAATAGAGCAACGATCCTCACCTATCTGATGAGCAAGTGCAAGCAATAATGTGCCTGTACCTGCTGACGGGTCGTAACAAGAAACACCTCGCAACTGGGCATCATCCCCCACGAGGAGACGAGCCATAACCGTCGCTATTTCTCGTGGAGTGTAGTATTCAGCATACTTGCCGCCACCAGCATTGTTGTAGTCCTTAATAAGGTATTGGAAGATACGTGAGAAGAAATCGTATTTCTCCGCGAAAACATCCTCAAAATTGAAAGATGCCAGATTTTTCATCATGGCGATTGCGAACTGGTCTCGCTTTTGAATATCGGTGATGAAGTTAGTTACACCATTGAAAATCTTCACCTTGCTGTTGCCTGATGTCAACACTGAGAAAGTATCCTCGTTGAGGTTCGCAATCTCAACCAATGTAGCATCAAGCAATGTAGAGAAATCGCCTTGCGTTGAAGCGTTGTAGAGGTGAGACAAAGTGTGATGCGGAGCCATTTTAGGGACCGAGCCTGGAAGATAGCTGAAAAGGTCTTCAACTTCTTCATCGTCGAATTTATCATATTCAGAATCCCATTTCTCAGCCTTGGATAGTCGTTCTCCATATATGGGCATTCGTTTTGCCTCAAATCCGAATTTGTCGTTGAAGAACTTATACAAAAACATCTCGGTGATGATCTTGTATTCGCTACCGCCACCAGCAAGTCCGTATTCTCCGCAGGTGGTGCGGAGAGAGTCGATGAGACCAATAGTTTTGGCTTCGATGGCCTGTGTATCTTGTTTCATTATACTCGTGCGTAAGAAATGGTGGGTTCAAACATAATCTGATACTGGTTGATGTATTCGTCGGAAATCAGCGTTCGGATGAACTTGCGTTCTTCAAGCGTTGCATGGACCGACAGGTTTATTAGCGTAGTACCGACAAGGGCCAACACGTCCTGACGGAACTTGTCGGCATTGTTGAGCGAGTTGATGTTGAGGAACAGTTTATCATCAATAGCTTTCTTCATCTGCATAAGGCGTTCGGCAATCTCAAACTCATGCTTGGAGATAACCGGTTTCTCTCGTTTCTCGTTCTCTTCCTCAATACGTTTATGGATGCGTACAAAGCGTTCATCACCTTTGTATTTATTTCGGAGAGCATTGTTGCGACGATTGATTTCGCGAATTTTCTTCATTACAGAATCCATATACTCGATGGCCTCCTTCGCCTCTTGGGTGCTCTTAGGTGAGAAACCATGTTCTCGGAAGTATTTGCGGAACTCTTCAGAGAGGAGCACATATTTGTCTTCCTTATGGTCGAAGTTTGATTCAAACTCACGCTGCACCTTCTCTGCTCTCTCTCGCAGGTCATTCACTATGATGCGCAATTCTTCCGACATACCCTTTTTGAATTCAAACTCCAAAGCATCGAGGGCAACATTTATGATGCCCGACACATCCGCTGTATGGTCGGTATTATTAAGGAGATTGATTCTGTCAATACGATGTGACACTTCGGTCATAAGAGTCGGTATTGAACCGGGGGTTAGCCTTTCAATTTTCTCCTTTAACTCTGCATCACCGAACGCTCTAACCTGATTGATGATAGCCTTGGCATTAGCAAGAATGTTCTTCAGCTCATAAAGCTGGTCTTTGTCTTCTATATCATCAATCTCCTGACGGAACACCTCCGGATTGTCGCAAGTGAAATTAAACAGGACACTCTTTATCTCCTTCATATCTGAGATAATCTTATCCTTGTCTTCAATAATCACTTCGCCGGGAGTCTTGGGGTCAGCAACATTCGGCAGAATATCGGTCGTGCGGTTCAACTCACGCAGATAACGGTCGTTTGTTGACTCAAAATTCTCTTTTATATCAACGAAATCAACAACGTAGCCGTATTTGAAATCCTTATATGGACGATTGACTCGGGTCAATGCTTGTAAGAGGTCATGACCGTCGAGCATACGACCTAGATAAAGTTTCTTCAGACGTGACGCATCAAAACCGGTAAGGAGCATCTGGTTCACTATTAGCACGTCTATATTCTCCGTTTTCTTGAAATCATCAATATAAGCTTTTCGCTCAAGCTTGTCGCCCTCATCATGAAGAATAAGGGCTGCCGTCAATGGTGGATTCTTGGAATACGGCACCATCGGCTCGTTGGATGTGAGGAATTTCTCCTCTTTCTTTTCTTCTATATCGATAGCATGGTGGTAACGTTCCATCCACAGTTCGTAGAGTTTACGAGCCTGGGGATTCGTTTTGCAGACAATCATGGCGGCTACCGATGGCTCGTTCTGCTCGGTTCTGAATCTACGGAAATCGGCAATAATATAATCGATAAGAGCATTAAGATAACTCGGATGCTCTACTATTTTATTGCGGTCAATATCGCTTCGCTTTACCTCTACTTCACCAGTGAGTTGATCGAGGATATTCTCCAGCTTCTCCTTATAGACAGTCTCCACGGGTTCACGCATAAGTTTCAGCGTATATCCGTCGGCAATTGACTTATCATAGTAGTAGGTATCGATGTAGTCACCGAACACGCGCCATGATTCACGCTCTTCTTTTAATAGAGGTGTACCTGTCAAGGCAATCTTGATTGAGTCCTTATCAGCATCGAATAGATTGGCGAGGAAACTTCCCTGTGGGCTATAGCCTCGGTGTGCCTCATCGATAAAGAAGATGCGCTGAAGTTTGGTGGAGTAACTATTGTCGAGTTTTATCTTGGAAGAATCCTCTTTGAACTTCTGGATGTTGACAACCATAATCTCTGGCTTGCCCGATGGGTTCTCAACCGGAGCATTGCTTTGGAAGTCTTCCATAAGTTCCTTTCGCGACTGGGCTGTTCGGACAATCAAGCCACGGGATGCAAACTCATCGGCAGCTTGCTCCATGAGAGCGATGCGATCAACGATAAAATAAAACTTTGCCACCGTATTGCGTCCGGCATAGAAATCTCTAAGGCTCTTGACTGAATAGTAGGCCAATGCGGTTTTACCGCTACCTTGTGTATGCCAGATGATACCACTCTTTACGCCAAGGTCAAGTTTCTTGCGGATGGCAAGCGATGCGAAATGTTGCTGGTAGCGCATTACATGCTTTTCCAATCGTTTTGCCTTAGTGCCGTCTTCAAGGTCGATCGTACGGTCAACGTATGCAAAGCCATATCTGAGCAGGAACAGGAATCGCTCAAAACTCAACATTGATGTGAGGATGCTGTTGGTTGGTGTTGTCCTTGCCTGATTTGTCTCGTACTCCGGCAGATGCTTTACAGCTATACAGTTCCTGTGGCGCAATATGCGTTGCTCGACACCTTCTTCAAGAGGATGCAGATGTACATTAGCCACAAAACTTTGGTCTTGCTCTCTGAAAACGTTGAAGAATGCTTTTGTTTTTGATGTACAGCTATAAAATGCGCCCTGAATGGGGACACGATTCTCGTTGTCGTAGTTCTGATTGTTGGAGAATATCATCAACTGGGTGATATTCAGGAATGGACGGAATGCTTTGTTGCGCATCCGTCGGTTGACACGCTCACGCTCGGCAAGAATACCATCACGATTGTTGGGTTTCTTTACCTCAATAAATGCCAATGGCATACCGTTGATAAAACAGGTTATATCGGGGCGGAAATTATCGCCACTGTCTTCATCTTCGCAAGTGAACTCGGTCGTGATATGCCAACTGTTCTGATAGGGATCTTCGTAATCGACCAATCTTAAACCGCTGTTGGACGATAGCTTTTCATAAAATTCTCTGCCAAGATTGTCATTCTTGGCTTCGCTGACTATACGTTCCAACAGTTGAGATATTTCCAGATCCGTCATTGTTGGATTCAACTTCTTGATGGATTGCTTGAATATCGGTGTGATGATATTGGCACGTTTATCATATTCCGGAATCTCGTCCAGATATGTATAACCAAGTCTACAAAGATGCAATGCTGCCGGAACCTGGACACGAGTGTTTTCGTTGAAGTTATTTCCTTTCATGGTCTCCGTAAGGTGTTGATGGTTCACATGCCATCAAAACATCTTCGGTGGCATTTAGCAATGTGCGAATATCGACGTTAAGGGATTGGGCAATAATATGGAGAGTCTCTAAAGAAGGTTGTGCGGTATTGGTACACCATTTGGAGACGGTCGCAGGGTCTTTGCCAAGAGTTTTAGCCAGCCAAAGATTGGTTTTGTGCTGCTCGGCGAGGACAACTTCCAATCGGTTTATGTATTTTGCCATTGCGTTCTGATTTGCGAATAGCGCAAATTTAGTGAATTTCCCTGACGCGACAAAATCTTCTCGCCAAATAATTTTGTCAGCTCAGATAATATCACTAAATTTGCAAATAACATCAATGTATAATATCATGCCGACAAATAATATAAATATCGACACAGACAGAATAAATAGAATAAAAGTTGTTCTCGTTGAGCAGAATCGAACAGGAAAATGGCTTGCTGAACAATTAGGCAAAAATGAGGCTACCGTTTCTCGATGGTGCTCTAATTCTTCTCAGCCATCTTTGGAAATGCTCGTGTCAATCGCTTCAATTCTTAATGTCGATCCGCGAGAACTAATTTCAGGCAAAACCGTCATTAAATAATTTCTTCCTCCAATAATACAAAAGCATATGTCAAAACTTACTGTTGACCAGAAGAGTGTAAAAGGTCTTTTTCAAGACTCAAAAGCAAGTTTTTTGATTCCAGACTATCAACGTCCTTATGCGTGGGGAGAGGTTGAGTGTAAAACTCTTTGGGAGGATCTTTTCGCTTTTTCATTCCCAAACGATAACTGCGATCAATTCAACGAAGATGACGAGTATTTCCTGGGACCAATAGTAACTTTCAAGAATGATGACAAAAAACTCGAAATCATAGACGGTCAACAGCGCCTAACAACATTGATGCTACTTTTGCGTGCATTCTATAATAAGTTGTCGCATATGAAGGACCAAAATTCTCAGGCCATGAAACAGGATATTGAAAAATGTCTGTGGAGGGCTAATAATTTTGGTGCTTATCAGAAGGATGATTTGAAGATTGCTTCTGAAGTTGCCACCGACAATGATAAAGAAGAGTTTATCGCCATTCTGAAGGATGGTAATGCCGACAACATGAAAAGTAGATATGCGAAAAACTTCAAGTATTTTGAAGGACAAATTGTTGATTTTCTGAACAATTATCCTTCTTACTTCGCATATTTGCCAGCACGAATACTGAATAACTGCGTATTACTCCCAATCGAAGCAGAATCGCAAGATGCAGCTTTGCGCATATTCTCAACGCTCAACGACAGAGGGAAACCATTATCTGATGCAGATATCTTCAAAGCCCAATTCTACAAATTTTACAAAGAGCAGGGTAAAAAAGACGAATTTATCGAACAATGGAAAGAGCTTGATGCCATTGCATCAGATGTGTTTCATCCGAGCGCAGGCACACCTCTTGACGAATTGTTCACTCGTTATATGTATTATGAGCGGGCTAAACAAGGCAACAAGAGTACCACAACAGAGGCCCTAAGAAAATTCTATGAGCGAGATTCATATGCAATTTTCAAAAAGAATGAAACCCTAGACAATATAATGATTCTCGCCAAATTTTGGCAAGATATCAATCTCCAGGATTCTGAACGGTTCTCACAAGAGATTCTAAGAAAACTGTTCGTACTGAACTATGCTCCGAATGGAATGTGGACCTACCTCGTTTCGGTATATTTTATGAAGAATCACGCTGTGGATGGTTCTCTCGACGATGCTAAATTCGGTAAGTTCCTTGATAAAATAATTGCTTTCATCTGGAGCTATGCCCTGACTAATCCAGGTGTGAACTCTCTCCGCACGCCTGTTTATGCCGCAATGCTTAACATTATTAATGGTCAAGATGTAACCTTTTCGGAAAATTTGTTCGATGAGAATCGTTTCCGCTCGATTTTCGCTAATTATATTTTCTCGAATCAACGCACTGTTACCAAAGCTTACATCGCATGGTGGGCATTTACTTTTGACAAGCAAGAATTGCTGAGCCTAGAAAGCAATTTTGATATTGAACATATATTCCCCAAAGCTCGTCAGCAGAAAGAAGGCTCCCTAAAGGACAACCGTTCAATCGAACTTCTCGGTAATAAATCTCTTCTCGAGAGGCGCATCAATATTCGCGCCTCAGATTATCGTTTTGCTGACAAAAAGAAGTATTATACTGGGTTTACTACTTCCAAAGGGGAGAAAAAGGCAACGGAGATTGTAGAATTAGTTGAGTTAGCCAATAAACTCTCCGATTTCACTGAGACCGAAATAAAAGAGCGTAACAACATGATACTTGACCGTTTCGTTGAATATCTTAGAGCGAATAACCTCTTGGCCCAGTCTAATCAATGAGAACGAAGAATCTTGTGTTGAGAGCTGCATGTTTGATCATATATAGTCTAAATATATTTTCACGTTAGTTTATGCCGTATCCAATAGAAAAGAAATTTGTTATTGCTGTCTCGTCAAGTGCTCTATTTGATTTGACGGAGTCTGATAGTGTGTTTAGACAACATGGAATTGATAAATATCGGGGATATCAAGAAAAACGAATTGATGTTCCTTTCGAGAAGGGGGTTGCTTATCCTTTTATTAAACGTCTCCTTAGCCTTAACAATTCCTTCCCTGACGAGCAGCCGGTGGAAGTAATTCTTATGTCAAAGAACAGCACCGAGACAGGAACTCGCGCATTTCGCTCAATTCAACACTATAATCTGAACATTAGCAGAGCTTGTTTTACGAACGGCAAAGCAAATTTTCAGTATTTACCAGCATTTAACGCGTCGTTGTTTTTATCTGCAAATTTGGATGATGTCAAAGCTGCATTAGAGAACGGGACAGCAGCCGGAAGAGTGCTAAACAAACATTACATCGAAGATGATGAAAATGATAAGGAATTGCGAATTGCGTTCGACTTTGACGGCGTTTTGGCAAGCGATGAATCCGAGAAAGTCTATAAGGCTACTGGTGGAAACATGAAAGAATATTTCAATCACGAGCAACAACATGCTTCCGAAGCATTAGAGCTTGGCCCAATTGGTCCCTTGCTACAAAGAATATCTTTCTTTCAAAAAATGGAGAAGAAAAAGGCTGATAGTGACAGTTCGTATAAGCGGATATTGAAGACTGCAATTATTACAGCAAGAAATGCACCAGCTCATGAAAGGGTTGTTTCCTCATTAATGTCGTGGGGTGTGGAGGTAGATGATGCATTTTTCCTTGGAGGGATAGAAAAAGCTCGTATCCTCAAAATTATGAAGCCGCATATATTTTTTGATGACCAGATGACACATTTGGAACACATTGATAATACTCCAGGGGTCCATATTCCATTTGGAATTGCCAATAAATAAAATTACAAAAAACTCTATGGCATACGAAGACAAATATAAAGAATTTGAGCGGTATCTTGCTCATGGGGGACCAGAAGTGGAAGAACGTACGCGAAACTTGTCT